>Ga0315282_10000027_pt1 | contig 331082 bp, 284 predicted proteins | sample YL17G07_20_MG_FD_203693 | JGI IMG/M metagenome (GOLD analysis project Ga0315282, IMG submission 203693) | Sediment microbial communities from Yellowstone Lake, YNP, Wyoming, USA - YL17G07_20 | ecosystem: Environmental > Aquatic > Freshwater > Lake > Sediment | place: USA: Wyoming | collected...
GGCAGCGACTTTAGGAGTTGGTCAGCACCGGCTGCGGTGACCTTAGATGGGAGGTCCAGCTGCTGCAACGCCGTCAGTCCCTGGAGGTGGACGAGGCCCGCGTCCGTAATCTTCGTTCCGCTGAGGTCGAGCCGCTGGAGCGTTGTCAGGCCCTCCAGGTACATCAGGCCCGCGTCCGTGACCTTCGTACGTGCAAGGCGGAGCTCCTGCAACGCTATCAGCCCCTTCAGATGCTCCAGGCCCGCGTCCGTGACCTTCGTTCCCGAAAGGTCGAGTTTCTGGAGCACCGTCAGCCCTTGCAGGTACTGAAGGCCCGGGCCAGCGACCTTCGTGCTCTGCAGGTCGAGGATCTGCAATGCCGTCAGCCCCTTCAGATGCACCAGGCCCGCGTCTGTGACCGGCGTACAATCCAGATTCAGCTCCTGCAGCGCCGTGAGCCCCCCCAGGTGCACCAGGCCCGCGTCGGTGACCTTCGTACGGAAGAGGTTGAGGTACTGCAAGCCGGTCAGTCCCTTCAGGTTCTCCAGGCCTGCGCCCGTGACGTTCGTTTGCTGGAGGTTGAGCCACTGCAAGCGCGTCATGCCCTTCAGGTGCTTCAGCCCCGCGTCCGTGACGTGCGTTGCCGCCAGTTGAAGGCACTGGATGGCCGTCAGCCCATTCACGTGCTCAAGGCCAACATCCGTGACCTTCGTTACCGCAAGGTCGAGGTTCTGGAGACGCGTCAGCCCCGCTAGGTGGTCAAGACCCGGGCCCGTGACCTGCGTCCCGGCCAAGATGAGGGTCTGCAATGCTATCAGCGCCTTCAGGTGGACAAGCCCGGCGTCCGTGACCTTCGTGGCTGCGAGGTGGAGGTCCTCCAACGCCGTCAGCCCCTCTAGGTGCTTCAGGCCCGCGTCCGTAACCTTCGTTCCGATGAGGTCGAGCCGCTGGAGCGCTGTCAGGCCCTCCAGGTGCTTCAACCCCGCGTCCGTGACCTTCGTGTACGCGAGGCTGAGGTCGTGCAAGCTGGTCAGCCCCTTCAGGTGCTCCAGGCCCGCGTCCGTGAGCTTCGTACCCTCCAGGTTGAGCTCCTGCAGCGCCGTCAGACCCTTCAGATGCTCCAGGCCGGCGTCCGTGACTCCCGACTCGGCTGGAAAGCCGTATGCAGAGTAATGCAAGAGGTAGAGGTGCTCCAACTGCGTCGTCCCCTTCAGCTGTTCAAGCTGCGCATCCGTGGCATCGGAAAGCCATATCCCCGGAATCCCCTGCGCCTCGACCTCCTGACGCACCTTCTGCATGTTCACAGGACGCAGCGGCAGAACGTACCACCACTGGCAAGGCGGTATCCTCAGCGGCCCCTCGGAAGGAGTTGTGCCGACGAGTTGGCCTTCCTCAGGAGTCCAGCCTACGCGTTGGCGCTCCTCGCCGACCACCGCAAAGACACGGAAAGCCACCTCAGAGTTGAAGGTCCTCGACTGGCCCTTCTCTTGTGCCTTCGACAAGCCAGCGGCCCACAGCGCGGCGGCCAGGATGGACGCAATCAGCCAGTACTTCCATGCCTTGTTGCCCATTTCAGACCTCCTGTCGGCTTCGCCTCCTTGTCCTCCAGCGATCCACATGGTCATGACTTACTTGATCTGCCCCCACAGAAAAACCCACTCGTGAAAAGTCAGTGGGCGCTTCCACTTGTTCGATGCCAGAAGCTTGGCAAGTGCGTTGCGCTCCTCCGTGGCGGTCAGCTCCCGAAAATGGGTAGTAGTCCAGTCGCAATTGGCCATGCAGTAGAGCAAGTAAGCGTCGGCAGGCTCGGGCCATCCAAAGAGAATGTACCCCTGTGTGATGAGGAACGGCAGTCCATCCACCAGCTCAATAGGCTCAAGCGGCCAGTCCGGATAGTCGGTGTCTCCCAGAAAGCACGCACCACCAATCATTGGGCGCCTGAACTCGGAGTTGCCCCGCTTGGTAAACAGCATCCGGCAAAGCACAATAACCTGCTGGTTGTTTCGGTGGGTCTGTGCCGCCTGCGACAGGGCCTGACAAGCTGACTCGCGCCCCATCTCCTGCAACCGAGCGGCCGCAGTGCTGTAGACACTGGCTTTGTAGTGGCCACTGTTGAGGTCGGGCAGCGACGCGAGTTCACGTAAGCCGCCGCACTCGGAGGCCGGAAGCACGGCGGCACGGCACCCGGACAGCGCAGTCACCGACACCAGGGCGAAGATAAATGCTGGAAGTTTCTTGCGCATGATGCCGCAGTCTATGCACATGGAATGGCTGGGTCGACGGATCCCGTCGCCCCCGCCACCGTGTATGCGTCTCGCATGTACGGAGTCTGCGCGGTGCTCTGCTCCGCCTTGCGGGGCAGGCTATTGTGTGTCAAGGATTACGTAGTCCTTCCCAGCAGCGCGGAGCACGATGATCCTGTTCTCCACAAACACCTGCAAGATCACTCCGCGAACCATAGCCTCCCACGCGACGGCTTGCGGGCGCAAATCCCTATTCTCTGGGTTGACCACGCGGAGGTAGAAGCCGTCCCATGTCAGCAGGTCGCTTGACCCTCCTGGCGGGGCTGTGCCTCCAAGGAACGCAACCTTTTCGCCGCGATAGGCCGCAATGTCAAGTTTTCTGTGCGGGGCCGCTGCCTCAGCTACAGCGCGTAGGATCTCCGCACCCCGTCTGTGTTCAGTTGCCCATCCAAGCGACTTCGCAGTCCCGGCATAAGTTTCGGGATCGAACTCTTCGGGTTCTTGCGTATGGATGCATCCCAGGAGCATCACGCACAGGAAAACGAGGGCAAATGCTCCTCTCTTCACCTTTGCCTCCCACGAGCATTGTGGCTCAACAGCGCAGCTTGTCCCTGTCGGCACAGGTGGCATGGCAGTATCGTCAGCGGCCGCTCGGAAGGAGTGCTGCCGACGAACTGGACGTCCTCGCCCGCCACAGCGCACACGTTGAAGGCCACCGCAGAGTTGAAGGCCTTCGGCTGGGCCTTCTCTTCTGCTGCGTGCGAGCCTGCGGCCCACAGCGCGGCAGCCAGGATTGAGGCAATCAGCCAGTACTTCCATGACCTGTTGCCCATTTCACGCCTCCCTTCAGGCACGCCCTGTTCGACCGGCCGAGGCCTCTTGCGACTCCACCTACCATATTAGACACATTTCCGGGGCCAAACCTTTGCAGAATCGTCCAAATCCCCCTTTCGTGCCCTTCCGTGGGCTCCGCCAGGACACGACAGAACACCTGGCGGAGGCGGCGTCAACGACATGCCCTCCCCGTACCGGCTCTTCGACACGGATGAGCACGGATGGCCACGGATGCAATCCAACCTATTGAGCCGCGTCAAACGTAAAGTGCCGGGCAACCGGGCCCGGCCGGCTTGAGGCCTGAGAACGTCCCGCCATGGCGGAACGTCTGAGGGATGAGGATCAACAGCAGGGCAGAAGGTAGAAGGCAAAGGGCAGAAGGCAAAAGGAAAAAGCGGAAGGAGCGTCCAAGAGCGGGCGGTTCTCGAACCGCCCCTACGATTGCCGGGCACGGCTCGCCGTGCGCCTACGGAAACCCGCCGCGGACGGGCGCTGCGCCCAGAGCAGGACCCTACTCCGTCCACCGAGCGGCGGACTTCGAAGGGCAAGGGAGCAGGACCCTACTCCGTCTGCCGAGCGGCGGACTTCGAAGGGCAAGGGAACAGGGCCCTACTCCGTCTGCCGAGCGGCGGACTTCGAAGGGCAAGGGAGCAGGGCCCTACTGCGCTCGCCGAGCGGCGGACTTCGGTGGACAAGGGCAGGCCGCGCGACAGGCACGGGACTGGCCGTTCCTGGAATGGGCTGTGGGCCAGACTGCGTCGCACGGACAACTCACCGTTGCCCCCTCGACAGGCTCGGGCCTGCAGGCTCACGGCGGATGCCACTGCGTCTGGACGTGACCCACAGCCGAGGGCGGCTGTGCCACAATAAGCTGCGGGGGAGAACCCCCAGGACATCCTGAGGAAGTACAGTCCAACACCTTATCGCCGACGGGTGCCAGCCTGCGGGACAGCGAGCATTTCCCTGTTGACTTTGCTTCCTTGACAGGGGGGCACTTGCTCGCATACAGTCCGGGCTCAAAGACGGCGGACCTGGGAGGGTGTGACCGTCTGATCTGCAACAGCCGGGGCTGCGGATGACTTGGCGGGCATTTATCATCGGGCTGCTGGCGGTGGCGGTGCTCTGCCTTGTGGATGTCTATGCAGGGCTGGCCAAGGGTTACGGCGACCTGACCATATCGTGCTTCCCTTCGGCTCCGGTCCTGGCGCTTGTGTTGCTGGCAGTGTTCATTGGTCCTCTCGTCAAGCTCGTCCGACGGGAATGGGCCTTCAGGCAGAGCGAGCTGATGCTGGTCTGGTGTATGGTCATCGTGGGCTCTGCCATCCCTGGGGACGGCCTCGGCTCGTTCTGGTATTCGGTGGTAGCCGGGGGGCCGTATTTTGCGCGGCGCGCCGATGTGCAATGGACGAACGACGGCTCCCTCACATTCGCGCCCAATGCCCTCGTGCTCAGCAAGGACCCCAAGTCGGTGCCTGCCATACAGTACTTTGAGAAATCGGAAGAGGGACGGGTGCCGTGGCGGGTTTGGACGCGACCGCTGTTGAGCTGGGCGGCCTTTTACGTGCCGATGTTCCTGGCTGTGCTATTCATGTGCGCCATCTTGCGACGGCAATGGGTGGAGTCGGAACGGCTGATGTTTCCGCTCGCGAGCGTTCCCCTCGAATTCAGCGAGGGGAGCGCGGAGGGAGGGCTGCTGCCGGCGGTGTTCTCAAATCACGCGTTCATGGGTGGCCTGCTCGCATGCGCGATCCTTCGTTTTCTGAGCGCGGTCCCCTTGTTCTTCGGTGCCAAGAGCGCCTGGAGCCTGTCCCTGCCGCTGGCAGACATGGTGCAAGGGACGCCGCTGGAGCCGATGAGCCTGTCCAACTCCTCTCTCTCTTATGTGTCAATTGGGTTTGGGTACCTTGTGCCTGCGGACGTGTCGCTAAGCGTGTGGCTCTTCTTCCTGTTTGCCCGGGTCGAACTCCTGGCGGGGCATTGGCTGGCCATCCCGAGCGCAGAGGGAGGGACATGGAGCAAGCTGATGAGGTGGCAGCAACTGGGCTGCAACATCATGTTCGTCATCGGGATGCTGTACCTGGCGCGGAGGCACCTCTGGGCGGTAGTGAGGAAGGGGCTGTGGCTGTCCCGAGGAGATGAAGACGCACAGGAACCCGTCCGCTACTTCTGGGCGTTCTGGGGATTCGTGCTCACGATGGCGTTATGCGTGGGGTGGCACTGCTACTTCGGCATGCCGGTGCTTCTGGCCACATACGGCCTGTTGCTGCTGTTCTCCTGGTTTCTGGCCTATGCGCGGGTCGTGGCGCAGGGCGGCCTGTACATCGCGCGGCCCATGTGGCAGTTGCAGGACGCCGTGCAAAGCACTACGGGCCGCCTGGGCGGCTCCGGTGCGTTCCTGATGAGCGCCCACCAGAACATGCTGCTGTACGGCGCCACGATCATGCTGGCGCCGGTTGCGATGGACTCATTCCGCATCTCATCAGTGTTTACGCGCCGGAAACGGCTTTTCATTATCGCCCTCACGTGCTCCATCCTGGTGGCTTTGGTTGCGACGTCGTATATGGTCCTCAAGCAAGCCTACGGGATGGGAGCGCTGAACTTCGACTTCACGTGGGCCACCAGCAGGGTGCCGTTCTACGTCTTCGACGGGGCCCAGCGCATTGTCAAGAACCCGTCTGAGTCAGCGCAGCCCTATCTGGGCTGTTTCAGCCTGGGATTCGTTCTCACTGCCGTCGTCATGTTCATGCGCGCGCGGTTCTACTGGTGGCCGATCCATCCGATCGGGCTGTTGGCCTGCAACAGCGGCGCGGCGCACTACATCTGGATTCCGTTCTTGATGGGCTGGGCTACGAAAGTCGCCATCATGAAGCTGGCAGGCGGGCACATGCTGCGGACGGTGCGCCATTTCTTCATCGCGTTCATCATCGGCGAGGTCTTTGTCGGCGGTCTGTCCACTGCCATTTCTACCATCAGCCACGGCTCCGTGCCCGGATTCTGAGGGACGAAGCACGAAGCACAGTGGGCGTGTTCGGCCAAAACAGGTGAGCCGAAGTCTGACATAAGAGTCTTCAGGAAAGGAACTCCCCGAAGGGATCAGGGCCGTCTGGGACTTAGAGAAAGCCTTCCGTGAAGCCACGAGCACGCGGTCACGCCGGTCAGCCGGATTCTCTTGTACGGGTCATTGCTGGCCGTTTTGAGGGTGACGTTCAACTGGTCGCGCGGCGCCTACCGGCCGGTCACCATCGAGCAAGGGGTGGGGGCGAATCCTGGTACCCAGAAACTGTGAGGGTGGGCGGGAGTCCAAAGATCATCCCTGTCCGCGCCCACTCCTCAGGGGTTGCGGAATGGGGGGCAATGGTGCGGGGCGCATGCCGCCGGCATGACGGCGCCGGGAAACAAGTGGCAAAGAAGCTCGCAACAAGGGGGTGACTGCTTGCTATCCTGCGGCAGTGGGGCTGGTTGGGCACATTTGGGGCACGCCTCACGAACGGCCGCCAAACGTGGCACCCGGATGGATGCGCGGCGGCACAAAGCCCGTCGGTGCGGGGATGGCGCTTTCGGAAATCGTCGGTTTGCTACCGGGGTTAAGAACTGACAGGGATGGCGTGGCTCGCCCGCTGAGCGCGCCCTGGGATGCAGGCGCCTACCAACAGCGGCGTTGACCACGCACGCACAGCGGCGGAAGCATGATTGGGCAGATCAGGATGCGACATACATGCTCGAACGCGGTGCTGCGTAATTCTGTCGGTTGACGCCCCCGATGGCGCTGAATAGAATGGCGGCCGCGCCCTTCGAGGAGAGACGCCAACTTGTAGCTCCTGGGCGGACACCACGAGATCATAGTAACCGTTAGCCAAGAACAAGGAACGGCAACCATGTTAGCAACACTCGGCATTTTGTCGGCAGCCCTCCTGCTTGCGGCAGGCGCCGACACCGGGCTTGAGCCTTGGGCGTCGAAGGCCCAGCCCGGCGACATCGCCAAACGGCACGTCGAAGAGATTGTAAGCGCGGAACACAAGTATGTCGTCGTCCACGGCGGCACCGTCGACGGCGAGTGCTGCCGCACGCCGATGGGCTGCGGCATCAACCGGGAAGGCATAATCGACCAAAGCTGGCAGTCCAACCGCGCCGTGCGGATGGAGAACGTGGGCCAGACCGACCTCGTGAATCCCTGGCTTTCCAACGGGCGGAACAACTTCCGCACCCTGGATGAGATCGTGGCCTCGGCCATTACCCCCGGGATGAGCGACAAGGAGAAGGCCATCGCCCTCTGGCTGCAACACGTCTCGCGCCGCTTCCATCGTGGAGGCTACGGCGGCGACCTCTCCGACCCGGTGCTGGTACTGAACGTCTACGGACACAACGTCTGCGGGCAGGACGCGCAGCTCATGAGCCTTTATTGGCAGAAGGTGGGACTCAAGAGCGCGCCGGTTCGCCTGGTGTCGCACGCCATCGCCCAGGTGCAGTACGACGGCGGCTGGCACGTGCTGGATGGCGACCTGGACAGCTTCTTCCTCCTCCGCGACAACGAGACGCTGGCCAGCGACCGGGAACTCGCCCGCGACCACGACCTCATCAAGCGGGCCCATGCCTATGGCATCACGATGGTCGACCTACGCCGCCTCGATGAGTCGTACGCGGCAATGTACGTCTGCGAAGACCCAGTCCGGGGCGACCGTGCCGGCCAGTCGCAGTGGACAATGAACATGACGCTCCGGCCGGGCGAGGCCCTGACTTGGCGCTGGGGCCACCTCACTCCGCCCAAGTACAGTTGGCGGGAGCAGCCTGACCACCCAGAGATCATCTGCAACGGCCTCTGGGAATACCGGCCGGACTTCACCAGCGACCTGTGGAGGAAAGGCGCTACCACGGTCGAGAACATCGTGAGCGGCCCGGACGGGCTCCGCGCCGAAGAAGGCAAGACGGGCACGATCATTTGGACGATGCGAAGCCCCTACAACTTCGTCGGCGGGCAATTCGAGGCGGAAGGCAACGGGGCTGTGTTGGAGGTCTCGGAGGACGGGACGAAGTGGGTGAGCACGGAGAAGGATGCCACGGGGAAGGGCGTGGAATACTATTTCTTCTCGAACTGGGGATCGCAACGCTTCCACTATCTGCTCCGCTGCCGGCTCTCCGGCGACGCCCGGCTCAAGCGACTGGCGGCGATCAACGATCTGCAAATGCACTTCCTGGCGCTGCCCGAAATGGTCGTCGGCAAGAACGCCTTCACCTATACCGACCAGTCGCCCGGTGAGCGGAAAGTGCGGATCACCCATGAGTGGACGGAGCGCACGGTCCGTAGGCTGGCGCCGCCCGAGGCGGTTTACCCGCCCGACGGCGGCAAGGCCGAGGGCACCGACTTCGCATTCCGCTGGAATGCTCCGCAAGAGGCGGGGGGAGAAAAGGTCGTGGACGCGCTCTTCATGCTCTCCGATAAGGCCGACGTGGGATTGCCACTTTCGACCAACTTCTACAAGCTTATCTCGCGCACCGCGGACAAGGCCGAGCCGCAGCAATACACGCTGCCGTACCTCGGGCTGCTGACGGGCGGCAAGCAATACTATTGGCGCGTGCGGGCCAAGGACGAGAAGGGTGTTTGGAGCCCGTGGAGCAAGACCTTCAGCTTCACGACGAAGGCCCCGAACTACCCGCTGGACGTCGCACTCAGCTACGACAAGGACAAGGAGATCGGCACCCTGAGGTGGAAGGCCAATCCGACCGGCGAGAAGCCGGTGAAGTACCGCGTCTACGGCAGCGACGAGAAGGGCTTTTCCATAAGCGACGTACCGTACACCGTCGCTATCGGTATCTCGAAGGAGCTTTCGCCGCAGTTCCCGGCGAACTTCATCGCCGAGACCGCCTCCACGGAGCTGCCGGTCCTGGGAAGCGAGATGATTCTGCCCGCGGCCAACAAGACTTACTACCGCGTGGTGGCGGTGGACGCCGAGGGCAAGCGGAGCGGACCGTCCGACTATGCCGCCGCGCCGCGGCCGGTGATCTACAGCAAGCCGGCACTCACGGCCAAGGTGGGCGCGGAGTACCGCAGTCAGGTATCCGCCAATCGCTCCCTGGGCGACCTGCGGAAGCGCGACCCGGAGGTCGCCAACTTCTGGGACATCGAGCATCCCAAGTATGCCGTAAAGGGACCGGGCTGGCTCAAGCTGGACGCCGATACGGGCGTTCTCTCGGGCACGCCCGATGCCGCAGGGAAGTTCGAGGTGGAAGTCACTGCCACCATCGATCAGGAGGTGCGGAAGCTGGATGAGGGCGCGCTAGGTTGGGGGCAAGAGAAGGTGCTCTCCACTTCCACGGAGCGGGTCGGCAGCGCCAGCCAGCAGTTCGTGATTGTGGTGAGCCCGTAACGCTCGCGGCTTTGCCGCTCCACCCACCCTACGAGTCCGCCACCTTCCGCGACAGAAACTAAATAAGTCCAGCAAGTCATCACCAGCGGAAGAAGCGATAAGGGTCGTCCCATTCCTCGGGCTCGTCGAGGTAGAGGCCGTCGAGCCAGCGTTTTTCCGCCTTGCCGTTGTCCACGGGCTGGCTAAACCGCGCGACCACCGGCGTCGCGCTCCACGCCCATATTGCCCAAGAGCCGCGTGAGCAAGAAGGAGGCCCGCCGGAAGGCCTGCTTGACGTTGTGCTGCTCCTTGCTGTAGTCGCACTGCCAGGGCACCATCTGACAGAAGACTACATTGTAAGGTTGTGCGACGGCAAGAACGCCATCGCCGATCACTGTGGCTCCTGCCGACACCAAAGGGAAATCTCTCGGCGCCCGGTTGTGGACGTCGGCCGGTCCAACGCCGGCCAACGGCGAGGTTGCCGGCGGAGGATCAAAGCAGGCGGAGATGTGCTCGGCCTTCTTCATGGTGATCTGGGGGGAGGAATAGGCTGGCCTCGGCCCGGCCCCACCACAGGCGGGCACCTTGGTCTCCAGCAGGATCTCACCATCTTCATTGACCACGCACATCTGACTTGCACCGGCATGCACGTCCAGCCACACTATCTTCACGGGGTTCCTGCTTGCTCCCAGGGACCATCGCTCCTGCAACGTGCGAAGGCCCATGGTAGCACAGGAATCCCGTCCTTTAGCATATCAAACGTGGCACCCGGATGTAGGGCCCGTGTCCGGCCCGAGGTCCTCACGGCCGCCCGTCGGCGGCCTCAGGACGACATTGCGATGTTCTATGAGGGTGATTTGCCGGAAGCAAAGGGCGGCCGGCCGGCAAAGCTGCGGCGGATTGGGCCTGATACGGTCGGGCGTGCGGCGGATGCCGAGATTCTCCAGCGGGCGCCGAACAGGATCCCAGGGCGGGGACGCCAGGCGTTCGCAACAGGCGACCGCGGCGGAACTGGCGTTCCGCAGGGGCTACCCATGGCGCAGGGAGGCCCGTTCGGGCATGCCGCCTGTGGCGGACGCGGGCTCAGGGCTGCGGCGCAGGTTGAAATGCATGGCCGTGTCGTATAACATGCCACCCAATAAGTTGCGGAATCCGCCTCATACATTGTCTGAAAGGGCGAACGGATGGACATCTGCGTGTTCTCGAAGCATTTTCAAACGATGGACGCCGAGACGCTCGGGCGCACTATGAAAGGCCTCGGCGTGGCCGGAGTTGACCTGACCGTGCGGCACGGCGGCCACGTCGAGCCGGCGAAGGTCGGTACGGACCTGGAGGCGTTCCAGAAGGGCCTGGCGAAGAACGGCATCAAGGTCACGATGCTGACGACCTCCATATTGAGCGCCGAGGAGCCCAACGCCGCCGCCATCATCCAGACAGCAGGCCGCCTGGGCATCCGGCACATCAAGCTCGGCTACTGGCATTACAAGGGCTTCGGCAGCTACAAGAGCATGGCCGACAAGGTGAAGGGAGACTTGAAGGGCCTGGTGCCGCTGCTCAAGCAGAACGGCGTGATGGCCGGCTTCCACACGCACTCCGGGCAGTACATGGGGGCAAACGCGGAGTTCGCGCTTCGCTTGATTGAGGACTCCGACCCGAAGGCTGTGGGCATCTATTACGACACGGGCCACTGCACGATCGAGGGGAGCGTGGCGGGATGGCTGATGGGCCTGGACCTGGTCTCTGAGCGCCTCGTCATGGTAGCGGTGAAGAACCTGGCCTGGTTCCGGATGGGCAGCCCCAGCAGCGGGCGGAGGGGTTGGCGGGAACTCATGGTGCCGCTGGATTCCGGCCTGACGGACCTGGCCGAGTTCATCCGCTGCCTGAAGAAGCTGGACTTCCGAGGCCCGGTGTCGTTCCACTCCGAATACCAGGGAAGCTACAGCTTCATGGACATGACGCAGGAGCAGGTCGTCGAGCAGACCAGGAAAGACCTGGAGTACTTCCGGGGCCTGGCCATTGCGTAATGCGGAATGCGGCCGCCACGGCGGCTGAAGATTGCGGATTCAAAGGACGGAAGACAACTGGCCATTGCGGACGGGCTGTCGCCATAGGTTCGGGCGATCCGATTCTCGGATCGCGGGCGAACGTCCGGCGGCAGCTGGTCGAGGTCGGTTAAGGAGACCGCCCTCTACGGAATGGGGACGACGGACTTTCGGCGGAGGCCGAAAGGTAGTCGAACTGCGTTCGACGGAATGGGGACGGCATATGGAGTGCGGCCGCCACGGCGGCTGAGGATTGCGGATTCAAAGGACGGAAGACAACCGGCCATTGTGGACGGGCTGTCGGCGAAAGGGGTTCGTTGGCGTCCAGGCGTACGCTGCCACGTGGCCAAAGCAACGATAAGCTGAGGCTGTCGGCCTGCGGGGGGCCAGGGTCAAAGACCTGCATTCCAAAGGCAAGCTTCCAACCCGAGGTTCCTCGTCCGGCCCGCGCCGGACTCGGAACGACACCGTTCGGCGATGGGGGCTGAGATGCGCTGCGTGGGGGGGCGGTTTGGCAGAAGAAGGCAATGGAGGCCGCAATGACGGCCACCCAGTTGGACTACCTGCGGTCCGCGGTGACGTTGGGCTCGCTGGCATTACTCCTGAGCCTTGAGACCCGCTTCCCCTACTTCGAGGGGCGGACGGCAAGGGGCCGGCACGCGGCCCGCAACCTGGCGCTAGCGCTGCTCAACGTGGCTGTCGTAAGCCTTCTGTTCGCGGGACCGCTGGCGCGCGTGTCGGAATGGTCGGCGGGCAAGCCGTTCGGGTTGTTGAACTGGTTTTCCCTGCCGGCGGGAGCGCGTTTCGCGGGCGCCATCGTTCTCTTCGACGCGTGGATGTACGGGTGGCACCGCGCCAATCACCGCATCCACTTCCTCTGGCGCTTCCATCGCATGCACCACAGCGAGCGGGACCTGGATGCCACGACGGCCCTGAGGTTCCACACGGGCGAGATCTTCATGTCCACCGTGTTGCGCCTGGGGGTGCTCGCGCTACTCGGGATGAGCGTCAGCATGCTGATCGTATATGAGATGGCGCTCGCGCCGATCATCCAGTTCCATCACAGCAACGTCTCGATACCGCCGCGGCTGGACAGGGCGCTTCGCACGCTGATCGTCTCCCCCAACATGCACCGGGTCCACCATTCGGAGGACAGGTGGGAGCATGACGGCAATTACGCGAGCATCTTCTCGTTCTGGGACCGGCTCTTCAACAGCTACCGGCGGCGCAAAAACCCGAAGGAGCTGACGATCGGCCTGATGCAGTTCCGCGAGCCGGAATGGCTGAGTTTGCCGGGGATGCTGAAGACGCCGGTGCGGTGAAGCGCTGTGCCTTGAGCGGCGGCGCGTCCGGCGCGCGGAGAACACGCGGAATTCGCCATGCGCCGCGAAGGCGAGCGGTGCGGAGAGGTGCAAGTGAGGATTGTAAAGCATGGGCCCTGTTGAGATAGCGCTGGCGGTCGCGAACGCGCTGGCAGGCCTGGCATGTGCAGCGCTGGTGGCCGGCGTGCTGAGGGATGCGGACGGGAGGAGGGCAAGGCTGTTGCCCTACTTTGCGGCCCTCGTTGGAGTGTACCTCATTGAGTGCGCTACTCTTGCGATGGGGATGACGATTCCGATCCTCAACGTAGGTCTGGCGCTCGCATGGGGGGGCATTCTCGGGTTGCGGCTGAGGGCGCGCGCATCACCGCATGCGGCGTTGAGAACGTCACTGTTTTTCGGGCTGTATTCCAGCCTGCCTGCAATGTCCCTGATGCTTGTGCCGGCGCTGGCGTCGGTTGGCGGCTGGCACGTCCTGAGCGCCGAGGACGGGGCCCTGTTCGGGATTCCGTCATGGCTTCCGTGGCCGGCACACACCATATTGGGCTTCTATGTCGGGCTGGCAGCAGGGGCCGCCGCGCTCAAGAGCCTGATAACGGTGGGCATAGTGCGGCTGGTGGTCAGTCGGGGGAGCCGGCCGCATTCATGACATAGCAGCAGAACGCCAAGTGCTCCCGGCGGCAATAGTGCGGCTCCCGATCACTTCTCAGGCGACGGTGCGGGTGTCCCCTGCTGCTTGTGTTCCGACGCGGGCTCGAAGGAGAGGTCGTCGTAGTCCGCTACTGCGGATGAGTGCGTGTTGTCTGTGTCGGTCATGACGGCTACGGAGTCCACCTCGGGGGGCTCACTGCCGAACGCCTTCTTGTAGTCCTCATATACGTTGCGGGTCTCCGTCAGCCACTTTCCGGCCTTGGCATCGCCGCTCTCCACTGCGACCATCATGACACGATCGGTGTAGGCGTTCGGGACGAAGGTGCCCAGCGGCACCTTGTTGGCCCAAATGTAGCAGAGGCTGTGGACCGGGGGATATTCCCCATGAATGGCCCTGGCCAGCGCGTACTCGCGGCGGGTCCACCAGCCCACTTTGTCGGGGTCGTACTTAAAGTTGACGTAAACGCGCGCCGCGAAGTCATCGCCTTCCTTGGTTTTCTCGTCGCCCTTCGGCAGGCTGTGGGCGACGCGCCAGCGCCAGGTCAGCATGGGGTACACCTTTGCGTCGAGCGCCACAGCCTTCACGAGGCCCGACGCAGCGTCGTCGGACTCGGCGTGCAGATAGGCGTTGCCGTCCTCGCGAACGACACGATAGGCGGTGTGCCTCTTGATCTTCTCGAACGTCAGGGGCTGCCAGCCCGGCGGGAGGCCTTCGGGAGTGGGAGGGGATTGGAAGTCGTCAACCACGACGCGGGAAGGCGGCTGATCTTCCTTCGCCAGTGCAGCGGCAGCAAGCGCAGCAATTGCGGCAAGGCCGATGAAGATGAGGCATGTGCCACAGCGTACCACAGGAGCGTCCCTTCTCGCAGCGAAGATCACACTCAGCATACCCACCAGAGTCCCCTGCGAAAAGAGACTGTGAGACGAGGCCGTTCCCAGTCTGTGGCCGCTCCCCACAGCTACATCCAGCGGTTTTGCGGAGCGACCATAGTTGGCGTACAATGCGCGCGCGGGAGGAAGGGCCATTAGAAAAGGGGGGAAGATGTATGCATCCTGAGCATTCGGGAGGCGGAATCGGACGAGCGCTCTTCAGGCGAAGCGAACTCAACCCCATCCTGAGCGCGGACCAGTGGCCGTATCCGGTCAACGCGGTCTTCAACGCGGGCGCGGTGCGGCTGCAGTCGGGCGAGACGCTTCTGTTAGCACGCGTGGAAGACATGCGGGGGCTCTCCCACCTTTGCGCGGCACGCTCGGACGACGGCCTGACGAACTGGCGGATTGATCCGGCGCCCACGCTGGTGCCCAAGCCGGCGAGCCATCCCGAGGAAATCTGGGGGATCGAGGACCCGCGCATCACGTTCATGCCGGAGCTTGAGGAGTACGCCGTTGTCTTCACCGCCTACTCGCGGTCGGGACCCGGCGTGTCGCTGGCGCTCACATCGGACTTCGATACGTTCGAGCGCAAAGGCATGATTCAGCCGCCGGAGGACAAGGATGCGGCCCTCTTCCCGCGCAGGTTCGGCGGACGGTGGGCGCTGATCCACCGTCCCAGCGCGGTGGGGCGCCCGGCGGATATCTGGCTCTCGTTTTCGCCGGACCTGAAGCACTGGGGAGATTTCCAAACTGTGATGCAGGCGCGTCACGGGGCGTGGTGGGACGCCAACAAGATCGGGATCTCGGTCCCTCCCATCGAAACGCCCGAGGGGTGGCTGGTGTTGTACCACGGCGTCAAGGTTACGGCGGCGGGCTCGCTGTACCGGGTCGGCCTGGCGCTGCTGGCACTGGACGACCCCCGGAGAGTGTTGCTGCGCGGAGACGAGTGGGTGTTCGGCCCGGCCGAGCCATATGAGAAGGCGGGCGACGTGGCGGACGTCGTCTTCCCATGCGGGAGCACGGTCGCGGACGACGGCGATACGCTCCGGCTGTACTACGGCGCGGCGGACACGTGCATCTGCGTGGCGACGGCGAGCCTCAAGGGCGTCATCGAGTGGCTCAAGGAGCATGGCCGGCCGCCAAGTCACGGTGCGTTGGGCGGCGGGCTTGCAGGCGGGTAGAATTCGCTGCGGCGGGGAGGGCGCTGAAGGATCAGTCGGAATCCGCGGGTGCGTCGTAGCAGCGATCTGCAATTGAGAGAGCGTCGATGGGGGACGCCATGATCCGCATTGGGATCTGGACTGCGAGATCGGATGCAACAGCGGATGTTGACCTTGCCCCAGCCGCAACGAAGTTGCCCTTCCGCACGGACAGGAGCGGCTCGAAGCCCCTCGCGGTGTGCCTGTTGGTCCTGAGTGTTGTCACGGCCTGCGTGACCGTGGCGTCCGTCCTGGGCGGGATGAGGAAGGTCCTGCCTGCTATTATCTGGATGCACTGGGCATTTTTCCTGGGACCGGCGACGGCGGCCTCGGCGTTGGCGGGATTGCGCGAATTGGTGTGGCGCGAGCGCTATGAGTTTACGCCAGCAGAGGTGAGGCGAAGATGCCGCGGGCTGTTCGGCTGGCGCGAGTGGGGCGAGCCCCTGTCGGCCTATAAGGGCGTCCTGAGCAGACGGGAAGGCCGAACCTGGGGTAAGAACGCGTCTTCACGTACCCTCTACATCTTGACGCTGCAACACAGTGCAAACAAGAAGCGCTCTGTGAAGCTGTACTTATCGCGGTCGTACGAGGGCTTCCGCGCAAAGCACGAGCATTACGCGCGCTTGTTCGGGCTTCCCGCTCTGGTTGAGACGGCGACAGGCGTGGAGAAGCGCCGGCCCGAAGACCTGCACAAATCGGTGCGCCAGCGCGTTGCCGACGGCGCTTTGAAGATATCTTTCGATCCTGCCGCGAGGCCTCCCGGCAGGAAGCTGGCCGTCACAGTCGAACGAGATGCGTTGCTGATAAGGAGGCGGTGGAACGCGTTTGGGATTGTGGGAATTCCGGCGTCCGCGGCGTTGCTGGTAGGCGCGATGGCAATCGTCCTTGCGCTCGCAGCGGATCTGAAACTGTCCCTCGCCTTTTTGTTGGCCTTAGCGGCCCTGGACCTTGTTCTGGTTGGAGGCGCATACGCGGCGATGCGCGCCATCCGCGAGGAACTCGTCGTATCGCCGAGCGAAGTCCGGAAGCGCTGGCGGCATCCGTGGGGCACCTTGCTTGAGACCTCGGTTGCGGCGAGTGAGATCGAAGAGGTGGCTATCCACGCGCTGCCAGCGGAGAGTTTCCTGTCTGTCCCTGGCGTGACGACTGTTCAAGTTATCAGCGACAGCCCTGTGCTGCAGTTCGGCGTCGGGTTGCCGAAGGCAGACAAGGAATGGGTGCGTGACTGCATCATTGCGGTGATCAGCAAGTGACGCGGCGCCCTCAGCCGCCGAGGCGCTTGAGCGCCGCGACCTGCAGGCTCTTGTCAGTGAACTGGTGCAGCTCGATCCGGTTGCCGTCGGGGTCGGCGAGCCACGCCTGATAGCTCTGGTCGCCGCCCAACTTGATGTCCCCCACTGTGACCCCGCGCTCGCGGAGAACAGCGACTGTCTTCTCGATGTCGTCCACTTCGAGGCAGATGTGCTTGTAGGTGGCTTCTTTCGGCGTCGGGATCGGCGTCCCCTGGAACAGCTCGATGAACGTGCGCCCGCCGGCGCGCAGGTAAACTCCCCTGACCTTGCCCTGGTTGAGGTTCAGCTCGAAGGCGAGCGGCAGCCCCAGTTTGTCGCGGTAGAAAGAGATCGAGCGCTGGAGGTCCGTGACGTGAAAGCATACATGCGAAAGTCCGGTGATCATGACCTACCTCCTGAAAGCAATGAAAAAAGCGTTCCGGCCTGCCGCGCCACGATTCACACCGGGCCGGGCTGCTGCCGGTACTTCGCCACGTAGTCTTTCTGACGATACTCTTTGACCATGTCCGGGTCGAGCGGGTAGCGGCCGTACTCTCGCGCGGCGTCGACCATGATCCTGTAGTTTTCAGGCTTGACGGCGGGGTGGATGCTGTTCGAGGAGGCCAGGATCAGGCCGCCGTTTGCTCCACCTTTGGCCAATGTCTCCTTCACTGCACCCACCACTTCTTCCGGCGTGCCTGCAGTGAGGACGTGGCTGCAATCCACGTTGCCGGCGAAGGCTATTCTGTCGCCATATTTCTCCGCCACGCGGCCGATGTCCATGCCGGCGACCGGCTCAATGGGATCAAGGATATCAATTCCTGCATCAACGATCATGTCCAGGATAGGCCAGAGGCGGCCGTCGGTATGTTTCAGGAACGGGACGCCTTTGTCCTTTGCCACCTGGACGGCTTCGGTCAGGTAAGGGAGCACGAACTGCTCGAAGTGAGCCGGCGACATTATCGGGGCGAAGTTGTGTGCGTAGTCATCGCCGGTGCAAAGGATGTCGGCGCCGATCTCCGCAGCGCGCTCGAGGACGCGGAGCTTGTAGCCCATGACGACACGGGCGAGGCGATGGACGAGGTCCGGATTGAGGACGTAGTCCATCAGCAGGTTTTCCATCCCGCGCAGGTAGTGGGAGAACTCGAAAGCCTCGTGACTCAGGAACACGACGGCCCGCTTGCCGTGGAAACGCTCGACCGCCATCTCCAGGCTTTTCAGGCGGTGCTCGGCGTTTGGGTCCGGCGCCCGGTAGCCGTCCAGGTCGGACTCGGAACGGATGGGATGGCGGACGCAGTAAGGAACGCCTGTCGGGGTGACCTGCCACGTGATGCCCCATTCGTCCCTGTAGGTGCGCTGGTCGAGCCACTCGACGTTGCCGTCTTCGAAGACGGTGATGCCATCGAGGTCCTCGTTGTCCACGAAGTCGGCCTGGAGCAGGAAGCCGCCCTGCGAGCCCCATTCGTAGCGGCTGCGCCTGTCGGGAGTGACGAGTTCGGGGCAGAGCGCTTCGATGACCGGGCGGTTGATAATAAGCTCCCAGACGGGCACACGGTCGGGTTGCCCGCGGCGCGCGGCGGTCATCATTCGCTGGAAACCGTTCATGCTGTCCTCCAAACAATGCAGGCAAGCGGGTAAGTGTGTATAACATGCGCAGGGGCGGGGCTCAAGCGAAGCTGGGAGAAAGGGGAGACGATGCGCGAAGTGACCGGGATGGGTGCTGACCGCGCCAACGAGGCGACGGTCGTGTTTGCGCATTTGACTTGGCAAGACCCAAGGCATAGATTCCCGGCTTCGGCGATACGCGAGGTCTGGAATTTCGGGCAACCGAGCAGGGAGGCTTGAGGCCATGGCTGTGACCGTGCAACACATAGGGTTCACGTGTGGGGACAAAGTCGCTCAGGAGAATTTCTACGTGAAGCACTTTGGTTTCCGCCGGGCGCGCGTTTTCAACGCCGGCAAGGCGGACGAGTTCGTCATGCTCAGGCTGGGTGACACGTGCCTGGAACTGTTCCCCGCAGCGGTGGCCGGCGCCGCCGGCCGCGCCAGCCAGGGGGACGTCGGGTTCAGGCATCTGTGCTTCCAGGTGCCTGACGTGGCTGCCAAAGCTGCCGAATTGAATGCCGACGGCGTAAAGACGGGACGCGTCATTGATGCCGGGGAGCATGTGCCGGGGCTGAAAGTATGTTTCTTCAACGATCCGGACGGCAACTCTATCGAGTTGATGGAGGGCTGGCGAGACGAACAGAACCCGCCATCCATGGCCTGAGGGGCTTGCTTCCAGTCTCGGTGCTTGACAAGCTTTGCATCGCGGGTATACTGAGAGTACATGGAAGGTTGCGATAGCCACCACCAGTCACCGCAGTGAGAGCGCCGAAATGCCCGAACAGTCAGGAAAGAAGACAGCCAGGCACGAGTGGTATTCCATCCCCGAGGCGGCCGAATATCTTGGCATCAGCGAGCCGACGATATACCGCTGGATGAGGGACGGATTCCTTTCCTTCTACAAGGTAGGCGGATCCACGCGCTTCTCGCAGGAGGGGCTGGATGCCGTCATCGAGAAAACCACAGGGCGCAAGGAGGCAGAGGCCGCGGCGGGGCAGTGCGCCGCCTGCGGACACGGCATCCTGCTCGACGGGCATCTGCAGGGGACCGGCAGGTTGTACTTCAAGCCCGTGAGGACGAAGTTCTGGGTCTTTGCAGAAAGCCTTGTGCCGACGAAGGCAAAGGTCTGCGCGGCCTGCGGCTACGTGCAGCTTCATGTGGATACGACGAAGCTGCGCCGCCTTGTGCCGGAGAAGAGGGATAAGGCGGACGAGTAGCCGGGGCCGGGGGCCATTTGCAGTCTCGGTATAGGCTGAGGGGGCCTGGCGGACGAGGGAGGTGTGCAAATGGCGGCGCGCAAAGCCTGGCGCTTAGCAGTTGCGATTGCCTCTGTAGCGTTGCTCGCAGCCTCCGGGATGGCTGTATGGCGCGTTTCCACAAAGCCGCGGCCAATCGTGGATGCTCTACACGGGCAATTGCGGTCTGATATCCACAACGTCGGCCTGGCAATCTATCAGTACAGGAAGGACCACGACGGCAATCCTCCAGGGGTGCTCCGCGACATTGTCCGCGAGGGCTATCTGGACAGCCCCGAGATCCTGGAAGCAAAGGGCAAGGAAATCGTCTACCGACCCCTGAAGACAGGCGCCCCCTATTACTCCGTATTGGCCTACTACTGGCCTCCTTGGTTCTCCGATGGCAGTATCAAAGAGCTGGGCTTCGTCGCGCTATTCAACGATCTGACTGTCGCCTGGGTAGAGTGCGAGGAGCCGGATGGCCTTTCAACGGCCGAGCGAACGCGCACGCACACGGAGGCTTGGTGGCTGAAGGAGATTCTTGCCAATGTGGGCCGGGAGATCTCTTCGTTCCAAAGGTCACACGGGGGGGCTTATCCGCCGACCATCAAGACTCGTTATGAAGAGGAGCGCAAGGCGCGGTCTGGTTCGGGCACGCCCGTCATGGAACTCATCTACTCTCCACCCGCGGGCGAAGCCAAAGATGCCGTGATTGCGTACTTCTGGCCGCCCGTTTTTGGCGGCACCGTAGTCCTGTTCCAGAATCTCACGGTCGAATGGCTGGCGACGGAGAGCGACGGCAGCGTGCTGAACCCGTGGACGGGCAAGCCGATTCGAGAGCAGGATTCGCCCGGGCGTGTCAGTGAGTCCTGAGCATCCAAGGCGCGACGGCCCGCTGCGTCTGGGCGAAACACGATAGTTGTCAAGCCAGGCGCGCCTGCCAGCAGGGCCCTGTCCTCGCCATGCTGGCTGGGGACACCGCACTTCCTTCAGCTGCGCACGTCTTTGCGCGCATTCAGGGCTTGCTGTAGAATATCGGGGATATCTGCAGCAAGACCTGGTACCACGAAGTCGGTCTGGTGCGGCTCAGCTGAATCGAAGTTTTGCCGCACGCTTTGGACCGTGAGAGCCCTCTTCCGTCACAACCCGCGCCAGGGGCGGGCGCGTCCGAAGTGAGACGAACAGCATGCCCAAGTCCACACGACATGGAGATTCTTCAAGCCCGGTCAGGCGTGTTCTGAAGGTCTTTCTCGCCGGAGCCGCCTGTGCCTTGCTTACCTCGTGCGCGTCATGGTTCGTGCCCGTGCACTATGACGACTACGTCGGCCCCCTGCCCCCGGAGGCCTCCAAGCCAACGCCTGTTCCGGGAATCCCTGCGCCGGCCAAGCCCCCCGAGACGTTGAGGCTTCCGGAGGCCGGTCCCGTGGAGGTGAGGGTGTCGGACGCCATCCTGGTGGCGCTCCAGAACAACGAGGCATTCCAGGTACAGCGCTACAATCCCTCCATTCTTGCGACCCTCATTGACCAGGCGAGAGCTGCCTTTGACCCCCTCTTAGATGCCACAATTTCCAGAGCGAAGCAGACCACCCGGTTCGTTACGGGGGGTGCCCCAGAGAGCGTGTCAACGACGGCCGGGGCCATCAGCGTGACAGAGGTCCTTCCGACCGGAACGACTGTTGTGGTGTCGGGCACCGGCTCTCAGACGCACCTGCCGACGAACGTCTCCCAAGGATCAGCCGGCGCAAACCTGTCTGTAACGCAGTCGCTGTTGAGAGGGTTCGGCACCGCAGTAAACCTTGCGACCCTGAGACAGGCGAAGATCAACGTGGAAATCTCGCAGTATGAGTTGCGTGGGTTCGCGGAGGCGCTGGTTGCCCAGGTGGAGGAGGCATACTGGGCCTACTTGCTGGCGCAGAAGGAGATGGCGATTTTCACGCAATCTGCGAAGCTGGCGGCAGACCAACTCGATGAGACGAAGGAAATGGTCAAGGTGGGGAAGCTCGCCCGGACGGAATTGTACAGCGCCGAGGCAGAGCTTGCATCGCGCCAGGAGGATCTGATCAACGGCCGGAGCGCCCTGGACACTGCCAGGTTGAACCTGTTGCGCCTCATCAATCCCCGGGGCGAAGAGCCATGGGGCCGCGAGATTGTGCCCAAGGACCAGCCGGCCGTGACGGAAGGCGAGTTAGAGGACGTCGCGCCCCACGTCGCCGTGGGACTTCGCATGCGGCCGGATTTGAACGAGGCGCGCTTGCAGGTGCAGCACGGCGAGCTTGACGTGGTGCGGACGAAGAACGGTCTCCTGCCCAAGCTCGACGCCTTCGTGACCTTCGGCAGAAGCGGCTTCTCGGATACGTTCACAAACAGCGTCAACAATATGGGCAAGACGAGCTTCAATGCGGGCGCCGGCCTCAGCTTCGAATACCCGATCGGCAACAGGGGTCCGGAGGCCGCCTACCGCAACGCCAGGTTCAGCCTGGAGCAGGCGCGCACAGCCGTGGACAACCTGGCGCAGCTTGTGCAGGTGGACGTGCGGACCGCCTATATCAATGTCTTGCGCGCGAAGGAGCAAGTGACCGCCACTGCAGTTACGCGGAAGCTGCAAGAGCAGAAGACACAGGCGGAGATTGAGAAGTTCCGCGTCGGCAGATCCACGACCCTGCTGGTCGCCCAGGCCGAGCGAGACCTCCTCCAGAGCCAGCTCAACGAAGTCCAGGCGGTCATCAACTACATGACGTCGCTGGTCGAATTGTACCGCCTCGAAGGATCACTGTTAGAGCGGCGCGGTATCGTCGCACCCGGCCATGAGCCCGTGGACATTTCAAAGGAACGGAAATGGTGAGCGCCGCGGCGCGCGGGGCGCCCGGTGGGCCGAACGTCGGCGAAGGGACACGACGCGCAGTCCTGGTCATGAACATGCGGACTTCCTGACGGAACCAAGCTATTTATGGCGCAGCGTCCAAGCCCCGCATGAACCGCTGCGCATTTTCTAACAAGACTCCACAAGGAGTTGCCAATGGTCGGTCCTGGGACAGCCCAAAGTCGTCTCCGTGTCACAGCCCTGGCAGGCATCTGCCTGAGCTTGCTGGTGGGAGCGGCCGCCGTGCCGGCCGGATGCTCCAAGACCAGCTCAAACCCCGAGCCGGCCCGCTCTGCCGCGGCCAGGGGCGTGCCCGTTGACGTCGCAACCGTCGCGCAGCAAGCCATGCCCGTTGAGATCCCCGTGATCGGCAACGTCCAGCCCTACGCCACAGTCAATGTCAAGTCCCAGGTCAACGGGCAGATCATGAAGGTCGGCTTCAAGGACGGGCAGGACGTGAAGAAGGGCGACGTTCTATTCCTCCTCGACATGCGGCCCTTCCAGGCGGCCCTCGACCAGGCCACAGCCAACCTGGCGAAAGATAACGTCCAGATGAAGAACGCGGAAGCCGTGGCCACCCGGAACGCGGACCTCCTGGCCAAGGGCTTCCTTTCGCAGGAGGACTACGACACTGCGCGCACTTCGGCGGACGCTTTCTCGTCGGCGGCGCAGGCCGACAAGGCGACGATCGAACTCGCAAAGGTCCTGCTTGACTATTGCACCATCACGAGCCCGATGGACGCGCGAGCGGGCGCCGTCTTGATGAACGAAGGCAACCTGGTCAAAGCCAACGACGTCCCGATGGTGGTGCTCAACCAGATCATGCCGATCTACGTCGGCTTCTCCGTGGCGGAGAGATACCTGCCCGAGATCAGAAAGCGCATGGCAGCCGGCGACCTGCCGGTACAGGCGAACATTCCGACCGAGCCGGAGCGTCCGGAAAACGGAAGTCTCACGTTCATTGATAACACGGTGGACAATACTACAGGCACGATTCTCATGAAGGGAACATTCCAAAACCCCGAGCGGCGCCTCTGGCCCGGGCAGTACGTGACCGTCATCCTCAAACTGGCGGACCAGCCGGACGCCATTGTCGTCCCGTCCCGAGCGGTGCAGGTGGGCCAGAGCGGCACGTACGTCTTCGTCGTGAAGCCGGACATGACGGTTGAGAGCCGGCCTGTGGTTGTTGACAGAGAGACTGCAGGACAGACCGTCATCGCAAAGGGTCTAAGTCCGCAGGAAATCGTTGTGACGGACGGCCAGCTTCGGCTTGTCCCCGGGGCGAAGGCAGAGCCCCGGACCCAGGCGCCGCCCGGCAAGGCGCCAGCACCATGAACATCTCGGAAATCTGGATCCGCAGGCCGGTCATGACCACGCTGGTCATGTCGGCCCTCGTGCTCTTCGGCATCATGGGTTACCGCCTGCTGCCGCTGAGCGACCTGCCCAATGTGGACTTCCCGACCATTGTGATCAGCGCGAACCTGCCGGGCGCCAGCCCGGAGACGATGGCCTCGTCCGTCGCGACGCCCCTTGAAAAGCAGTTCTCGACCATAGCCGGCGTGGACCAGATGACCTCGAGCAGCGCGCTCGGGAGCACGCAGATCACATTGCAGTTCAACCTCAACCGTGACATAGACGCAGCGGCCCAGGACGTCCAGGCGGCGATCACCCAGGCCCTCCGCCAGCTTCCGCCGGACCTTCCCAATCCTCCGACCTATCGGAAGGTGAACCCCGCCAGCCAGCCCATCCTGTTCATCGCCCTCACCTCGCCCGACCTGCCGCTGTCCACTCTGGACGAGTACGGCGAGACGATGATGGCTCAGCAGATCAGCATGGTAAGCGGCGTCGCACAGGTGGCCGTCTACGGCGCCCAAAAGTACGCCGTCCGCGTGCGGCTGGATCCGAATAAGCTCGCAGCGCTCGGCCTGAGCGTCAGCGACGTGGCGGAGGCCATCGGGCAAGCCAACGTCAATCTCCCTACGGGCACCTTGTCCGGGAATGACACCGCTGTAACCGTCGAGGCCACCGGCCAGTTGCTGGACGCCGAAGCATACAATTCCGTTGTCATTGCCTACCGGAAGGGCGCACCGATCTACGTCCACGACGTCGGACGGGCGACCGATAGCGTCGAGAACGACAAGACGGCTGCGTACCACGTGGACTCAGAGTCCGAACAGAGGTCCATCACTCTGGCGGTGCAGCGTCAGCCGGGCACAAACACCGTGGAAGTGGCCACCGCGGTGAAGAACCTGCTGCCCTCCTTTCGTGCCCAGCTCCCGGCATCCGTCTCCCTCCACATCCTCTATGACCGCTCCGAGAGCATCAAGGCCTCCATCAACGACGTCCAGATAACGATGCTCATCACGCTGGGCCTCGTCATCGCCGTCATCTTCCTCTTCCTGCGCAGCGTCTACGCGACCGTCATCCCCAGCCTCGCCCTCCCCATCTCCATCATCGCCACCTTCGCCGCCATGTACGGCCTGGGCTTCACGATTGACAACCTGTCCCTGATGGCATTGACCCTCTCGATGGGCTTCGTCGTGGACGACGCCATCGTGATGCTGGAGAACATATTCAGGCACTCGGAGATGGGCAAGGAGAGCCTGACGGCAGCCCTGGACGGATCGAAGCAGGTGAGTTTCACCATCGTTTCCATGACGCTTTCGCTGGTCGCCGTCTTCATCCCGGTGCTCTTCATGGGCGGGATGGTGGGCCGGCTGTTCCGCGAGTTCGCGGTAACTATCGCCGTGGCGATCCTCGCCTCGGGGGCGGTATCGCTGACGCTCACGCCGATGCTGAGCAGCCGCATGCTGCGGTATCGGAGCGCGCACGGTCAGAGCCGCCTTTACGCGATTTCGGAAAACGCCTTCCGCCTCGCCGTGGGCTTCTACGAATGGACCCTCCGGTTTGCGCTGCGGTACCGACGCAGCGTGATGCTCTTTTCGGCAGGCATCCTCGCCGCGACGTGCTACCTGTTCGCCGTCATGCCGAAGGGCTTCCTCCCGGGCGAGGACACGTCCCGGGCCGTGGGAGACACGGAGGCGGCCGAGGGAACCTCCTTCAGGTCCCTTGTGGAGCATCAGAAAGCCGTTAACGCCATCCTCCGGAAGGACCCGGACGTAGACTCGTTCATGTCCTCGGTAGGCAGCCGGGGGGGCGGGGGCAATACAGGTTCCCTCCTCGTCAGACTCAAGCCGAGAGCCGAGCGGCGTCTGTCTGTAGACCAGTGGATCCAGGCTGCCCGCGGCAGGCTCGCGCAGGTCATCGGCATGAACGTGTTCCTCCGAAACCCTCCCCCCATCCAGATCGGCGGCAGGACCGGCCGGAGTCAGTACCAGTACACCCTGCAGGGGCCGGACACCAACGAATTGTACCGCGCGTCGGGCCTGCTGGAACGCAGGATGGCAGCCCTCCCGGGCTTCCAGGACGTCACCAGCGACCTGCGCCTGAAGAATCCACAGGTGACTGTAGACATAGATAGGAAGAAGGCTTCGGCCCTCGGCGTGACTGCATTCCAGATAGAGAATGTCCTTTTCGACGCCTACGGCACGCGGCAAATCTCTACCATCCTGACGCCGTCTAACGAATATCAGGTGATCGCCGAACTCGAGCCTCGGTACCAGCTCGATCCGACCGCCCTGTCCATGCTCTACGTCAGGTCTTCCCAGGGAAACCTCGTGCCTCTGAACACTGTGGCCTCGCTCAAGCGGGACGTGGGCCCGCTGTCCGTCAACCATTCGGGACAACTCCCCTCCGTGACCATCTCGTTCAACCTCAGGCCGGGCGTCGCCCTCGGCACGGCGGTCGAGCAGGTTAGCAACCTTGCCAGGGAGATCGTGCCTTCCACAATCACGGCGGGCTTTCAGGGGACGGCGCAGGCCTTCCAGTCCTCCGTCAAGGGCCTGGGGCTCCTCCTCGCCATGGCCATCCTGGTCATCTACATCGTCCTCGGCATCCTCTATGAAAGCTTCTTCCACCCCCTCACCATCCTCTCGGCCCTCCCCTTCGCAGGATTCGGCGCCCTCGTCACGCTCCTGGTCTTCGGCGGCGAACTGTCCGTCTACGCCTTCGTCGGCATCATCATGCTCGTCGGGCTGGTGAAGAAGAACGGCATCATGATGATAGACTTCGCCCTCGAAGCCCAGAGGACCGAAGGCAAAAGCCCTGACGACGCCATCGTAGAGGCATGCATGGTAAGGTTCCGCCCGATCATGATGACCACCATGTGCGCCCTGATGGCCGGCCTGCCGATCGCCATGGGATTCGGGGCGGGAGCCGAGTCGCGCAGGCCCCTCGGCCTCGCCGTGGTGGGCGGGCTGCTCTTCTCTCAAACGCTCACGCTTTACGTGACACCCATCTTCTACCTGTACATGGAAGCCCTGCGGCAGAAGCTCAGCCCGAAGGCCCGGGCACGTGAGGAGAAAGCGGCTCCGGCGGAGCCGCAGAAAGTGGCGGTCCTTGACCCCCAAGTGTATCGAAGCAATCCTGGCCGCGGAAAATGAACGCGGACGCGCGGTCCGCCGGCTCAACGCCTTCGACGGACGTGACAGTCATGCGTCGCACTGCCGACGGCTGAGCCGTTCGGCAGATTGCAGCGGCCCGGCAAACGGGGCTTGCCCAGTGGCTCGCTCCGGTGGTAATCTTGACAGAGGGGCAAGGGGGGCGGCTGGAAGCAACCGCGTCTGCCCAGGAACTCTGAGCGTTGCCATTCCGTTGACGAGATACAAAGTACGTGTAGTGAAGAGCGGCATGTCTGCTCGGAGGAAGCAGCATAGGGCCTGAGGGACAGCTTCGCCCCTCGTGGAATGCGACGGATAGAGCCTGAACCCGGGGGGCTGACGGTCGAGGCAATAGTACCATGAACATTTCAGAAATCTGGATCCGCAGGCCGGTCATGACTACGCTGGTCATGTCGGCCCTCGTGCTCTTCGGCATCATGGGTTACCGTCTGCTGCCCGAGAGCGATCTGCCCAACGTGGACTTCCCGACCATCCTGGTCACCGCCACCTTCCCCGGTGCGAGCCCGGAGACGATGGCCTCCTCTGTCGCGACGCCCCTCGAGAAACAGTTCTCGACGATAGCCGGCGTAGACCAGATGACCTCGACCAGCACGCTGGGGGCTACCCAGATTACGCTGCAGTTCAACCTGAGTCGTAACATAGACGCGGCGGCCCAGGATGTCCAGGCGGCCATCACTCAGTCCCTGCGCCAGCTTCCGCCGGACATTCCCAACCCGCCGACATACCAAAAGGTCAACCCCGCCGACCAGCCCATCCTGTTCATCGCCCTCACCTCCCCCGAGCTGCCGCTGTCCACCCTCGACGAGTACGGGGAGACAACCATGGCGCAGCGCATCAGCATGGTAAGCGGCGTGGCGCAGGTGCTCGTCTTCGGTTCGCAGAAGTACGCTGTCCGCATACAATTGGACCCGAACAAGCTGGCGGCAATGAAACTTGGCGTTGGCGACGTGGCGGACGCTATCCAGAACGCCAACGTCACCTTGCCAACCGGCACCCTGTACGGCCATTACACCGCGTTCACGGTCGAGGCCACGGGCCAACTGATGAATGCGAAGGCATACGAGCCCGTTATCGTCGCGTATCGAAATGGCGCGCCCGTCCGCTTGCGCGATATCGGCCGGGCGATTGACAGCGTCGAGAACGACAAGACGGCTGCGTGGTATGTGGACTCGAAGTCCGAGCAGAGGTCCGTGATCCTGGCGATCCAGCGCCAGCCGGGCACAAACACTGTAGCGGTGGCCACTGCGGTGAAGAACCTGCTGCCCGCTTTCCGCGCCCAACTGCCGGCCTCCATCTCCCTCCACATCCTGTACGACCGCTCCGAAAGCATCAGGGCCTCCATCAACGACGTCCAGATAACGATGCTCATCACGCTGGGCCTCGTCATCGCCGTCATCTTCCTCTTCCTGCGCAGCGTCTACGCCACCGTCATCCCCAGCCTTGCCCTCCCCATCTCCATTGTCACCACCTTCGCTGTCATGTACGGCCTGGGCTTCACCATTGATAACCTCTCCCTCATGGCGTTGACCCTCTCGATGGGCTTCGTCGTGGATGATGCCATCGTGATGCTGGAAAACATAGTCAGGCACTCGGAGATGGGCAAGGAGAGCCTGACGGCAGCCCTGGACGGATCGAAGCAGGTGAGCTTCACCATCGTTTCCATGACGCTTTCGCTGGTTGCCGTCTTCATCCCGGTGCTCTTCATGGGCGGGATAGTGGGGCGGCTTTTCCGCGAGTTCGCGGTGACCATCGCCGTGGCCATCCTCGCGTCAGGGACGGTATCGCTGACGCTCACGCCGATGCTGAGCAGCCGCATGTTGGGTCGTGGCACAAGAAGGCAAAGCCGCCTCTATGCGATCTCGGAAAACGCCTTCCGCCTCGCGGTGGGCGTATACGAACGGACGCTGCGCTTTACGCTGCGGCATCGGCGCAGCGTCATGCTCTTTTCGGCAGGCATCCTCGCCGCGACGTGCTACCTGTTCGTCATCATGCCGAAGGGCTTCCTTCCGAGCGAGGACACATCGCGAGCGTTCGGGTTCATCGAAGCGGCAGAGGGGATCTCTTTCGAGGCGCTCGTCCAGCACCACAAGGATCTGGATGCTAACCTCCAGAAAGACCCGAACGTGGACTCGTTCATGTCTTCTGCGGGCGGGAGAGGCGGGATCGGCGCAGGCAATACGGGGTTCCTGTTTGTCAAGTTCAAACCCAGATCGGAGCGGCGGCTCTCCGTGGACCAGTGGATCCAGGCTGCCCGTGGAAAGCTTGCGCAAGTCGTCGGCATCAATGTCTTTCTCCAGAACCCCCCGCCCATCCAGATCGGCGGCCGGCTCGCCCGGAGCCAGTACCAGTACACCCTTCAGGGGCCGGACACCGATGAATTGTACCGCGTGTCCGAACTCCTGCAACGCAGGATGGCAGCCCTGCCCGGCTTCCAGGACGTGGCCAGCGACCTGCGCATCAAGAACCCGCAGGTGACGGTGGACATAGACCGCGACAAAGCTTCGGCCCTCGGCGTGACTGCATTCCAGATAGAGAGTGTCCTTTTCGACGCCTACGGCACCAGGCAGGTTTCCACCATCCTGACGCCGTCCAATGAATACCAGGTCATCGCCGAACTCGAGCCTCAATACCAGCTCGATCCGACCGCCCTGTCCATGCTCTACGTCAGGTCTTCCCAGGGAAATCTCGTCCCTCTGAACACTGTGGCGACCCTGAAAAGGGACGTGGGCCCGCTCTCCGTGAACCATTCGGGACAACTCCCCTCAGTGACCATCTCATTCAACCTCAGGCCGGGCGTCGCCCTCGGCACAGCAGTCGAGGAAGTAAACGGCCTCGCCCGCAGCATGGTGCCCGCAAGGATTACCACGAGCTTTCAGGGGACGGCGCAGGCCTTCCAATCCTCCGTCAAGGGCCTGGGGCTCCTCCTTGCCATGGCCATCCTCGTCATCTACATCGTCCTCGGCATCCTCTATGAGAGCTTCTTCCACCCCCTCACCATCCTCTCGGCCCTCCCCTTCGCAGGATTCGGCGCCCTCGTCACACTCCTGATCTTCGGCACCGAACTGTCCATCTACGCCTTCGTGGGCATCATCATGCTGGTCGGACTAGTGAAGAAGAACGGCATCATGATGATAGACTTCGCCCTCGAAGCGCAGAGGACCGAGGGCAAGAGCCCTGACGACGCCATCGTGGAGGCATGCCTGGTCAGGTTCCGCCCCATCATGATGACCACCATGTCCGCCCTGATGGCAGGCCTCCCCATCGCGCTGGGCTTCGGAGCCGGGGCGGAGTCGCGCAGGCCACTCGGCCTCGCGGTGGTCGGGGGGCTTCTCTTCTCCCAGACCCTCACGCTTTACGTGACACCCATCTTCTACCTGTACATGGAAGCCCTGCGGCAGAAGCTCAGCCCGAAGGGCCGGGCACGCGAGGAGAAAGCGGCTGCGGCGAAGCCGGAAAGAGTAGCGATCCTTGACCCCCCAGAGGGTGACACGCTCTCGGGGCGGGGAAACTGAAGCAGGTGCGCGGCCGGCCCCGTCACTTTATGGTGAGGGCGGCGATTATGGAAACAGTGACGAGTGAGAGCAAGGTGCTCAGCACTATCGCCGCCCCGACCAGGTCTTTGTCCATCTCGTAGTTCTCCTCCAGGAGCGGCGTCAGTGTGGCGACGGGCATGGCGCCCTCAAGGATAACTACCTGCCATGACACGAGATCACGGGTGAGAAGCGCGGCGAGCGCCCACCCGATTAGGGGGCCGATGACCAGCGTCACCGCGCTTACGAGCAGCGCAGGTTTCACCTCTCCCATTACCCTCGTCACGTCCAGCATCATTCCCACGCTGAGCAACACCAGAGGCACCGTCATATCGCCGAACGGTTTGAGTATCTCCGTTGCCAGCGAGGGCATTCGGACGGAGCAGAGGTTCAGCGCCAGGCCCACAACCACTGCAATGATCGGCGGCGCCGCAATTGCGATGGTGCTGCGCAGCGGAATGCCTCCCTTTTGCTTCCCGACGTGGATTCGGCCTATCGGGAGACCCAGGGCATAGAAAACCGGCCACCAGAGAAGAAAGAAATACACCACCCGCTGGCCGCCCGGATCACCCAACAACGCCTGTGCGGCCCCCAGCCCCATCCAGCCGTAGTTGCCGAATGTAATACACGCATGGACCGCCGCTCTCTCAGGCCCCTGCCTGAACAGACACGCGGCGGCCCATCCCACAAAGAAGAGGGCCACAGTCATCAGCACAAAGGACGCCGTCATCGGCAGGATCGCCGCGATGCTCTCCGGCTTCGCTTCGCAAATGGAGAAGACGACGAATATGGGCACGGTGAACCTGACGACGAACTTCCGCAGCATAGCCCCTTCGTCGTCGCCGAAGAGCCTGATCAGGCGCAGGAACAGGCCCAGGGCAATCGGGATGAGCACCTTGCTGATGGGCAGCAGCACTCTGACAACGTGTTCCGCGCTGAGCATCGAGTCCCACGAAGAAAGGTAGCGCCATGAGGCGGACGAGCCCCCCGCGTTCCGGAAAGCGCTACATAATATCGGCGTCGGGGCCTCCGTCAAGTGCGGCTGTGCGGCATACGTTGCGGTGTCGGCCGCTGCTGCCCCATGTTACAATGCCACCGGAATGGTACACTATCCCGGAGGGGGCAAATGAGTGGTGTGAACTCGGGCCGGATCGGGGCAGCGTTGGGGGCTCGCGGGTCCTTTAGACACAAGGTCCTGACAGCCTACCGGGCCACGCGTCCTTTCTCATTTCCGTGTTCAGTAATGCCGGTCCTTGTTGCCACGGCAGCTGTCCTGCCGATTGGCCGGTGGCATTGGGACCGGCTGGCGGCAGTGCTGATCGCGGTCCTCGGCCTGCACATTGCGGCGAACCTGTTCAACGACTACTTCGACTACACTGGCGGCGTTGACACCCGCGAGGCCGGCGATGCGGACCGCCCCGGCAGAATGCTGGTGACCGGGCAAGTGAAGCCCGGGCAAGTTCGCACCGGCGCTGTCGCTGCCCTGCTCGCTGGAGCCCTGGCGTCCGTCTACCTGGCGTGGCGGGTGGACGCCGTGGTCCTCGCCTTCTATGCGCTGGGCCTTGCGGGCGGTTACGCCTACACCGCGCCGCCGATCAGGATGAAGGCGCGCGCCCTTGGCGAATTCGCCATGCTCGCCTTCTTCGGATTCGGCATCATGAGCGGGGTCTCATACGTCCAGGTGCAGCGCATTCCCACTCCCGTCCTCTTGCTGGCTATCCCCATGGGGCTCGCCGTTAGCCATATCCTCGTGGGGAACAACCTGAGGGACCTGGACGAGGATGCGGGCGGCGGCGTGCGGACGCTCGCGCATCTCCTCGGCCCGCGTGGGATGGCGGCGCTTTACTGGGCTCTCGCCCTTGTCTGCTCGCTCGGCACTGCCGCAATCGGCCTCGCCTATGGCGTCCCGCTCCTGGCGCTCTCGGTTCTCGCCCTCGCGACTATCCCCAAGCCGCTCCGCGCCGTGACCAGGGGCGAAAGGCTGCCGGACATTGACGCAAGGACTGCCCGGTTCAACCTGACCCTGGGCATCATCATCACGGCGGTGCTTGTCTACTCGGGCGGGATCGGCGTGCGGTAGCAGGCCGGGCCGCGCCCTCAGCGGCCGAGCATGTCCAGGATTCCCCCGTGCGGCACCCGGTTCACAACCAGCGGCTGTGAGCCGTCAGGCTGCGACTGCTCCCACGTTGCGATGTATCCTTCTTCGGTCTCAAAGGCCGTGACGTACCGACTGCAACCCGTCCCGTGAGGCGATACGAACAGTGGCCTGTCGAGCGTAAGGCGGGCGATATCCGGAAAGTCGCCGTCGAAGCCGGCCGCCAGTCCGCCGATCTCCTCACACGAATACCCGCGCGGTCTGCCGCCCTTGCTGTGATCCTGTATGCACTCCGCCCCGTCATAGAAATACAGCGACACCGGCGGATGGTCCGCAAGGACGCCTGCCCGCGGCAGCGGGAGCCGGCCCGTCACCCGGCAGACCGCCACGTCCCAGACCGGCCCCCTTGGCAAAAGGGCGCGCCCGCAGTCAACGAACCGCCCGTCGTTTGCGCGTTCCGCCACACGACTGTTGCTGCTCGTCCACCCGAACGGATGAGCGCAGTACACCATCCACGTCCGGCCGGACAGGTCGAACACTACGGGGTCCTTCACATGCAGACCGCCCGGTTCGGTTGATGACAGCACCGGCTCTGCCTCCGCCCTGTCGAGCGCACCAACGTTCGCCGCCCGCAAGACATCTATGCTCCAGATCCCCGTGCCCTTCTTTTGAGACTCCCTGAACGCGCAGGGGTAATCGCAGTGCTTCTCGCTCGACACGTACAGCTCCAGACCGGTCGCGGTCGGCTTGATGGAAGAGCCTTCAATGGACAGGACTTCCTGCCCCGGGGGCGCCACGTGCCGTTTGAGGAGAGAAACTATGGCCGAAAACGTGTGTCCGCCGTCAGAGGACCGGAAGATGGCCAGTTCGGCCCCGCGCGGCCCTGCCTCTACGCCCACCCGCGCATCGCCTCCGTTGCGGTACCGGCCGCAGAGCAGCAACGAGCCGTCCGCGTCCCGGCAGATGTTCCCACCGCCGAACCAGAAGCCCGGCTCGGCTGCACGTGGCGGCACCAGCACGCGGGCGTTCTCTTGCGAGACGAGCCGTCTGCCCACCTCCGTCAACCTGCGGACTATCTCCTGCGAGAACATGTGCTCCACCGGAGAGAGATGAAGCGAGGCCGTCCCTCATGGCAGGCCGAGTTGCACGGCCGCCGGAAGGTATTCGATGCGCGCCTTGCCCTTGACTTCATCCAGGTACTCGGCCTGCGCCGCGGCATGCTTGCGGGTGAGGAGCTTTGTCTTGATCGCCCCTTGCACTTCCTCGAAGCGCGCAGTGCGCGGCGGCCTCACCTCCTCAAGCCTGGCGATGCAAAAACCGCCCCCCACGCGCCTGACCTCTGATGCCTGCCCCGCCGCCAGGCCCTCAACAGCGGGCGGCATCCACTCGGCCGGCCCGTCCGGCACCTGGACCTTGTGCAGCCCGCCGGGCCACTTTTCTCGCTCGTCCGAGCAACTGTCGGCGACCTTGGCGAAGTCCTCCCCCGCGTTGATTCTCTTCAGGGCTTCGTCCGCCTTCTGCTTCTGCAGAGGTTCGTCCTGCTTGTCTACGACCGTGAACAGCACCTGGCGGTAAACCAGCGTTCGCGGAACCTTGAATTCCTCCGGGTGGCCGTCATAGTAAGCGCGCACCTCAGTGGGCGAGATGCTCATGCGCACGCTAACCTTCTCGCGGAGGTACTCGCCTGCCACCAGGTTCTGAACAAGCAGGTCCTTGTATTGTTCTACGCTGAGGCCGACCTCCGACAAGCGCTGAATCGCTTTCATCTTCGAACCCGCGCGCTCCTGGAACTTCCGCCATTCATCTTCGCCGATCTTCTTGAGCGTCTCCTGCGCGCGGTCCGAGCCGAAGTACGCGTCCTTCCCTGACTCGTAAAGGAGGCGCATCTCGATGAGCGCCTTCAGCGCATCTTTCTTCTGCTGCGTCTCAAACTGTTCCTGGTCCGCGACCGCCGAAGCCTCATGTGCCGGGGGTTGCTGAAGCACGGGTCGCGTGACGCGCAGGTAGCGCTCGACTTCCGCGCTGGTGATCGTAGAACCGTTCACACGGGCGAGCGGCTCTCCCGCCTGGTGGGAAGCCTTTGTCGCGGGCGGCTCGCGCTCGCCCTTCTGCTCCTGCGCGCCGCCGGCCGCACACAGCACGGCGCCCACGAGAATAGCGACTGTCATAAGATTGCGCATTTCCATAGTGGCGTCTCCCGACGGGCCGCCGCTCCCAACCGGCCCGGGGATTATATGCGGGACTGCGGCCCCTGAAAAGCGGCGAGCCGTGCTGCCGCCCGCCCGAGCCTGCCGGGCAGCCCCTCGGGCCGCTTGCCAGCGCAAACAAGGCGTCTGACAATTCCGGCCACACCGACTTGCGCACGAAGCCCTCGCGCGAAGGAGGGCCCTTGCCGTTCACGGCCGGGCGGGCTCAGGCAGGATGTGCTGGGGAACGGCGCCCGCGTCCGGCGCGGTGAGGTTGATGGACAGGCCGCGCTGGACGATGTGAAAGCCGAAGCGCTCGCGCAGCCCGTCCAGGCAGCGGTCAATGCGGCGGCTGCGCTCCGCCGTATCATCGAAGAGCTTATCCTGGAAAGACCGGGCCGGCCGCAGATCCGTCAGCCCTACGCCAATGAGCCGAAGGCGCCGGCTCCGGCACCAGCGCCCGCGCAGCGGCACGCGCGCCGCCGCGAATATTTCGTCGTCGCGGTCGGTGTGCTCGCCCATCGAGCGCGAGCATTGCACAGTCGTGAAATCATCGTAACGCAGCTTCAGTTGCACCGTCCGCCCCTCCAGCCCCTCCCGCCGCAGCGCGCGGCCGAGCCGCTCGGTCAGGTAGAAAAGCATGGACTCCACGAACCCATAGTCGCTTGAAGCGGTCCAGAATGTGGTCTCGCGGCTCATGCTCTTCGGCGGCTCGTGCACGCGCAACTCTTCGGCGTCTTCCGGCACCCGTCCGCGCAAGAGGTGATGAAGCGCCGCCCCGCGCTCGGGGCCGAAGGCGTCCTCGAGCAACTCGCGCGGCATGCGGCGCGCTTCCGCCACTGTTCCCACATTCCACTTGTGGAACTTTTCCAGCGTCGCCCGTCCCACCCCGGGTATGTCCTTGAGTTCCAGCATGGCCAGGAAGTCCGCCTCCCGGCCGGCCTCCACGAGGGCGATGCCGTCGGGCTTGCCGAAATCGGATGCCGCCTTCGCTACCAGCTTGTTCGAGCCGATGCCGACCGAGACGTCCAGCCCCGTCTCGGCCCGCACCCTGCGCTTGATCCGAAGGCCCACAGCGGCCACCCAGCGGCAGTGCTCCGGCAAGAGCACACGCGAGCCGGGCGGAAGCGCCCCCCTTTCCGAGCGATGGTAGACGCCGTCGGCAGCCATCAGGAACGGCAGCCGCGCCAGCGGCCGCGCCGACCAGGCGCCGTACATGCGCTCGCATCCCCTCAGGTCCACGTAGGCGTCGTCCAGCGACGCCTGCTCCACGGACGGGCTGATCGCCGCGAGCACGTCGAAGACGCGCTCCGAGAAGCGGTTGTATTCGTCGAAGCTCGGGCTCACGTACACGCCCTCGGGGCAGAGTTCGCGCGCTCGGAAGATCGGCATGCCCGCCTTCAGGCCGAAACGCCGGGCCTCATAGGAGGCCGAAGCCACCACGCCCCTGCCGTCAATGCCTCCGCCCACGATGACGGGCTTGCCCCTCAGTTCGGGGTGCAGCACCTGCTCCACCGAAGCGAAGAAAGCGTCAATGTCAACGTGGATGATGCAGGGAGCTTCCATTGCATGTCTCCGAGGTCATGCTGAACTGCTATACAGGCCACCTTAGCATAGTCAACTATACCCGTTATGGGTTACCTTGTCAACCCGAATTTCATCTTTTTTCCCTTCTGGAATTCGGCCCCATTCCGTACCACTCCGTCGAAGGCAGCCTCCTTAGCTGACTTCGACCAACTGTCGCCGTGCGCGACAGTCTGTCGGCATCTGCTGACAATCCGCCGTCGAAGGCGCTTTCCGAACATTCGGGCGACCGTCAGCCCGCCCGAATGTCACCGACCTCGACCAGCTGTCGCCCGCGGCGACAGCCCGTTGGCCTTCGCCGACAATCCGCCGTCGAGGGCGGCTTCCTTGGCCGACCTCGACCAGCTGTCGCCGGACGTTCGCCCCGGCGAACGTAGGGCGACAGCCCGCAAGCCGAATCCAAGCATCGGTGCATGAATGCTCGCCCCGCGCAGACGAGGCGTCGGACGATTCTGGCCACGCCGACTTGCGCCCGAAGCCCTCGCGCGGAGGAGGGCCGCTTGCCTGGATAGACAGAGAGCGGACTGAATCAGACGGGAAGGTATACGCTATTCGGCCGCTCAAGGAAAAACGACGGGCTCTTGGTCGATCGTCGGCGTGTAGCTGCCCAGGTCGGCGTCGTCGCCGTAAGACAAGATCGTAATGTTCCCCTGCCCGTCAATGATCCTCTGCATCCCTGAGAACTTCTCCAACAGCTGAGCCTTCTGGAACCGATTGAGGCGATGCCAGGCCGCCGCCTGCATCCAGACGGTAGCTCGCTGGAAATCCACCTTCGCCAGGTCGCCTTTCTCCACTGCCCTGTTGAAGAAGTCCCGTGCCTCTTGCTTTATAGCGGCCGGAGTCCGGGCTTTGGCGAGCGCCTCCTTGCGGGCCGCGCTCTGTCTGAAGGCCCAATAAACCACGACGGCAACAATCACAACCACTACGGCGATAATAATGCGTTGATGGCGCTTTTCCGGCTTCCACATGGCGCATCCCCTTTTCCCAGGACGGCTTCAGACTAACCAGCAGGCGGCGGGAAGTCAAGAGGGAAAATCAGAGCTTGCCCTCCGTAGCCTCGCGCGTAGGAGGGTCGAGCTGGGGGCAGACGCTGGCCCTTGAAACCTGAAACGTGAAACTTGGAACTCTGACCGTCAGAATCCGCCCGGCCTATCAACTACCAACTGTCAACCATCCTTATCCGTCACCCCTGCCTTTCTCTTCTGCCTACGCTGCTTGACTTTCGTCAGCACGGCTCTATACTGGTGGTGGCAGTGGCCGGAAGACGGAGCGGATGCCCAGAGCGTGAGGCAGAGGGATGAGAGAGCCGCCGATTGATGAGATTGTCCAGAAGATCGTGGAGGCGTTCCACCCGCGGCGGATCGTGATGTTCGGCAGCCGGGCGCGCGGGGAGGCCGGCCTGGACAGCGATCTCGACCTCATGGTGGAGATGGAGAGCGACAGAGCCCCGAGGGATCGAATTCGGGCCGTGGACGCGCTTTTTGACCACAGGCGGTGGTCCATGGACCTTCTTGTATACACCCCGGAAGAGGTCCAACGTCTGAAGGATATGGTCGGAACGCTTGTCTATACCATCGAGCGTGAAGGCAGGGTGCTCTATGAGAAGTCCTGAGAGCAACTGGGAGGCCTGGGTGCGGAAGGCGGAACATGACCTTGTGGCAATCCGCAGCATCATGGCAGGGGAGGAAGTGCCGTGGGACGTTGTGTGCTTCCATGCCCAACGGCCGCAGAGAAACTGCTGAAGGCGCTTCTGGTGTGTCAGGCCGTAGAACCGCGGAGGACGCACGACCTGGTGGCTCTGCTGCGAGAATGCGCGACGCATGAGGCGGATCTGGCTGCTTGTCGCGGATTGTCGGCTCCTGACGCTTTACAGCGTCCAGACCCGTTACCCTGACGACCGCACGGAGCCAAGCCGGGAGGACGGAGGGGCCGCGCTGGAGCGGATCCGCCAGGCGGTCCAACGATGCCTTCCCCGGGAAGGTGAGACGGGAGCGGAATGGGAGTGTGGGTGACGAAGTTGGAGGGCCTCTGGGAAACGTCGAGGGAGGTCTACGATGATCGAATTCGAATGTCCGAAGTGCGGCCGACATTTGAAGGTGAGAGAAGATGCGGCGAGCAAGCGCGGAAAATGCCCGCATTGCGGCGCGCCTTTGGTGGTGCCTGATTCTGCAAGAGTCTTCTCCCCAAGCGAAGGCGAGACGCCGCACGAGCCGTTACCTGCCCCTCCTCCAGCCCATCGAGTCGCCGCGCCTCGCGTATCCGTTGCTGAGCCTCCACCCCTTGAGAGCGGGCACGTTCCTCAAGCTGTGTCCGTCAACGTTCACATGCCAAAGCGAACGTCGAGTCTCGGGGTGGTCTCGCTCATTTTGGGCGCACTGGCGTTCTTGATCTGCTGGATACCCTTCATAGGGATGCTTGGCCTGCCGCTGAGCGGCCTCGGATTGCTTCTCGCATTCATCGGCATAATCGTAGCGCTCACCCGCCACGGTTCTGGCATCGGGTGGCCGATTGGCGGCGGCGTTGTGTCCGGGCTCGCCTTGCTCATTGCAATGGGCCAAGTCGCTGTTCTTCGCGCTGGAGCCTATGCCATTCTCAAGAGCACCGAACAGACTACTCGTACGAACCAGCAGGCTGTCGCTCCCCCCCCAGTCAAGCCAGAACAAGTCGCGAATGACCTCAAGCCGGAAGCGGCAGCCGCCATTCATGGGGAGACCGGGCAAGAGGCGCCCAAGCCGGACACAGGCGTTCCGGGGCGCGCTGCGGACAAGACAGAGTGGGCCTCGGCTAAGGGCGCAGTGCGACAGGGGGACGTGGAAGTACGCGTCACAAGTGTGCTTGTTGGCAAAGTTCCGTTGCGAGATCGCTTTAACTTGGGAACCGGCGGCGGCCAGGGTACATCGCTCGACGACCTGCTGGCTATCCACATAGAGTTAACAAACCAGAGCCAGAGCAGGAAAGTGGAGTACCGAAGCTGGCTGGGCAGCGACGTGTCCTTCAGCCGTGACTACGCTACCGTTGGGGACAACTTTGGCAATACGTATAAGCGCATCAGCTTCGGTCTTGGCACAGATATCATTGGGCACACTGAATCTGAGTCAATCTACCCGGGCAAGTCGCTCGGTGATGTGCTTGTCTTCGAGGTCCCAGTTGCAGCTGCCGAATACCTCAGTCTGGAGTTGCCCGCCAAGAACTTCGGCGGCGAAGGCATGCTCCGTCTCCGCATACCGGGCGAAATGATCAAGCGCCGGTAATGGAATGGCTGGCTTGCTTCCCTGGTTTCTGCAGTAGCCAAGGATCTCAGGAGGCGAACAGCCGATGGCGATGACTTCCGACCGTGACCGCATTCTGCTCCTCCTCAGCAACTCAGACGGTCTGTCAAACCTGCGGGTCAAGACAGAACTCAACCTTACCGACAAGCATTACGGAAAGGCCCGCAACGGTCTCCTTGATCAAGGGCTTATTGAGAAATACGTCTGCCGCGGCGAAGGTATCCGCCTGACGCGCAAGGGCGAAGAAGCAGTCCCTGGGGCTAAGGGCGCTCCGAAATCGAGCGTCACAAGAGAGGCGGACTTGTACACTGAACTGGCCGATTTTCTCCGCCGCCAGGCGTACGAGGATGGCATTGGTGCGCTCGTCTGCATCACCCACTCCCTCCGCGTTCGAGGCCAATGGCAAAACCCTGATGTGGCCCGAGTAGCGGTCGAGCGCTATCCGCGGCTTGGCCGCACGCGAGTCGTGGCGACTACTTACGAAGTCAAGCATTTCCCCAAGTGGAACGTGGGCGCCGTATACGAGGCGGCATCGCACCACCGTTTCTCGCATGAGGCGTGGGTCGTTCTCGAATGGCCCAATGGGGCCGATTTCTCCATGACCGATCCCACATACAGGCTCGACCAGATCGCGCGGGAGTGTCAGCGGTTCGGGATCGGATTGGCCACGCTCCATCCCCACTATTCATCGTACAGGCTGCGCGCAAGAATCGATCCAGCGCCCCAGGCGCCAGAGGATGCAGAAATTGAGGCCTGGCTTGACTATGTGCTATAGCGAGATTCCAAGGCGGAATCGGATTTCACGAAGCTGATGCGGGAGGACGCGCCAGAAGCTGGGTTGAAGTGAACGGCTGCCACAACACACTTGGGGCGCCTTGCGTGTTCCGTGACAACCGCCCGCCGTGACCACGGTGCGACAACCCACAGGATAGCGCCCCGCCGCCACCTATGCAAGAGGGAAGTTGCCGCCACGGCCGATTTCGTTAGGGATTTCGGCTTGACAGGCGGCTTTTCGTCCGTACGCTGCCGATGTGCGAGAATCTGGATATCATCCGTGGAGGATATCCGCTGGACACCTGAAGGCTGCACGAGGTGCTGTCAGAGTACGAGGAGTTTCTGCGCAGGCGGCGCATTGGGTTTCCTGGCCTGCGCTCGTCAGGGCCTCGTCGTATGGATGCCCTGGGGTCAGAAGAGGATCCAACCCCACCGCCGTGCACCTTTGACCTGACCTATGACTACTTACGCGCATGCGGCCTTCCGGACGCCACTCATCTGGCGTGAACCGGGACAGTCGCAGACGCTCTCGTCCGACGGAAATTCAGTTGACTGCGTGCCGGCCAATCTTGTAAAATACGATTTACTGTTTATCCATGATATAGTTAATCATGCTTGCAGAAGCCGCCTTCAATGTCTAAACACCAGCCGAACCGCGACCGTCGTCACGCAAAGGCGCCACTCCGGGCCAAAGCGCCGGAAGCCGTAATCAGCGCAGTCGAGATCCTCAATGTCATCCAGAGGCTCAATCCATGGTGGTCCGCCGAAGGTTTCCAGCCCTTGCCCTACCGGCGCCTCCCGTTCTACGAATGCCGCAGCTTGTTGCAGCATGAGAAGATGCGGCGGGCAGTTCTACTTTCGGGTGCGCGTCGCGTCGGCAAGACCACTATCCTCCAACAACTCGCCGCCGACGCGATCAGTGCGGGCCGAGACCCGAACTCCGTTCTCTATCTCAGCCTGGAGAGCCCGGTGTTCACGGGGTTCCCGCTGTCCCGCCTGCTGCGCCTCTACCACGAGGCTGTCTACCCCGAAGGCCAACCGGCGCTGCTCCTCCTCGACGAGGTGCAGTACTCCGACCAGTGGGATCTGCACCTCAAGCACCTTGTGGACCACCATCCCGAGTATCGCATCGCCGCCACCGGCTCGGCCAGTCTGGAGCACCGCCGAAAGCTCGCCGAGAGCGGCGTGGGACGCTGGCTGACCGTGCCGGTCCCCACGTTGTCATTCACAGAGTATCTCGAAATCCGTGGTCAAGACCTCACCTCGCTGCCGGGGGACCTGACGCCTGAGGCGCTCTTCGCGCAACGCCCTCAGCGTCTACCCCTTGTGGCTGCCCCATTCCGCAAGCTTCTGCCGGCCTTTCGGCGCTACCTGCTCCTCGGAGGTTTCCCCGAGACTGCTTTGGCCGACGACCGCTCTCTCGCCCAGCGCATCCTGCGCGAAGACGTGATAGACAAGCTGCTGAAGCGCGACGTCCCCGCCTTGTTCGGCCTCCGAAATGTGGCAGACTTGGAGAAGCTATTTGTCTACATTTGCACGCACAGCGGAGGCGTATTCTCCGCAACGGACTGCGCAAAGGCCCTCGGCAGCAGCCGACCCACCGTCCAGGACTACCTGGAGGCCCTGCAGGAAGCGAATCTGGTCCACCTGCTGCCGCCGTTCCAGAGAACCGGCAAGAAGGCCTTGAAGGCTCCGCCGAAGGCTTACCTGGTGGATGCCGCCTTGCGCAACGCTGTGCTCTTGAAGGGCGAAGAAGTCCTGACGGACCCCACGGACATGGGACAGATAGTCGAGACGGCAGTCTTGCGACACCTGCTCTCTCGCTACCACGGTGATACCCCCGAAGTGTCCTATTGGCGCGAACCCCAACGGAACCGGGAGGTGGACTTCGTCGTCCGCACGCCGAAGTACACGATCCCCGTGGAGGTGAAATACCGAGCTTCCCCGCCGGCGGTGGAGGGCAGCGGCATGGTCGAGTTCTGCAGGTCAGAGAAGGTAGAGCGCGCATATTGGGTCACGCAGCGCGACCAGGATTTCGGCCTTGTCGAGGTCGAGGGCACGGAGGCAAAGCTGCTCTTCGTTCCGGCGCACATATTCTGCTACCTGCTGGGCCAGGCTGAACGGCTGCTCTGGAGTGTGCTGCAGGCCTGATCCTGCTCTCAGCATATCTTCCGCATAGCAGAACACACTCGGCAGTCTCTGGGGTGAATCCCGCCACGCGCCGTCATCAGCGATCTGACCCCCATTCCGTACCACTCCGTACCATTCCGTTGAAGGCAGCCTCCTTAGCTGACTTCGACCACATTGTCAGCTCTGCTGACAATCCGCCGTCGAGGGCGGCTTCCGAACATTCGCTAACAGAACAGCGAATGTCACCGACCTCGACCAGCTGTCGCGGTAGGCGACAGCCCGCCATCAGCGTTAATCAGCGTCAAATGCCGTTCATCCGTCAGCCGCGTGTCATTGTTAAGCAAATCAGTCATATTTTATGTGCTTACCACGTGAGAAGTTAAGACAAATTGGGTTCGTTTCGCAAAACTGCTTTTTCTCAATCAGAGGCAGGGCCCCCGACATGGAACGATCCGCCAGGCCGACCGCCCCGCGCCTCACCCCCGGCAACCGCGGCGGGATTCGTGCGCCAGCACCTGCCGCTCCCCGGCTCCGTAAGCCCCGACCCTGCCTGCCCTGAGTTCGCCGGAGGGGTCCAGTAGTTCCGCGCTTCTGCGCTCCCGGGGCTTGGACGCCCGTCTGCGCTGGCGCAGGCGCCTGCTTCCGCGTTATCCTACATTGCGTTGGCCCTCTACTGCACAACGCGGACGGCCTGAAAGAAAACGCGATGGGAAAAGCAAACATACACGTCCCCAAGCGCAAGATCGCAGAGTTCTGCCGCCGATATCACATCCGGCGGCTCTCTCTCTTCGGCTCCGTCTTGCGGAATGACTTCCGCCCCGAGAGCGACGTGGACGTCCTCGTGGAATTCGAGCCCGGCACCAGGGTCGGCCTGCGCTTCTTTGCCATGGAGCGCGAGTTGTCACAGATACTTGGCAGAAACGTGGACCTCAACACGCCCGGCTTTCTTGGCGACGACATACTCCAAACCGCGTTGGCCGAAGCCGAGGTCCAATATGACGTGGCATGACGACCAGACGCGCCTGCGCCACATGCTCAGCCATGCGGAGGAGGCAGCTCACATGGCCCAGGGCCGCACCCGCGCTAACCTTGATTCGGACCGGCAGCTCAACCTTGCGCTGGTCCGTCTTATGGAGATTATCGGCGAGGCAGCGTCGCGTGTGTCGTCAGAGAGACGCCAGGAGCTGACGGCAATTCCCTGGCCTGACGTCGTTGGCCTCCGTCACCGGTTGGTCCATGGCTATGACAAGGTAGACTTCGACATACTATGGGACATCTTGCAGTACGACCTGCCCCTGCTGATTGGCGAACTGCGGAAGGCGCTGGAACAGGCCGGCGGAGACGCCGCCGAGTGACGCCCGGTCTAACTGCCAACCGGGGTTCCTGCCCCCAAGCCTCACCCATGCCGTCGGGCCGTTCTCCCCTCTCTACTATGTCCTCCTCTCCTGCTCTGGGCGCCGCCGCCCCCGCATTCCTGCCTCTTGCCAGCGCCCTATCAGCCCTGTATCCTACAGGCAGCGACGAGAAGAGGCTGCTTGACGCTGTTTTCGTGACTACCCGAGGTGGGAGCCCGACCGGCCATGACTTCCGATCACACTTTCCAGGAGCGGATCCAGGAGATCGTGGACCGCATCGTGCGACAGTTCAGCCCCGAACGCATCATCTTGTTCGGCTCGCGCGCACGGGGCGGTTGCGGGCCAGACAGCGACGTGGACCTCCTCATCGTCATGTCGGTAAAGGGCTCACGACGTCGGGTCAGCCTTGCCATTCGCAAGGTCCTCCACGGTATACCTGTTCCGAAGGATATCATTGTGACGACCCCCGAGGACTTCGAGTGCCGCAAAGAAATCCCTGGCACCATCGAGCGTCCGGCCGCCCAGGAGGGAATGGTGCTTTATGCCCGAACGTGACAAGGTCCTGGATGTCGTAAGGGGATGGGTGGCAAAGGCCGAAAACGACTTCAAAACGGCCGTCCACGCCCTGAAACTGGGAGCGGATTGTCCCACCGACACAGTGTGCTTCCATGCCCAACAGACCGTGAGAAGTACCTGAAGGCTCTGCTGGTGTTCAAAGGCATTGACTTCCCGAAGACGCACGACCTGGAGGAACTCATGGGCCTGATTCCCCTCTCCGTCCGGCCGGAACTGTCTGAGGATGAGCAGGGACGGCTCACCGACTGCGCGACAGTGATGCGGTACCCGGGAGACTAGGAGGAAGTGCCCCTGACCGAAGCACGGAAGGCCGTGTCAGTTGCCCGGCGCGCCGTGCTAAAGTTGCTGCCGAAAGACGTTCTTGGGAAAACGGCGAATTGATGAAGCCGTGGGCCTCGCCCCGCGCTTTCCCGGCCTCGGCCCCATCTGCTTCGAATACATCTTCAATTAGCCAGCCAACCTTGCCCCAAGCCCTGAGATTCGCCCTTTGCCATTCCGCAATCCGTCCCCATTCCGTACCATTCCGTCGAAGGCGGCATCCTTAGCCGACTTCGACCAGCTGTCGCAATTTCGGCGACAGCCCGCTGTCGAGGGCAGCCTCCCTTGAGCGGCTTCGACCAGCTGTCGCTCGCGGCGACAGCCCGCAATCCGCAGTCCGCAATGCCGTCGCTCCCCAGTTTGCCTGGTGATTTGACGCAAGTACCCGATTTGGGTACGATTGACCCCATTATGGGTACGAACTTCGCCCACGAGACCATCTCAAGCGCCCTGTTCGGAAGGACGCGCCGGAATGTTCTGGGCCTCCTCTACACGCATCCGGACGAGTCATTCTACGTTCGCCAAATAGTCCGGGCTGCCGGCGTCGGCCAGGGCGCCGTTCAGAGGGAGCTGGGCCGTCTGTGCGCCGCAGGCATCATTGAGCGAGAACAGCACGGAAGACAGGTCTTCTATCGCGCCAACCGCGCCTGTCCCGTCTCCGATGAACTGCACGCACTCATGGTGAAGACGGCCGGGCTGGCCGACATTTTAAAGCAGGCGCTTGAGCCCCTGACTGCTGCGGTCAGGGTGGCCTTCGTCTATGGCTCCGTCGCAAGCGGGCAGGAGAGCGCCCGCAGCGATGTGGACGTGATGGTCATCGGCAAGGCGAGCTTCGGCGACGTTGTCGAGGCGCTGGGCCGGGCAGAGGAGAGGCTCGGGCGTGAGGTGAACCCCAGCGTGTACTCGGCCGCAGAGCTAAGGACCAAACTGGCGGCCAAACATCACTTTCTGACCTCGGTCCTCAACGAGCCCAAAGTCTTCCTGATTGGAGACGAGCATGACCTTGAAGGACTGGCTCGCCAGTAACTGGCTGACTGCGCACAAGACCAGCCCGCAGGAGATCCTTGGGCTCCTGGCCGTAGCTAAACGCGAGATGGCGGATGCCCAGGTCAAAGGGCTCAGCGTTGATGCCCGTTTCGGCCACGCTTACAACGCTGCCCTCCAGAGCGCAGTCGCGGCACTGGCCGCGGCGGGCTTCCGAGTTGCCCGGGGAGTGTCCCACCACCATTACGCGATTCAGTCCTTGGCTTACACCGTTGGCTGCGATGCGAGCACCATTTCCAAGCTGGACAAACTCCGAAAGAAGCGGAACATCAGCGATTACGAACAGGTCGGACGCGTCTCCGAACAAGAAGCCGACGAGATGCTCCGCTTGGCCACGGACCTGCGGAGCAAAGTGAAAGCCTGGCTCGGGAAAGAGCATCCCGCGCTGCTGAAGCCCTGACTTATGCGCATCCCCTACGTCATCCAACAAAGAGGCGACATGTTCAACGAAGGCCCTCTCTACGTAATGCCGGAAGGAGTCCAGACGCGCTGGGCGAGCCCCGAGAACCCGACGGCGGAGAAAGGCAAGGCCGGCCAGGCCAATGCCGGACGCAAAGGACGTGCATCCATCCCCATAAAGGCCGGCGGCAAGCTCGTGCTGGCTGAGGCCAAAGGTTTGAGCGGCACAGTGCGCCGCATCTGGGCGACCCTCAGCGATCGCACCGCCCAGATGCTGCGCGGCCTGCGACTGGACTGCTACTGGGACGGCGCGAAGAAGCCGGCCGTCAGCGCGCCGTTCGGCGACTTCTTCGGCACCGGCCTCGGGCGCATGGCCAAGTTCCAGTCCGCCCTCTTCGCAAGCCCCGAAGGCCGGAGCTTCAACTGCTTCGCCCCCATGCCGTTCCGCACCGGCATGAAGATCGTCGTCACGAACGAGGGCGCCGCCGACCTCGGGGCGCTCTACTACGACGTTGACTACACCGTGGGGGACCGGCACGTTGAGAACGCGCTCTATCTGCACGCCCACTGGCGCCGCGAGAACCCCACGGTCCTCAAACGCGACTTCGAGATCCTGCCGCGCGTGGAAGGAGCCGGCCGCTTCCTGGGCGCCAACTTAGGCGTCATCGCCGACCAGCAACTCTACTTCAAGTCCTGGTGGGGCGAGGGCGAGGTGAAGGTCTTCGTGGACGGCGACCGCAGGTTGCCGACGCTGTGCGGGACAGGGACGGAGGACTATATCGGCACGGGCTACGGGCAGGGATTCTATGCGCATCTTTACGAAGGCTGCCACGTGGCCGACCACGACAGGATGCAATATTGCTTCTACAGGTACCACGTGCCCGACCCCGTCTACTTCCGCCGCGACTGCCGCGTGACCATTCAGCAGATCGGCTACTATGTGCGCGAGCAGAGGGCGCTCTGGCGCGACGCCGGCCGGACGATATACCAGGCCGGCCCGGGCCGCAAGCGCCTGGACCTTTCCCCCCGGAGCCCGCGCATCAAAGGCCTTTACGAACGACAGGACGATTGGTCGAGCTGCGCCTACTTCTACCTCAACAGCCCGGCGAACGACCTGCCCGCCCTGGCGCCTGCGGCAGAGCGCACCGCCGGCCTGGTGAAGGATGCCCCCATAGCCGGCTGAACGGCGGCCTGGGCAATTGACGGCGCGCCGGCGGATTCGCGTATCAGGAGGCGCTGTTTGCAGGGAGTGCTTGAATCAGAAGGCGAAGCAGAGGGAGGTTCCATGAAGATTGTGATCGGCACCCGTTTGTCCGAGGACGAGCTTGCAGCTTTGAGAGGAGCCGCGCCCGATGCACAGATCTGCGTCGCAGCCGACGTGCAAGCGGCTCTGACTGAAATCGCTGATGCGCAAGTCTACGTCGCAGGCCATTGGAGCGAGGACGTCCTCGCAGCCGGCCGAAGCCTGCGCTGGGTGCATTTCACCTGGGCGGGGATGGACGACGTCATCTCTCCGGCTCTGGCGGAAAGCGACGTGACTGTCACGAACTCGGCGGGCGTCTTCGCTGTGCCGATGGCGGAACACGTCATGGCGGTCATGCTCGCGTTTGCGCGCGGGGTGCACCTCTGCGCGCGCCGGAAGCCCGAGCAGCTCTGGCACGGAGAGGGCGCGCGCCGAGCGGTCGCTGCCCAGCTCGGCGAGCTTAACGGCTCGACGCTCGGCATCGTGGGCTTTGGAGGGGTGGGCGCGGCCACCGCGCAGCGGGCGAAGGCGCTCGGCATGCGGGTGCTCGCCGTGCGCCGCCATTCGGAAAGGCCCTGCGAGCACGCGGACGAGGTCCTGACGCTCGACCACCTCAGCGACCTGCTCAGCCGCTCGGATTACGTCCTGATTAGCTGCGCGCTGACGCCCGATACCCAGGGCCTGATCGGCGAGAGGCAGCTCGCCTGGATGAAACCGGGCGCTGTCCTGATCAACGTCGCGCGCGGCGCGGTTGTTGATGAGCCCGCGCTCGTTGACGCGCTCCGGGCAGGCCGCATCAGGGGCGCGGCGCTCGACGTGACCTGCGAGGAGCCTCTGCCCCTCGACAGCCCCCTTTGGGAGATGGAGAACATCATCATAACTCCGCACATCTCCGGCACTTCGCCCAAGACCACGGTGCGCCAGATGGAACGCCTGCGCGAGAACGTGCGGCGCTACGCGGCCGGCGAGCCACTGCTCAGCATAGTTGACAAGCGGGCGGGCTACTGATCGCCGGGCGCAGCCGCGCTTGTCAGTCGCCCCTTTCCAACGCCCGCAGCGCCACATTGGCCAGCATCAGGATCCCGGGCTCAAGCGCGGCCGAGCCGAAGTCGAACCGGGCCGTGTGCAGGCCCGCCTCGCCCCCGACGCCGAGCCGGAAGAGGACGCCCGGGACGCCTCCCTGATCCGAAAGGTAGAAGGCGAAGTCCTCCGACCCCATGGACTGCTCCCGGGACGGGAGCACGTTCGCCTTGCCAAGAAGCTCGATCCCCACGGCGCGCACGAGTTCCAACAGGCCGGGATCGTTTCTGACGGGCGGATAGGTTTCGCTATCCACAATGGTTACTTGCGCCCGCATGGATGCAGCTACGCCCGTGGCGAGCCGGCCGAGCGCGCGGCGCACGGCTCGCAGCGTCTGCATGTCCATCGCCCGGATCGTCCCGAGCACGCGGGCGCTATCGGGAATAATGTTGTCCTTGGTACCGGCGTTGAAGGAGCAGAAACTCAGAACGGCCGGCTGGTCGGGCCGTCGTTCGCGGCTTACGATGGTCTGGGCGGCTGTAATGATCTGGGCGCCGATGACGACCGGGTCAACGCAGACGTCCGGGTGGGCGCCGTGACCCCCTTTGCCCTTGATGTCCATCCGGAAACCGTTCATGGCAACGTTCGGGGTCGGGGAGAGTTCGATCTGCCCGGCCCTGATGGTGCTCCAGGAATGCAGGCCGAAGATTGCAGCAACGTCCGGGTGCTTGAGACAGCCGGCCTCGGCCATGCGTCGGCCCCCGACGCCGCCCTCCTCGGCGGGCTGGAAGATGAATTTGACGCTGCCCGTAATGCGCTCCCGCAGGCCGACGAGCAGTTCGGCCACGGCAAGCAGGATGGCCGTGTGCCCATCGTGGCCGCAAGCATGCATGACGCCCTTGTTGACGGAGGCGTACGGCAGGCCCGTCTGCTCGTCAATGGGCAGCGCGTCCATGTCTGCGCGCAAGGCCACGGTCCGGCCGGGGCGCGCCCCCCGGAGCAGCCCGAGCACGCCCGTCTCCGCCAGGCCCGTCTGCACTTCGTCCAAGCCGGCCTTCCGCAGCGCGCGGGCCACGAGGGACGCCGTGCGCTTCTCCTGATAGGCCAGTTCCGGGTGGCGATGAAGGTCCTCGCGAAGCCGCCTCGTCCTGACGAGAAGCCCCTTATTCACTTTGGTTAGCGCGAGAGTCATGCCAGATCTCCGCAATGAGGAGAAACCGCAATTGCCCACGCAACCGCGCCGACGCGGTGCGCGGGCAGAGAGACCGGCGCGATCATTCCCCGCCTGAGACAGAAGGGGAAACGACCTGCCCGCCCGGGCGGACCTCCGTGTGCCGGATTTGCGCCCCCCGATGGCCCGTCCATGCCATCAGCACCAGCGCGACCCCGGCCAAGAACAGGCACGCCCACAAAAGCCCTCTGTGGGGAGCCTTCGCCCGCCACGACACGGCGAGGCCCACCAGTGCGCAGACGCCGGTGGCGATGCTTGCTCCCATGGCGACCGCCGCCAGGGTGCAATGCCGGTCCCAGACGCTCTCCGGGACGCCCGGCACCGCCTTCGCCAGAAACTCCCCCGCCGGATCGCCGGTCAGAAACGTCGCAATGGCCGTGACCGCGATGATGACAAGGATGCCGAGCCCCACTTTCTCAAGTTCGGCGCTCTTCCTCCAGACGGCATAGGCAAGGAACGCAAAGCCGAACACTGCCCCTATGATCGGCGTGTGGTTGATCATGATATGGATGTGCGCCCAGTTCACGGAGCCGCTCCTTCCATGCTATGGTTCGCGCGCAGGACAGTGCGGATTATACCTCAGCAGCGCCGGGCTGCAATCCCGCGCCGTGGGCCCGGAAGGGGCCTGCCCCATTGACATCGTCCCGGGTAGTGCTAAACTTTGGAGGCGCCCGAGGAGATGGCGGGTTTTCGTCCCCAATCCGCGGCGCGCTAAGGAAAAGCTTCCGCTGCCGATGGGGCCTCAAGGTCTCAGGGGTTGCCGACCCGGAGACCGAGGCAGAACTCGGCAAGGTGATTGCGCGGGCACCAACCTCTGAATGCACCAATGGCCACTCTTCATCGGCTCACGGCAGCGGCGCTGCTTGTGGGAATCCTGACTGCGTGCCTCGTCGGCCAGCGGCAGACGCCGCCAGGCAAGCTGCGGGTCGTCGCGGGGCCGGTGCCAGCCTTTCCGGGCGCCAACGGCGTGGGCGGAGAGGGCGCTGACGACGTTTCCGCCGGGGCCGCCGCAGTGGACGGGCGCCGCTGGATTCTGATCTACCACCGGGCCCCCGCGAATACGGAGGATTTTGCGTGGGAGCCGCATCTGGCCATATCCGAGGACAACGGCCGCCTGTGGCAGGACTACGGCAGGATTACATTCAGTTCGGCGGCGACGGAAGGAGTATATGTCACGTCATTGGTCCGCCATGACAATGCGTGGTGGGCCTTCTACAACAGGTTCGACCAGGAGGCGCAGCTTTACTATATCGAAGCCGCCAGATCGGAAGACCTCATCCACTGGTCCGGGCAATGGCGGCCGACATTGTTCCCCGGAGTCACGAATGCCTGCATCGTGAGAGCTGATGGGGCCTGGTACATGTTCACGTCCGAATGGCTTCAACGCAAGTTGGGCTTCCGCTTGCGTCTGTTCAAGGCGGACGATCTGACTGCGGTTTATCAGGATTGCGGCGTCGTGGTCTCTCCCGGCGTCCGCGGGCCGGCATGGTGCAGGGAGGCACTATGGGACAGCCACGTTTTCAGGTTGCATGGCCGTTGGTACATCTGGTTTGCGGGAGCACAGAAGCCCGGCGAGAACCTGACGGCCTATGGCTACGCGGTTGCCGATCGCATCACCGGGCCGTACACGGTGGAGCCGGAGCCTTTGTTGCGTTGGTCCTCCGTGGTGGGCGGGCGCGCCGCTCATCTGCCGCTGGGCCCTGATGCAGTCCGCCTGTTCGCCGACGTGTTCTACCCCCGGAAACCGGGCGAGTTTTCAGGCATGGAACTGGTGAGCTTCGACCTTGCCGTCGGCGCTCCCGGCGCAGCGCAATCCGCGCCGTGAACCGCGCTCTGCCGGCTTTCCTGCCGGCAGCATGCCGCTGGCTTGAGCCTCTGGCAGACCGCCGGCTCATTCAGAGCGCGGGCCAGGCGTAAACACCTTTGCCTCCCCCGACTTGAGCCGCCTGGACAAGACACTGCGGCCCGGAATCACAGTCCCGCGGTAGTCGAAGCCTTGCCGACCGAAGTTCGCAACCGTCTCCACATCCTCCCCAAACACCGTCCGCTGCACCAAGCGGTCCGGCGTCAGCCAGGCGAACTCCGTCAGGGGCAGGAGGGCAAGCTCGCGATGCAGCGGCGAGAAGAAGGCATAATGGGCCTTGATGCCCTCCTTGCGTTTCTGGAACTCTTCGATGTTCAAGTGGTAAAGGGGCGGGACATCGTATAGCAGCTCCAGAAGCTCGATGGTCTCCGCCTGGTCGCTGAACTTGAGGCTGCCGAAGCCCCACTGGTGCGTGGCCACGACGGAATCATGGAAAACCGTTTCATAGAGCGGAAGCCGGAAACGCGGGTCGAAATATACAGGGCGGTACCTTTCCTTCGAGGGAACCTGGTTCATGAAGATAGCCGGACCGTCCGGAGGCCAGTACGCTCCGAGGTAGTACCGGGATGCCTTGTCTTTGTGAAGGTCGGGATCTCCCCACCCGATAACCGGCGTCATCATGCCGTGGGCAAAGTGGATCGTTGGGGCTGCATATGCCGCTCCTCCCTCGGAGCCGATGACAAGGCGGTATGAATCGCGGATCCAGGCCATCCGGGCCAGGCGGGCATTCATGTCATCCTCCTGCGTGGCGGGATGGAGCGGCGAGTGGTCATCGCTGAGGTCTCCGAAAGCATCGCAGTCCACAAACCATGAGTTCAACCGCTCCGGCATCGCACTCATAAGGCCCCTGACTCTTTTTTCGACATAAGGGCGGGCTGCGATTGCGCTGAGCGCGTAGCCTTTCCCCTGGAAGCCCTGACGCTTCGTGCCGTCGGGCCTCACCACGGCACCGGTCTCGTAAAGCTCGGCGTCGAACTGCGCAGTTTCCCAGGTGTCGGCCTCTCCGGGCTGATGGATGCTTGCATATGAATCGTACGTGGCAATCAGGTAGCCCAGTTCCTTCGCTCTCTTGATAGCCTGGGAATGCTTGAACGCGCCCTGCCATGAGTTCAGGCCCAGCCAGAGCCGGCCCAGGCCGGCGGCTGTTAGCATGTCCATCATCTTCACGGAAACGCCGTCACCCCAGAGGTCGCACCTCGCCAGCGATTGCGGAAAGGCCGCCTGAAACAGCAGGGAGTTGAGCCGATAGAGCCGCGGCTCATCGAGGTCCTGCGTGCGTCGCGCCAGGAGGTCCTGTGCCTCCGGGGGGAGTTCAACGCCCTGCCAGTATGCTGCGTCGTAGAAGTCGCGGCGTCCGAGCATGCCGCTCAGTTCTTCCGCAAGCTGCCCCTTCACATAGCGGGAGGCAAATCCCGCGGAGACGACCTCAGCGGCCGCAGAACGAGTCGCGGGCTGCATCATCTCCCAGATTCGCTTGCCGGGCGAAGGCTGCGGCCTTCCGCCCTGTTCGACGAGCTTTGCGGCAAATCCCCTCCAATCAAGAACGTCGTGCCGGCTGATGAGGGCGTCGCCCCACAGGTAGACGTGGGCCGCGCCGAGGAGTTTCCGCGCGTCGGGCACCTTTTCGATTTTCTCGCGCAGGCTGACGAACTGGCCCTGCTGCACAAGCCATCGCCGGTACTGCCGGGCGGGCTCTATGGGGCAATCGCCGGCAAGGGCGACTATCAGGCCGCATTCCTTCCGGGGACCGTTGCTTGTGAATTCGTGCGTCAGCCTCAGGCCAAGACGCGGCCCGAGGTCATCAAACTCCAGAATGTTGTTAAAGGGGTTTGCAATGACGTACGTCAGGGTCCGGCCTCCGCAGTCAATCCCCCAGAATGGCATAGAGAGGCCCTCTGTGGTCGTCATGGGGCTCCGTGAGGCCAGGAAAGCTCGCCAGGCGGGATCCTCCGGCGGCACGTAGCTGCCCTCGAAGAGCGGGAGGATGAACGCCCTGACTCCTGCCTGGACGTCCAGAATGGGCCAGGTGAAGCGGCCCGGCTCTGCCGAGGCGAAGCGCGCAAGCAGCGCATTCTCCTTCAGGAGGAACGAGGCTGCGAGGCCCTTCTGGGCCAGGTTCCAGCTTGCCTCCGCCCCGCTCTGCCGGAGGTCGCGCACCGCTCCGAGGCGCTCTTGTCCGGCAGAGATGCGCAGGGGGTCGGCTCCCTGTGGCGTGGCAACCACTTCCAGCGAGCTGGGGTTAATGCAGACGGCCCACGTCTGGTTCTTCAGCACGACGAGTTGCTCTTTATCTGCCGCGTCAGCGCGGCGGCAGAGTCCTGCGGCCAGGAGGGCCACAACAGAGGCCCGCCATACCACGCTGCGGAGAGGCAGTTGCACTAACGCTCACCTTGCGTTGCTGGAAAACGAGAAGACGCCCCCGGCCTCACCCCTGACAACGGGGCCCCAAACGGGAGGGCCTCACCGGCCGGGCCGCAAACGCGCAATTGCGCATTCTACCGACGCCGGCAGGCCGATTTCACAACAGAGGTATCCGGAGCGGCGATGCACGCCGGCCAGCAGTTGCGGCGACGGGGCGGCGCAGTATACTCTCACGCCGTCGGGCGGGCCGACCCGCAACGGCGGCGCATCCTGTTGGCCGTTCTGAGCGCGTCCCGACCAGCATCAAGAGACCGACGGACCAGGGAGTCTGCGACCATGGAAGATGCAAACACTGAAGGGCTGCCCACCGGGAAGCTGTTGAGCACGCTGGATGCCATAAAGCACAGCTACGGGCCTGGCATGGCGGACAGGAAGCTCACGGCGCTGCACGCACTGCAAGGTCGCAGCGTAAGACAGGCGTCGCTGCTGTTGAAGTACCATGAGGCGCTCTGCTACCTGCAAGCTTACCCGGACAACAGCAGACTGTTGGCGATCGTCGAAGAGGCGCTGGGCGGCTTCGATAGACTGGTCCAGGACGCGCGCCGGCACACGGGAAACCGCAACTATGGCCGGCTTGACAACAGCGGCATCGCGGGCACCACTGTCACCCATCCCTTCTCTTACGTGACGGCCGGATGGCTGTCAGAGAACTTCCCCGCAGATGTCTCGATCGCCTGGGATGACTTCGAGCACGAACAGGGGCTGCTGGCGCTGCTGCCGCTATTCGTCTCCTATCTGGAGAACGAAGCGATTGACGACCAGGAGTTGGAGACAAAGCATTGGCTGACTCTCGGGCAGGCGGGCAAGACGGACCTGACGGCCCTCACCGAGCTTCTCGCGCAGGGCGATCTGAAGCCGGAGGCCTTGGAGGCGATGTATGAGCTACTGGAGCTATACGCCCGATGGCGGCTTCGCGGGAGCGGCGCTTCCAGGACGCTGGCCAGGCTGCCCGGCTCCAGGACGCACTACCAGACGGGGCCTCTTTCCAGGGGCAAGCAGAACGTCATCCGCCAGATCAGGAGGCCCCTGTCGGCGCTCCGCCACGCCGAGGGCGACGCCGCTCGGAAGTATGTCGAAGCGTCGCGCGTCGCCCTGGCCGTCCGCCTGCGGGAGATGGTCCCTCTGATCCACGCGAACTTGCAGGACGTATGGGTAGCGGAGGTAGGGCGCGGGGTGGACGTGGTGCTTATAGGCGCACTGCCTCGCCTCCGAATGCCCCTGGAATGCACGTACTTCTTTCTGCTCCTCAAGAACGGTGTGCCGGTGGGCTACGGCAGCGGGAGCGCACTGGCGGACCGGAGCGAGGTGGCAGCGAACATCTTCGACAGCTTCCGCGGCGGCGAATCGGCATTCATTTACGCCCAGGTGCTGCGAGTCTTCCGCAACGCCTTCGGCTCGAGCGCGTTCCTGATAGACCGGGGCCAGATCGGGTACGACAACAGCGAGGGCATCAAGTCCGGCGCGTTCTGGTTCTACTACAAGATGGGCTTCCGCCCCGCCGAGACGGAGGCTCGAGAGCTTGCAGAGGCTGAGGCGAGCAAGGTGGCCAGCCGGCCGGGCTACCGTACGTCAGCCGGGATCCTTCGCGAACTCGCGAAGTCGGACATGCAACTGAGCCTCACAGGCGCGGAGCCTGCGGCAGGCAGCATCAGATTGGGAAACCTGGGCAGGATCGTGACGAGTCATATCGGGAAGGAGTTCGGCGGCAGTCGCGCCGCGGCCATCAAGTCCGCGATGAGCCGGCTGAAGAAGGTCCTGCCGATGGAGGCACTGGGACGCCTCTCCAGCGACCAGACTGAAGCGATAAGAAGGTTCAGCCCGCTTGTGGCGCAGTTGCCCGGCATCGAGGGCTGGCGCAAGGAGGAAAAGAGGGCGCTGGTCACACTCATGGCAGCCAAGGGCGGCGCAAGCGAGATGCCTTACGCGCGCCGGATGGCGGGGCACCGACGCTTCCTGGAGGGCCTGTGCGCCCTGTCGCGCCAGGGGGAAGGCATGTGAACTCGCTGTCGCGGAGGATGGCTGTAGTATACTTGAAGTAAGGGGCCGCGCGTTCCGATTTGGGCAACGGGGGATGAGGGGTATGCCGGTGAGTTGCGCTCTGCTGTCGGCACGAGACCGGGTGGTTCGCACGCGGCCTGTAGCGGTGATCCCCCCGTCCTTGTTAGCTGCTTTGCCAGTCCTGCTGGCTGCCCTGGCCTGGCCACACATCCAGCGGGAGGGAGCATCCTGGCCAACTGCGCCAAAAGCAGCCATGCTTGAGGGCACGGCGAGGGACAGCAACGCTCCGGACTATCAGCCCTCCTGGCCGGGGTTCATCTGGCGAGACAGCCGTGAGAGCGCCGATTCAGGTCCAGCCGGGCGGCCACCCCGTGGCGTCAAAGCAATTCGGAACCTCGAGTTCGCGCGAACAAGCGGAAGCAAGTTGCTGTTGGACCTGTATGTGCCGGCGGCATCAGCAGGCCCGCTGCCGGTTATCGCGTGGGTTCATGGCGGCGGCTGGAGGTCGGGCGACAAGGAACCTTGCCCGGCTGTGCCCATGGCTGCCAAGGGCTACGCGGTAGCAAGCATTAGCTACCGACTCAGCGGAGAGGCAGTCTTCCCGGCACAGATCGAGGACTGCAAGGCTGCCATTCGCTGGTTAAGGGCGAACGCCTCCACCTACAAACTGGACCCTGACCGGATCGGAGCGTGGGGCAGCTCGGCAGGCGGCCACCTTGTCGCCCTGCTGGGCACCGCCGTCAACACCAAGGAATTCGACACCGGAGAGAATCTGGCCTTCTCCAGCCGCGTGCAGGCGGTCTGCGATTTTTACGGGCCGACGGACTTCCTGCAGATGGATGCTCATGCTACGCCGGGGAGCGCGGTGCTCCATGGTCTTCCAATGTCGCCGGAATCGCTCCTGATCGGCGGGCCAATCCAGGAGAACAGAGACAAGGTTGTTGAGGCCAATCCGATCACGTACGTGGCATCAGACAGCGCGCCGTTTCTCATTGTGCATGGCGACGAAGACCGGCGCGTGCCTCTGCATCAGAGCAGGCTACTTTACGACGCCCTGAAGAGGGCAGGCGTGGAGGCGGAGCTTGTAGTGGTCAAAGGCGGCGGGCATGGGGGCCCCCAATTCAGGAAGCCCGACATTCGCGGCAAGGTCGAGGCTTTCTTTGACAAACAGCTCAAGCCGGCCGCTTGAGGTGCAGTCAGCCTGGCGAAGGCCAGACAGTCTTAGCCGGCGTGGCTTCCCTCGGCAAACAAACTTCGGGCGAAGCGTTGGCGGTCAGCGACTCGCAGGAAGGTCAGAGTTGGCTTCCCGGCCTGGACTCGAACCAGGAATAGCAGGTCCAAAGCCTGCTGTGTTACCATTACACCACCGGGAAAGTGCGTCTGCGGCGGGCGCTCGCAGAGAGCAAGCCGTCGCCCCCGCCGGTCAACCAGCCCCCCCATCCGAAAGCTCCCAGAGCTAACTGCCCGGGCGCATTTCGGCCGTCGCCGGCTTCTGGAACTGCTCCCACTTTGCCTGGGGAACGACCAGGTCCCCCGCGACAATGTACTTCTTCTCCTCGGATATGGAGGCGACCGAGGTGTAGTCGTTGACCTGGCCTACAACGATGGTCCCCTTCATCTCAGCCTTGCCGTCCGGCGCGATATTGTAGACGACGTAGACGTCGCCCGCTTTGACTCCACGGTTCTTGCCGCCTTCAATCGTGACAAAGCGGAATCTGGGCTGGATGCTCATGACCTTCCCGTCAGCCACAAGCTTCTGATGCTCGCCGGGCCCGGCGACGGCGTCCTCATACATCTTGCGCCACTTAGCCGCATCGGCCTTCAGATCGGTGACGTCCTTCTGCCGTCCTTCGGTCTCCTGCTGATATTTCTGCTGGAACGAGACGGCTTCGGCGTTTTTCTGGTCGAGCTTGCCCGTCAAGTCCTTGAAGCTTGTGTTCAGCTCGGCGATCTTCTCGTTGATTTTCTGTTCGGTCTCGGCCTTGGCTTTGTTCAGCTCATCCGCCTTGGCCTGCAATTGCTTCTTGGTGTCGTCGAGTTGGCCCTGCAGCGACTCCCTCTCCTTGTTCAATGTCGCTACCTGCTGGGAGAGCGTGCCATAGCTGGTCTCGTAGAACCCCAGCATCTTGCGCATTTCGCTGTATGGCGGCTCGCCCTTGGCTGCGGCTTCCTTCTGGACCGGGGAATCGGCCATGGCCGCCTTTATTCCTTCAGCGCTGTCCCATCCGAGCATGGGTCGTACGACCTTCTCATATTCGGCAGCCTCCGCCAGTTTCTGCGCAGTAGCGCCATAGCTTTCCGGGGTGTAAACGACCCCTAACGGAGAAGGGGTCTGACTTGGCAGGGTCCAGTTGTTGGACTGGAACTGCTTGCCAACCGAATCGGCGAACGCCGTCTGATCGTTCACAATCGCCTTCTTGGCAATCTGGAGCTGCTGGAAAAACCAGATCGCGGCACCCAGGCCGATGACGGTGAGCACCACGAAGACGACCAGCGCTCCCACGACTCCCGATTCCGAACTGCGTCTGACGGCGGCCATGTTCTGTCTCCTGCACGAGCCGATTTTAGGTCCACGGCCGGAAAGCCCCCGCCGCATCTCGGCAGGAGGCGCCGGCTATCCCTATTCTTCACCGTTCAGCGCCTATAAAGTATACGCACCGAAGCCCTTTGTCAACTCTTAACGCCAGGACCCGTGCATGAAAACTCGATCGGACCGTTCGCCTGCCTGAGGCACGGACAGCCCGTGGTTCGGTGGCCATGTTGGGGTACGCCTGATTCAGGGGGCCGCTTGCGGTGAGAGACGGGATCGGTGCTTTGCGGAGCACTCAGGGGCCGGCTCCGCCGGCACTTCGCGGGGTGACAGGTCTCTGGGCGACCCGAGGTTCCTCATCCCGCGGGCGCGGGATTCGGAACGACAGGCTGTTGCGGCTGCGGTAGCTCAGGAGCCGGGACTAAGGCCTTCGGCCGCGTGAACCTGATTGAGATTTCATGCACCCCGCCAGGACGCGTCGCACGGACTCAGGACAGCGGCCGAAACTGAGGCCGCGCGCACGTTGCATCTCGCACCGCCGGGGCCGCTCAGCAGTCGGTCAGGTTGACACGTTGCGGCTCTGCCGTGACAATACCGCAACGCACGCGTTCCACGGGGCTCCCGAATGGCCGACAATCAGCCTGTTGACAGCCGAGAGCAGCGCATAGCAGTGGTGGCGCTCAACCTGCCTCTCGGCAGGACCTTCGACTACATAATCCCGGACGAGCTTCGCGGAAAGGTTATCGTCGGGGGCCGGGTCCGCGTGCCCTTCAAGAGCCGCAGCCAGGTCCTCGGCTACTGCGTGGAGCTGAAGGGATCCACGACGGTGCCCGAGGAGCACTTGAAACAGATAACGCGCTCTCTCGACGCGGCGCCGGCTTTCACGCCCGTCATGTTGAAAGCAGCGCGCTGGATGGCGGACTATTACCAATGCTCTTTCGGGGAGGCCCTTCACGCCGCCCTCCCCGCCGCAGTGAGAAGCCGCACCCACGGGCGGAGGGCGCGCTATGCAGTGCTGAAAATGCCACCTGCAGATGCTGAGCGCCTGGCCGGCGAGCTTTTCGACCGCAGCCCCGCCCAGAGCAAAATCCTCCGCGCACTTGCTGCGATGGGCGGCGAGGCCACGCCGGCGGACCTGAGAAGGAGCACCGGCACTTCGCTATCGTCTCTGAACGCCCTGAAAAAGCGCGGCTTCCTGACGGTGGAACTCAGGGAACTCGGGCCTGAAGAAGCGCTGAAGCCGCCCACCGTAGAATTGCAGCAGCCGCCGAGGCTCACCCCCGAGCAGCAAGCTGCCTACGACGCGATCACCGAGCGAATGCGGCGACGGCGTTTTGACGTCGTTTTGCTCCAGGGGATCACGTCGAGCGGGAAGACGGAGATCTACCTCCAGTGCATCGCCGAACTGGTCCGCACCGGCAAGCAGGCCATCGTCCTTGTGCCGGAGATCAGCCTCACGCCTCAAGCGGTGCAGCACTACGGGGGCCGCTTCCGGAGGCTGGCGGTCCTGCACAGCCGCCTGACGGAGACTGAGAGGCGCCAGCAATGGGACATCATCCGACGCGGGGAGGCCGACGTCGTGATCGGCGCGCGCTCGGCGATCTTTGCCCCTGTGCCGGCGCTCGGCCTCCTGGTGGTGGACGAGGAGCACGAGAACAGCTTCAAACAGGACAGCGTGCCCCGCTACCATGCCCGGGACGCCGGCATCGTGCGCGCCCGGCTCGACGATGCGCTCGTGGTGCTCGGCTCGGCGACCCCGTCCCTGGAGAGCTACCACAACAGCCTGACGGGCAAATACGGGCGCGTGCTGCTCACCCAACGGATCGGCGGCCACCCCCTGCCGCCCGTGGAGATCGTGGACATGCGCGAGGAGTGGGCGGGGCGGGGGCGGCTGCGCACGATCAGCCGTCGCCTGGAGGCCTGCATGGGCGAAAGCCTGGCGCGCGGCGAGCAGGTCATCCTCTTCATCAATCGCCGGGGCTTCTCGCCTTTCATCCACTGCCCTCGGTGCGGCTTCGTGCTGAAGTGCCCGCGCTGCGACATCACGCTGAACTACCATGAGAAAATCCAGGCAGTGGCCTGCCATTACTGCGGTCTGCAGAAGCGGCCTCCCGCCGAGTGCCCCGAGTGCGGCCTGGAGGGAATCCGCTTCAGCGGCATGGGCACGGAGCGCGTGGAAGCCGCCGTCCAGAGCCTGTTCCCCGAGCAGGCAGCGATCCGCATGGACAGCGACACCACCAAAGCGCGGCGGGCCCACGAGGAGAAGCTTGCGGCGTTCGGCACCATGAAGGCGCGCATACTCATCGGCACGCAGATGGTTGCAAAGGGCCTGGACTTCCCCAATGTGACGACGGTCGGCGTGGTGAACGCGGACGTGATGCTGCACCTGCCCGATTTCCGCTCGCGGGAGCGAACATTCCAGCTCCTGGCCCAGGTGGCGGGCCGCACGGGGCGGGGACCGGCGGGCGGGCGAGTGATCGTGCAGACGTTCATGCCCGCGGACCCAAGCATCCGGGCGGCGGCCCATCACGACTACGAACGTTTTGCGGCCGAGGAACTGCCGCACCGCAGGGAATTGAGCTATCCGCCCTTCGGCCGGATGGCGCGCATCATCTGCCGCGGCCTCCGGGCTGACCGCGTCGAACGCTACGCAGGAGACCTGGGGAGGGCCCTCCAGAAGTACTGCGAGGAGTCGGGCGAGGGCACGCAGATCCTGGGGCCTGCTCCCGCGCCGGTGGCAAAGATCAAAGGGCGCCACCGCTGGCACCTGATGATCAAGTGCCCGGACGCCGGTTCGATCCAGCGCATACTCCATCATGCCGCGGAACTTCTGAAGGGTCCTCCGGGCGTGAAGGTGCTGGTGGACGTGGACCCCGTCTCGATGCTGTGAGGCCGACGCCTGCGGCATTCAGGCGGCGTTAGGCGGTTGGGAAGCGCACCAAAGTAGAGGAAAAAAGCGGTTGACAAACGGGACCCGATGGTATATTATCCGCGCACTTGACCGCCGGTTTTCCGCGCCGGAGGGCATGTTCGGGGGGTCTTCGACCGGTAGACGCGTCAACTGCGATTAAGCTCTTCACAGAGAGACGTTGAACGGCGTCGTAGGGAGGAGGTGATACGCGCCTTCGTGTACACGAACCAGTGCCGGTGCAGGAGGGTACGTGCGAGTTTTTCTGCATCTTCCTTCGAGGGGAAAGCGAGATGAGCGCAAGCGAGCAGGAAATCAAGAGCCAGGTCGCCGAGATGCGACAGGCGCTCCGCTCTGCCTCGGCGGGCCGACGCGCGGCGCGCGTTGTCAATATCTTCGGCGTCATACTGGGCTTCTGCATTGTCGGGTTCTTCGTCTCTCGGATCTTGCTCCTGGGCAAGGAAGTAATAAGCAACACGGACAAGCTGCAGAAGGCATTCATGGTGCACATCAACAGCATGCAGCTTGACAAGAAGGCGCTCCAGGCACTCAAGGAGGCAGCGCCCGCTTACGGGGACGAAGCCCGGAAGCTGATCGCGGACCTCAAAGTGCCCGAGAAGGTGTCGGAGCAGGCCCAACTGATGATCAAGGACCTCGAACCCACCTTCCGCGCCGAACTGGAAAGAATCAGGCCCCGGGTGCTGGACATGCTCAACGCCCAGAGGGATAAGACGCTCAAAGACCTCCAGACGCTGCTGGAGAAGAAAGTGGTTGACCGGGTTGCCAACCTGATCGGGCAGCAAGGCGAGCACCTCGGAACCAAGCTCCAGATCACCGAGCAGTCTGTGGAAAAGCTCCTCACCAGCCTGCGCGATGCCAGCGCGGACGCCTTCACGAGCATGGTCCAGAAACGCGCCAGCGAACTGAGCACGGAACTCGAACGCTGCATCAAAGTGGTCGCGGAGATTCCCCCGCTTCCCGAGGCGGAGCAGCAGGTAGTGATCGAAGATCTGATGAGCGTTCTGGCCGCTTACCTCAAGGAAGAGCTTCCTCCGTACACATTTCAAGAGGGGGAGTTCAAAGCGCCGCCTGGAGTTCGCTCGCCCGCAACGGTGACTCCTGAGCAGGTCATGAAACTGGACGAGAAGGCGGACAAGGGACGGGAAGAGGCTAAGAAGAAAGCAGCCGAGGAGGCAACGCGATGAGTCAAAAAACATCCGAAGAGCCCAAAGGTGGCGTTCCGCAGAGCGTGGCAGATGAGGTCGCGGCGCTTGCGGCCGAAGTGCGGGCCATGGAAAGGAAGGCCTCAGCAGCGTGGAAGACGTCAGTCGTCGTCTGGATCATCCTCCTGGCGGTGATCTTCAGCTACCTCTACTTCTGGCTTTACAGGGGTGTCCTGGTGCCGCATGCCAAGCCGGATATCCTGGTAGAGCTGGTCATGGCCCCGGTTGAAGAGGCAGTGCAGAAGGGGCTGGGCGCCCGGCTTGATTCCCCGGATCTCGGCAAGGTAATTGGGGAGAAGCTCAAGGCCGCCGCGCCGGGCGTGATTCAGGGCCATGTCAAGCCGCAGGTTGAAAGCCTGCTTGCTCAGTTGCCTGCGATGCGCGCGCAGTACACTGAAGAGATCAAGCGGCAAGCCCCGCAGCTCATTGACAACGGGCTCGGCCTCATCCAGAACGAGCTGCTGCCCTGGGCCAATGACAAGATAATGGCGGCGATTTCGGAGCACGCGGACGTGCTGATGGCGCAGATTGACGAACAGATCAAGGGCGCCGTCAACGAGGTGATAGCGGAGAATCAGGACGCCATGAAAAACCTTCAGGACCCGGCGAAGCTGCGCCAGGCTCTTGAAACCGCTTTTGAAGGCGCCATGGGCAAGGTCATGGACGAACTCTTCAAGGATCTGGATACCAAGGTCGGAGGCATCCGAGAGCAGATGGAAGGGCTTGTCAAGAGGTACAAAGAGGGCAGACTCTCGTACAAAGACAAACTCTCCCTGCGCTTGATCCAGGACGTTGAAGCCCTCTTCAGCAAAGCCAGCCTCGAGGGCGCAGGCGGGCCGTCGGGTCTGGAACAGCTTCTGAAGGACCTGAAAGGGCTCGGCGTCCCCGAAGAGACCGCGAAAGCGATACGCACTGAGGTCCGCGCCGGTAAGGCGCCGGACCTGAGTGGCATCCCCGAGGCATACAGGGACAAGATGAAGAAGGAGTTAGAGGAAGAGCAGAAGGCCAAAGCGGCGGCCACGGCCGGCGCCAAGAAGGCCGAATAGTTAAAGCCTATCTGCCGAGAATGAGCGCAGCACAGGGCGGGATCGCCCGCCGGGGTTGAGGGATTATCGGTTCCTCATCTATTATCATACCCCGGCGCAGCCCTTAAGGCTGCGCTCTCTTTTTTCCTCGGCCAGTTCGCGGTAGACGGCGTGAAGCCGCTCTACGCTGCGGCGCGCATGCCACTCCGGCCGCAGACCGGCCTTTGCGCGCTCCCCTGCGGCCAGGAAGGCTCTTCTGTCCGTGCTCAGCAAGGACAGCACCCTGGCCCACGCTTCCGTGTTGTCCGGCGGGACCAGGAAACCGTCCTCCCCGTGCCGCACAAACTCTTCCATCCCGCTCACTGAGCTGACCGCCGCGGGGCGGCCGGCGGCCTTAGCCTCCAGGATTACATACGGCATGCCTTCAAAGCGAGAAGGCATGACGACGAGGTCGCAGGCCGCATAGCAGGGCTCGATCGCGGTTGTCGCGCCGAGCATCCTGACGCGGTCTCCGAAGGCCAACCGCTCCGCTTGCGCGCGCAAGGCCCGCTCCAGCGGCCCGGAACCCACAATCAGAACGAGCGGGGCCGCGCCGATGCGCGCCGTGAGCGCCAATGCATCAATCAGCACGTCCATCCCCTTTTGCCCGCAAAGCCTTCCCACCGCCAACGCAACGGGTTCGTGTGAGCCTAAGCCCATGTTGGCCCTCGCCGCAGGCCCGTCAAGTCCGCTGAATCGCCTGGAGTCCACTCCGTTGGGGATCGTGACTGTGCGATCCGCGGGCAGAAGGCCGTGCCGCAAGACGAGGTTCAACTGGTATCGACTCAAGAGCACAAGCCGGTCGGTCCACCGAGCGGCCCTTCGTTCGAGCGCGAGGTAGACCCGCTCTGCGCTCGGGCAGCCGCCGCGTCCGAACGGAAAGACGTGAGGCGTGTGGACCGTCATTGCGCCGGCCAGACGGGCGGCCAGCCGCCCCAGGAAACCAGCTTTCGCGCAATGGGTGTGAACTATGTCAAAACGCTCACGCAGACAGAGGCCGACCAGCCGCCGAAACGCCAGCGCGTCCCGAACCGGCGCAGCTCTCCTCAACATGGGCACGTCGTGCACCTTCCATCCTGCGGCGCGCCATTCTTCAAACCTGGACCGGGCGGAGGCGTCCCGCAGCCCTGATACCGCCAGGTGAACGTCGAATTCCGTGGAATCGGTGCACGACAGGAAATACTCGATGTGTGTCAGCGTGCCTCCGGCGACCGCTCCCATCGCGATGAGGACCTTGGGGCGTGCGAGGGGGCTTACTTTACTCATCGGGCAGGCCCTCCCGGTCCTCCCGGCGTTGCCGCCAGCCCCGCGCCTTGACCCATTCGATCACGTAGTTGAGTTCCTCGAACCGCAGCGCCGCCAGACAAAGCAGCATGATGAGCACGCCGGCGAGGGCGGGGACGGCACAGTTGAGCCCCATGGCGAGCAGGTAGCGATACCCGCGAGGCGGAGTTCGGAAGGTAAGTTCGTCAAGATATAGCCTGCCATGCGGCTCTTCCGCTGTGAAGCGCACGGCCGACAAGGCGCGCCACGTTTCAGCGTCGCAACCCAGCCTCTCGCGCGACACTTCCAGCGTCTGCCACTTGCCCGGTTGCACGACGACGGACGAGGCAAACACCTTGTCCGCCGAATCAAATGTCAAGTTCAGGTTCGCGGGCAATTCTGACTCGTGAAGCAGGCGGCAGCGCATGCGGTCCGTCCCGGCAAGGTCATAGCCCGTCAGACTTCTTGCCGCCGTCTGCGCCCCCGGCGGCAAACAAAGGGCGTATCCGGCGTACTGACGCTGCCCAGAGGAGGTCGCCACCCAGGCTGTGCCGCTTGTTCCAGACCAACCGTTCTCGTTGAAGTCCTCAGCAAGCAGGAGCCGTCCATCCGTGCCCGTCAGCCTCAGGTCGTCAAGAAAGAGGGTATTGGCGTCGGCCTTCGGCGGCCCGCCCTCAAACCACGACAGCGAAGCTATCTCGCGCCCCGGCAACGGGACGGAGTACGCGGACCAACGTCCGGCTGCTCCGCCCTCGGGCGTCTCATTGGACTGCTCGGCCTTCAACGTCACGGATTCGCCGTCACGATACTCCACGGCCACGCTCAGGCCGCCGATTTGTTTTTCCGAGTACGCCGCAAACCACAGGTGCCGGGCCTCTGAGGTTTGCACCCCGTCCAGGCGCCAGGTCAGTTTGACCTTCCTCGCGCTGTGGCGCTTGTACGTCATAGCGACCGCTGCGCCGCGTTCAGGTTCGGCAGGAGCTGCCCGGATTCCAACCTCGTCCGCATCAACAGCGAACCAGGTGTCCGGGCCCGTTTCGAAGCTGTCCACAACCACCTTGTGCTGACGGTAGGGGGCGTAAGGCACAGCCCGCTCCGTCCAGCGCAGCGCGAAGAGCGTTGCCACGCCCACGGCTACACTAAGGACTGCAAGCTTACCTGCAAAGACAAGGGTCGGCCGGCCAGGCAGCACCGGCACGTGCCGTTTCAGGATCAGCAGCAGAAACAGGTTCTTCACAATCCTGCTGACAGGATAGGCAACCGCCACCAGGACGAAGATCTGCACAGGATAGTCGAGACCGAAGCCGTACACCGGGACGACCAGGAATGCCACTTGAAAGAGCGTGGCGCCCATGCCCAAAAGGGCAGGAGTCCACATCATCTGCAGGCTGAAGTAGGCCTGCATAAGGACACGCTCGGCAGCGTAAACCGCGAGCGCAACGGCGAAGAGCTGGAGTCCCCACGCCGTGAACTGTATGTCCAGCAGCGGGCGGTCTCCCCGGTCAAGAACCAGTCGGCTGATAGGGTGCGCCAGCACCAGGACTATGACAGTCATTGGCACAAAGGCCACGGTCAGCATCCTGATGGCTTTCGTCAAGATATTCCCCAGCAGGGCGCGGTCCGTCTTGCTGGCCAGCTCGCATAGATATGGAAGCATGGCAACAGACAGCGCAAGGGCTACGACTTCCACCGGGAAATTGGCTATCCTTCGTGCCCCCTCAATGTCCGTGAAGATGCCGCGTGCGGTGAACGACTGGAAATACCGGGTGACAACTTCTCGGTAGGAAGCGAAGAAAGTGCTGATGAATAGGGGGACGGCGAGCAAGGCAAATCGGGCCATGGCACCCTTGCGGCCACGACTGCGGAGCCATAGCTGCATGGCATAGAGCAACACCGCCAGCAGGGCCACTGTCATGACAGTCAGGTCCTGATACCGTGCCAAGCTGAGCGGAAGATAGTTGTACGCTGCGTAGAGCACGGCTCCCGTCCCCACGGCGAAGGCGGCCGCAACGGCCAGCTCCTTGCCGAACCGGGAGAGCTTCATCGCCCCCAGCCCCGGCCTGAACAACGTCGCCCTGCGTCCCAGTCCCATCGCAGCAACGACCACCATCGCCACCGAGCCCGCCAGAAACCCCACTACCACCGCCTGAATTCCCAGCAGCCACGCAGTCGCAGCAAAAACGGCCACCCACAGAACCTTCTGCGCTGCTTCGGCGGCTGAAGGGTAGCCGAAGACCTTGTAGCTGTTCAGGATGGCCCGCAACATCAGGAAGACCATCATGAGCGCGACCCCCGGCAGAAGCCACCGCAGGAGCTTCACACCGAGTTCCCGGGATTCGGGCCCGAACCCGCCCACCAGCGTCTCCGTGATCGGCCTGGCCCCGACATAGACGGCCGCCAGCATCACTACGCACCCCAGCAGGACGATGGTCACCACCGTGCGGGCGAACCGCCACGCGGCCTCCTCCCCCCGCCGGGCCCTCTCTTCAACGAAGACAGGCATAAAGGCGGGAATGAGGACTGCCAGTGCGGGCGTGAATATCAAGCCGTAGACGACCGCCTGGGTCGCAAAAAAGTAGGCATCAGAGGCCGCGCTGGAGCCAAACCGACGGATCACCAGCACCGTGACGACGTAGCCGCCGAACTTCCAGAACACCCAGAAGAACAGCACTACGAACATGGCGCGGATGATGCGGTAAGCCACACTGGAAGCGGCGTGGCCTGAACTGCTGTCTGGAGGCGCGTCGGACATGGCTGTCCCTGCCGGGCCCGTCGGGAACGGCTGGCTTCTTCCCCAAGGATGCGAAGCCCCCCATTATATCCTGTCGGACTCCAGCTTCGTCGGGAAGGCCCTGGTCCGCCCGCCCGTCCGCAAGCAACTCATTGTGCTTGACACAAGGATGCGAAACGTGTATCGTGTATTTGTTCACTTCATGGGGCATTCAAGCAAGGCAGTTCCGTCCTGGTCCGCTTGAGGCGGACCGAGCAGTCCGAAGCTCCGACGGCCTTTATAGGCATGGTTTGTGTTTGCCTGTTGTGAGCTGCACCGGCCGGTCAGATTGAAGGATCGCCCGCCACCGATTTCCGAGTTGATCCCGCGCTGTGCGACCTTGCTCTGGGCAGTCCTTTGCGGCCGTTCAGAGATCGCATAAGGGCTCTGAACTGACTGTGCGCGGCGAATCCAGCTCCCCCTGGGGCTGCCGAGGTTACCCGTCCAGCTTCTGGCGGGTCCGCCCGCGGTGGTCCGGCGGGCTCACTTGGAAGCAGTTCAGCAAGTTCGCGCCGTGCGGGCGGACCTTCGTTTCTTCGCCTGCTCCCGCTTCAGAGTCCTATCGGCAAGATGGCAAAGACGCTCTTCGTAGTTGATGCATACGCGCATATCTACCAGTTCTTCTATGCGATCAGGGGCCTGACCAGCCCGGACGGCGAACCTGTGAACGCCGTCTACGGCTTTGCGCGCATGCTCGAAGACCTGCGCCGGAAGTACAAGCCCGACTACATGGCGGTTGCCTTCGATGGTCCCGGGGGACTCGTGCGTAGCGGGATATACCAGGACTACAAGGCTAACCGTCCGCCCATGCCGGACGACTTGCAGCGCCAGTTGCCGCTGATCCACGAGCTGCTCCAAGCCCTTGGTATAGCGGAGATCTCCGCGCCGGGACAGGAAGCGGACGACCTGCTGGGCGCCATGGCACAGCAGGCGGCCGAGCGAGAGATTGACACGGTTATCGTGACGACCGATAAGGACGCCGAGCAGTTGATTAGCGAGCACACGCGCGTGCTGCACGTACATAAGGACAGGGAGATCATGCTCGATCCGGCCGCGCTCAAGCAGGAAAAGGGGATCGAGCCGTGGCAAGTGGTGGAAGTGATGGCACTGGCGGGCGACACAACCGACAACGTCCCGGGCGTGCCCGGCATCGGGCCAAAGACAGCCCTCAAGCTCATCCAGCAGTTCGGCAGTGTCCAAAATCTCTACACACGCCTGGAAGAGGTCAAGAGCGAGAACCTTAGGGCGAAACTCGAAGCGCACCGCAAGGACGTGGAAGTCGCGGCAAAGCTCGTCAGGCTCAACTGCAACATTCCTTTGGAACGGAATATCGAGGATTGCGCGGTCCCCCCGGCCGAGCCGACGAAGGCAAACGAGTTCTACCGAGCGCTCGGTTTTGGATCTCTCCTGCGCGAGGAAACAGCGGGGACTGCTCGAGCGGCTGCTGCTCGGGGCGAAGCGGGCGCGCGGCCAGCGGCTGCTCCCGGCAAACAAGGCTCCCTCTTCACGGAGGATACCGGGGAGCCGGGCGAGGCCGCCCTGGAATCGTTTGAGTCACTGGCGAAGGACTACTCAATCATAACAAGCCTGGCCGAACTCGGGCATCTGGTCGAGACGCTGGAGGGCCAGGAAGTCATCGCCGTTGACACTGAAACAACGAGCCTTCAGCCGCGGGACGCGAAGCTGGTCGGGCTCTCATTCAGTTGGCGAGACCATCAGGGCGCCTACGTGGCAACGCTGGGGCCTGCCGGTGAGGCGTTCTGCCCTGTGGATGAAGCCCTGCGGACGCTGAAGCCCATCCTCGAGGCAGAATCTCCGGCCAAGGTGGGCCAGAACCTGAAGTACGACATCGCCGTTCTCAAGAGCCACGGCGTGAGTCTGGCAGGCCTCCGCTGCGATGCAATGGTAGCCTCGTACCTCTTGCAGCCTTCGACGAGAAGTCACAACCTGGATGCCCTGGCCCGCCGCCATTTGGGTTACCGCACAGTCAAGATCGAGGAACTCATCGGCAAGGGCGCCCGGCAGATCACTATGGATCAGGTGCCCGTGGGCAAGGTAGGCCCGTATTCCTGCGAGGACGCGGACGTTTCGTTCCAGCTCTGCCGGAAGTTGCTGGAGGAACTAAGGAAAAACGACCTCCGAGACCTCTTCGAGCGGCTCGAACTCCCCCTTGTGCCGGTCCTGGCGGACATGGAATGGGTGGGCGTCAGAGTGGATGTGGCTCAATTGGAGGCAATCAGCACGGAATTTGCAGAGAAGCTTGCAGAGCTGGAGCGGAACATATTCCGCGAAGCTGGCCGCGAGTTCAACATCAACTCGCCGCAGCAACTCAGCGAAGTCCTCTTCGAGAAGATGGGGCTCCCTGCCCCGCGCGGCGGACGGCGCACGACGGGCTACTCGACGGCCAGTGAAGTGCTGGAAGCACTGAGAAGCGACTACGTCATCGCCGACCTGTTGCTCCAGCACCGGGAGCTTGACAAGCTGAAGTCCACTTACGCCGACGCCCTGGTCGCTATGGTCAACTCCAGGACCGGGCGCGTGCATACCTCCTTCAACCAGACGGTGACGGCGACAGGCCGGCTGTCCAGCAGCGACCCGAACCTGCAGAACATTCCCGTGCGTACCTCGCTGGGCCGCCGCATCCGGCGGGCCTTTGTCGCAGGGGCGGACGACTGGTCTCTGCTGAGCGCAGACTATTCTCAGATCGAACTGCGCATGGTGGCGCATTTCTCCGGCGACCCGGCGCTGCGAAAAGCCTTCGAGGAGGATCGCGACATCCACCGCGTCGTGGCTGCCCAGGTAAACGGCGTCCCCGAGGCCGAGGTCACGGACGAGATGCGGCAGCATGCGAAGGCGGTTAACTTCGGCATCATCTATGGCCTTAGCCCGTACGGCCTGAGCAGACAGATCGGCATCGCGACGGAGGAGGCCGAGCAGTTCATCGCAAACTACTTCGCCCGCTATCCGAAGGTGAAGGAGTTCATAGACCAGACAATCGCCCAAGCGCGCCGCGACGGATCCGTGAGGACGCTGGCCGGGCGACGGCGAAAGATTGAAGGGCTGCACACTTGCGGCGCGACACGACGAGCCGCCGAACGAATCGCAGTCAACACGGTCGTTCAGGGATCGGCAGCCGACCTGATAAAGCTGGCGATGATTGAGATCCACCGTGGATTGCCCGCCGTGAGCAGTCGCGGGCGTATGCTTATCCAGATTCACGACGAACTGGTCTTCGAAGCGCCTGACGACGAACTGGAGGCCGTGACGCGGTTCGTCACGGACAAGATGAGCGGCGCGCTCGAACTGGAAGTGCCGCTCAAGGTGGCCGTCGCCGCAGGCAAGAACTGGGCGGACGCAAAGTGAGACAGAACAAGGCCACTGAACCACGCCGCTGCGCCCCGCCCGAGCAGCAGCGAGATACGGGCGACGAAGCGCCCGTGCTGGGCATCGTGGGCGGGCTGGCGAGCGGCAAGAGCACCGTGGCCGGGCTTCTGGCAGAGCGCGGCGCGCGCGTGGTGGACGCGGACCGCATCGCGCATCAGGCTCTCAAGCTGGCGCCGGTCAAGGAGGCGCTCAGAAAGGCATTTGGAGACGCGATTTTCGACGAGACAGGCGATGTTAACCACCAGCGCCTTGCCGAAGCAGCTTTCGCTCGTCCGGAACTGGTAGAGACCTTGAACAGCATCGCGCACCCGCCCATCCTCGCGGAGATCCGCGCTCAGGTAGCTCAACTCAGGAAGGACCAGGGAGTGCCGTTGATCGTGCTCGACGCTGCCCTCTTGATGGAAACCGGTCTGGACAGGGAGCTTTGCCAGGCGCTTCTGTTCGTTGACCTGCCGCGGTCAACGAGACAGGCGCGCTCTGCCGCAAAGCGTCGAATGAGCCCCGCGCAGTTCGAAAAGCGCGAGCAAGCGCAGCTTCCGGAGGAGGCCAAGAAGGAGGCAGCCGACTACGTAGTCAGCAATAATGGTTCGCTCAATGAACTGGAACGCCAGGTGGAGAAGCTCTGGCCGCAGCTGTGTCGCATCCGCGCACGGCGTTCGGCCTTGAAATGATCGGTTGCTTTGCCGGACACACGGAAAGCCAAAAACAGAAACAAACAGAAGGAGGTAGTAATGTCCAACCAACGGAACAGACCCAGAATGGACGTCCAGGAGGAAGTGCCTCCGGTGACGACCGGCGAAGGATTCCACATCGTGGACCTTCAAAGAATGACCGTCAAGCAACTCCTCAAGGTGGCCAAGGACGAAGGCATTGACAGCACCAGCGGCCTGAAGAAGCAGGAACTCATCTTCGAGATCCTGAAGAAGCGGGTCAGCAAGAGCGGCGCCATGTACGGCGAAGGCGTGCTGGAGATATTGCCCGACGGCTTCGGGTTCCTCCGCTCGCCCGACTACAGCTACATGCCGAGCCCCGACGACATCTACGTGTCGCCGAGCCAGATCCGCCGCTTCGGCCTGCGCACCGGGCACGTGGTTACGGGTCAGATCAGGCCGCCCAAAGAAAAAGAGCATTACTTTGCCCTTCTGAAGGTGGAAGCGGTCAACTACGAAAGCCCGGAGAAGGCAATGAGCCTGCCGGTCTTCGAGGACCTGACGCCGTTCCACCCCACGAAGCGGCTGATGCTGGAGCGCGAGCAGAACGAACTCGACATGAGGATCGTGGACCTGGTCACGCCCATCGGCATGGGGCAGCGCGGCCTCATCGTCGCTGCGCCGCGCACCGGCAAGACCATCCTGCTCCAGAAGATCGGCAATTCCATCGCCAAGAACCACACCGACGTCGAACTCATCGTCCTGCTCATTGACGAGCGCCCGGAGGAGGTGACCGACATGCAGCGCAACGTTCCGGCTGCGGAGGTCATCAGCTCTACCTTTGACGAGCCGGCCAGCCGGCACATCCAGATCGCGACGATGGTGCTGGAGAAGGCGCGGCGGCAGGTTGAGTACGGCCGGGACGTCGTCATCCTGCTGGACAGTATCACCCGTCTTGCGCGGGCGCACAACGCTGAAGTGCCGCACAGCGGCAAGATCATGAGCGGCGGCGTGGAGGCCGGCGCGCTGCAGAAACCCAAGAAGTTCTTCGGCAGCGCCAGGAACATCGAGGATGGCGGCAGCCTGACCATCATCGCTACGGCCCTGGTCAACACCGGCAGCCGCATGGACGAGGTGATCTACGAGGAGTTCAAGGGGACCGGCAACATGGAACTCCACCTGGACCGCGCCCTGTCCGACCGTCGCATCTGGCCGGCCCTCGACATCACACAGAGCGGCACCCGCAAGGAAGAGCTTCTGCTCGACCCCGAGGAACTCCGCCGGATCATCATCCTCCACAGGATGCTGAACGAGATGAACCCGATAGACGCCATCGAACTCCTGCGGAACAGACTTGCCAAGGCCCAGAACAACGCGGAATTCCTGATGGGCATCAACGTGGACCAGCGCTGAGTCGGCCGCCGACAGGCGACTTCACCGGCACCAGTTCCTGCTCAGGTAATCGAAGAAGAAGAGCGCGTTTTCGACTGGCACGTTGCTCGGGATGTGGTTTCCCACCGCAAACATGAACCCGGGGCAGCCGGCCGCGAGTTCGAGCGTTGCGTCCACCTCCGCTTTGATCTCCTCCGTGGTCCCGAACGTCAGCGTCCGGCAATCCACCGCGCTGCCCATGACGACGTGCGTGCGGCCGAACTTCCTCACCACTGCCCCCAGGGGCACCATGGGCTCGAAGCAGAAGCCGTCGGCGCCGGCTTCGGCCACGTCATCGAGGAACTGCGTGTAATCGCCGTCAGAGGTGAACAGGACGATCTTGCCCGCCGCCTTGAGCACGAGCCACAGTTGCTTGTAACGCGGGAAGACCGCGCGCCTGTAGAAATCCGGGTGCATGAAAGCTCCCTGGCTCCACACCATGTCGTCGTGGCACATGAAGACTTCAATTGAAGTCTCGGCCCACGCCTTGAAGTGATGGAGGCTGAGCTGAAAGACCGCGTCGAGGACCTGCTCAAAGCGGTCCCAGTCGCTGGCAGCTGTCAGCAGCATTTCCCACCCTAAAGCCTCGATGGCGCCAGACACGAGGGTCTTGTAATAGCCCCCGCCGCAGACCTGATTCGGGTTGGCCGCCTGTGCCTCCTTGTACCACTTTTCATAATATTGAACCAGCCCGTCGAAGCCCGGCAAGCCGTACTCCTCGACGGCGTTGAATTCCCACGCTTCTTCGACCGTCTTGAACGGAGATGAGCGGGCCTCACGCCTGTCCCGTCCGCCCTCCATGAACTCGGCGTGGCCCATGTCCGTCGTCCGTCCGCGCTCCGACCACGCGGCAGGCCCGTCGTTCGTCTTCCACAGATAATCCAATTGCCACGCGTCGTTGAAGAGGCCGCGCGCCCGCCCGTCCCTGCTGGGATCAAGCCCGGTCACTGCCCGGATGATCGGGTCGCTGTCGCAGTATTCGGTGTGCGCCAGGCGCACGGTGGGCTTGAGATGGAAGGTGTCCCAACCGATCTGGTAGCTCATGTCATGTCAGCAGGCAGCCGAGCCGCATCGGGGTCACTTCGCCTTCAGCCGCGCGATGCCGTAGCGGGGGTGTGTGTCGCGCTCGAGGTCGCGTCCGCTGAACTTTGCGACCACGGCCTCTGCAAGGTAGAGAACCTTGCAGCCCGGCTCGAGGTGCCCGGCGAACAGTTCGTCTCCGCGGACCGCCATCGTACAGTGCAGATGCGGCTTGCAGTCCGCAATTATGCCGTCCACGGAGCACAGTTCAATCGGTCCCTCGAGTTCCACGAACTTGTTCGAAGACGGGAACTCAGTGTGCGCGATGTGGTGGATCCGCGCCCTGTCAAAGGTGCCCGCGCCGCTGAGCACCGCGCCCGCGCGGATGCCCTTTTCGCGCGCCACCTTCTCGATGCACTCGCAAAAATCGTCGCCGTACTCCATGTACACGCAGAATATCTGGTCAATCCGCATGCCGTCTATCACGTCCATCGCCGTCCCTCCCCAAGTCGCCAGGGCGCTGCGGCAGCGCGCGCATGGCCGGAGCCCTTCCCCGGCAAACCGGCGTAGTCCCGTCCCGGACAGGAAGGCGTCCGAGGCTGCGCATCAGGTGACCGGCACGCTGTCCGGCAGCCGGTCTACCGGCGCCAGTTCGCCCGCCGCAATGCGGTAGATGCGCGCATGGGACCGCCGCGCCGCTGCCACGAACTCCGCGTAAGGCTGCTGGCAGATGTCCACGACGCCGATCTGGTAGTTCTCTCCGTCGAAGCGGCCCGCCACGTGCTGGTCGTTCCACTGGAAGTAATGCGTGCCGACGAGTGCAGGGATCGCCGCCGCCTGCTCCACGTAATAGCGGTAAGCCTCGGCTCGCTCCTGCTGCGTGCGCGCCACCCGCAGGCCCCCGGCCGGCAGTCCCCGGTCAATGGCGCCCGTGTGGAACTCCCCGATGATCACGGGCGCATTGGCTGCGGCGGAGCAGCGTGCGATGGCGTCCGCAGGCGGCCCGCCCTGATAGCCGTTTATGCTGAAAACGTCAAAGGCCCCCGCGCCAGCCAGCAAGTCCTCGTGGGCCAGCCATGCGTACCGCACGCCCAGGTTCAGGTGGTTCGGATCGCCCCTCTTGCACTGCTCGCTTGGGACCTGCACATACCGCGCGATCATCATGCGGTTGAACTCTTTCAGGTCCGCCTGCGCCGCTGCAGACGCAAGCTGCTCCCTCGCTATGGGCCGGGAGGCAAGCGCCGCAAAGCTCGCCAGCGAACTGCCCCAGGCTCGATTGAGCGCGCCTATGTCGGTATAGCGCGATTTCAGCCATTTGACTAGCCTGCTCCGGCTGTGGAACTGCTCTCCCTGCAAGAGCATTTGCTCCGCAAGGTTGTATTCGCCGAAAGCCCAATGCGGCTCGTTGCGCAGGAAGTAGCCGAGCAGGCGACGGTCCTGCCGGCGCGCTTCGAGTTGCTCAGCGAAGAGGCGGCTCTTGCGGACGTATTCGTTCGAGAACACGTCGGGGAAATCGCGGAAGATCATCTTGTCCGTCTTCGGGAAGTCACGCAACTGCCAGACGTAAGGCAGGCCGGAGAAACGGCAAAACGTGCCGTCCGACCAGTTGCCGACGGTATTGAAGCCCCACTTATGCATCTGGCGGCTGCACAGTTCCATCCACCTCTCGAACCACAGTTCGCCCATGGCCCGCATCAGGTTGTGCCGCATTCCGTCAAATAGCGTTTCCTTGCCTTCCGCGTGCGAAATCCAACAGTTCCGGTACGGCCCGTCCTTCGAGGGCAGCTCTGCAAACAGGTCCTCGTTGCCGTCCGTCTCCGCTTCGGAGTTCGGCCCCACGCAATCCACTCCGATGCTGTAGAAGGCGCGCCCGTCCGGGTCCACAAGCCACCAGCGGTCCCGGTCCTGCTCCGTGCGGAAGAAGCCTGTGGCCTTGAATTGCCTGTCATACCAGCCGCCCCACGAGTCCAACTCCTCGGGCAGTTCCGGCTCGCTGGCCAGGAGTTCCTCGGTGATCCGCGACTTGATGCCGTCATGCGATGCCGTCTTCCCCGGCCAGTTCCGGCCCGCCCACTGATGGAGCGCGTCCACGATCGGCTGCTCGGTGCGCGGCCACTCCGTCGGAAGCGTATCAATCACACGCGGCTCGGATATCCGCACAGCCGCCCCGCCGGCCGCCATCCGCGCGACGAGCCGCACATTCGTAAGCTTTGCCGGGTCCACCGGCCCCCCCGAGCACACGCACTTGAAACGGTGAGGAGTCCGCCCGGGAATGACACGCTGGGAGTCCAGATACTCGAGGGGCACCACGACGCGCGTGAGCAAGTGCGGGAACAGCCCCAGGGCGATGCTCATCTCCTTGTCGCCCTCGGCAAACCGGCAGTCAACGTCCGCCATGAAAGGCCCGTCATTGACGGCATCGAAGACGAGGAACGAGCCGCTGCGCCATTCCGGCGAAGGCGTCATCTCGTGAGGCAGGGTTATCGGCAGGCGGTTCTCGGCAGGCGGTTCGGCACGTTCGGCCATTCTGGTGTACCCCTGTCGCGCGGCCAGGAAGGAAGCCGTCGGAGGGCGCAACGCATTCCTGAGCCTTAAAGCAATCCCATCTCAATCGCCTTCTCGACGATCTGCACGGCGTTCAGCGCGGCGCCTTTTCGCACGTTGTCCGAGACGACCCAGAGGTCCAGCGCGTTCGCTCTCGAAGGGTCCTTCCGAATGCGGCCCACGTACACGGCGTCCTTGCCCGCGGCCTCGATGGCAAGCGGGTACTCGGACTCTCCGGGATCGTCCTGCACCACCACCCCCTCCGAGCGCGCCAGCAATTCCCTGGCTTCCTCAACCGACACCTCGCGCTCAAACTCGGCGTTGATCGCCTCGCTATGGCAGCACTCGACCGGGACGCGCGCGCACGTGGCGGTCAGCGGCAGATCAGGACAACCGAGTATCTTGCGCGACTCCTCGATCATCTTGACCTCTTCGGTGTAATAGCCGGGGTAGGTCTCTCTCAGCTTGCCCACCTGGGGGATCACGTTGTTGTAGATCGGATGCGGATATGGCCCGAGGTCCATGGTGCCCCCGCCGGCCGCCGCCCGCGTCTGCTCGCGGAGCGCGCGCACCCCCGGCCGCCCCGTCCCGCTCACCGCCTGGTACGTGCTCACCACGACCCTCCGCAGCCGCGCCGCGCGGTGCAGAGGCGCCAGCGCCACGACCATCTGGATCGTGCTGCAATTGGGATTCGCAATGAAGCCCTGATGGCCGCGCATCGCCTCCGCATTGACCTCGGGGACGATCAGCGGCACGCGCGTGTCCATGCGGAAGTCGCCGCCGTTGTCCACGACGAACACGCCCTTCTCCACCGCCGCCCAACCGTAAAGCTTGCTCGCCCCGGACTCCCCTTCCGTCCCGGCAAAGAGCGCCACGTCTAATCCGTCGAAGGCGTCCTCGGAGGCCGCGATCACGTCGTATTCCCGGCCGGCAAACTCCTGCCGCCTCGCCGACGTGGCCATGATGCGCAGTTCCCCCAGAGGGAACCGGCGCTCCAAGAGCACCTCGACAAGGCGCTCTCCCACCATCCCCGCCCCGACTATGCCTACCCTGTACTTCTTTGCGCTCATTTTACGGATGCCGCTCCCAGCGTCTCCTCGCAGAACTTGCGGTACTTGTCCGCATTCCAGAGCTTCTTCATCGCTTCGGGGTCGTGCGGCCGGACCTTCAACAGCCAGCCCTGTTTGTACGGATCCTTCAGGAGCTTCTTGTGGCTCCAGATGAGTTCTTCATTCACCTCGACGATCCTTCCCTCCAACGGCGGGTAGAGCTGCCACGTCTCGCGCAGCCCTTCTAACTCGCCGAAAGGCAGCTCCGCCTTCAGTTCGTCGTCGGCGTCGGGCAACTCCACCGAGATCAGCGGGCCGATCTTGCGCAGCAACTGCTCGGTCACGCCCATCTCTACCAGCCCGGTGCCGGGCTTCACCCATTGGTGGTTTGTGGTGTAAACGCGGTCGTTAGGGATCATGCAGAGGGCCCCCACGTGGCATGACAACGGAGACAAAGTTCACCTATAATATCCGCAACAAGGCCCACGCGCAAACTCATGGTACGTTGCGGCCTCAAGCCTCCACCGGGGCACGCGCGGCTCTGCCTGACATGCCCAGCGAACACACCGCTTACATCGGCCTCGGCTCCAACCGGAGACCCCGCGAGGAGACGCTCCGGCAAGCGCTCGCCGAGCTGGCCCGCCGCAAGGGAATCACCGTCGTCACGGTCTCGTCGTTTGTCGAAACCGAGCCCGTGGGCGGGCCGCCACAGGGCCCTTTCATCAATGCCGCCGCCGAACTCCGCACCGCGCTGTCCCCGCGCGAATTGCTCAACGCGCTGCAACAGGTCGAAGACCAGTTCGGCCGCGAGCGGGCCGTCCGCTGGGGCCCGCGCACCCTCGACCTGGACCTGCTGCTTTATGAGGACTTAATCATCCGCGAGCCCGACCTTCAGGTGCCCCATCCCCTCATGCACCGCAGGCGCTTTGTCCTCGAACCCCTCTGCGAGATCGCCCCCCATGCCCGGCATCCGCTCCTGTGCAAGTCCGTGCGCGAACTCCTCGACGACCTGGCAGACCAGTGACGCGCCGACCTTCACTTCTCAGCAACTCCCTGGGTAACGCGGAGACGGTCATTCCGAATCCCGCGCAGGCGGGATGAGGCTTGCCCGCCTGTGGCGGGGACGCTTGAGAAGCAGGCCGCCGCCCGTCATTGCGGGGGGGGCCTTGTAGCCACATCTCAGAGTTGACAAAGTAACTGCGGGTTGACAAGTCCAAACGAAGGAACTACTATCCTCTGAGCGGCCCCGGCAACGCCCTTGGCCGGCGGCCATGTCCGGCGGGAATGCCACCGACGGGGAAAACGCATGAAACGCGTCCACATAACCATCCCGAAAGACGAACTCGAGGAGTTCTGCCGTCGCTGGCAGATCACCAGATTCGCCCTTTTCGGCTCCGCCCTTCGCGAGGACTTCGGCCCCAAGAGCGATGTGGACGTCCTTGTCACTTTCGCCCAGGATGCCAATTGGAGCCTGCTGGACGCTGTCCGCATGGAGGATGAGCTGACGAAGCTGTTCGGCAGGAAGGTTGACCTGGTGACCCGCTGGGCTGTCGAGCACAGCAAGAATTGGATCCGGCGCGAAGCCATCCTCGCGTCGGCCGAGGTGATCTATGAGCAGGGATGACGCCACTCTCCTGGATATTGTTGCGGCAGCGCAGGCGGGGGTTGCCTTCGTGGCCGGACTCGACAAGCAGGCTTTCCTATCGGATGCAAAGACCCAAGCAGCCGTGTTGCACCAGATTACTCTCGTCGGCGAGGCCACAAAACGCCTGTCGCCCGCTTTCCGCAAACGCCACACCGATATCCCCTGGAAAGACATAGCCGGCATGCGCGACCAGTTGATCCATCACTACGACCGCGTTGACCTGAACCTCGTATGGGCGGTCGTCCATGATCGCCTCCCGGAGCTACTGAACGAGTTGGAGCCCCTGGTTCCGAAACAATAGCCCGCGCGGGCCCCATACATGTGGGCTGGCAAACCCCTACAACAATCGGCGAAGCGAAGGAAAGCCTTTAGCTACATGAGTACTTTCGCACTTGTTATGTGGATTCTGGCGATCACGGGGGGAGCCGGGGTCATTGTCACCAGCCTTGTGCTTGGCGTGCTTGCGGACAGAATCCGCAGGATATCCGATAGGCTCGGCGGGATCCCACCGCCCGGAAGACCATCCATTCTGACAATGCTTGTTCTCCCCCGTGTCGCGTGGGGCTTCGATGACGACGAGCGGCCGGGCTTCGACTTCTGGGAGTACGTCCGCAATCTCTCCCGTCACCCCGGCGCCGAGGACCTGGCACGGATTCTCAAGGTGTCGGAGAAGCTTCTCAACATCCGGGCCATCTGTGCCCTTATCGCGGGGCCGGCATTCATCATCGCCGGTTTCTGCACCCCCCACTTCTGGTCCAGGTCAGGTTGAGCCTGCTGCTGGCCCCCCTCCCCTTCCTGGGGCAGCGCCGCCGCCTGTGCTTCGTAGCCCCTTGCCCACCGAAGCTTCAGCGAATAGCGAGGCGAAGGAGCATCCCCGGCCGCGATCCGTCCCCGGCCCCGGCAGGGGCCACCGATTGTAGCCCAGCGATTCATCGCTGGGAAGCTGGAAGCACGTCTCGTCCGCGTCCCGTAGGCTTGCCCGCCTAGGGAGGGGACGCCTGAAGTACACCTGGCCGCTCGCCCCAAGCGTTCGCCCGCTCCTACCGCTTGACCGCTCGAATGGCTGCGGCCCGCTGCTCCATTGACTCCGCCTCCTTCTCCCTGCCCGTCTTTCTATACAGCCTCGCCAGGTTCTCGAGGCTCTGGGCCACGTCGGGATGGTCCAGGCCGAGGGCCTTCTCCCTGATCGCCAGGGCGCGCTCGTACAGTGGCTCTGCCTCCGCATACCTGGCCTCCCCGCAATAGAGCAGGGCGAGGCTGTTCAGGCATATCGCTACATCCGGATCCTCGGGGCCACGCACATCCTCATAGATCTCAATCGCACGCTTGTAGAGCGGCTCCGCCTGAGCGTACTGACCGCGGATACGATAGGCCTCGCCGAGGTTGAACAGGCGCGCACCTACTTCGGGATGGTCTGGCCCGAAGGTCTTCTCGGCAAAGCTAAGCGCGAGACTGGCCGACGTCACCTCCATGTCATACGCTTCCTTCTCGGAACGCACGCTCGGCTGTCCTTGGAGGCCCCGTGCGGCATCAGCCGATGCTGCACGGCCTTCCCCCCTGCCCGCCACCCGGAGAGCAGCCCACACAGCAAGCCCCAGCGCCGCGGCCAAGGGAACGGCCAGGATCGCCGCCACCAACCGCCACTTCGGGGCCATCCGAATCCTCCCATCGCCTCTGAGGGAATTGCCCGGCTGATCAGTCGGGTTCCGACGCCAGCGCCTTTCCGTGTCCGGCTGTCCCACAACCTTCCGTATCAGCGGCCATCAGTGCAGATCAGCGGCCAATGCTGCTGTTCCCCTTCAGGAAGTCACTCCCGCCCGCCGTGCTTGCGAAGCAACTCCGCCACGTCTTTCTTACCCTCTTTCGTACCCAGTCGCAGCGGCCTGGAGCCGTCGCTATCCTTGGCGTTCACGTCGGCGCCCTTGGCGATGAGTACCTCAACCACCTCCTTTCGACCTTTTTCTGCAGCCACGTGCAGCGGCGTCGCACCGCCCCGGTCTCCGGCGTTCACGTCGGTGCCTTTGGACATAAGAACTCCGGCCGATCCCGTTCCGAACTATCGGTGGCCCTGGAGGGCACTGGCTCCGGCGTCATTTCCGTCTCCCGTGCGAAAGGGCATGCTCTCCCACAGCTTGAGCGTGCCGTCTACGCTCCCTGAGGCCAGGGACCGGCCGTCTGGAGAGAAGGCAACCGACAGCACCCGGCTTGAATGCCCGTTCAGGGTGAGAAACTCCTCACCCGTCTCCGGGTCCCAAACCTTGATGGTGCGGTCCTCGGCCCCGGAGACCAGACGGCTCCCGTCCGGCGAGAAGGCAACTGATGTCACCTGGCCGGAATGCCCCTTCAAGGCGAGCAACTCCTCCCAGGTCGCCGTGTCCCAAAGCTTGATGGCTTGGTCCCGGCTGCCCGAGGCCAAACGGCGGCCGTCCGGTGAAAAGGCAACGCACGTTACCCCGTATGCATGCCCCTTTCGCGTTAGAAGCTCACTGCCCGTCGCCGCGTCCCACAGCTTGATAGAACCGTCGTCGCTCCCGGAGGCGAGGCGGCGGCCATCCGGCGAGAAAGCAACGGAGGTCACCTGGCCTGAATGCCCGTTTAGGGTCAGAAGCTCCTGCCCCGTCGCCGTCTCCCAGAGCTTGATCGTCTGGTCGAGGCTCCCGGAGGCCAGCCGGCCGCCGTCCGGCGAGAAGGCCACCGACTTCACCTGGCCTGAATGCCCCGTTAGAGTGCGAAGCTCTTCCCCCGTCGCAGTGTCCCACAACTTGATCAGTTGGTCCACACCTCCTGAGGCCAGGCGGCGGCCGTCTGGCGAATAGGCTGCCGAAAACACTACGCCCGAATGCCCCGTCAAGGTTCGAAGTTCACCCCCCGTCGGCACATCCCACACTTTAACGTTCTCCAGACACCCCGAGGCCAGCCGGCCGCCATCCGGTGAGAAGGCAAGGGACCAAACGGGGCCTGAATGCCCCTCCAGTGTGCGGACCTCCTCGTCGGTCGCCGTATCCCAGGCCCTGACGATGTAGCCTTCGCCCCCGGCGGCCAGCCGGTTGCCGTCCGGCGAGAAGGCGACCGACCTCACCATTCCCAAATGTCCTTTCAGGGTGAGAAGATCCTCACCAGTAGTCGTATCCCAGACCTTGATCGTCTGGTCCATGCTCCCTGAGGCCAGGCGGCCCCCATCCGGGGAAAACGCAACCGTCAGCACCTGGCCTGAGTGCCCTGTCAACGTCCGAAGCTCTTGCCCCGTCGCCGCGTCCCAAAGCTTGATTGTGGAGTCTTGGCTCCCGGAGGCCAGGCGGCCCCCGTCCGGCGAAAAGGCGACCGACAGCACCGGGCCAGGGCGACCCCCCATGCTGGCCAGCACCCCCCCGGTAGCCGCGTCCCAAAGCCTGATCGAGCCGTCCCAACTTCCGGAGGCCAGCCTTCGGCCGTCAGGTGAGAAGACTGCCTGCCGAACTGCATCGAAATGCCCGGCCAGCGTCAGAAGCTCCTCTCCCGTTGCCGCGTCCCAGACCTTGACCGTCTTGTCCTGGCTCCCCGAGGCGAGGCGGCGACCGTCCGGGGAGAAGGCCACGGACCAAATCTGGCCTGAATGCCCCTTCAAGGTGAGAAGCTCATCCCCCGTCGCCGTGTCCCAGAGCTTGATCGTCCGGTCGAGACTCCCGGAGGCCAGCCGCCTGCCGTCCGGAGAGAAAACCACGCACCGAACCGGGGCTGAATGCCCCTTCAACGTGAGGAGTTCCTCGCCCGTCGTCGTGTCCCACACCTTGGCCGTGTTGTCCGAACTCCCGGAGGCCAGACGGCGGCCATCCGGCGAAAAAGCCACCGAGAACAGGCTACCTGAATGGCCCTTCAGGGCGAGAACTTCCTTGAAGGTCCTGCGGGCTGAACGGCACCGGAGATGCCCCCATTCCCACGAGCGGTACCGCGCACTCAGGGAGAAGAGCACCTCCTCCGCGTGGTTGCACCAGCCGGCCTGGGAAAGCTGATCTGCTTTCTCGATCCCGTAGCGATAGACCTGGTACTCTGCCCGGTCGCGCTCCTCTTGCGCCTTGTTCTTGGCCTCCTCGGAAAGCGCTCTCTCTTTAAGTGCTTCCTGCCTGGCGGCGACCGCCGTATTCCGTTCGGCGCGCACCCGCAGGAAAGCCCAGGCAAAGAGACCGAGCCCGACGAGCACGCAGCATGCCACCGGCAGAACGACTGCCCTGTGCCGGTAGGCCAACTTCCTGAGTTGGTAGATAGCGCTTGCCCGCCTCGCCTCAATGGGTTCCCCGGACAGGTACCGGCCAATGTCCGCCGCCAGCGCGTCGGCGCTCTGATACCGACGGTCCTTCTGCTTCTCCAGCGCCTTCAGCACGATCGTCTCGATTTCACCGCTGACTGCCTTGCTGATGCTGCTCGGCCGCCGAGGCGCTTCCTCACGTATCCGCCGCATCACGTCAAGCGGATTGGCATCCCCCGGTTCGTGCGGCAGACGCCCGGTGAGCACCTCATACAGCACCACGCCCAGCGCATACACGTCCGTCCGCACGTCCACCTCGCCCGCCTGCCCCAGCGTCTGCTCCGGAGCCATGTAAGGGACCGTGCCCAGCACCTGACCGTCCAGGGTCAAGGTGCGAAACGAGGCGGCCGTGGCTTCTTCGGCGAACTTTGCCAGTCCGAAGTCCAGCACCTTGGGCCGTCCACGCTCGTCCACCATGATGTTGGACGGCTTCAGATCACGGTGGATCACCCCATGCTGGTGGGCGTGAGCGACCGCTTCGCACACGCGCTGCATGAGCGCCATCCGCTCTCTTGTCTGCAGTTCGTGGCCCCTCACGTACTGGTCAAGATGCTCGCCTTCCACCAGTTCCATGCTGAAGTAAGGACGGCCGCCGACCTCCCCGAACTCATGGATGGCAACGATGCCTGGGTGGCTGAGGTCGGCCGCTGCCTGTGCCTCACGCTCGAAGCGCCTGCGGAGTTCCGGCGTCGCCAGGCCAGGCACCCGCAGCACCTTCAAGGCCACGAGCCGCCTGGGCCGTTCCTGCCATGCCTTGTAGACGACCCCCATGCCGCCTTCGCCCAGTAGCTCTACGATCTGATAGCCTGGGATCGCGCGAGACCCGGAGGGTTCTGCCCCCATCGCCCCCCTGGCCGGACTCATCGTCATCTGGCCGGCACGCTCAAGCTCCTTGCGCAACTCCGCCACGTGTTCCGCAGTGAGCGCTCCCTGCTCAAGGAGGGACGTCAAGGCAGATTCCGCCGATGGTGCCTTCTGCGCTTGAGCAGCCAGGACTTCTGCCTCTGTCGCCGACAGCCACTCCTTCGCGACAGCCAGCCGAAGGAGCCGCAGAAGTTGATCGGTGTCGCCGGCCACGGAAGCTCCCCTTTACCAGGCCTCGCCCTCTCGCTTGGGTAAGAGTACCCAGGAAACCCTATCTTGTCCAGACAAAGGCTTACGACTGGTGCATGAAATCTCAATCGGGTTCACGCGGCCGAAGGCCTTCGTCCCGGCTCCTGAGCTACCGCAGCCGCAACAGCCCGTCGTTCCAAATCCCGCGCCTGCGGGATGAGGCTTGCCCGCCTGTGGCGGGAACCTCGGGTCGCCCAGAGACCTGTCACCCCGCGAAGTGCCGCGTTCCCGCCATTCCGTCGAAGCCGCCTTCCCAACGTTCGCGCGGCCGTCTGGCCGCCCGAATGTCAGCGGCCTTCGACCAGCTGTCGCCCCGGCGACAGCCCGCTTGCCCCTGAGTGCTCCGCAAAGCAACGATCCCGTCTCTCACCGCAAGCGGCCCGCTAAATCAGGCGTACCCCAACATGGCCACCGAACCACGGGCTGTCGGTGCCTCAGGCAGGTGAACGGTCCGATCGAGTTTTCATGCACAGGCTTACGAATAGCTGCTGCCGCGGGTCGCGAAGGGGCGCTCCGAAGGACCTCTGGCCTACATGGGGGGACAGCCCCATGCCACGTTAGCCCCTTGCGCGAGCGGCCTCCCGACCGAAGCCACGTCGCCGAACCTCGCGGCTTCGGGGAGCTGAGGCCCGGACTTGCTCGCCGGCCACAGAACCGCCCACAGCGGAGCGCCCCGACGGTCACAACTCCCAAGATCGCGACCGTGTGACGCCAATTGCGCGCCATCCCAATGCTCGCATCGCCTCTGAAGGAATTGGCCGGCTGGTCAGTCGGCTTCCAACGCCGGCGCCTTCCCATGTCTGGCTGTCCCACAACCTGCCGTATCAGCGGCCATCAGTGTGAATCTGTGTCTGATGCTGTCCTTCCGGCTTGCCTGAGACCCCGCTAACCCTACCGGCTGTCCAGAAAACGCCTTGGAACGACACCCAGCGCGTTTCTGTGTCTGACTATACCACGAGCCTCCTTATCAGTGGCCATCAGTCTGCGTCCGCCTCCGGGCGCCGCCTCTGCGTACGGCGGCGGACACCCATCAGTAGGCCAATGCCGTCGTTCCGTTTGAGGAATTCACTCCCGCCCCCCATGCTTCCGCAGCAGTTCCGCCACGTCTGCCTGGCCCTGTTCCGTGGCAATGCGCAGAGGCGTCCGGCCCTCGTTGTCCCCGGCGTTCACGTCCGCGCCTTTGGAGATGAGCAATTCAGCCACCTCCTTGTGATTCCAGCGCGCTGCCGTATGCAGCGCCGTCCAACCGCCCTTCTTCGACTTCGCGTTGACCTCTGCGCCCTTAGCGATTAGCAATTCGGCCAAATCTCTGTGACCGAAACGCGCTGCCACATGCAGCGCCCTCCAACCGCCGCTCTCCGACTCCGCGTTGACCTCTGCGCCGTTAGCGATGAGCAGTTCGGCCACCTCCCTGCGGCCGGACAGGACAGCCAGATACAGCGACGTGAGCCCGTCGCCGTCCCTTGCGTTCACATCGGCGCCTTTGGCGATGAGCACTTCTGCCACTTCCTTGTGGCCCGCGTCGATAGCCCAGTTCAGAGGCCTCCAAAGACGGTTGTCTGTTGTGTTCACGTCGGCGCCTTTGGAGCTGAGAAGGCCGGCCACTTCCTTGCGGTTCCAGCGCGCGGCCTCGCGTAGCGGTGTGGCGTTCTCGCCGTCCCTTGCGTTCGGGTCTGCGCCCTTGGCAACGAGCAGCTCGGCAACTTCTTTGTGACCGAAACGCGCAGCCAAGTGCAGAGGCGTCTCGCTGAAAGCGCCTGCGGTGGTGCTAACGTTAGCACCCTTGGCGATTAGCAATGCACCGACGTCCGCGTGACCTCTTTCAGCGGCCTCGTGCAGCGGCGTCCAGCCGCTGCTGTCCTTGGCGTTCACGTCGGCGCCTTCAGAGATCAGTCTCTCGACAGTGCCCTTGTCGCCGGCCCAGGCGGCTTCGTGCAGTGCGCGATTTGCCGCTTCCCGAGCTTTGCACGATGTGAGCACCATTGCTGAGACGATCACGACGCCTATGATCTCCCACATTCGCCGTTCCATCGCCTCGTGCCCGGCCTCCCACGAAGGCACTATCAGGCCCGCCCGTGCCTGTTCCGGAGCCCACGCCTCCGCCGTTCAGCGGCTCGATCCGGACTGAATATTCTTGTCTCCATGGCTTCTCCCGTCCTTAGCCTCACTCATGCCCGCCGTGCTGACGAAGCAGCTCCGCCACATCCGCGTGCCCCTCTTTCATAGCGAGTCCCAACGGCGTCGCGCCATCCTTGGCCTTCGCATTGACCTCAGCGCCCTTCGCGATGAGCAGTTCGGCCGTCCCTTTGCGGCCGTTCTCGGCAGCCCAATGCAGCGCCGTCCAGCCGGCTTCGTTCCTCGCGTCTACCTCTGCGCCCCTCGCAATGAGGAACTCGGCCACCGCCCTCTGACCTGCGCCGGCAGCCCATTCCAGCGGAGTTGCGCCGCCCTGGCCCCTGGCGTTTGCATCGGCTCCCTTGGCCATAAGGAGTTCGGCCATGTCTGCGTGGCCCCGTCCAATGGCCATATGTAAAGCTGTGAGGCCCGAATTGTCCTTCGCGTTCATGTCGGCGCCTTTGGAGATGAGGAACTCTGCCTGGGGCCTCGCACCGCCTATGGCGGCCCAGTGGAGCGGCGTCCTGCCGTCGTTGTCCTTGGCGTTTACGTCGGCTCCCTTGACGAGCAGCAGTTCCCCCACCTCTTTGCCAGCCCCGAACAGCGGCGTCCGCCCCCAGTTATCCAAAGCGTTCACGTCCGCGCCCTTGGAGAGGAGAAGCTCGACCACTTCCACCACTTCCGGGGGATACCCGGATGCCGCCCAGTGCAGCGGTGTCAAGCCGTCCTTATCCTTGGCATTGACCTCAGCACCATTGGCGATAAGCAACTCAGCCACCGCCTTGTCACGGGTAATGTGGAGCGGCGTCTGGCCGTCCTGGTCCCTGGCGTTCACGTCGGCTCCCCTGGCAATCAACAATTCTGAGATGTCCTTATTGAAGACAGCCACGTCCAGCGGCGTCCGACCCTTATTATCCCTGGCGTTTATGTCGGCGCCATTGGCGATGAGCAATTCGGCCGCCTCCTTGTGACCGTCCTGGGCGGCCTCGTGCAGCGGCGTGAAGGCCTGGTTGTCCCCCGCGTTCACGTCAGCGCCTTTGGCGATGAGGAGTTCGGCGACTTCCTTCTGGCGAGCAACAGCAGCGCTGTGAAGCGGGTCGTCTCTCAAATCCTTGGCTTTCATGCCGGCGCCCATGGCAATTGGCAATTCGGCAAATTCCTCGTGGCTCCCAAAGGCGACAAAGAGCAGCGGCGTCCGGCCGCCCTCATCCTTGGCATTCACGTCAGCGCCCTTGGCGATGAGAAGTTCGGCCACATCCTTGTGGCCCTCAGAGGCAGCATAGTGGAGCGGCGTCGAGCCGTGCTCGTCCTTAGCATTGACATTGGCTCCTTTCGCGATTAACCGTTCGGCCAATTCCTTCTTGCCCAGCCAGGCAGCCGTGTGCAGGGGCGTTCGGCCCGACGCAGGGTCCTTGGCATAGACGTCGCCACCCTTGGCGATGAGCAACTCAGCCACTTCCTTGCGATTTGCCTCAGCAGCCAGGTGCAATGGCATCCGGCCCAGGTTGTCTTTGGCGTTCACGTCGGCGCCTTTGGCAATGAGCAGATCGGCCACAACCTTGTAGCCTGCTCTGGCAGCCCTGTGCAGCGGCGTGTCGCCATCTTGGTCCTTGGCTTTGACATTGGCCCCTTTCGCGATCAGCAGTTCGGCGACGTCCATTTGTCCCTGACTCATCCTCTCGTCGGCGTTCATCCAGCTAGTGGCAGCCTCGTGAAGCGGCGTCTGGCCCGCCTGGTCCATGGCGTTCATGTCGGCGCCTTTGGAGATCAGCAGTTCGGCGACCTCCTTCTTCCCGTACTCAGCAGCTAGGTGGAGCGGGGTCTCGCCTCGGTTGTCTTTTGCGTTTACATTGGCACCTTTGGCGATAAGCACTTCGGCCACGTCTTTGTTCCAGGCACAATGCAGCGGCGTCCTGCCAAAAACGTCCTCTTTGGCGTTGACGTCAGCGCCATTTGCGATGAGGAGTGAGGCTCCGTCCTTCTGACCGTACATGGCAGCGTCGTGCAGCGCCGTCGGGCCAGCGTTTTTGACATCTGCGCCTTTGGCGAGAGGCTTCTCGCCCGCGGCCAGGTTACCCGCCCTTGCAACTTCACGAAGGCGGGCCCCGCTGTCCCCTGGAACCCGCAAAACTGCCCATACCGCAAGCCCGACTGTCGCGACGACCACAAGCGCTGCCACCAGCCGCCACTTCGACGCCATCCCAATGCTCCCGCCTGCCTGAAGGAGCTGTCTGGCAAACTCCCAACTAATGCCCCAACTCAGGCCCGCACAACTATACTAACCCCGGTTCTATGCCCATGCAAGAAATCCTCGAAAGAAAAGTCTTGACAAGCCCCCGGTCAGCCCTTAGGATGGATGTTGTAGTCTTGAAAGCTCTTGACATAATAACCGCGGAGAACGCAGACGGGACCTGTAGTTATCGTCCTTGTACTCTCGGATTGTCTAAAGTTTGCGCTCTCCGCGGTATCTTTGGCACTTTTGTCAGCCCCTTGGCCGGAACTTGCGCAATGTCTGAACGCACATTCAGCCCGTCCACACGAAACTGCCCTCGTTCCATGCCGGCAGCCCAGCGGCAGCGTGCGTTCTTCTATTACTACTTTAGCTCCGTCGAGGAGGCGGCCTGACGGGCTCCTGCTGAACGCCTGAAGAATGCCACAAAGCCCCGAGGTCAGCCGACTTCGGGGCTTTTTTTATGCCCCGGGAACACCGTATTGGAAGGAGCGACAATGATCATCGTGATGGAACCGTCCGCATCGGAAGAACAGATCCAGCACGTCGTGGAAGCCGTTGAGCAGGCCGGCCTCGAGGCCGTCCTCCTGCGCGGCGAGAAGCGCAACGTTATCGCCGCCATTGGCGACAAGCGCGACGTCGCCACCGAGCGCTGGCTCGCCTCCCCCGGCGTCGAGCGCATCATCCCTATCCTCAGCCCCTACAAGCTGGCAAGCCGGGAAGCCTCCGCAGCGGGCACGCCCGTCCGCCTGGACGGCGAGATCCTCGGCCAGCGCAAAGTGCAGGTCATCGCCGGCCCCTGCGCCGTGGAAGATTTCGACACCACGCTCGCCATTGCCGAGGCGGTCAAGCAGGCCGGCGCGGTCGCCTTGCGCGGAGGCGCCTACAAGCCCCGCACCAGCCCCCACAGCTTCCAGGGCCTCGAAGAAGAGGGCCTCCGCATCCTCCATGAAGTCGGCCGCCGCACGGGCCTCGCGGTCGTGACGGAGGTCCTCAGCGCCGAGCAGGTAGACCTGGTGGCCAACTACGCAGACGTCCTCCAGGTCGGCGCGCGAAACATGCAGAACTTCATGCTGCTCAAAGCCCTTGGCAGGATCGCAAAGCCCGTCCTCCTCAAGCGCGGCATCGCCGCCACGGTGGACGAGTTGCTTCTTGCCGCCGAGTACATCCTGAAGGGCGGCAACAGCCAGGTGATCCTGTGCTGCCGCGGCATCCGCACCTTCGAGGACCACACGCGCTTCACGCTTTCGCTCGGCGCCGTGGCTTACCTGAAGGAGGTAACGCACTTGCCGGTGATCGTGGACCCCAGCCACACAGCGGGCAAACGGAGCCTGGTGCCGCCCCTCTCGAAAGCGGCAGTGGCGTGCGGCGCCGACGGGCTCCTGATTGAGGTGCACCCCGACCCGGAGAATGCGCTCGTGGACGGTCAGCAGACGCTCACTTGCGAAGGCTTCGCAAGGCTGATGCGAGAACTCAGGCCTGTGGCGGAAGCGGTAGGCAGGACCATCTGACGCTCACCTAAGGCATCGGGGGCTCTTAAGCAGCGCCAGGTTGTCCCGGTGCACGACCTCGTCATAGTACTTGTAGCCGAGGATACGCTCGATCTGCCCGGAATGGCGGCCTTTGATCTGCTCTATCTCGGCGGCGGAATAGTTCGAAAGCCCCCGGGCGAACTCCTCCCCGTCTGGCCCGTGGACGCGCACCGCGTCGCCCCGCTCGAACTCGCCCTCAACGCGGATGATGCCGCTCGGCAGCAGGCTCTTGCCGCGCTCGGCGAGCGCGGTGCGCGCGCCCGCGTCCACGTGCAGGGCTCCGCGCGGCCGGCTGGTGAACCGGATCCAGCGCTTATAGCTGCTCAGCTTGCCTGCCGAGGGCACGAAAAGCGTTCCTATGTCTTCGCCCGCAAGGATCTTACGGATGACGTCCGGCTCGCCGCCATCGGCGATGACGGCGGCCTCCCCGGCCTCCGTGGCGACGCGGGCCGCCTCGATCTTGCTCCTCATGCCGCCCGAGCCGAGCGCCGTCTTCTCCTCGTAGACGAGCCCTGCCAACTCATCGCCCGCGCGCTCGACCACGCGCAAGATGCGGCCGGGCGAGCCCGCGCGCGGCGGCTCGACGTACAGGCCCGGCACGCTCGTCAACAGGATAAGCAGCTCCGCGCGGATCAGGTGCGTCACCAGCGCCGCCAGGCGGTCATTGTCCCCGAACCGTATCTCCGCCGTGCTGATCGTGTCGTTCTCGTTTATGACCGGGACGCAGGGAAGCTCGAAGAGCGCATGGATGGTGTTGCTCGCGTTCAGGTAGCGTTCGCGGTTGTCGAAGTCCTCGTGGGTCAGCAGGATCTGAGCGGCGTGGAGCCCGTGGCGGCGAAAGTGCTCGGCGTAGCGCGCCATGAGCACCCCCTGCCCGATGCTCGCCGCCGCCTGGCTGCCCGGCAGCGTCTTCGGGCGCGCCTTCAGGCCCAGTTCCGCCATGCCGCAGCCTATGGCGCCGCTCGTCACCAGGGCCACCTGCCGGCCCTCTTTGATCACGAGCGCGATCTGATCCGCGAGCGCGCGCACCCGCCCGTCGTCGAGCCCGCCGAGCGCTCGGCCCGCGCTGCGCGCATCGGGGGCGAGCACATTCGTGCCCACCTTGATGACGACGCGGCGGGCCGAACTGACGTATCGCTCTCTCAGCGCTCGGTGTTTTTCCACGGCGCGGCTCCTGATAACCGGGCCTGCAATGCGCAGACAGGAGAGTCTAATTGATGGCGGCGCGGGCAATCAAGGACAGCCGCGCGGGCGAGCGCGCGGCCGGGGACCGAGCTTAGGGGCTCCGCCTTTTCAGCAGAGCGAGCAGTTGTGAGGCGAGCCCTCGGCCGTCCAGCGAGCACCGAGCGAGCTGCTCCTCGCGGGTGGCATGCGCCACGGGCTCGGCGGGCACGCCGACCAGGCGCACGTGCGCGGCGGCGACGCCCTCTGCGGCGAGCGCCTCGAGCACGGCCGAGCCGAACCCGCCTGCTAAGAGATGGTCCTCGGCCACCAGGACCACGGGGTGGCTCGCTACGATCTCGCACACCGTCTCCCGATCGAGCGGCCGCGCGAAGCGGGCGTTGACGACCGTCACGCCCGCGCCGGGCTGAGCCTTGAGCATGCTCGCCGCTTCGAGGGCGCGCCTGACCATGGCGCCGTACGCGATGATGGCCGCGTCCTTGCCGCGCACGAGCACCTCCGCCTCGCCGATGCCAAACGGGGGCACGGCGGCCTGCGCGGCGCCATCGGCGACGCCCTCCCGCGGGTACCGGATGGCCGCCGGTTTTCCGCAGCCGAGCGCAAGATTGAGCATGGCCGGCAGTTCCGCCCCGTCCTTCGGCGCCATGACCACAAAACCGGGCATCGCGCGGCAGTATGCAATATCGTTCAGGCCGTGATGGGTGGGGCCGTCGCTGCCCACGAGCCCGGCGCGGTCAATGCACAGCACAACGGGCGCGTCCTGGAGGGCAACGTCATGGAAGAGCTGGTCGTAGGCGCGCTGGAGAAACGCGGAGTAGACCGCCACCACGGGCCGCAGCCCGCCGGCGCTAAGCCCTGCGGCAAGGCCGACGGCGTGCTGCTCGCAGATGCCCACGTCGTAGAAGCGGTCGGGGAACTGCTCGGCGAACTTATCCAGCCCGGTCCCGTCGGGCATGGCGGCCGTAATGGCAGCGATCTGCAGGTTCTGCCGCGCCCGGTCGCAGACCGCCTCGCCAAACACGCTCGAATAGGTCTCCCCGTCCAGGACCTCCTCGTTGCAGAGGGAACCGTTCGCCAACTCGAATCGGCCGGTGCTGTGGAAGCGGGTAGGATCGGCCGAGGCCGGGTCGAAGCCGTGTCCCTTTTCGGTCAGCACATGAACCAGGACCGGCCCTTTGATGCGCTTCAGGTTCTCGAATGTATCCACCAGCTCGCCGATGTCGTGCCCATTGACCGGCCCGTAGTAGTGGAACCCCAGCTCGACAAACAGCCCGCCGGGCGTCAGCGCGGACTGGATGCCTTCGCGGAGCCGGGCCAGGAGCCCGTCGAACTTCCGCCCCAGGCGGGGCATCGTCGCGAGCAGGTCCTGCGCCTCCTGCTTCAGGTCCGTGTAGGGCGCGCTCGCCCGGATCTTGCTCAGATAGCGCGCGACTCCGCCGACGGTGCGCGAGATGCTCATCTTATTGTCGTTCAGCACCACCAACATGTCCCGCCCGAGTTCGCCCGCGTGATTGAGCGCTTCGAAGGCCATGCCGCTGGCTATGGCGCCGTCGCCGATGACGGCGACGATGCGCCGGTCTTTCCCGAGGGTCTTGTCCGCGCAGGCCAGGCCCAGGGCTGCGCTGATGCTGGTGCCGGTGTGGCCGAAGCTGAAGCTGTCGTACGGGCTCTCATTGCGATCGGCAAAGCCGCTCACGCCCCCTTGCTGCCTGAGCGTATGGAAGTCACTGCGGCGGCCGGTGACGATCTTGTGGGCGTATGCCTGATGGCCGCAGTCCCATATCAGGCGGTCGCGCCGCAGGTCGAAGCACCGGTGAAGGGCCAGCGTCAGCTCAACCGTGCCAAGGTTGCTGGCCAGGTGGCCGCGATTCCGAGAGACCACTTCGATGATGAGTTCCCGGATCTCCCCGGCCAATTGGCGCAGTTGCGTCTTGTCGAGCTGGCGCAGGTCGGCAGGGTCATGGATGGAGTCAAGCAACCTGCTCATGGTCGGCTTTCAACAGTCCAGGGCGCGCGGGCCCGGAACGGGGATATGCGCCAGTGGTCCATTTACGGCTCGGTCGTGGAGCGAAGGTGAAACTGCAACTGCTCGGCCACCATCGCCCGCACGTCCTCCAAAGCCCCCTGAATTTCGCAGCCGGCGGCCTGCACGTGGCCTCCGCCACCGAAGGTCTTCGCCACCCGGCAGACATCCACCAGTTCGCGGCTTCTGAGGCTAACCTTAATATAGCCAGAGCCGGGCATCTCCTTCAACAGGGCCGACGCCGCCACCCCTTGTATTGAGATCGGCACCTCGGCAAAGCCCTCCGTGTCAACCGGGCCGAGGCCGGTCTGCCGGTACATCTCACGGGTGATCGCCATCGTAGCAATCCGGCCTTCGTCGTGGAACCGCAGCGTTCCGAGCGCCAGGTGGCGCAATTTCACCTGGGCAGGCGAAGGCGACATGAAGAGCCGCCTGACCAGCTCGTGCGGCCGCGCGCCGGCCCTCACGCACTCGGCACAGATGCGCAACGCCTCAGGAGTGGTATCCTGGTGCGAGAACTGTCCCGTGTCGGTCACGATGGCCGTGAACAGACAGTCGGCAATCTCACGGGAGAGGGGCACTCCGCCCGCTGTCAGCAAACCGTAAATCATCTCGCCGCACGAGCTTGCGGCTGGGTCAACGTGATTGATGTCCCCGAAGCACGAGTTGCCGTTGTGATGGTCAATGTTAACCGTCCGCGTCCTGCCCGTCAGTTGGCCCGCGGAGTCCCCGATCCTCTCAAAGCAGCCGCAGTCAATGACGACAAGGTTGTAGGCCTTCGGAAGCTGCGCCGGATCGGCAAGGCACTGGTCCAGGCCATTCAAGAAAGAGAACATAGAAGGCATCGGCGGCTCTGAGAAATGAAAGGCCTCCAGCCCCCTCGTTTTCAGCCCGTGCCACAGCGCCAGGGCCGAACCCAGCCCGTCGCCATCGGGGCGGACATGAGAGGTCACCACCGCGGGCAGGCCGTCGCCCAGCGCGTTCCAGATGGCGCCGTGGACCTTTGCGCTCTCCTGTCCGGACGCGTTTGGCATTGATTGCCCGCCTGTGGACGAAAAAACCACGCGCAGGTACCGCTCCCCTGCGCGTCCATTTCCGACACAATCCGGGCTGCGCCCGGACTCCGTTTTACCGACGCCCGTTGTGCGGCCCGCGGCTCAAAAGCCCGCGTTGCCGGCGCCATTTGCTCCCGGCGCCACCCCGCCGGCGGACAGCACGCCCGGCGAGGCGGGATACATCCAGGTCCCCGTGTCGCAAGTACCCTTAATCAGCAATGTGAGGGCTCCCGCCCTGGCACTCGCAGGAGCCGCAAAACTTCCGACCGCGCCGGGGGATCGGCCCGTCTGAATGGCCGCACCGCCCTGGCCGGCCGAGAACTGCGGGCTCAGGCCGCGGCCTGCCGCGCCGCCAGTGCCTGTGCCAATGCCGCCCGTGCCAATGCCTCCCGTTCCTCCCGCCGCGCCCCCAATGGTAGGACTGTAGAGATCTTCCTTGCTCAAGAGACGGTCCGTCACCTCGTAGGGCCGCGCTCCCAGAGCGCCAGGCGGGAGAATTTCGGTCACGAACACAATATCGCCCGGGCTTACGGCATACTTGACGTTGCCGGCCTCCACGATGAGCCCAAGGGCCGTCTTGACCGTGATGCCCTTCAGGTGCAGATAGACTTGCGTGGTCGCGGTCCGCACCGCCGGGCTCACGGCCATGTTCATGCCTGTGAGTTCGCGGATATAGGTTAGCGCGTCCGGCAGAGGCATGCCTTCAATGTCTATGTCTACTTTACGATTCAGGAGCTCAGCGAGAGGGGCCGCACCAACCTTCTGGGCAACCGGTTCTGCGGCGGTTAGCGCCTGCGCCACCGGCGCCGTGGATTCGCGGGCGGGCGTCGCCCTGACAGCCTGGCCCTCCTTCTCGACCCGCGCCACGCGCCACGCCGGGTAGGTCAGAACCCCGGTCCCTGACTCAACGGTCACGCTCTGGGGGGCAGTGGTCACCCGCCCGCTCACGCGCGCACCATCGGTAAGCACAACGGTATCGGCTCGCACCCATGCCGCGCACGCCAGGAGGAAGCCCCCGAAGGCAATTACGACGCCGTTCACACGTCCCATCGTCCACCTCGGTGCATCATAGACCCCAGCAAAGACATTGTAATGCGCGGCCTGCTACGTCGTCAACACGAAGAACTCCTCACCGCAGAGCCGCAGAGGGCACAGAGAACGGCAGGCTTCCCGGGGAACGGCAAAGACACGAACAACGAGACGGCTGACCACGGAGTCACCGAGGACGCAGAGAACGACGACCGGGAGAACGGAAAAGACACTGCCTGCGGAACGGCTCACAGCAGAGGACCTGTAGGGCGCGGAGAACCGCAGGCTTCCCGGGGAACGGCAAGGACACAATCACGGCTACCGGAACTCTTCACCCCCGAGGATGTTCCGCGTTGGAGAACATGGGCCGAGAAGGGAACGAGTCCTTGGGGAACGGGAAAGACACGAACGACGGGACGGTTCACCGCCGAGACACAGAGGACGCAGAGAACAACGCCGTCCTGGGGAAACGGCAAGAAGACATGGCTCGGGGAACGGTTTAACACGGAAGCACCCGCCACAGGCGGGTAGACTCCGACCACGGAGAAAGCAATGGGGCTGGGGGAACAGGGACGCTTGGTTAGACGCGGATAACGGCGGATCACGGCGGATGAAGCCCGGCAACCTTGGTTGGGCCAAGACGGCATTGGCCACTGGTCAACGCTGATGATCACTGATCGGGAAGTGGTTGCAGGTAAAGAGGAAGAGGCCCCGCGGCAGTTCCATGGTATTACCCTCTCCGGGGGCTGTTCCCAGTTGATTCAGCGAAATGGCGCAGGCATCGTAACACCTTAGTCATGCAGCGGTTATGAACTCAGGTGCCGATCCATAGACCAGTTCAAGCAGACTGCGTGCCGCATGCCAGGCTGCCCGGCAAATGCCGGGCTTGACAGAAATGCTCGCGTGATGTATTATGCGCGCAAGAGTTGGGAAACGCCGAGAGGGAGGGGCTCGGGCGTCCCGGAGGTTGTTGTCTCTAGCCTCGGGGAGGGCCTGGCCATGGAGGCTCGGCAGAGTGGTCGTGGGTTGGGGCCTGTGGGGTTTGTTTCTGTCTCCATTTCTCTCTGCGCCGCTGCCGTGCTTGCGGCCCTGGCGCTAAGTAACGTTCGGGGCGTCACCGCCCAGGCGTCCGCCTCAGGCGGATCCGGTTCTGCTTACGCCGTCTTGCCGGACTCGAGCGACCTGTACATCATCCCGCCCGACACGGACATCGGCATTCCCATGCCGCCGGGAGAGGGTTTACTTGAGGAGTTCGTTGAGGTCTGGGTCATTCAGCCTCCACAAACCCCGGATAACGCGCTGCCTCTCCTTTGTCCCCGTAAGAAACCGCCGGCCAACAACCAGAAGGCCTTGGTCAGAGCCCGGGGCGATCCCGATTGGGGCGCCTACTCCTGGTCTTGCACCACTGACCCCAACGCCCAGCCGCCGGTTGTGTGGCAAGCCACGGGCCCTGAGGCGTTGTTCGAATCGCAGAAAACGGGCACCTACAACCCTCTCGTTGATTACTTCGTAACTTGATGAAGGTTGGGCTCACGCCTCTTCCGGGAATATCCCTGTCTTTGACGCAGAACTCACGTTGGACGGCCTGTCTTCGGATGCGCAGAACACAGTCGAAGACAATCCCGGCGTCTTCATGGCCAAAGGGTCGGCGCGGAGGCGGTTCACCCTGGATCTAAGCCGCTCGGACCCGGACAGCGTGATGCCGGGTGGCTTCCACGATGGTCAGCCGCACTACGACCGGCCGCCGTACGTTGTCTCGCTCGGCGTAGGCGGCGCCGTCCTGATCTACGATAGCTTGGGCAATCAGATAGAGGACACGACCTGGGGATGGACTGACGACGCAAACCCCAACGTCTACACGGAGGTGGCTGCGCCCACCGAGCTTTGGGTGGAGCCCGTTGCGGCGGGGTCGGGCGACCTGGAATTGACGTTGAGCTACAGCACGGTTAACGAGTGCGAGGGCTGGGCGCCGGACACAGGCGGGCCAAACACCAACATCGCCACCGATTACGTCAAGATAACAGTAGTGGAAGTGAACCTGTCTGCTACCGACCTCTACGGCCAGGTTGCCCCGGAACACAAGGTGAACCCCGGTGCATTCGTCCATTACAACGTGGACAATGACAACAACGGGGACAACGCATTAGGAGCCCCCAAACACCCAGGGGGCGACTACTTGAAGACGGGCCCGGTTGCGGGCGAAAACAACCTGAAGCTGCTGACGATGTCGCTCAGCCCCGCCCTCCAACAGGGCCTTGTTGTCCTGGCAAGGAGCAACGGCAACGCTCGCGTCTGGAAGAGCGCCACAAAAGGCCAGGGGAACGAGATCCTTGTCGGCGATAGCACAAAGACGTGGGACCTCTCCAATGCCCAACAGCGGGACGACTTCAACGCCGTAAAGAACAGCCTTTACGTGGAAGGCTATGGGGGAGGTACCTGCATGTTGGGCCTTTTCTACAAGCTGGCAACCGGAGAGACCGTCGCCACGGACTATGTCTATTACACCTTTATCGCCGCCGACTGCGGCGACCAGCCAAGGACGGAGGCTGTGCCGACATGGCGCTGGAACTATACCGTAGGTCAATGGGAGGCATACGATCCGCCAGGCCGCTACCAGAGGGCGGAGATTCTAACGCAGATGCCGGCGCTTGTCGGCTGTGAGTGGAGCGTGACGGCGCAGCTTACTTACCACGACGATCACTACGAGGCGCTGAAGGATTATAATTGCATGGCATGGTCCGTGGACCAGACAAACCATCGCTACACGGAGGCGGAGATACTCACGAAGTACGGGAGCATTGACAATTTCTACTGGGAGGAGAAGCGTTGGACGCCAATCGGGGGAAACATCTCGGAAGACCAGAAGGCCGCGCAGGCCGAGGCAATCTACTATTCCGGCTTTCATGCCGCGCGGCGCAAAGCCGGCTGCCCCTGCGGCGCCGGAAAGTGGATCATGTTCGAAAGCAAGGTTGGGGCGTGGGAGCGGATTGAGCACCGCTGGGACCAGGTAATGGGCGGGTGGTACAACCGCCCCGTGACCTTCTATAAATGATGGAATGACGATATGGCAAAGCGAAACAAATCTGCATGGCTGATCCTGATGTTGTTTCTTGGTTGTTCAGAAAGCGTGTTCGCATTAGCCCAAAAGGAGGACATTCCCAAGGCGACGCCAGACGTGAGGGAGGCATTCGAGGCCGAGTACCGGCAGTTCCTGGCCGGGCCCCTTTTTGGACCTGATACCTCCGGAGGCTACCGAGACCTGAGGTACTCGGCCGAAGCCATGGCCTTTTGGGAGCGAATGAAGGCTAGAGGACCTGCGGCAATTCCCTACTTGGTGGAGAAACTCATAGAGGTGAAGGAGATACATCAACAAAGCGAACGGGCTTTTCTCCTAAGCTACATTATCCAATCCGTTGCGAGGCGACGCTTCACACCCGACGAATGGCCAGGTGGCAAGATAGGGCCGCCGCCCGAGGGCCTCAACCTGCTGCTCTCCTGGTGGCAGGCCGGCCAGAAGGGCACGACACAACGGTTCCAGAAACTCTACGCGGACTGGAAACGCCTCAAGGTCGAAAGCTTTGTTATGTCTCGTTCCAACCTATGGTACGAAGACTACACCAAGACTATCTCACTTCGAAAAGACTACTCCTCGGTGACCCAACCGGCTCAATCGTTCGATGCCATCACATGCCTTGGGCCCGGGGCCCTGCCGCCCATGATCGACAAGCTGCGCGCCGGCGACTACGACGTCCTGCCCTTCATTGCCCAGATAACGGAAGAACAGGCCATCAGCCTTGACGGCCATGAGGGCACCCTCGAAGAACGCGCGCGCCGCTGCCTCGACTGGTGGGACAAGAACAAGGAGCGCTGGACAATCCCGTTCCCTGACGTTGCCGAGGCGGGCAAGGCTCCGGGCCCACCACCCCATCAGGCAGCGGCAGACAATGCTCCCGGCCTGTCGGGAGCGCCTCCGCAGTCCAAGCCCGATAAACCCGCGCCCTCTGTTGAGCCTCCGAAGGCGGCAAACGCCACAGAGCGAAATGCAGAACCGCGTGGCACGACCGCAGCACCGCCGAAGGCGGACGGAGCTGCCCCTGCGCCGGAGGAGGAGAACGTCCCGCCGGAAGTCATGGAACTCCGGCGCCTCGAGGCGGCTGCCATTAAGGCTGCCGAAGATGCACGCCGGAAGGCCGAACAGGCTAGGTCTCGGCCTGCTCCAACCGCCCCGGCCCAGCCTTGAGAGTCCCCAAGAGCGGACGAATCCAAACCTTCAGGCCCGTTAGCTTTTGCACGGGCGCGAGGAGTTGAGATGAACCCCAAAAAGGCCGCAATGGTGACGATTCTCTTGGTCTGCGCATGGGCGCTAACAGCGCTTGGGCTTCTTGCGGGGGAGCAGAACCTGCAAGAGCACTGGCGTGGGATGATTGTCTCCCCGGAAGGGTCTGACCGCATGCAGGCAGAGAAGTTATTCTTGGAGGACCGCCGAGCAACAGTTTCAGCATTGCTTCAGGTTCTTGACCTGCCGGTCCGGCCCGATGAGCCTTTCTATACTGGCTCGCCCCGGAACAGTGCAATCAAGCTCTTAGGCGAACTGAGGGCACCTGAGGCGGTGCCGGCCCTCACCCAGTGGCTGGTGCCGAGGCCGGGCCAATCCGGTGTTGTGGACGGGCTAATGTACCTGTCGCCGGCCGGTTACGCCCTCGTCAAGATCGGCATGCCGGCGGTGCCGGCAGTCGTGGATATCCTGGCATCCGTGGGCGTTACTTCAGAAGACAAGGGCGAGTATATCCATGAGCTACGAGGCGGCGTTGGGTATACGCGCCATGTCGGCCCTCGCCCCGAGCGCTATAGCCCTCTCGGAGACGATTGCCTGAGGATCCTGGTCCAGATCAAGGGCCTTGAGGAGACGGAGGCCGGCCTCCGAAGGTACATTGCGGCCGAGACGGGCGAGACGAGGAAGAAGAATTTAGAGGAGGCTCTATCAGCCCTGAGCCGCCCCAGCCTGCGGGAGGGCTTCCTGAACATCCAGGCCCAGGACGAGGCGCGCGACGGGAATCAATGGCGGGGCTGGTGGAAGAAGCAGGAGGGAGAGCAAGCCAGGAAAAAGGCTCGGCAACCTCAGCCCGAACCTCAACCGGCACCACCGGCACGTTAAGGGGCCGACGTGGGCGCGGCTCCCTGCCGGGGGCGTTGTGTTGGGCACCATCAGGTGTACGCACATCCGTAACGCGGGCCCGTGGCGGGGTAGAAGAAGTCGGCGGGGACTGTGTGTGTCTTACCTACGACCTGCAGTTGCACTGGCGCTTCCCAAAGCTTCGTTCGGAACAACGCCGCGCCGCTCCCTTGAGACCGGGCACATGACCTTCGGTCCGAATGACGAGGCGATACACCTCAGCGAGCCGTCAGAGGCCTTTTCCCCGACGGGCTCTTAGATATGGCCACTATGGCCGCCTTCGTCATGCGATAGCCTTGTTCGCTGCTCTCCCTGGGCATAGTAACCCGGACGCACGCGCGACACCGCAACCTGGAACTTACCGCGCGACCCCAGCGCAATCTCGGGCACAAAGGCCACTTCGAACTCCACGCCCGGGCCGAGCCGCTCCCTGGCGGCCCGCTCGAAGAGCCCCAACTCCACCGCACTGGGCCGGCGGAAGGCCACCACGCGCAGCACGATGCGGTCCACGCGGTCCTGGACGAGCTGATAGTTGCGCACCCACTTTCCAATGTTCATCACGATCTGCCCTATCTGGAAGGGGTGCATCCAGCGACCGTCGGGCAGCAGAAAGTAGTCAAGCATCCGCCCTAACACGCCACTGAGCGTCGAGCAGCTGCGCCCGCACGCGCACGTCTCAGGCCCCCGCGTCACCACGTCGCCGGATCGGTACCGGATGAAGGGCATGGCGTAGCAGTAGAGGTTCGTCCCGACCAACTCGCCTTGTTCGCCGGGAAGGGCGGGACGGCCATCTTTGATGATCTCGGCGATCACTCCTTCGTCGCACACGTGAAGTCCGCCGGTCTTCTTGCACTGCCAGGCCACCTGACCGAGTTCGTGGCACCCGTAATTCTCGTACACGGGTGCGCCGAAGGCCGCCGTGATGCGTTCTCTCATGGGGGCAGTGAGCGTCTCGGAGCCCGAAGTCATGAAGCGCGGTCGGATTGCCAGACGGTCCTCGTCCGTAGCGGCATCCGCCAGACGCGTCAGAGCGCTGGCGGGCCCGCCGAGCACGTCCGGCCGGAACCGCCGCAACACTGCGAGGAGTGCGGCGTCCTGCTCGAATAGGTTCAGGCGCAGACGTCGCTGAACGCCCAACGCGCTGGCCACGCGCCAGTGAAGCGTGGGACGGTGGCCGGGGTCCGCGGCGGCGATCCCGGCCCGCCTGTCGCCGCACCTCAACCCGTAATGTCGCAGAGCTCGGAAGGCGAGGAGGACGGCCGCCCGCTGCTCGATCCGCGTGTGCAAGATGGCAAAAGGCTGGCCGGTGGCGCCGCTCGTCGCGATGGTCTGAAGGCGCGAAGCGTCCAGCCCGCCTGCCAGCGTATCCGCCACGGGCACCGCGCGGAGGTCGTCCTTGCCCGTCAGCGGGATGCGGTCCAGATCCGCGATGGTGCGGACGCTGCGCGGGTCGAGGCCAGCACCATCGAAGAGCCGCCGATAGTAAGGGACGTTCTCATACGCATGGGCGACGATTCGGCGCAGCGCCCGGCTCTGGAAGGCCAGGATTTGCTCCCGCGCCGACCCGGGCCGAAGCACTCGGTTCACCAGCCCGACCTGGTTTACGTGTAAGAGCAAGCCGAAGCTCCGTTCGGATCGGGCACCCGATTGACACACCCGGCCGCCAGTCGCGACAGCTTTCCCTCCATTACCAGATCGCTGACCGCCAGGAATCGCAGCGCTTTCATCGCGGCTCTTGCCACTATGAGTTCAGGATGGTTAACGAAGAACCGCTCCAAGTGCTCTTGGCAAGCCCGTCTTTTCTCCTCCGGTGTCGTCTTCATGGCAATCGTCCTTCTGGGACCGTATTACCGCGACTGTCGGTTCGTAACCGTAACATCCACATTGCCAGGGGTCAAGGGCTAACTGTACGTCGTCAGCAAAATGGGACACTTGGGGGCATTTGAGGTGATACGGTTCCTCCCTGCTGGGGCGCCGCTGCTAACTTGACGTCGGAGGCCGCCGGTTACCCGTATGGGTGAAATGCTGGCGGGGTCTGCCGGCGACGGCGCGTAAACGTGAGGCGGATGCCACGACGGCGGATCATAGCCTGTCCTCCCGTAGCGCCAGCACGCTCAGGCTGCGCTTGGGCCCGCCACAAGGACGGCGGGTGAACCCGCCAGAAGGAGGGCGGGCAAGCCCTCCACAGGCGGGTAAACGTGGCACCCGGTTGTTGAGGCAATTCACCCGGGCTCAGGGCCGACGACGCAAGGAAAGCGCTGGCCTGCCGCCACGGCATCCCCCCTTCAGGCGCTGTTGCTGTCGCGTGACGCGAGGGCGGCAAAGAAGCCATTGATCTGGACGTCGCCGACGGAGAAGGCCCCCAGCGGCGACTCCCCTTCGCGCCCATGCCAGTCGGACCCGCCCGTCACGAAGAGGCCGAAGTGCTCGGCTGCCTTCTCGATGTAAAGCTCCTCGTTGCCGGAGAGGGCCGGGCGATAGCTCTCCACGCCGTCCAGCCCCGTCTGAGCCAGCGGCGCGACCCAACGGTCAAGGAGCTCGATGGACGGATGTGCCAGGACGGCCAGGCCCCCGGCCTTGTGGATGGCTTCTAAGCAGACCTCCGGGCTGAATGGCCGCATCTGGACGAAGGCCGGCGCATCTCGCCCCAGATACCGTCCAAAGGCCTGGCCGAACGAGCTGACGACGCCGTCCCTGACCAGCAATCTGGCCACCACCGGCCGCCCCACATAGGCGTCTTCGTCGTCCACAAAGACGTGCCTGACGTCAACGTCCACGCCCGCCTCGCTCAGCCTGTGGACGATCTCGCGGAGCTGCTCCCTTTTGAGGCAGTGTATCCGGCGGCAGACGTCAAGCAACTCGTGACAGGTCGGGTTAATGCCATAGCCCAGCAGGTGCAGCTCGTGCCCTTCCTCGGGCTGGGCGCTCAACTCGACGCCGCGGATGAACTGGAGCCGGAATCCCGAAATCGCTTGGTCTATCTGAGCCAGCGCGCCGACCGTGTTATGATCCGTCACAGCGAAGAAGCCGAGGCCGGCGTCCGAGACTTTCTGTACGACTTCACAGGGCGGGAACGTCCCGTCGCTCACGTTGGTGTGGATATGGAGGTCGCCGGTCATCTGCACATCCCTCGCTCGGAATTCAGGATCAACCGGCGCTCTCCCGGGGACTCAAAAGCAGAGCCGGCGGCCCTTAAGCGCTTCTTCAGCCGCCGGGACGTCCGCCCGGCTCGTGAGGTCGAGCACTCCGCCCTTGCAGAAGAGGACGCGGACGGCAGTCTTTGCGGATGCAATCAGATCGGCCACCGCGCTCGTCAGCTCCAGTTCGCCCCGCCGCGGATCGGGGCTGATCCGCCGGCAGGACGCAAATATGTCCGGCGTAAACCGGTAGAGGTTCATGCTCACCCAGAGCTTGCCGTGCTGCGCGTACTTGTCGGGCTCTGCCGGTTTCTCGACGATGGCCTCGAGGTCGCCCTCGGGTGTGGCCGACACCACGGCGAAGTCCCTGATCCGTTCCGGCGCAATGTTCCCGTGCCGCGCCAGGTCGTCCCTGTCGAAGGCCGCCAGATAGCAGCGTTCGTCCGTTAGTCGCGCCAGGGCAGCCAGCGCTTCGTCAGGATAAAGGTTATCCCCGTTGCAGAGGATAAACGGGTCGCTGCCCGCGAATCCCTCAGCGGCCAGCACAGCGTCAGCGGTGCCCCTGGGTTCGGCCTGAACGACGCACTCGATCCGGGCGTCCGTCGCCTGCTGCACGCGGCGGGCATGATCACGGAGCACGTCCGCTTCTGGAGCGACAACGTAGCACAGCCGTCGCAGGCCCGCCCGCAAGAGGCTGTCCGCAACGTAATCAAGGAATGGGCGGCCCGCCAGCGGCATGAGGGCCTTAAGCCCCTGTGCGGCGAGCCGTTCGCGCTCCGGCCCGAGTTCCACTCCGGGCCGCTCCCGCCGCATCCGGGTCCCGAGGCCTCGGGCAAGGATCACGGCTTTGTCTGTCATCCGCACTTTTCCAGCACTTAGTGCTACGCGATCAACTCTCCGCGTTACCGCTGAGGGCGCGTGTCGCCCCCTGCGGGGGCTCTATCATATGCTGACCTCATGCGCCTCGGGCCTGAGGCCCGACGACGAACGGTCGCAGTTCACACGGTCCTTTGCCCATGGATGATCCCGCGTGTCGCCGTTAGCGACCCGTAGCGTGTCGCCCCGCCGAAAAGACGGCGGGCAAACATTGGCGACCCCTCTCGTCCGCCCCGAGGCGGACTCGGGATGACACGCCGCGTGTTCAGGAATGTCGAAACAAGCCGTCGGGTGTTTTCTCCAGGGCTGGGCCCAACCCAGCAATCAAGCCAGCCCAGTGCTACAGCGTGCTCAAACCCGCTTCATACCAGGCTGTACTTGCCAGGGAAAGTCTTCCATCGCCTGTGCAGCCAGAACCATTCATGGGGGGCCTGACGGATCACGTCCTCAAGCTCGCGGTTCAGTTGCTGCGTGATGCGCCGGGCTTCTCCGTCTTCGTCACCACCCGGCTGCGCAACGATGACGTTCTTCAGAACCACCTGAAAGCGGTTCTGCCCTCGCATGCGCCTGGCATAAACGAAAGCAAGGGGGGCGCCAGTGTGTATCGCAAGCCGCGCCGGGCTCGCCGTGGTGGATGCAGGCCTGCCAAAGAAGTCCACGAATATGCCGTCGCGGCGCGCGTCCTGATCTATGAGGAAGGCTACGTGTTCGCCCCGGCGCAGGAGCCGGATGATCGGCCGGAGCGCGCCTCGCTTGTCCAGGACGCGCTGGCCGGTTGTCTCCCGAAATTTCCTGACGAAGTCGTTCACGTAGTAGTTATCCATGGTCCGCCCGACGCTCCACACGGGATAGCCGAGCAGGGGCGACGCTGCGCCCATCACTTCCCAGTGGCCGAAGTGCCCCGTCACGAATATGACGCCCGCATTGCGGGGGACGGTCTCCAGCTTTTCGAATCCAACCGCCTCGCAGAGGTCGGCCGGTCCCCAGTGCCCCGCAAAACGGACGAAGTTCAGCGTGTCTACTATTGATTCCGAAAGGTGGCGGTAGGCGCCCCGAAGGGTGCGCCGGGCCTGGGCGGCATCGTAAGATGGGAATGCACGGCGGAGGTTGGCCAGCGCGTTCTTCTTGCGGCCGGGTTCATCGAGCAGATAGCCCACTTCGCCCAGGAGGCGGGCTGCCGTCCGCGCGGCGCGCCACGGCAGAGCCAGCAACAGCGCGAGGAGAGTGCGTCCGATGAAGTAGGACATCCACTGCTGAAGCGGGTTCTTTGATCTCGCCTTCAAACTGCAACTCCCGCAGGCTGGTTTGTACAGGCTCCGGAGACGAGGCAGGCCGCGCGCGCGCCCGGCCGGCACCTCCGCCCAAGGTCCGGCCCGCCGCCCGGCCATGAGCTCCATCTGAGCCCCGGCCAATCAGCGGGACTGGGGCGCCGAGTCCCTCCTCAGGACTTCATTCAGGAACCGGCCCGTATGGCTTCGTTTACAGCGGGCGACCTGTTCCGGCGTGCCCGCCACGACCACCTCCCCGCCGAGGTCTCCCTGCTCCGGCCCGAGGTCAATCACGTAGTCGGCATATTTTATCACATCCAGGTTGTGCTCCACCACCAGGACGGTATGTCCTTCGTCCACCAACGACTGAAAGCAAGAGAGGAGCTTGCGTATATCGTCAAAGTGCAGGCCCACGGTCGGCTCGTCGAAGATGAACAGCAAGCGCCCCTGGCCGGCGGAGGCCATGTAACTGGCCAGCTTCAGGCGCTGAGACTCGCCGCCGGAGAGCGTGGTGGCGGGCTGGCCGAGCTTTATGTAGCCCAGGCCCGAGTCCCGCAGGTAGCGCAGCCGCGAGGTGATGCTTCGCTGGTCGCGGAAGAACGTCATAGCCTCGTCAGCCGTCATCTCAAGGACTTCGTGAATGGAGCGTCCCTTGTATTCCACATCCAGAATGTCCCGCCGGAAGCGCTTGCCCTGACAGCGTTCGCAGGTCACGTAGACGTCGGCCAGGAACTGCATGTCCACCCGGATGCTGCCCGCGCCCTGGCAGTCCTCGCACCTCCCGCCCGGCGTGTTGAACGAGAACATGCCCGGCCCCAGGTTTCGGATCCTCGCGTCCCTGGTCTGAGCGAAGAGTTCGCGGATGTACGAGTAGACCCTGGTATAGGTGGCGGGGTTGGAGCGCGGCGTGAGGCCGATCGGGCTCTGGTCCACCATGATCACTTCGTCAATCAGATCGTGGCCGAGCATCTCGTCATGGGCGCCGATGTCCTCCGCATATCCGCCGGGCTTCTGGCGCCTGAGCGCGCCGTAGAGCGTATCGTGCACGAGCGTGCTCTTGCCGCTTCCGCTCACGCCGGTCACGCACGTGAAGAGCCCCAGCGGGAACTCGACGGTGATGCCCTTCAGATTGTGCTCGCGAGCGCCTTTGAGGACAAGACGTTCCCTGCCCGGTTTCCGGCGAGTCTCAGGCACGGGGATGCGAAGCTCGCCGCGCAAGTAGGCGCCCGTTATTGACTCCGGGCAGTCCTTCAGGCCCTGGATTGGCCCCGCATAGACGATCCGGCCGCCGCGCTCGCCGGCGCCCGGACCCAGGTCCACGGCATGGTCCGCGGCCTCAATGATGCGCCTGTCGTGCTCCACAACCAGCACCGTGTTGCCCACGTCGCGCAGGTTTTTCAGAATGGCGATCAGCCGGTCGGCGTCGCGGGCGTGCAGCCCGACGCTTGGCTCGTCGAGTATGTACAGAGTATTGACTAACGCCGAACCCAGGCTGGTGGTCAGGTTCACCCGCTGCATCTCGCCGCCGCTCAGGGTGCGCGTAAGGCGGTCCAGCGTCAGGTAGCCCAGGCCGATCCTGACCAGGCAGCCCAGGCGGCTGCGGACCTCCCTTACCAGCAGGCCGCTGATAGCAAGCTCATACTCCGACAGCGCGATGCCGTCCTCAAAGAAGCGCATCGCGTCGTCTATGGTCATGGCGCTCACTTCGCCTATGCTCTTGCCGGAGACCTTCACGGCCAGCGCTTCCGGGCGCAGGCGCGTCCCGTTGCAGGCCGAGCACGTCACATAGCTCCGGTAGCGGCTCAGCAGGACCCGAACGTGGAGCCTGTACTTCCTGGTCTCGAGCCAGTGGAAGAAGTCGAGCACGCCGTAGAAATGCTCCGTCCCGTTGAAGATGGCGTCCTTCTGCCGCTCCTTGAGTTTCGCCCAGGGGACGTCTACGGGGATGCCGGCCTTCGGCGCTCCGGCCAGGAGCTGTTCCTGGCATTCGGCGGTAGACTCAGTAGTCCACGGCGCAATGGCGCCGTCACGGAGCGATTTGTTCAGATCCGGCACCACGCGCTGCCTGCTGATGTCAATCGTGGCCCCATAGCCTGAGCAGTTCTCGCATGCGCCGAGCGGATGGTTGAACGAAAAAAGCTGCGGCGTAGGCGACATCATTTCGCGGCCGCACTGCGCGCAGCGGAGCATATTGCTGAACTCCCTGACCTCGCCCGGCCTGGACTGGGCATTCTCCGCCGGCCCCAGAACGCGCACGCGGCAGCGGCCCCTGCCGAGCCGATAGCACGTCTCGACGGCCTCGGTCAGCCTGCCCGCCAGACCCTCCTGGACGATCAGTCTGTCAACGACGACCTCTACCTCCGTGCAGCCCCCCAACTCCAGGGCTTGAGAGGTGGTGATGTCCGCAAGCTCATCCCCCACGAGAAGGCGCACGAAGCCCATCTCGCGAATTCTGTCGGCCTGCTCGGCGGCGCTGAGCTTGGGGCTCACGGTCACGGGGAAAGTGGCCATGAAGCGGGTCCCCTGAGGCAGGGATAGCACCTGCTCCGCGACCCGGCCCGGCGTGCAGGCGATGATCTCGATATTGCACGCAGGGCAGAAGACGTGCCCGACCCGAGCCCACAGGAGCCGCAGATAATCGTTGAGCTCGGTGGCGGTGCCGACTGTGGAGCGGCGGTTCTTGACGGGGTTCTTCTGTTCAATGGCGATGGCGGGCGGGATGTTCTCCACGCGGTCAACGTCGGGTTTGTCCATGCGCTCCAGGAACTGGCGGGCGTAAGCGCTGAAGGATTCGACGTAGCGCCGTTGTCCCTCTGCATAGAGCGTGTCGAGGGCGAGGCTCGACTTCCCGCTGCCGCTTACGCCGGTGAGGGCGACGTAGCTGTTGCGGGGGATGTCCACGTCAACGTTCTTCAGGTTATGCACCCGCACGCCGCGGGCTCTGATGACGCTGTCGCGGTCCATCCCTGGTGGGTCCGATAGAGGTGCGGCCGGCTGCCAGCCAAACCCCCCATTATAGCACGCCCGGAAAGCGCTGCCACGCGGCGGACGGAGGTCAGTCCTGCAAGCCCCGCGCGCGGTGGATTGCGCAGCGTGCGCGTCCCGAACATATCGCCGGGCCACAAGAGGCGCTTCGCTTTTACAGCCACCACGGGGCGGGCTATAATGGATTTGTTGGCCCGGCATCCTGCTGCGGCCGCTGGGGGGAGAATGGCAAGGCCGAAACAAGGCATGGTGAGCGTGTCGGGCAAGGACGAGACGCGCCGCGTCGCGCTCGCGGAGGCGGTGCTGCGAGCCGACGGAGAGACCCTTGAGGCCATCAGGGCAAACAAGCTCCCCAAGGCGGACCCGCTTGCGACGGCACGGGCCGCAGGGCTGCTCGCAGTGAAGGCCACGCCGGGGCTGATCCCGCACTGTCATCCCATCCCGCTCACCGACGCCGACGTCGAATTCACGCTCGGGGCCGATTCGGTAACGATCCGCTGCCGGGTCGAGACGATTGCCCGCACCGGGGTGGAGATGGAAGCACTCTGCGGCGCAAGCATCGCGGCGTTAACGCTTTACGACATGATCAAGGCAGTCTGCCCCGGCGCCGGAATTGGGAGGGTCCGGCTTCTGGAGAAGTCGGGCGGGAGAAGCGGCGACTGGAAGGCGGAAGACTGGGATGACTAAGAACGGCAAAGTCCTGGAAGTGTGTATTTCAGACCGTACGGGCATTCCTAAGAAGCCGGTCGGTCAGGGGCGCCTTCTCGAGAACTACGGGCTCGAAGGCGACGCGCATGCCGGCACCGGCCGGCAGGTCAGCTTGCTCTGCGAGGAGAGCGTCCGCAAGATGCGCGAACAGGGCATTGAGGCCGGGCCGGGCGACTTCGCAGAGAACCTGCTCATCTCCGGCCTGATGCCCGAAGATTTCACGGTGGGCCTGCGCCTGCGCGTGGAGACGGGCGGCGAGAACGCGCTCCTCGAGGTGACTCAGATCGGCAAGGAATGCCACGCAGCCTGCGCCATCCGCAAGCGCACTGGCGACTGCGTCATGCCGCGGGAAGGGATCTTCGCTCGCGTCCTCAGGGCCGGGCCGGTGCGGGCAGGAAGCATCCTGGAGGTGAGCGATGCAGATTAAGGCTGCCATTCTGGTCGTCAGCGATCGCATCTCGAAAGGACTGGAGAAAGACCGCAGCGGTTCGGCTGCAGCCGAACTGGTCTCGCAGGCTACGGACGTCGCCGAGATCCGCGTGGTGCCGGACGACGCCAACCGAATCGCGCAGGTCCTGCGGGAATGGTGTGCTGACGGCATGGACTTAATCCTGACGATCGGCGGCACCGGGTTCGGCCCCCGGGACGTAACGCCGGAAGCCACCCGAAGCGTGATCGAACGCGAGGCGCCGGGCATCAGCGGCGGCCTTCTTGTCCACGGCCTGGAATGCGGGCCGCATGCCATGCTCTCCCGTGCCGTCGCAGGCACGTGCGGCAGGACGTTGATCGTCAACCTCCCGGGCAGCACCTCAGCGGTCCGTGAGAGCGTGCCCTACCTGCTGCAAATAGTCCCTCACGCCGTGGAAGTCCTGGCGGGAAAGCCGGAAGCCTTCAAGCCATAAGGCGGCGGAACATCGCGCTGAAACCCACATCGGACCCCGACGAGACGCGGCGCACCGTGAAAGCTTGGCAGGCTGACGGCCTGGCCGTCGGTTTTGTGCCTACCATGGGCGCGCTCCACGAGGGCCATCTGAGCCTCATGCGCGCCTCGGTTGCCGAATGCGACCGCACGGTCGTGAGCATCTACGTGAACCCCACGCAGTTCGGTCCGTCGGAAGACCTGAGCAGTTATCCACGCCGCCTCAAGGCCGACCTCCGCATGGCCGAAGGCGCCGGCGCCGACCTGACGTTCTGCCCTACGGACGCCGTTATGTACCCGCCGGGTTATGCGACCTACGTGCTGCAAGAGGGCCTCACCGATGTCCTGGAGGGCGCGCGCCGGCCCGGGCATTTCCGGGGCGTGCTGACGGTCGTCTGCAAGCTGCTTAACATCGTGCCTGCAGATCGGGCTTACTTCGGCCAGAAGGACTTTCAGCAGACGGTCGTGATCCAACGCATGGTTGCGGATCTCAGAATCCCGGTGGTCATCCGCGTCATGCCCACGGTGCGCGAGCCCGACGGCCTCGCGATGAGTTCCCGCAACGAGTACCTGAGCAAGGACGAGAGAAACCAGGCCACGTGTCTCCACCGGGCGCTGAAGGAGGCGCAACGCCGCTATGGGCTCGGTGAAACGGGCGCTGCCAAGCTCCGCCGCGCCATGGAAGGCATTGTCGCAGACGCACCGCTCGCCCGCGCCGACTACGTCGAGATCGTGGACCGCTATACGCTCGCTCCAGTCTCGCGGGTGACCGAGCGTGCTGTGGCCGTCGTGGCCGTCGCCATTGGCCGCACCCACCTGATAGACAACATGCCGTTCGGCCCTGCCGCCAACGAAGGCTGAATGGCGGCTCTCGACGGCCCGATGGCGGTGAACTCTGGAGCCGCTGCTGGCACCAAGCTTTAGGATGGGCGTCGCCAGTGAAAGCTTGGTGTTGCCTCCGGCGGGAATGCAGGCGAGCAAGCGCCCGTCCTGACTTCTGCGCCGCACCGGGCCGCGGCGTGCAGGAGTGCGGTTTCTCTCTTCGTCCTTCCCGCTGGAGGCAATCTTTCCCGGCGCCCGCCAAGCCAAGGCTTTGAGGTGCGATCCGTTCGCCATTCGCGGCACTTCGTGCTAACATATGCATGCCGAGCCTCACAGCACTCGCCGCCGGAACTTCTGCCATGCACCCATACCTAATTGACATCCCGCTGCCCGGAGGCCACGCGTTCCCGATCCGGTCCTACGGGCTCATGATCGTGCTCGGGTTTCTGACCTGCCTCTGGCTCGTACAGCGGCGAGGCAAGCGGATGGGGCTGAACCCGACAGCCCTCTTTGACGCAGCGGTTATCGCGCTGGCGGGCGGAATCGTCGGGGCCCGGCTCTTCTACGTGATAGACAACTGGGATGCGTTCGCCGGCCACCTGACGCGTATCATCCGTATTGATCAAGGCGGCCTGGCCTTTTACGGCGGCTTGATGGGCGGGGCCGTCGGCCTTCTCGGCGCCCTCTGGAGCAAGAGGCTCCCCATCCGGCCCACGCTTGACGTCACGGTAAGCCTCGTGCCCCTTGGCCATGCTTTCGGGCGCATAGGGTGCTTTCTGAACGGGTGCTGCTTTGGGAAGGTGACACATTCGTGGGTGGGGATGAGGTTCCCGCGCATTCTCAACAGCGCGGGGGAGACGATCGGCAGCGAACCCTACGTGCACCAGCTTCGTCACGGCTTGATAGACGGATCGCAGACATGGTCGCTGCCTGTCTACCCGACACAACTCTTCGAGGTGGGCTACGAACTGCTCTTCTTCGGCATTCTCAGCTACCTGTTGTTCCGCCGACGCCGCGCTGGCGATATCGCCTGGCTCTACATCATACTTTATGGATCTGCGCGGTTCGCAAATGAGTTCTTCCGTGCGGACACCGTGCCCTCGCCGGAGCTGGGCGGGCTTACGATCTTCCAGGTGCTCTCTCTCGGAGCGGTGGCGTTCGGCCTCTTAATGCTTATGGACAGCGTCCGTCGCCCCGCCCAGCCCCTGCCGGAGGCCTGGCAGCCCGCGCCTGCGAAGGGGACGCGGCGCAAGTAGTTCTCACCGGACTTGCGTCGAGCCTGTCAAGCTCTCCCACTGCCTTCTTGGTTGGCCGAGTCCGGCCGCCCACTGCCGGGGCGACTGATAAAACCTATCCTTTTGCCTGCCTCAGGATCCCGCTTCTTCATGTCTGCGATCTCCTCCGGAGTGAGCAAGGGCGGGTCCGACGCAGGAAGCTCGGCGACGAGGTCAACACGCAAGTCGCGTTGAGTCTTCCAGTGTGTGTGAGCTGTGCCGGGCAGCTCAGACACGTCACCTGCTCCCACAGTTTCACCAATAACGTACAGGAATCCCGGCAGGCTGCCGTCGTGACTGACAGCCCCGCAATCATCTGAGAGGGACATCAGGGACGGCTTGTGACTGAATGCCTTGGCAACCTCCTTGAACGGCGTGACCCAACTCCCTTTGCGGAGGATGCAGAGCCTCTGCGGCGACCCATGGTACCATGGGCCAGGTAGATTTAAACCTGTCATGCTGCCTCCTTCGTGCATGCTGCAGAACGCCCGGCCCCAGCGCGGCCGTCGCAGGTGCTGTGCGCCCCTTCGTGCGGTTACCGTCAGAGAGACACTCCATTCCGTGCATATTCAACGACTAGAGAGTCGCCCCTCTCCCACTCCTCCGGTGTGAGTCCCACGGCCTCAATGGGTTCCCAGACTTCGGCCACTGCCTCTGCCATTGTCTCCACACGGCCCCAATAGGGCCTGCCGGCAAAATCCCTGGACACGACAACGAGGTCTATGTCGCTTCCCTCCTGTGCCGTTCCCGAAGCGTGTGAGCCGAACAGGATCACCTTCTCAACGCGGACTCCCCGCGCTTCAAGGGCCTCTCTGAAGCGCGAGACCACGCTCAGCACTTCGCTTTTATCCATGCCAGGATGCTCCGTCTGTTTGACAGCATTTCCTGAGCAACAGGCTCGGTGTAGTAACCTCGCAATGCCTCAAGGTCTTGCGGGTAGCGGGTGGCGGCGTGGGCCTCGCTCAGCAGGGCTACGAACCTGGCCTGTTCCTCTCCAGGCTCCAGATCGAGCCGCGCCATTAGGTACACGAGGTTGTGGGTGCGGGGAGGAGTAGTTCCCAGTTTGCGCTGGTACAACCCTTTAAGCGCTTTCTCAATCGCCAAATGGCACATGAACACGGCATACGGATAGCACCGGCCATCGTACATCAACTGAGCCGCATCCATGTCGTACTCAGCCTGTTCTACCCATGCCTCCGGGCGCATCTGCAGCGTCCTAACTCCCCAGCTTTTCGCCGCCTTCGAGCCAACCTGCGATCCAGTGTGTTCGCCGGCGCAAACCACTTGCCACGCAACAGGCTACCGCAACCCTTCCGAGCAATCAAGCTCTATGTGGCTGGACCCGCGCAGCCATTCTCCAAGCGAGAAGGCGCCGTCTATGGCTTTCTGCATTCATCAAAGCCCGGACCGCGCAGATCCATTTAATGGTGAGCAAGCAGCTATCTCGCGGGCCAACCCCAGTGCTTCTTCGCGCGTTGCAATGTCTCCATCCAACTGGGCCTCTCGGACAGCTTCCAGAACCTTCTTGAAGATCGGACCGGGCTTGTAGCCTATCGCGATCAGATCGTCCCCCGTGATCAGCATCGGCGGCTTCATCTCCTCGACCGGCATCATGCGCCGCCTCTCCATGACGTACTCGTAGTCCTCCAGGTTGCCCCAGCTTCCCAGGGCATCCGCACGGTGCAGGGCCGCCAACTGCTCGAAGCCCGGCTCGGCGAACAGCTTCTTCAGCTTGCTCTCCTTCATCTTCCGCGCGTCCTTGAAGTACATGTGCCTCCCGACAAGCCAGCAGATGCGCTCAGTCTCGTCGTTGGACAGCCGCAGCCGCCGGCAGACTTCGTATGCGATATCCCGCCCAAACCTGGAATGCTCGTTGAACTTCTTTGGCCCGGCGCGCCGGCTCGCTTCAGGCTTCCCGATGTCGTGAAGCAGCGCGGCCAGAGCGAGCACGAAGTCGGGATGCGGCCCAAGCTTCTGCACGGTCAGGATTGAGTGGACAAACACGTCTCCTTCAGGATGGTAATTCTGAGGCTGCTCGCAGCCCCTCGCATCGGCCAGTTCGGGGAAAACCAGGGTCAGCATCCGCAAATCATCCATCAGACGCAACGCACCGGCCGGATCACGGTCCGTCAAGATTACCCTCAACTCCTCCTGGAGGCGTTCCGCGCTAACCTCGACAACCAGCGCCGCCAGGGACTCGATGGCTCGCCTGGTCTCAGCCTCGACGGCAAAACCGAGCCGCGCCGCGAACCGCACCGCTCTGATCAGCCGCAGATGATCCTCTCGAAAGCGGCTCGCAGGGTCGCCTATCGCCCGGACCAGACGCCTCTCCAGATCCTCTCGCCCGCCCACGAAGTCCAGCACTCTGTCACGGCTGGGGTCCCAGAACATGCCGTTAATGGTGAAGTCCCGGCGCTTTGCGTCTTCTTCGGGGCTGGAAAAGGCAACCTTGACCGGATGCCGGCCGTCTGAGTAAGCCAGGTCCGTGCGGAAGGTCGCTACCTGATAGGAGTGACCGCCCAGGATAACCAGACAGACGCCGAACTGCTTGCCGACGGCCCTCGTCTCCGCGAACAGCTTGGCGACCTGATCCGGCGAAGCGCTGGTCGCGACGTCGTAATCTTGCGGCGCCTCTCCCCGCAGGAGGTCGCGGACGCATCCTCCCGCCAGGAGGGCCTCGTGCCCGGCCGCTCCGAGGCGGCGCACGATCTCTTCAGCTCCGAGGTATTTCTCATCTGACGGTTTCCGGATCACATTGCCCCCCTCTTGAGGTCGGCCTGAGTGATTATATGACTGCACAGAGCGTCCTTTCCAGCCTGCCGGCCCATATCAGCGAGTTGCCAGGTCCTCAACGGCAGCTTGGGAGCGACGCTCCACCGCCACGATCGGGCCATCCGATGCCCGGGAATCAGTTCGGCATGGGGCGGACGTAGAACTCAAAGTGAACCGGCGATGGAACTTCCGGTTCAGGCGCCGCCAGCCCCGATTCCCTGTCACTCTCCGTTGACCCGTGCGGCCCTCAGAGTTATCGTGAGGAATCTACAGTGGTTGCGCGAGATGGGCGAAAGGCGGGCGGACACGTGCTCCTGACACATTGCGGCGCTTGGGGGCATGGCGCTGGCGCATGGCCGCCAGAAAGGAGGGCGGGGGTTGGCGCGCAGTTTGACCATCAAGAGCTATGTCGTGTTCTGGGCCGGTAGCATGCTCCTTGCCCTGCTCACGTTGACGGCAGGCTGGCTGATAACCGCCCAAAAGATGACGCGCATTGAGGGGCGCGTTCTCACCGAATTGAAAGAACTGGACACCGGACGCCTTTTTGAGATAGCGATCTATACGGAGCAACGAGAGCATCTGTTGTGGCGCGCAACTGCCAGCGAGGCACACAAAGCGAACTGTGAAGCGCAACTGGCAGAGGCCGAGAAAGTGCTGCCGAAGCTGAAGGGGTACGCCATGTCGGCAGAGGAGGGCCGCCTTGTGGACACCATCGCCGCCCGCTTCCAAATACTCAAGGAGCGCTCCATGGGCGGGCAAACGGGGCCACCGGGGACGCAGGCCAGCGCGGCAGGCGATCTGCTTGCCGCGGTTGACGACCACGAGGCGGTCAACAGAGCCGAGGCGGCAGAGGCCACCGCCAGCGCCCGACGCCTTCAGACCTCCCTTACCCGCTGGTTCGTCGCAGTGATCGGGGCGGCGATTGTGCTGCTGGCCCTGGGTGCATCGGCTCTTATCAGTCGTGTAGTTCGTCCCACTTTTGCGCTTGCCGGAGTTGCGCGGAAGTTCGGCGAGGGCGATTTCACCGCCCGACCGGCTCACATGCGCGACGATGAGATGGGCCACTTGGCGCGCACTTTCAGCAACATGGCCGATGAGATCGAGCAGCGGGAGGAGGCGCGCCTCAGGTTCGTGGCTCTCGTGGCACATGACCTGCGCAATCCCATAGTCGGCATATCCCTCGCGGCCCGCCGCGCGACGGAGCGGGGCAAGCTCGAGGACGCCGAGGCGCAGAGATGGCTTCGCATGATCGCTGCTGAGGCGGAACGCCTCGACAGGATCGCAAAAGAGCTGACTGACAACGTGCAGGTCGCGGCAGGCAAGCTCTCCCTGCACATGAAGGAGACTGACCTGTCGGAACTCGTTGGCGACGTTGCGCGCGAGGTAGGGGCGACAGCGGAGAGCCACAAGATAGCCTATGACGGCCCCCCCAACTGCCCGATCTGGGGCGACCCGGACAGGCTGGAGCGCGTAATCTTGAACCTGGTCTCGAACGCGTTCAAGTATAGCCCGACAGGAAGCACCGTCTCTCTGTCCATCCAGCTTAAGGAGTCGCACGCGGTCCTTGCAGTGAGGGACCATGGGCCAGGCATCCCAAAGGGGGACCTCGATGTGATCTTTCAGCCGTTCGGACGAGGCAGACAGGCTCCGCAGTTGGCTCGGGGTACCGGGCTCGGGCTGTTCGTCGTCAAGCAGATCGTAGAGGGGCACAACGGCACCATAGAGATCGAAAGCGAGGTGGGAGCCGGCACGACTGTGACCATCGAGCTTCCACTGCGCCAATCGTAAACCGGCTCACGCGGGCATGCCTGAAGGCAGGCTGACGGCAGCTGCGAAGACCGTAATCGGACAGGGCAGCTTCAACCAGTTCTCAGGCACGCAGTTAAGAGAGGAGAGACCATGAAGGTAGTGGCGTTCAACGGAAGCCCCCGCAAAGATGGCAACACCTTCGGACTGATAAACCACGTGTTCAAAGCTCTCCAAGAGGAGGGCATTGAAACCGAGTCGGTCCAGCTCGGCGGAAACCTGGTACATGGCTGCATCGCGTGCTCCCGGTGCTTCAGCAACAAAAACGGCCGCTGCGTGCAGGATGACGACATGGTCAACGGCTGTATCGAGAAGATGCGACAAGCCGATGGGATGATCCTGGCCTCGCCGACCTATTTCGCAGACATAACCTCTGAACTCAAGGCCTTGATTGACCGTGCGGGCTTTGTGGGCAAGGCCAACGGGAATTTCTTCAGACGCAAGGTCGGGGCGGCGATTGTTGTTGCCAGACGCGGCGGCGCCATCCACCCCTTCGACACGATCAACCACTTCTTCCTGATCAGTCAGATGATCGTTCCAGGATCCAATTACTGGAATATGGGGTTTGGCCGGGATAAAGGCGAGGTGGAGAGGGACGAAGAGGGCCTCAGAACCATGACGGTCCTGGGCGAGAATATGGCTTGGCTCTTGAAGAAGCTCCAGTGAACGCGACATCAAGCGGGTGATGAGAGACACGCCGGGCAGCGCATAATCGAGAATGGTGGGCGAGTAGCACTTCTTCATCCCCTGCGCTCCATACCATGGGACGGGCCGATATGAAAGCAGAGAACCGGAATGCGAGTCTGTTCAATATCTCGGATCGAGTCGCCCTGGTAACCGGGGGCCGGCGTGGCTTGGGCCTCGCGATGGCCCAAGGGCTGGCAAAGGCCGGCGCGCGTCTCGCTGTCTCTGCGGCCAGCGGAGACCATGAAGAACTGCGGCAGTCGGTTGCTGCGGCGGGCGCTGAACTGGCCTATTTCCAGGCGGATCTGTCGGAGCGACGGCAACGCGAAGGGCTGGTCTCCAAAGTCGTAGATCAATATGGCCGGCTGGACATCCTGGTCAATTGCGCGGGCATTGTGCACCGTCAGCCGGCCATGGAGTTCGATCTGGACATGTGGGACCGGATCATAAGCCTGATGCTCACCGGGGTCTTCGAACTCTCCCAGCAGGCCGCCCGCGTCATGGAGCCACAGGGCGGCGGCAAGATTATCAACATCGCCTCAGTGTGCAGCTTTCAAGGAGGGTGGACCATCCCCGCCTACGCAGCAGCCAAGCACGGGGTGGTCGGCTTGACGAAAGCCCTCGCCAATGAATGGGCTCCCAAGGGCATCAACGTCAACGCCATCGCGCCCGGCTACTTCGACACTGAGCTGTGCGCACCGCTCATCAACGATCCCGTCCGCGAGCCCAAGATCCGGGAACGTATCCCAGCTGGGCGCTGGGGTCGGCCGGAAGACCTGATCGGTGCCCTTCTGTTCCTGGCCAGCGACGCCAGCCAGTACGTGCACGGTCACACCCTCATGGTTGACGGCGGCTGGCTGGCACGGTGAATGGGAGCCTGCGTGCCCCTCTTGTTATTCAGTTGACAGCCGAACAGGCATCCCCCATGAGCGCCGAAAGGGAAGGGCTGGCTGTCTCGTTCAACCCTTGCGGGAGCCAGCCATGTTCAGCGACTGCCACATTCATTGCCGGCCGGATGCTAAAGGGAGTTCCGTGCTGAAAGCCATGGATGCTCAGCAAATGGAGAAAGCGTTCCTCATTGCCCCGCAGATGACGGACTCCAACGAGAATATGGTAGCTTCTATCAAACTCATCGCAAGCATATGCGCAGAAGCCCCCGACCGTCTGATCGGGTTCGCCTGGATCGAACCGACGCTCTCCGATGTAGTCGCTCACGTCCAGTGCCTCGGCCCGACTGCCTCATTCAGAACCCTGACTTCTTCATGGCGTTGACCGCAAACACGTAGGCCGCCGTCTCTGCGATCGTGCACTCGCCGTTCGGCACGTTGCCTTCGTCAAAGTAGTAGAGCACGTTATCGGGAACGTAGGGATTGATCGCCGTCATCCCGGGCACGGGCGCGCCCGGCACCGTGCCCAGCTCGGGCTTCAGCGCGGCCCGCAGGTGCAGCGAGAAGATGCTCTTCGGGCCGTCGAGCCCGATCCCCGACACAAAGGCCACGTTGCTGAACGGGTGGAACCCGTACGTCCAGAGCATGGGCTGAACGGCCTTGTCCACCGACACCACGTCTCCCGCGACTTTGGAGACCCAGTAGGCATCGAAGGCGCGCCAGTGCGCAGCGGCCGTGTTGCCTACCTTGCCGAAGTCAGTGTAGTGCCCGGCCCAGGGGCGCCCGCTCAGGCGATCAGAGTGGAAGCGGGCGGCCCTGCGGCAGGTGCTCACACACGCCGCCTTCAGTTGACCCTCCGGCAGGCGCTGCGCAAGGCGGGCGAGCACAGGAGGCGCATACCAGAACGACGCGGCACTCGACTCCTGCTTGGAGGGGTAATTCATGTCCAGATTCGCGATCCTGTCGGTCATAGCCTCCAGCTCGCGCAGGTACATGGGGTCGCCCGTCGTCATGTACAGCTCGCCGAGCGCCAACGCCACGTTGCCGTCGCGGCCCTTCGTGCTGGGATAGAAGTACGCCGTCGCGCGGTAGACCTCCTCGTGCGTGCGGAAGTAGTCGTATGCCCTTCGCGCGGCCTGGAGACACTTCTGCGCCAATTCGGGCCGGGCCGCCTTGAGTGCACGGCTGGCGGCGCACAGGGCCGCCGCCTGCATGCCCTGCAGTTCGGCGTGGTAGTCCACGTACACGTACCGCTCGTCCCCCGTGCCGGGCTTGTTGTCCGTCATCTTGTCCCAGGGCAGGTCGTTGCGCCTCAGGTTCGGCTGCACGACGACCCCCACATAGCTGCGCCCGTCCGGCTGGACCATGCTCAGGAGCCAGAGGGCACCCCATTCCACCTGCTGAAGGATGTCCGGCGTGCCGTCGGGCCGCCCGGCAGTGAACGTCTGGGCGTTCACGTCGAGCGTGGACACGTCGCGGTCCAGACCGAACTCCTCGTAGGCAAGCGCGAGGAGGTAGGTGCAGATGCCCTGCGCGTAGATGTTCAGGTCGCAGTCGCCGGCGTCATGCCAGCCGCCCTTGCCGCACGGGATGGGATCCCGCGCCTTGTAGGGCGTTCCCTCGCATTCGTAGGAAACGAAACCGTCATTGCTGGGCGTGTGCGCAGGCACCCGGATGCCGTCGTCCATGTGGCACGGCAGGTGGCCGACCACGTTCGGCCCGAGGTCCACCTTCGCATGGCACATCTGGAACGGGATGAAGTAGTCGAGCGTGGGCTCCCAGAGCTTGTCCTCGAAGACGCTGGGCCGGATGGGGAACGCGACCGTGCCGCCGGCCCAGGCCGCGCGGTAGTCGCCCGGCTCCCGGACGTCCGAGAAATCGAACGCGGCAAAGCTGCTCTGCATGTGGCGATACGTCACCGTCTGGCCAAAGCGTCCCTCCTTGACCACCGTGCCGTCGGCACGCTGAAGCTGCACGCGGTCATCGGACGGACGGGCTAGGTGGTTGGGCCACTCCAACACGACCGTCTTCTCGCCCCGGACGGAATAGCCGATTGGCGAGTAACGCACGGCGTACCCCAGCGAGTCAGGCGCCTGTGGGAGCGTCAGGTAGATGTCCGTCGTCTGCCCGGAGGCCTCCGGGATGGCGAAGGTTACCAGGTAGCAGGGATCGCTGAAGCTGCGCCGGTCGGTGATCGTCATCCCGCGGTCGCACTCCAGGATAAGGTTGAGCGTGGGATCATCAACGCTGCACTCGAGACGGCGTACGCCGCCGGCCACGTTCGCCGTCTGCTGCGAGTAAGTCGCGGGCAGCCTGAGAAGCTTGCCGTCCGCGCGGACCTGCGCGGCCTTATAGCTATTGAACGGCAATTCGAGGAAGAAGCTCTCCCAGTGGGCGTCGGTCCAGTTGCCCTCGCGGCCGACCCGGATGCGGATGCGGACGCCGTCGATCCTCACCTGCTGGATGTAAGAGACGCCAGCCGGCCCAATCTTGCCGCGGAAACCGATCGTGCCGTCACCCGCGTCAACCTTCTTTTCCGGCATTCGGTCATAGGGCCAATAGCCGGACTTGGCTGTGAAACCGCAGAAGACGCCCGCGCCCATCACGATGATGTCCGACCCCTTCATGATGCCCAGCCCGCCGAGGGGGTCGCCGAAGAGCAGGTAGGGCCCCTGCTGGATCCGGCCGTTCGGCAGCGGCTTCAGCGCCTGCACCTGCGCGCGGCAGACCGACCCGCCAAATGCCATTGCCAGCAGCGCTACAACGCACAGTGCCCTCCGTGATGTGACCACATCGGCTCCTCTCCATGGGATACGGCGAGTTTGGGTTCCTTGACGGCGGGAGAGACCCGCCGGGTGCCGGTTCAGAAGGCGTGATGTTCCCACAAGACGGCGTACTTCCTCGCGCATAATACGCCCGCCGCCGGAAGGCTGTCAATCGGACGGCGAACGTGCAGGGCTGCGAACGTGGACTCCAGCTTGCCCGCAGGTTCCGATCGGCTCCACTACATGGGCAGCCGCGGGCGTCTCGCCCGGTGTACCATCTGTGCGGAACGCCAGTTCCTGCCCACGCGACGCTCCCGCCCACAATGTTTAGCCGCCGTGGCGGATGCGTCGAGCTGGAGGGACGCGGTCCCTTGCGTCCGCTCGCCCGCCTCGCTGTCCGCCCCCCGAACACCGTTCGGAACCCAGTTCCACAGCGCTGCCAGGGCTCTCCTTCGCATTGACATCCTCCCCGCTCTCTGGTATCAACACATTAAGGGGCTCTAAAGGGGGTTCGTATTCTTCCACAACGCCGAGGTGCTGGTCGCATGCAAGGAATTCCGGGAGTCCGGCTCGTCCTCTTGCTCTTCGCCGTCATGGCCCTGTCCGTGGTCTCAGGCTGCGCGACCTGCTCGGAGGACCGCATCGCCGACTTCGCCCGCATGATGGACGTCGGCGTCACTTTTTCCAAAAACCCCCAATTCGCCTTCTACATGACCTTTGAGTCTGCCCTCAGTGTCGGCTATGCCGACTTCGACGGCACGTTGGTCGGTTGGGGCGGCGGGCGCTTTGGCGCCATGCCCCATCACATGAAGGCCTGGGGTGCCGTGGTTTGGGGCGACGAGCAGGTGGGCTGGGCGAACTATGACCCGGACGACCCGAGCACTCTCGAACGGATGAGGGTCGGCGTGGTGGGCATGCCCTCAGGCCTCATCAGCGGCTACACGGACAGCTATCACGTCCCTACCTGAATGCATTACATCCACCTGGGCCATGTTGGCCTGGTATCAAACTGTCACTGGCGACAGATCCTGAGCTACGTTGTGGGGTGGCCGAAGTCCCAGCCCGAGGGCGAAAAGCTGGTCAGCCAAAACCCGCCGACCCTGATAGCGGCGCCCATCGCCCGGGATACTGCTCTCTTCCATGCGCGGTAGTCCGGGCACGCTCCGCCGGGCCAGCCGACGTCCATCGCGAGGAGCTGTCCTTCTCCGAGTCCGTTCTGGTCGAGAGCGAGGGCAGGGCCGCAAGCTAACAGCATCTCCACGTACCATGGACGCTTTAGCTATCGGCTGGAGGACGGCGTCAGGCTGAGATCTACGGGCGATAACTAACCCCGCAGCGCCCAAGCCCTCACATCGCCTTGATACAAAAGCCATAAATGGCTACACTCTCCACGTGCTCGACACGTCCGCAGCGCTGCGTCGTCGGGCTGCATGAAGAGCGGCTTTGGGGAGGCCTACTCATGCCGAATCAGGCGTGGATTTGGTCATCGTTGTTGTCGTTATCGGGGTTGCGATCGTCGTTATCCGCCCGCTGGTGCGTCACCGCCCCGGAAGCCAGCAGTCCACCGAAAAGCGCGAGACTCAGTCGTCCTCAAGGTTCAGCCATTTCAGGTCTTCCGGCGTCAGTTGCACCCGCAGGGCCGGCAACGATGTCCGCGTCTCCTCCAGACTCCTCGGCCCGATGATGGCGAAGGCGGGGAAAGGCTGGCAGAGCACGTATGCGAGCGCGATGTTGATGGGCAGGACGTGCTTCTTCGCCGCCAGTTCTTTGGCTCGTTCCTGCCGACGGAAGTTATCCTCGCTGTACCAGCATCGCACTAATTCCGAGTCGGACACGTCATCCGGCCGGGCCCTATCCGTAAAGAAGCCCCGGGCCTGGCTGGACCAACTGATGACCGGCATCTGTGTCTTCGAGAGCCATGCGCAGAACTCAGGGTCCGACGCAGCGATGCAGCCCCACCACACAGGATCAACCATTCGTGCGAGGCTCAGGTTGTTGCTGATGGCCGCAAAGCCCTGCAGGCGCTTGCCTCGCGCGTAGCCATTGGCCGCCTCCACCCTTGCGAGACTCCAGTTGGAGCCACCGAATGCCCTCATGCGGCCGGCCTTCGCATGCTCGTTCAACACGTCAACGAACTCTCCCACGGGCACGTCAGGGTTGTCGCGGTGGAGCATGTAGATGTCCAGATAGTCCATCTGCAGCCGGTCGAGGCTTTCGAGAAGCTGTTTCGTGAGGTCCTCGGGGTTGCAGTAGGGAGTGTGCGCTCCCTTGCCGAGGATGACGACGCTCTCCCGCATGTCGCGGTTCTTCACCCATTGCCCGAGGAGCTTCTCGCTCCGGCCGCCGCCGTAGATATACGCCGTGTCAAAGGCGTTGCCTCCGTTCTCGACGAAGTCGTCAAACATGACCGTTGCGTGGGCGATTGTGGCCTGGTTGTCCACCCCCATGAAAAGCCTGGAGACCTTCTTGCCCACCCGGGGGAGCGTGCCGTACGTCATGAAATGGTCGCTGCGGGCCTTGAGCGGCCGTTTGGCCACTGTCAGTTTGAAGGCTTCCGGCTTCTCCGCCTCGTACACAAGTCCAATGGATTCGCGCCACCTGTCCAGCGTCTTCAGATTGCCCAGCGTGTCGGCCCATGTCATTGCAGGCGGAGGCGCCTGGCGCTTTCCGATGCTGGCCGCAACCGTGTCCGCCTCAATGCTGTACAGCCACTGATCGGTCGAGACGTGAATCTCCTGCGGCTCCTTCTGGCCTTTTCGGTGGAGCACGATCTTCGTGGCACCGCCCTCGACGCCGGGTATCCAGGGCTGCGGCACAAGGATGCTGCCTTCCGAGCCGAATACCCTGACCACGTTCTCCAGGCCGACCTGCACGGCCGTGGCGAGTTGGGCCACGATGTCTCCTGGGAACCGAAGCGAGGCTGTGGCCCACTCGTCAACGTTCGTCTTGCCGATCCTGGCGCAGCCTTTCACGTCTATGGGCTCGGCGAAGTCCTTTCCCGTTGCCGCACCTGCTATCAGCCGCGACATGGAGGTGCAATAGCAGCCGACGTCCAGAATGCCGCCTCCCCCGAGGGCGTTGTTCAGGAGCCGGCCCGTCTCGTTCCATCCCGAGTGGAAACCGAACGCGGCCTGGATGACGCGAACCTCCCCGATAGCCTTGTCGCGGATGAGCTTGATCAGTTCGGCCGTCTGCGGATGGCAACGGTACATGAAGGCTTCCATAAGGAACACGTCGTTCCGCTGGGCGGCCTCGACCACGGCCATCGCCTCGGCATGGTTGATGCTGAGCGGCTTCTCGCACAGAATGTGCTTGCGTGCCTCCGCGGCCTTAATGGCCCATTCCGCGTGCATCGGATGAGGGGTGGCGATGTAGACGGCCTCTACCTCCCCGTCGGCCAGGAGCGCCTCGTAGGTGCCGTAACACCTGGCCACTCCGAACTCACGCCCGAACTTGCCCGCCGCCTCCCGGCTCCTGCTGCCGACCGCCAGCAGTTGCCCGGTCATGGAATGTGCCAATCCCCGCGCGAATGTATGAGCGATCCCGCCTGTGCCGATGATGCCCCAGCGCAGTTTCCCTGCCATCCGGTCTCTCCTCCTACACCTATAGAGCGATGCTGCCGCCCGGTAAAGACATGGCATCCTTTGATGCCGCCAAGGAATGAGGAGCCCAGCCTTTCCGAAGAACAGCGCCTTGCTCAGCCTTTCACAGCGAATCTCCCTCTTCCAACCCGCTTGAACCTCTGGTCATGATAGAGGGTCTGCCTTACGATGGCCTTGAATGACTTTGACTTGCTCCTGTAGCCCGCAATAAGGGCCGCCCGAGTAAGTTCTTCCACAGACTGGCCCGACTTGGCCTCGAGGAGCTGGTTCAGCAGCCGGGGCAGAGAGAGTTCGTTCCTCGACCTTCGGTCCTTGGCGCCGACGGGCCGGCCTGGTTTCGGGCTGCGGGCGCCAGAGCCCGGAGCCATCTGACCAAGGGCCTGAAGCTCCGCAATCCTCTTGCTCAACTCATCACGCTGGGCAATCAGGGCGGGAAGAGCGGCCTGCCTGCGCTGAATCTCCTTCTTGAGGTCGTCAACCGACGCACTGCTAAGCATTACCTTCGCCACGAGTCATCCCCCTCCAAAAAGTGTACGGGAACAAGACCAACCGACCTCGTCCATGTGGATCCAGAATCCTGCCGGGACAAAAGGCCCCTCCTAATCGTCGGGCATGATGATCATCAGCGGCCCGGACGTCTTGGCCAGCTCCATATCCCGGACGACGGTCCGGCCCTCACGCGTGACGCGCACACTGTATCTGCCCAGGAAGCCTTGCTCGGAAAGGGTCCCGGCGGCGTCCGTTTTGCCCGAAATGTCAGTCCACCACCGATGGAGGACCAATCCGCGATATGCGGCGCAGATAGGCGTGTCGTTGAAGTCTTGAGTGAACAATTGGTCGGACCCCCAGAACTGGAAACCAACGGCCGAGGGGTGACTGAATAGAAGCGTCATGAAGTCGCGCGTGAAATCCGCCTGCAACTCCTGGTCGTCGGTCCCGATTGTAAACTCCGTGATACGGATCGGCAATCCGAACCTGGCGAACCGATCCAGAGTCGCCAGGATGCGCTCCGGCGGGGGCACGCTGGCGCCGAAGTGTCCCTGCATCCCCAGAACGGTCAGGGGCGCCCCGCCTTCGAGCAAATACCGGATGTTCTCCTCGTAGCTGTCCTGGTGCAGGTCGTTCGCCAGGGTTGTCAGAATGCCGTAGTCGTTCAGTGCCAAACGCGCCTCCGGCAGGTTCTGGCGGGCGCGCTTGAACCAGTCCACCATAACATGGCGGCCGCAGATGTCCATCAGGTCATGGTTGTCGTAGGGCTCGTTGATGACGTCCCATTCGGCGACATACCCGCGCGTGGCCGTAGTCTCGTCGTCAATGTGCTCCAGCACGTCCTGCTCGATGGCAGATACGTCAGGATGCTGCCGGTACTTCTGCATGAAGCGCGGCAGGTGAGCCCAGGCGGGCCAGACCAGCACGTGGCCCCGGAAGTTGAAGTCGTGTTCCTTTGCCCACTTCAGCCCCTGGAGCGCCGCGTCTCGGCCGTTCCTCTCGCCCCAATCCCCTGCCCAGGCCGGCCACTTCAGACAGTTGCCGAACGACATGGAGTTGAACAGCTCAAGCAGCTTCCGTTGATACTGCGTTGTGCGGGGATCCTCTTCGTTCACCAGGTCCCAGAGTGTGACGGCACAGCCGAACTCGAAGGCATGCCGGGTCATCTGAATGTGCACCTGCGCCCCCTCAATCGCCTTGCCCGCCGCGTCCGCGACCCGCACCGTGATCGGAGCCATCCGCAAACGGCGTATGCGGTCCTCTGCGGCGGCGCGCCAGGGGGCGTCCAGTTCGCGCCCGTCGTAAGTCGGCCGCGTGCGGGGCAGGTCGCCCACGGAGAGCCGCTTCCCGTAAGAGAGCAGTTCAATGCCGCCGAATTCAATCGTCTGGACCGCCTGCCCGGCCGCCAGCTCAATCCCCATGCCGCCTGCCGCGTAGGAATCGCGACTCTTAAGGGGCAGGAGGAATTGCTGCCACTGGCGGCCGACGCTGAGCGTCTGCTGCACGGACTTGGACCAGGGCGGGGCCGACATGCCTACCGAGGCCCTGAATACTCCCTGGCCGGACTCGTCTTTGGTCTGCAACGTCCGCGCCCAGAAGATCAGGAGCAGCACGTCATCCTTTGCGATGGGCTGAGGAATCCGCGCCCCTGCCGTCAGGTCCCACGGCTCGCCGCGCTCGATTGTCGTAACGCTGATCGCGCGGTTGAAGCTCGGTCCGTGCGCGCCAACCAACTCGCGCGAGCCCTTCGCCCCCGTGCCGACTGCGAAAGCGGCCAGAGTGTCTTGGAACTGTGCCACGCCGCCAGTTGGTGGCGTGACGCCGCCGACCGGCGACAGTGCCGTCTGCACCAGGGCTCGACATCCCCCGCAGAGGACCACAAGAAGTGAGACCAGGCATACTCGGTAGAGCATGCGACACGCTCCAAGAAGCTTTGCGATTGTGACCGTTCCCGCCCACGAAAGTTCGGGCCCGCAACGCTCAATCCGTTGACCGCCCAAGACAGCCTGTGCATCCGCGAGCGTAGCGAAGCTGTCATCGGCCCGTGAGCTTAGCGATGCGCACTCAGGAAGTCAATGAAGCGGCACAGCGGAGCTTCCCCCCGGGGCCGAGGTCCAGGCGCAGCGCCTCGTGGCGAGTGCAGCGGCCCCGCTGGCCCTTTGCGGGGCCATTCTGGCCCCGGTATAATCCGCTGGTTGCACCATGAGGGCGGGGGAATGGACTACATGAAGCGCCTGGCCGACTTCCGCGAGCGGCTCGATCGGGCGGGCCTGGACGCATATTGGATCGTCAGCAGCCTCAATGTGCGCTACCTGTGCGGCTTCACCGGTGAGGACAGCACACTTATCGTCACGCCTGGACGTGCCATCCTCGTAACCGATTCGCGCTACGTAGAACAGGCGCAACACGAGGCCTGCGCGGACGAGGTGGTGGATCGTCACGGCCCCATGCCACAGACGGTCGGCTCTTTGTGTAAGTCCCTTGGCGTCAAGAAGATGGGCCTGACGGCCGGCAATCTGACTCATGCGGACTTCCTGGCCGTGGCCGGCGCGGCGGCGCCGGTGGAGGTGGTCAGCCGCCGGTCCGGCATCGCTGAGAAGATGCGCGTTCGGAAGACCGCTGACGAGGTCGAGGCCATCCGGGCTGCCTTGCGGGCCTCTGAGGCGGCCTTCCTGGGGGTGCTCAAGCTTATCGAACCCGGGCGGAGCGAGCGTTGGCTGGCCGCCCGGCTCGAGTACGAGATGCGCGTCCGGGGGGCCGATGGCACGGCCTTTGAGACCATCTGCGCGGTCGGCCCTCACGCCAGCATGCCGCACGCCGTTTCGGGAGATGCTCAGGTGCAGCCGCATCGCGGCGTGCTGTTCGACTGGGGTGCCCGCTTGGGCGGGTACTGCTCCGACTTGACACGCCTGACACACGGGGATACAATCCCTCCGAAGCTGAATGCCTTGGTGGACGTCGTCTTGGCGGCTCAGGCGGCGGCGTTCGGCAAGCTCAAGCCCGGAAACCGCTGTGCCGAGGCCGATGCGGCGGGGAGAGCCGTCATAGCTAAGGCAGGCTGTGGCGCCAACTTCGGACACGGAATCGGCCATGGCGTGGGGCTTGCGGTGCATGAAGCGCCCCGCCTGGCTCCGGGCGACGACACGGTCTTGCTGCCCGGGATGGTCGTGACCGTCGAGCCGGGCATCTACGTGCCCGGAGACGTCGGGGTAAGGATCGAGGAGATGGCGCTCATCACATCCGACGGTCACGACGTGCTCTCTTCATTGCCCCGGAGGCCGGAGCAGCTCATGTGCTCCGGTGGGTGATCGCGGCACGCATGAGAGTTGCGTTGTCGACTGCCTGCTGCGACGCTTTCGGCAGCGTTAACGAAGACCGACAGAGGGGAGATCCAAAGATGGATGCAGTGGAACGGGTCCGCCAACTGATCGAGATAATGACTCAGAATGACCTGGCTGAAATCGAAGTGGAAGAACCCGACCTGCGAGTGAAGATACGAAAGAACCTGCCCATTCAATACTTGCCTCCCGGCCTGAACCTCGCCCCTATCCCTCACCCGGCTGCCCTCCAGGCACCCTCCCAGTTGAGCCAGTCAGGCGTCGGCGGCGCCCCTGCGACGCGGGACGAGAAACTGGTCGAAGTGGCCTCCCCCATGGTGGGCACTTTCTACCGGGCATCGAACCCGGGGGCCGACCCCTACGTGAGCATCGGCTCTGAGGTCATGCCGGACACGGTCGTCTGCATCATTGAAGCCATGAAGGTGATGAACGAGATAAAGGCCGAGACCGCCGGTACGGTCGTCGAAGTACTGGTGGAGGACGGCGAGCCCGTCGAGTTCGGACAGGTCCTCTTCCTCCTCGAGCCCCCCAAGGAGTAGCGGTCGCGCCAGGCCGCGCGCAGCTCCCCTGGCCTGACCGCCGGCGCAGGTACACGAAAATGTTCACCAGGGTCCTCATCGCCAACCGAGGTGAGATCGCGCTCCGCATCCTGCGCGCGTGCAAGGAACTCGGCATAGAGACCGTGGCCGTCTACTCAAAAGCCGACGCGAACGCCAATTACCTCCAGCTCGCCGATGAGGCGGTCTGCATCGGGCCCGCACCGCCCGCCGAAAGCTACCTGAACATCCCCCATATCATCAGCGCCGCTGAAATCACCAACGTGGATGCCATCCATCCCGGCTACGGCTTCCTGGCGGAAGAGGAAACGTTCGCCGAGATCTGCGAAGAGTCCAACATCATCTTCATCGGCCCCCGCTCCGAGGCCATGCGCAAGGTCGGCAACAAGGTGGAAGCGCTGGAGATAGCCAGGAAGAACAAGGTGCCCGTCATCCCGGGCAGCGGGGAGGTGATCGAAGACGAAGAGGTGGCCCTGGCGCTCGCGCATAAGCTTGGTTACCCCGTCATGGTCAAAGCTGCAGCGGGCGGCGGGGGGCGCGGGATGCGGGTGGCGCACAACGACATAAGCCTGAAGAACATGCTCGCCATCGCGCGCAGCGAAGCAGGCATGGCCTTCAAGAACCCCGCCGTCTACATCGAGAAGGTGTTGGAGCGAGCCCGGCACGTCGAGATTCAGATATTGGCGGACCAGCACGGCAACACCATCCACCTCGGCGAGCGCGACTGCTCGATTCAGCGCCGCTTCCAGAAGCTCATTGAAGAGACTCCGAGCCCAGGCGTCAAGCCGGACCTGCGCGACAAACTCACGCGCGCCGCCGTCCGCATTGCGGAGGCAGTAGGCTACACCAACGCCGGCACCGTGGAGTTTCTGGTGACCGAGAACGGCCGGCATTACTTCATCGAGATGAACGCCCGCCTCCAGGTCGAGCACCCCGTTACGGAGCAGGTGACCGGCGTGGACCTCGTGAAAGAGCAGATCCGCATCGCGGCCGGCGAGGAACTGTCCCTGCAACAGAAGAGGGTCGAGTTCCGCGGCTCTGCCATCGAGTGCCGCATCAACGCGGAGAATCCGGCTGATGGCTTCCGCACCTCGCCCGGCACGATCACGCAGTTCATCCCGCCTGGCGGTCCGGGCGTTCGGCTTGATACGCACTGCTACAGCGGCTACGAAGTGAAACCTTTCTACGACTCCCTGATCGGCAAGCTCATCGTCCACCAGCCCACCCGGCAGCAGGCGCTGGCCTGCCTGCGGCGAGCCCTCAGCGAGTTCAGTGTCCAGGGCATTCACACCACCATCCCGTTTTACCGCGACCTGATCCAACACGGCGGTTACGTGAACGGCAACTTCAATGTCCACTTTGTGGACGAGTTCCTCGAATCGAGCTAATGCGAGACCCCCTGAAGGAAGCAAGATGAAGGAAGTAGACATCACAAGGGCCATCATCGAGACTTACACCGAGACCTTTCTTGACTCGCTCCACAGCGACGTCATCGTGGCGGGCACCGGCCCGTCGGGCCTGGTCGCCGCCTATTACCTCGCCAGAGCGGGCCTCCGAACGGTCGTCCTCGAAAGGCGGCTCTCGACCGGGGGCGGCATCTGGGGCGGTGGAACAGGGCATAACATAGTAATTGTAGAAGAAACTGACATTCTTGACGACCTCGGCGTCAGGAGCGCCCGGCGCGGCCGACTCTATACCGTGGGGGCCGTCGAGTTGGCCGCTGCCCTCACCTACCGCGCCGAGCAGGCCGGAGCCAGGATCTTCAATCTGACCGAGGTGGAGGACATCGTCCTCAAGGACGGCGTGGTATGCGGCGTCGTTATCAACACCACCCCCATCGTGACGGCCGGCCTGCACGTGGACCCCGTCTGCCTTGGCGCCAGGAAAGTCGTGGATGCCACCGGCCACGCCGCCGAACTGGTGAACATACTCCGCAGCAAGCTGCCTGACTTCCTACCAGGGCGCATCGGGGAAGGGTTTATGGATGTCGAGCCCGCCGAATCGGGCGTGGTTGACAGAGCGTGTGAGGTCTACCCCGGGCTCTACGTCACCGGCATGGCCGTCTGCACTACGTTCCAGTTGCCGCGCATGGGCCCGATCTTCGGCGGCATGCTGAAGTCTGGCCGGCGCATCGCGGCGCTGATCCAGGAAGCCCTGGCGGGCAAGTGAACACCCTCCCCTGCGCCGTTCGGAGGACGCGCATGTCCCCGCGGGGCATGGCTGACAACTACCGGCGTATCCGCGACTCACTGCCGCCGGAAGTGACCATAGTCGTCGCGGTCAAGGGGCGCACCGCAGGCGAGGTGGCCGAGGTCATTGAGGCGGGCGCGACGGCGATAGGCCACAACCAGGTTCAGGCGGCGGAGCGCATGCGCATGGACCTGGGTCCGGCCGCGGGCTCGGTTGAGTGGCACCTTATAGGCCATCTTCAGCGCAACAAAATCAACCGCGCCTTGCCTCTCTTTGACACGATGCAAAGCGTGGACTCACTGCGCCTGGCCCAGGCACTGAACGAGCGCGCGGAACGCCCGGTGACTGTCTACGTGGAGGTGAACGTCGGGGGCGAAGATACGAAATGCGGCGTGTCGCCCGAAGCCACGCGCCCTCTGCTCGAGGGGATCATTTCGCTGCCGAGAGTGCGCGTGGAAGGCCTGATGACAATGGAGCCCTATTGCGAGAATCCGGAAGACGCCCGCCCCTATTTCCGCCGTATGCGAGAGCTTTTCGTGGGGTTGAAAGCACTCAAAGCGCCCAATATCGAGATGAAGTTTCTCTCAATGGGCGTGACGAACTCCTACAGCGTGGCCGTCCAAGAGAGGGCGAACATGGTCCGCATCGGCACTGCCATCTTCGGGCGAAGGCACGTGTGACCAGTGAGTCGGCGCCTCGGCGGACTCCCGCCGGGTGCTCTGCTACGTGCATCCGTGGGAGGCCGCCATCAGCAGTTCCGCCGGGCTCACCGGCTCGCAAGTAGCCAGCGATTTGTTGACTGCCAGGGTGAGCGCAAGCGTGTGTAGGCCGTCCGAGTAGTCGGACCTAACCGGCGAGCCGTCGTGGTTGCGGACCGCTTCGAGGAAGGTTCTGTCCGCACGACCCGTCCAGCCGCCAGCCGGCTCCGGGAAACAGTCGGTGCGCCGCTCGCCGCCGTCCGCAACCTCAAGTGTGTCCCAGGTCAGTTTCAGCGTGTACCCGCGCGCATCGAACCGCAGGCCCATGTGGGGTTCGCCGCCACCAGTCAGAACGCATGAACTCACCACCTGGCCGACGGCGCCGTTCGAGAACTCCAACAGCGCCACGCTCGCGTCTTCAACGTCGTAACCTTCCACGTCCGTCATGGCGCCTGTAGAGGCGACTGCGTAGACGCTCTCGACCTCGCCGGCAAGATAGCGCAGCAGGTCGTAAATGTGCGTGGACTGCTCCAGGACCTGGCCGCCCGAGAGGGCCTTCCGCCGCCACCAGGCAGCACCGGGCAGACCGCCAAGATAGAAGCCCTGGGCAAGGGTCAACTGCCGGTCCGCCAACTGGTCCCGCGCCGCGGCGACAGCGGCGGAGTACCGGAGTTGATAGCCGACGGCGGTGACAAGGTTCTTCTCACGCGCCATGCTGTCCACCTGGGCGGCGACGACAAGGTCCAGGTGCAGCGGCTTTTCTATGTAGAATGGCAGGCCCTTCTCCGCCAGCTCGATCTCCAGGCTGCCGTGCATGGCGGGAGGCACGCAGACGTACACAGCGTCCAGCGCCTCGCCATCGAGCATGTCCATGCAATCCGTGTAAGCCCTGGCGCCCCATGGAGCGGCCGCCGCCTCCGCGCGGTCCTTCTCAACATCCGAGACGGCTCGTACGGCCACGTCCCCAATCTGACGAAGGTTGGCCAGGTGGACGCGCGCAATCCCCCCGGCGCCCACGAATCCTACGCCTAACGTCATCGCGACCCTCCGCTTCGGGCTGCCTGATCCAGGATCTGCGCCATGCCTGCTGCCGCGGTTGATTGTAGCCAGCGCCCCACGGCTTGCCAAATCCCAAGGCGACTTCGCCGCATGAGGCGTTGGAGCGCAGATCACCGGGAGGAGGGAAGGAACCGCGTCAGTCCACCAACATCAGCATCCGGCCGCAGCTATGGCAGTAGACTATCTCGTCGCCGCGCATGAGGAGGTTCTCGGTCTGCTTTGTGATTCGCGTGTAGCAGCCCTGGCAGATGCGACTCCGCACCTCCGCCAGAGCACGGCTCCGATGGTGGGAGGTCAGGCGTTCATAGGCGGAGAGGACGTTGGGATTGATGTCACGGCGGACGCCATCGCGCTCCTGCTGTAGCTCTGCCACGCGCCGGTTCAGCTCGGCCTGCTGCCCGGCCACCTGCCCCTTTGTTGCTTTCAGCTCCTCCTCTGCCCGACGGACCTCTTCAGCCAGGCGGGCCTCTTCCTTGGTCAGCTCATCCACCGTCTGCAAGGCCGCCAGCCCCTCGTCTTCCCATTTTCGGATGTCTGCCTGTCGGCTCAGAATGGCGTGCCGGATGACGTCGTATTCCTTCTGGTTCTTCGTGACGTTCAGTTGGCCTTTCAACCGGGTGATCTCCGCCTCGGCCTCGCCGATCTTCATCTGGACGCCGTCTGCCTGCCGGAGGGCGTCGCGACGCTGCTGGTGCGCCTGTTCTGAACGGCGTTTCTTCTCTTCTACCTGCCGCTCCAGGTTCCGCACGTCAACGGAGAGCATCTCCGCGTCGTGCTGGAGCTGCTCAATCTGCCGGTTCAAGCCCTGTAAGGTGCTGATCTGCTCGAGGGTCTGTTTCATGGGGTGGAGTCAGTTCGGGCCTTTGGCAGCTCCGCCGCAGGCACCAAAAAAGGCCCGACCTCTTTCGAGTTCGGGCCGTGAAGGCGTCCGTGCCCCCACGCGACGGTCGGGCAGCAACACACTAAAGCTGCGCCCGCGCTCGGTCGCACAGGGCACCCGTGATGAGTATCAGATGACGTTTCTCGCACCACCCGGATTTGGTCTCGCTCCCGCACAAATGGATGATGAATAGTTTACGTGTTGTCCGGCAGACTGTCAATGAAGCCTTCGAGTTGCCTGCTGCGAACCGGGTGCTGAAGTTTTCGCACGGCTTTGGCCTCAATCTGACGGACGCGCTCGCGCGTAACGTTGAATATGCGGCCGACTTCCTCGAGGGTGTACGTGTAGCCGTCCCCCAGCCCGTAGCGCAGCTTAATGATCTCCCGCTCGCGGTATGTCAGGGTGTTCAGGACCGAGTCAATCTTGTCCTTCAGCATCTCTTGCGTAGCAAGCGAAATGGGGCTCGCCGTGGTCTCGTCCTCGATGAAGTCCCCGAAGAAGCTGTCCTCGCTCTCCCCGATGGGGCGGTCGAGGCTGATGGGCCGCTTGGAGATCTTCAGGACGCGCCGCGTCTCGCTGATGCTCAGGCTTGCCGCCTTGGAGATCTCCTCTAAGGTCGGCTCGCGCCCTTTGTCCTGGATCAGCCGCTTGACGATGTTCCGGATGTTGCTCATCGTCTCGATCATGTGCACAGGGATGCGGATAGTCCGCGCCTGATCAGCGATGGCGCGCGTGATGGCCTGCCGGATCCACCACGTGGCGTAAGTCGAGAACTTATAACCCCTCCTGTACTCGTACTTGTCCACCGCGCGCATCAGGCCCGTATTGCCCTCCTGGATCAGGTCCAGGAAGTTCAGGCCGCGGTTGCGGTACTTCTTGGCAATGCTCACGACGAGCCGCAGGTTGCCGCCGGAAAGCTCCTGCTTGGCCTGCTCGTATTGGCCGTGCACAAGGCGAGTGGACTCCACCTGACGCGCGAAGAGCGTGTAGGGCGCACAGATGCGATCCTCCAAGTGCTTGAGTTCGCCTTCAAGCCCTCGCTTCTTGGCCTTGTTCCCGTTGGTCTTGCCGAGTTCGTCCAGCTCCGTCTGGATGCGCTTCATGCGGTCGTAGAGGCTGTTAGTGGCGTCCATGAGGGGCTGTATCCGCTTTATCCGCAGGTACAGCTCCTCGAGGAGTATCATGCACTTGCGAGAGCGGTTGCGGATGGCCTTGAGCGTCTCGACCTTCTTCTTCTCGCTTACGTTCCTCCTGCGGTACAGTTGCCAGTCCACGCGATTCTTGTCAAGCAGCCGGCGGATGGTCTTCAGGTTCTCGGGGACCCTGGCGACCATCGCCTCCTTTTGCAGGTCCGGCAGCGCGCTCACGTTCAGCGTCCTGTCGAACGGCAGCGCGCCGTCGTGCACTTCCTGCAGGATGTCAATGCAGCTCTCCACGGACGGCGTAAACTGGAGTATCTTGCGGCGGAAGCGTTTGCGGGCGATCTCGATCCGCTTGGCCAGCGCGATTTCCTCGTCGCGGCTCAGAAGCGGAATCTGGCCCATCTGAGTAAGGTAAATGCGCACGGGGTCATCTATCTTGTCCATGCTGACCGCTGCGCCCTCTTCCTCCTCTTCGGCCGCTTCGGGCTCTTCGGGCTCCTCTTCCTCGGCCAGGAGGATCTCTCCCTCTTCCTCCTCTTCAAGGTCCCGCTCGTCTACGAGCTCTATGCCCTTCTCGTCGAGGGTCAGCAGTATCTCATCTATGTATTCAGGGCTCACCACGTCGTCGGGCAGGAAGTCGTTCAGCTCCTCATAGGTCAGGAAGCCCTTCAGCTTGCCCTGCTCGATGAGACCTTTGATCTGTTCTTCGATGGTGGGCTTTTCAACTGTCTTCTTCTCGCTCATTGATCTACAGCTCCTGGACTTATGCAATTCGCAGCGTTCAACGGCCTGGTGCCGGCCGACCATTGCCGCGCCGCGGTGCCGATTTTTCATCCTTTTCCTTTAGCCGCCGCACGTGTTCCCTGAGTTCCTCGTCACCCGCGGGGATCACTGCCCTGGCGGTCGCCGACCTCTTACGTTCCACGTAGTCAAGGTAGCCCTCGAGTCGTTCCCTCACCGAAGCTTCCTTGATCCTCTCCCCTCTGGCATCCTCCTCGGCCGTTGCCCTCGACGCCGCAGCGGCAAGCTCGCGGTCATTGAGGGAATTGATGAACTTCCGCGTCTCCCAGTCCTCATCCTCAAGGCCGCTCTCGACGACGCGCTTGAGAAGATCCCTCTCCATGCAGTCGGGCAGAAGCTCACAATCCAATCGTCCTGCCGCCTCCGAGATCAGCTCCGGGTGCGCGAGCAAGAGGCCCAACAGTTCGCCCGGCAACGCTGCCTCCGCCGACAGCTTCATCTCGCTCTCCTGGCCGGCCTGGCGCGCACGCATCCCCCCCCGGACTTCGCGCCGCCTGACGTAGGACCAGGCGCTGCTTTCCCGCACGCCCAACTCGTGCGCAAGCCAGCGCACAATCATGTCTCGCCTGGCGCTGTCCCTGACCGTGAGGGCGAGTTCCGCCACATCGCCGAAGGCAGACAGCTTTCCCTCAATCGTCCCCGTATCGTGTTCGCTGCGCGCAAGAGCCAGCCTGAACTCAAAGAACCCCTGGCTTCCTTTCAGCCTGTCGCGGAACGCCTCGCCGCCCTGGGCGAGCAGGAAATCGCAGGGATCCTGCCCGGCCGGCAGGTCCGCCACGTGGATCTCCATGTCGTGGTTCAGCAGCACCTCAATGCTGTGCGTGGCAGACTTCCGTCCCGCCTCGTCTGCGTCGAAGACCAGTATCACCCGCTCGCAAAACCTGCTCAACGCCCTGGCGTGGTCCTCCGTGAGTGCCGTGCCCAGCACTGCAAGCGTCTCGGGCACGCCGCACTGATGGGCCATGATCACGTCGGTATACCCTTCCAGGATCACCGCCGTCTTGCCCGATCGTATCGCCTCCTTCGCCTGCGCAAGGCCGAAGAAGGAGCGGCCTTTGCTGAACAACGGTGTTTCCGGGCTGTTCAGATACTTCGGTTCATCGCGCTGTTCACGGTCCGTATCTGCCGAATCCTCGCCCGGCCCGGCGGCGTCCATGGCCCGTGCCCCGAACCCGATCGGCCGCCCGGTCGCGTCCTCTATGGGAAACATCAAACGATTGCGAAACCTGTCGTAGTACCCGGGCGCGCGCCCCTCAGCGGGCCGTTCCAACGCCAGTCCCGCTTTGACGAGCAACCCCGCCTCGTAGCCACGCCCCAGGGCGCATCTAAGGAAATTGTCCCACCCGTCCGGCGCGTACCCGAGCCGCCAGGCTCTCACAGAATCGTCGGAAAAGCCCCGACCGGCCAGGTAGTCCCGTGCCTTCTTGCCGCCTCTCCCTTTCTCCAGGCACTTCTGGTAGAAGCTGGCCGCCAACTCGTTGACCTCCCGCAGCGTGCTCAGTTCGCTCCGGGACGGCCCCGACTCTCCTTCGTACTGGCTCAGGTCCACGCCGGCGTCGCCAGCCAGCTTCCTGATAGCCTCGCCGAAGCTCAGCCCTTCCATCTTCTCCAGAAACGTGAAAACATTCCCTCCTTCCTTGCAGCCAAAACAATAGTAGAGGCCGTTCTCAGCGTCCACAGAGAAGGAAGGGGTCTTTTCCTCGTGGAAAGGGCAAAGGCCCCAGTAGTTCCTGCCCTTTTTCTTAAGATCGGAATAGCGGGCCGCCAGGCGTACGAAATCTACGCTGCGGACGATCTGCTGGACTACATGTTCGGGAACGCGACCGGGCACTGACTTCCTCAAAGGAAGAAGTAGCCCCAGATAGGACCGGCGGCAGGTACAATCTCCCCGCTCGGGATAGTATCAAATACAGTATACCCTACAGACGGCCGCTTGACAACCGCGTTTTTGCGCCGCCCAACCGGGACGGGCGGACCCTCCAAAACGGACCGCACAAGACCCGACGCCTGGCCTCTCAGAGCCCGGCCCGCTCAATGACGACCAGCAAGAGCACCAGGCCCGCGGCGATCGGGACGACCAGGACCCACGGATTAACGTTCAGCAGGCGCGGCAGCGTCACGTCACCGAAATCCGCCTTGTGCAGGACGGTCCTTTGCAGGACCGGGTACAGTGAGGCGAACAGGCCGGCGCCAATGACGATGCCCGCCAAACCGCCCACAAGGGCGTCCAGAAAGCCGTTCCCCACGGCTCCCGCAAGTGTGCCAGGGCAGTAGCCGAGCAGGGCGAATCCGACGCCGAAGATCAACCCCCCGATGGCCGTGCCGCCCAGGGATCCTGGCTTGGGGTGCAACTCCGCCAGGCCCAGGCTCGTCAGCAAGTGCACGCCGATCATGCTCGTGATTACGGCCGAAAGCATGATCTTGACGACCGTGAAGTCCTTGAGAAGCAGTTGGCCGAGGATCACGTCGTACCTCGTCACACCGCCCTTCTGCATGAGGAAGCCAAAGGCGATGCCGATGAGCAAGCCAATGCCCAGTTGGACGCCGCGCCTCGCGTGCAAGCTCTTGAGCATTGCCTACCCCCGCCTCAGGTTCCAAAGACCTTGAAGATGACCATAGCCGTGGCAATGCCGCCTGCAAAGAAGCACATGACGGCGATCCAACTGCTCACGGCAAGCTGCATGGTGCCGCTGATACCGTGGCCGCTCGTACATCCTCCCGCCCAGCGGGCGCCGAGCCCGACGAAGACTCCCCCCACGAGGGCGGTGATCAGACGCGGAACAGGCGAGGCCCCGAAAGCCTGTGCCCACCGGTCAGGCACCCAGACGGCGGCAAACTGGCCCGAAAGCGTTGCCGAAAGAAACGCCCCCAGCACGATGCCCAGCACCAGCATCCACTCGCCGTCCACCACAGGGGTGAACTGCCTGTAGTAGGGCTTGAGCGCCACCTTAGCGCCGCGGAAGAGCTTTTCAATCATGCCGCTTGTGCGGGCGTACGCAGCCGAGCACCCGATCGGCCTGTCGCACAGCAGGACTGCCGCGCAGTTCAGAAGCCCGATGGCGACCCCCACGGCGTAAGGAGACCACTGCTTCATGGCCAACCATTCCATCTGTCGCCTCCGTCCTGTCGGCGCTCGCCCGTGCAGCCCTGTGCCGGGAGCAAGCCGCTCCCCCTCCCCTACCTCGTCAGCATTCCAATGGGCGCAGGAATATGGGGCGCCACACACATGGGACATTCGGGTGCGTATCCTGCGGCGCTGTATCCCGTCATCCCCCCCGCTGCGTTCCGCACGTCCTTGAACCCGCGCTGCTTCAGAAGGCTCGCGGCGAGGCTCGATCGGTGGCCCGTGCTGCAGATGGTGACTACGGGCAGGTCATTCCTCAGCTCCCCCGAACGCGTCCTGAGGTCCGGCGCAGGGATATTGATGGCGCCTTCGATGTGCAACTGCTCGTACTCTCGCACCGCGCGCACGTCCAGTAGCGTTAGTCCGCCGCCGCTGTGCGTCAGGTCCTGCAGTTCCCGAGAAGATACCTGCGGCACGTGCTCTGTCGGCAGGCCGGATGCCGCCCACGCGAACATGCCGTCTTCCAGGCAGCCGACAGTCCTGTCCAGCCCTACCCGGCGCAGCATGCCCGCCGCCTCCGCGGCCTGTTCGTTGGTCTCGGTTACGAGAAGCACGTCGTGATCCACGGGCAGGACCCATCCAGCGAACGTAGCGAAGTTGCCGCTCAGGTCAATGTGGTAAGCGCCGGGCACGTGCTGGCCGCCGAACGCCTCATAGCTGCGCACGTCGAGCACAAGCGTCCGCTTGCGGCGCGCCCGCGCCGCGAATGCCGCAGCCTCCAGAGGGACGGGCTGTGGCAGGCGCCGCACGAGGGCCGGCCCCGCCGTATTAGTCGCGCTGCACCGGCTGAAATGGTCGGGCGCCGCCGGCATGTTTGTCGTGAGGGATTTTATGAACGCTTCCCTGTTCTTCAGCTTCAGAGCGGCGTTGTACTTCACCTCGTAGCCGATCGTGCTCGTCCTCTTTGCGCCCATGGCCCGCCCGCACAATGAGCCCGCGCCGTGCGCGGGATAGACCTCGCAGAACGCGGGCAGCTTCATCAGCTTCTGGTGCAGACTGTCATAGAGCTTCGACGCCAATTCCCGCGCCATCCCGGGGAAGAGGTCCGGCCGCCCCACGTCGCCGACGAAGAGCGTATCGCCGCAGAACATGGCCACGGGCTCCTTCCCGCGGGACAGGTCCCTCACCACGTACGACACGTGCTCGGGCGTGTGCCCCGGCGTCTCCAGCACCCGCAACTCCATGTCCTCGACGGCGAACGAGTCGCCCTGCGCCACCGGCACGTGCTCGAACTTGCACCTGGCGGCCTTCGGGGCATAGATGCGCGCACCCGTCTTCTCTGCCAGGTCCAGGTGCCCGGAGATGAAGTCGGCGTGCAGATGCGTCTCGAGTATGTGGGTGACCTTCATGCCCATGGCCTCCGCCGCGTCAAGGTACACCTGCACGTCGCGCCGCGGATCAACGATCGCACAAGTCTCCCCGCCCCCGAGCAGATACGAACTGTGGGCCAACCCTTTGACGAAAAATTGCTGTACAAACATGACGCACCCCCTTTCGCCGCCTTTGAGACGACCCCGACCCTTATGGAAACATCACCTTTTTAGGCTACATGCTGGGCCGCCCGGCTGCAAGGATACGAGGGGCCTCTGCTGGCCGGTCCCTGTCACCATCGAGGAGACGATCCCTCCGTCGGCCGCGGGCCAAACCGGTCGTTAGACTCCGCGGAGTGCTCCTGTTACACTTAGGGGGACGCTGGCGTGACTGAACGGGCACAGTTGCGTCGGCACAGCTTCGCTGCCGCAGCTCACCGGTCGCGGCGGCACATCCGGCAGGCATATGCTCTCCTTTCTCGTACGCCTGCCCTTCCATCGAAGTCGCTCCATGAACCGACTGACGATAGACCCGGGCCGCATTCACGAGTTGCTCGACCGGCAGATACTTCCTTACGTGGAGACTCCGGCGCGCTACATCGGCGGTGAGGTGAACGCGGTCCGCAAAGACCCCGCGAACGTTGAGGTCAGCTTCGCGCTCCTTTTCCCCGACCTCTACGAGGTGGGGATGTCCTACCTCGGTTACCAAATCCTTTACTCCATCATCAATCGCCTTGACTGGGCTGCCGCCGAGCGCGCCTATGCCGTCTGGCCGGACATGCAGGCGCAAATGCGGCGTCACGGCATCCCGCTCTACACGCTGGAGAGCTTCAGGCCCGTGCGCGAGTTCGACGTGGTGGGCTTCAGCCTTCAGTACGAACTGCTTTACACGAACGTCCTCGCCATGCTCGATTTATCGGGCATCCCAGTTGAGAGCGCTGAGCGCGGCCCGGATGACCCCATCGTCATAGCGGGCGGGCCGGGCGCCGCCGCGCCCGAGCCGATGGCGGACTTCATAGACCTCTTCTTTCTTGGCGATGGCGAGGAAATCATCGTCGAGTTTGCAGAACTGGTGCGGGAGGCGAAGGCGGCAGGCAAGTCACGCTCCGACATCATCATCGAAGCGGCCCGCCGCATTCGGGGCGTGTACGCCCCGGCGCACTACGAGGCCTCGTACGGACCGGACGGCGTCCTGCGCAGCATCCGCCCCACGAAGAGCGGCCTGCCCAAGCGCGTCCAGGCCGCCAGAATTCTGGACCTCGCCGCCGCCTATTTCCCCACGGACCTTCTTGTGCCGTTCGTCGAGACCGTCCACGACCGCATAAGCCTGGAGATAATGCGCGGTTGCACGCGCGGGTGCCGTTTCTGCCAGGCGGGGATGCTGCGCCGCCCCGTGCGGCCGCGCCCCATCTCTCAGCTCGTGGAGCTGGCGCGCCAGGCCTATAAGAAGACGGGCTACAGCGAGATAGGGCTCACGTCACTGTCCTCCAGCGACTACCCCGACTTTCAAGACTTGCTGAGGCAGATGAACGAGTTCGCTGTGCCGCGGGGGATCAGCCTGTCCCTTTCCAGCCTCCGCGTGGGAGACCAGCTTCGGTTCCTCCCGGAGGCAGTCAGCCAGGTGCGCAAGAGCGGGCTGACCATCGCGCCGGAGGCCGCTTCCGACCGGCTCCGAGCTGTCATCAACAAGGACGTTACCAACGAAGAACTCCTGGCCGGGGTGCGCGCGGCCTTCAGCGAGGGATGGCTGCTCGTAAAGCTCTACTTCATGATCGGCCTGCCCACGGAGACGCTGGAGGACGTGGCAGCCATCGTAAAGCTCAGCGAGCGCGTGAGCGAAGCACGTGCTGAAGTGGCGGGCGGGCTCGGGAAGGTCAACGTCAGCATTGCCCCGTTCGTGCCCAGGCCTCACACGCCGTTCCAGTGGGAGCCGATGGCCCCTCTCGAGGCCCTGCAAACCGCGCGAGACCTTATCACCACGACGGCCCGCCGTAAGAGCGTGCGCTACAAGTTTCACGACCCGCGTTGCAGCCTGCTGGAAGCCGTGCTCTCGCGCGGTGACCGGCGACTCGGCCGCGTGATCAAGCGCGTATGGGCGGCCGGCGGCCAGCTTGATGCCTGGAGCGAGCATTTCTCGTTTCGCCTCTATGAGCGCGCCTTCGAGGAAGAGGGCCTCTCCATGGACTTCTACGCCAATCGTCCCCACGGTTTCGACGAAGTGCTTCCGTGGGATCACGTGGACTTCGGGCTGCACAAGGGGTTCCTGCTTGCCGAGCGCGAGAAGGCCTTCCGGGGCGAGATGACGCCCGACTGCCGGACGGGCGAATGCGCGCTTTGCGGGTCGTGTGCGCCGCCCGCGTCCACGCCACAGTAGGATTGACAGCCCCAGCTCCGGGGGCTACAGTAAAGCCACTTGCTCCAATGTGTCACGACTCCGCGTTGCGACAGGGCGTGGGCCATGCCTATATCAGTTCGCTGTGACTGCGGGATCGTGTTTGCGGTGCCGGACGAGAAGGCCGGCGGCACAGGCACGTGCCCGCGCTGCGGCAAAGCCCTCGTTGTGCCCCTTACTGCCGGGGCACCCTTGGTGAGCGACCCCATCTTCGGGCGGGACAAGTTCCTTCTCCACCAGAAGCATTTCACGTTCGGCAAGGAAAAGTACGTGCTGTTCGCCGAAGACGGAAGCCCTCTGCTCTACATTGAGAGGCCCTATCACACGGGGAGGGATTTCGTGGCGCTGCTGGCTGCCATCGCGGCGTTTGCCGTGGTAGGCAGCCTGTTCGGCCTCCTGGCTTGGGCGGTTCCCGTTGAAGCCCTAAAGTGGGCTTTCGGGGTGCTGGCGTTCGTCGGTGGCCTGGCAGCCGCCATCGTTGTGGCTGTTATCTGCAGCCGGAAGCGGCACGTCTGGTTTTACCGCGATGAGGCACGGCAGGACAAAGTCATGGATGTCCAACAGCTTAAGAAGGTCCAGATTCCCGCGGCCACGTACAGCGTGCGCGACGCGCAGGGGCACCCGCTGGCCCTCCTGAGGAAAAACTACTTCTACGACTTGTTCCGGAAGCGCTGGGACTGCCAAAGGCCGGACGGCAGCCCTCTGTGCGTCGTCAAGGAGGACTCGCTGTTCCAATCCCTCCTGAGGCGCTACGTTGGCGGGATCTTGGGCTTTCTGGCGCTGAGAACTAACTTCGTGTTCCTCGATCCTGCCACGGACGAGCAGTTGGGTGAGTTCAACAGGAAGTTCACGATTCTTGATCGCTACGTGCTTGACATGAGCGCCGACGCACACCGAAAGGTGGACCGGCGCATCGCGGTAGCCATCGGAGTTATGCTCGACACGGGAGAAAATCGGTAGGGGGCGCCAACGCATGGATTGGGAACCCGTAATCGGACTGGAGACGCATGCCGAGCTTCTGACCGAAAGTAAGCTCTGGTGCCCGTGCAGCACCCAGTTCGGCCGGAACGCCAACAGCCAGACGTGTCCTGTCTGCCTCGGCATGCCGGGCTCGCTGCCGGTGCTGAACGTGCGCGCCATGGAGCTTGCGCTCCGCGCGGCCGTCGCGTTGCGCTGCACGATAAACCGGCGCACGTTTTTCGATCGCAAGAATTACTATTATCCTGACCTGCCGAAAAACTACCAGATTTCCCAGAACTACTGCAACCTCGGCGTGGACGGCTCCCTGGACATCCCCTCGAACGGCGGAGCGCGGCGCATCGGCATCCTGAACGTCCACCTCGAAGAGGACGCGGGCAAAAACCTGCACGCGGAGGCTCCCGGCGCCGACTACAGCCTCGTGGACCTGAACCGCGCCGGCATCCCGCTCCTGGAGATCGTCAGCGCGCCGGACATGCACAGCGCCGAGGAAACGGATAGCTACATGCAGACCCTCCGCCAGGTGCTGCTCTACACGCAGGTCTCGAGCGGCAAGATGCAGGAGGGAGCGCTGCGCTTCGAGGCCAGCATCAGCATGCGGCCGGCCGGGACGCAGGAGCTTGGCGCGCGTGTGGAGATCAAGAACCTGAACTCGACGAAGGCCGTACGCCTCGTCCTCGAATACGAGATGCGTCGCCAGGGCGCGCTGCTCAAGGAAGGGAAGCCGGTACAACGCGAGACGCGCCTCTGGGATGAAGTCCGGGAACGCAGCGGGCGCATGCGCTCCAAGGAGGAGGCCCAGGACTACCGTTACTTCCCCGAGCCCGACCTGCTCCCCTTCGAGATTGACGAGGAGATGATGTCGCGCGCCGCGGCGCGCGTCCCGGAACTGCCGCTGGAGCGCCGCCGCCGCTTCTCCTCCACGCTCGGCCTGAGCGAATACGACGCTTCCGTGCTGACCGACGAACGCGCCGTAGCAGACTTTTTCGAGGACTGCGTGAAACAGTACCCGGCACCAAAGAGCCTCGCGAACGTGATATTGAATGTGATGCTGGGGCAGCTTAGCGAACGTGGGACTTCCATTAGCCAAGTTCAGCCGAAGTACGTTGCCGACGTTGTCAGAATGATGGACGACGGGAAGATCACGGCGCGGGTCGCTCAGGAATTGCTGGCGCGCGAAATCGAGAGGGTCAGCCGACCCATCGTCGGGGAAGGATCGGGCGCTACTCAAAGGCAAGCTCCCGGCGATGCGAGCGGCAGCGTCGAAGTCGGAAAACTCATCGAGCAACTCGGTCTCCAGCAGATCAGCGACGAGTCCGCTCTGGAGCCGGTCGTCGAGCAGGTCATTCGCGATAATCCGAAAGCCGTGCAGGACTACCTCGCCGGCAAGGCGCAGGCCCTCGGGCCGCTCGTCGGCGAAGTGATGCGCCGGACGCGCGGCAAGTCCGACCCGCGGCTCGTCAACAAGATGCTGCGGGAGCGGCTCGATGCAAAAGGATAGTTGATAGTTGATAGCGGGGTGGTTGTTAGCATTGATGGCTGCCAGTGGAAAGGTGCCGGAGGCCAATGCATGGTGCCGCGGGCTCACCCGCACCCTGTCATTCCGAGGAGCGCGCAGCAGGGGCGCGCGACGAGGAATCTCCATGCGCCAAGGAATTCTGCATTTGGGGATCCCTCGTTCGCCGTACGGCGAACTCGGGATGACGGCGTTCCGGCAGGCCAAACAGGCGCGTCGCCATCTTTCCCTTCTGTCGCCAAAGGTCACTAACAACCGGCCTCCGGAGTCTGCCATGCAATGGCTGGAACTAACATCTGACGGGATGCGGGGCGCAATCGAGAAGGCGGCCGGCCTCTGCCTCCTCCCCATGGGCTGCTTGGAGCGGCATGGGCCGCACCTTCCTGTCGGCACTGACCAGATCTGCGCCGACGCGGTCTCTCGCGCCGCCGCGGAGGCCGAGCCGGCCGTCGTCTTCCCTTCGTACTACCTGGGCGCGATCTTCACCGCCAAGCACCACCTCGGCACGGTCGCCCTGACGCGGAAACTGCTCCTGCCCATTCTTGAGGCCACCGTTGACGAAATAGCCCGCAACGGCTTCAAGAAGATCCTTATCGTGAACAGCCATGGCGGCAACCGCCGCATGCTGCACCTTTTCCTTCGGATGCTGCTCGACGAACCGCGCGACTATGTCGTCTACACCACGGACTACTACGTCCTCGATGAAGGCCCGCGGCTGCGCTGGCATGAGATGCGCAACAGCGACTTCGGCGGGCACGCCGACGAGATGGAAACCAGCGTGATGCTCTACCTGCGGCCCGATCTCGTCCACATGGAAGCCCTGGCGCGGCCTGACGAAGGGCGGCCCCTGGGACGCCTCAGGCACCTGCCCGACCTGAATACATCCATTAGTTGGCATGCCGACCACCCGACTCATTACGCAGGGGACGCCCGCGCGGCAACGGCCGAGAAGGGCGAGTTCCTGTTCAAGGCATGCGTACAGAGACTTGTGAAACAGATGCGCGCCATAAAATCCGACTCGGTCAGCCAGGAGCTGCAAAACGAGTTCTACCGCAAGGCGGCGCATCCTGACCGCGCGGATGAGTGATGCTTGCCGTGCGTCGCCATCCCGGAGGTGATCTTGAGACTCTTTCTCCCAGCCGTCGTCATCGTTGCCATCCTGGCATACCTGGCCCGCAGGTTCCTGGGTGGTCGCGCCTGCACGCCTGTCCCGCCGCACGTTGCCCGCTTCCTCGACGGCCGCCTCAGGCACGCGGTTCAACCGCCTCGGAGAATCGTGGAGCGCAGCAAGATTGCGAAAGGCATGTGCGTCCTTGAGGTTGGCTGCGGAAACGGGGCGGTGGCAGCTCCTGCGGCCCGGGCGGTCGGCGACGGTGGCAGCGTCTACGGCCTCGACATCCAGCAGCAGATGCTCGACCTCTTCAAGCGCAAGCTGCAAAAACCCGAGAACGGGGACATCCGTAACGTCCGACTTGTGGCGGGGGACGCGTGCGTGCTCCCCTTTTGCTCCGATTCGTTCGACGCCGTTTACGTCGTCGAAGCACTGGGAGAAGTGCATGACCCGGACAAGGCGCTCGTCGAGATGAAGCGCGTGCTGAAGCCGGGCGGCATCCTGGCCGTAACGGAGTTCTTCATTGATCCGCACTACAGCCGCAGGCCGGCAATGGCCAAGAGGTGCGCTGCCGCGGGCCTTATCCTGAGCGCGACGGCGGGGAGCTTCTGGAACTACACGCTGACGTTTCGCAAAGCGTGAGAGCAGACGGGCCGGCGAGCGTTCCTGACGGAGATCGACGCGCTCTACTGCGACGTGATTGTGCAGCGGTGGGAACAGTTCCCGGGGCGGAGAGAGGAGCGGATAGCGTCGGAACAGGCGGCAGCCCATCCCGAAGAGTGAGAAGCTGTTCAGGTTTTTAGCGAAACTCATGCTTGCGAAGTGGTACGGAAAAGTTATAATCCATTTCGAATGTGGCAGGGCTACGCATATTGAGACCCAGGTTCGGCGGGTGTGGGGATACGATGATCTCCCCGGAAATGTGCAGGCGGACCTCCCAGAGCTCTCCTCGCGAAGTGACCTCAACGCTTTGGGGCCAATTTCACCCCAAGGTGGCTACGACCAAAGGCTGGTGAGTCCAATGGAGGCATGAGGCTGGACACCGGGTTTGTAGACGTGGCACTAGACGCGCCTCGGGTTCACCACTGGCGACAGGGGCATGGGAGGCGATTAGGGTCTGAACTAAGCGGAGGTGAGACAATGAGGAGTCACGTTTTCGGGCTAGCGGTAGCACTGGTCAGCCTTCTGGCAAGCGGCTGTGCGCGTGATCGAGTAGTTTACGTGACGCCGAATACTGAACCGCCCGGGGCATCGATCTTCGAACTGGGGTTCACGCCAGAAGCATCTGCAACGTTTCCCACCTACTGTCACGTTCTGACTGAGGAAGAGCAACGATCCCGGACGGTACGACTGCCGCCGCTGGTATTCCAGTTGCCAGGCTATCAGCCATACGTCTGGAGGCCTACTCCGGTGTCAATGGACAGCAATCTCTGGAAGTCAGGCCCCCACTGGTCCAACAAGGACAAAGTCTACTTGGAGAAAGACCCCAGCTATATAGGACCAACGGTATCCAACCTCATCAGGCTTACAGTGAACTCGGAACCCGCGGGGGCTCGGGTGTACCAGAAGGGAAGCTACTGTGGTACGACGCCGCTGACTCTGGACTACAAAATAGGGAACGATTCGTACAGGTTCGGCAGGTTCCGCTGTGAGCCGCTCATCGCGGTGCACGATGCCTGTCTCCCCGTGCAGCAAGACCTCGAATTCCAGGTGGATCCGGACTGGCGGTACCAGTCCGGTCAAGTGCACGAATATGCCACGTTGTTTTTGCTCAGAACAGACCCCGACTATCGGCCGCCGGTTGTTATTGAACAGGGAGGTTCCACTGGCGGCGGAGAATCAACGATTAACTTGCGGGTGAAGCAGGACAAAGACATATTGGACTACCTTCAGCAAACAGGACAAATAATAGGAATCTATAAGTCGCTGAGGCCCATCCGGTGAAGAATGACGCAGACAAGCGCGAGAACTAGCCAAGTACATCGCAAGGGCTAAGTGCTCCCTCTGAGTCGTTGAAGCAGAATGTGGCGTTGATGGATGAAGCCTGACGGCTCGGCCGCCAGGCGTTGAATGATCAAGCCCGGTTGCGCGGAGACCGGATGTCTCCGTGCATCGGGCTTTTTCTTTCGCAGGAGCCGAAGAAGAAGCCCCGACCGACCCGCCTACGCCGAGGCTACGGGGGGCAGGTTTGGCTGGGGCTGGGGAGACGGGATAACGCCACTTGCCCAACTCGAACTCGCCTCCGGCGGCCGTGCAGAAGCCAGCAATCTCGCCCTTCTCCTGAATTTCGCGTAGGAAGGGCGCGTAAATCGTCGCCTCCGGCGTCTTGCCGTCCGCACGCCAGCAGCGCATCTCGAACGCGCGCTCGACGCGGCCGACACCTACATGACTTCCTGGGCTTCACTCCCGAGCGGCTGTGTCTTTGGCCAAAACCTTCAGATAGGCGTCGTAGGCATAGGCGCGATCACGCCGCCGCCCCGTGATCTCGCGAAGAACGCCCGCCTCGCCGAGCACCTCGATGGCCTTGGCGGCCGTGGGCTTGCTCGCCTCCAGGAGGTCGGTTGCCGTGTTCAGCGTGACGATGGGGTGCTCCGGCAAGAGATCGTAGAGGCGTATGGCTGTGACCGTGGCGACGGGGCTCTGGACGACCGCCCGGCGGTCCCTCCCAATCACGGCGAACAGCCGCTGCGCTGCCTCCACGCCGTCCTCGGCGGTCTCGCGCACGGAGTCCAGGAAGAACGCCGTCCAGCCTTCCCAGTCCCCCTCAGTCCGAACCGCTCCGAGCCGGCCGTAGTATTCCTGCTGGTGCCGCCTGAAGGCGAGGCTCAGGTAGAGCAGCGGCAGCGAGAGCAGGCCCCAGTGCTCCACGAGCAGCGCGATAAGGAGCCGGCCGATGCGGCCGTTCCCGTCGAGGAACGGATGGATCGTCTCGAACTGCACGTGCGCCAGACCGGCACGCACAAGCGGCGGCAGCGGGTCATCGCTGTGAATCCAGCGCTCCAGGTCCGAAAGGCCGTCAACAACGGCGTCGGGCGGCGGGGGGATGAAGACGGCGAGCCCCGGCGTCGCGCCCCCCACCCAGTTCTGCGAGGTACGCACGCTGCCCGGCTGCTTGCCGGCGCCCTTCGCCCCACGCATCAGCCGCGCGTGGGCACCGCAAAGCAGGCGCGTGCTCAAGGGGAGCCCCTTTGGCCGCGCCAGTTCCTTCCGGGCGTAGGCGAGGGCGTCAACGTAATTGCAGACCTCCGCCACCTCGGCAGGCCGTTCGGCCTCGCGGGTGGCCTCAAAGGTCAGGGCATCCATGAGCGTGGCCTGGGTGCCCTCGATCTGGGAGGAGATGACCGCCTCCTTCCGCACGAAGCCGTAGAGGAACCAGTCGGCGCTCGGCACCATGGCGCCCGCTATGGCTAAACGGCTGAGAGCAGCCAGGGCGGCCTCATGGAGAGTGCTGAGTTGGCCCTCGATGCGGAGAGGCGGATTCGTGGGCGGGAGCGGGTCAGGAACGAAGGCGAGGACCCTTTCGCCGCCTACGGTGATTTCGTGGTAAGAGCCCGTCCTGCGCGCCATCGCTGGTCAAGCTTCCTTTGCCAACGCTACCCGTTAGTAAAGATATCTTACCTAACGGCGGCGCTAAGTCAAGTGCCCTTTACTAAGCGCTAAGGCAGAGCGCGACTGCCATGTCTTGAAGAAGACACCCTGGCGTGGACGGCCGATGTGGAAAGAGGTACGTCATGGTTATGTCAACCACTAACTCGAACTTGCCCCTTGCTACCTTGGGGAAGCGGGACTGGTCGCCCTTTTTCTGGATCTCGCGCAGGATCGCAGCGTAGACCGTGGCCGCCGGCGTCTTGCCCTAAGTGCCTACAATCCATAGACGTGCGGCGGGGCAAGGTACTCCGGGAACCGTCCCATGAGCGCCTTTCGCAGCTCGTAGCAAAGGTGGCAGGCGCTCACGTACTCCGCCTTGCGCTCCACGGCGTAGGCATCCGCCAGCAGGGCCGGCCCGCCTCTCAGCATAGGCCCCGAGAGGGGGTGTGCGTCGGGATCGTAGCCCCTCACCAACTCTGCAAGTGGCGTCGCCCACATGTTCCCCATGCAGAGCCCCTGGCATAGGTGGACGTTGCCGTAGGCGTCCACGTGCACCCGTCCTGGGTTCCGCAGATCCTCAGTGGGGCATTTGGTGAACTGCTCATACGGCTTCGTCGGCAGGCCGTTAAGGAACTTCTCGGCTGCGCGCCCCCTGAACATCACCCCTCCGCCCACGGTCCGCTGCCCTTCCGCGTTCACGACGATGGAAGGTTTCTCCGTGCGAAGCACCGAAACGGCCATTCCGAGCTTCTCGGCCGCAACCTTGACGTTCCGGGCATGGCTGTTCTCGTCTTCGCCGTAGTGCAACGCGTCGTCGCTGATGGAGACGCTCGGAACGCCCAGGTCCTTAAGAGGCCTGAGCCATGCCTCGGCGTCTGCTGCGGAGACGGCCCAGTAGGCATTGGTCACTACACCGGGCTTGAAACCCCGCTCCCGCGCAAGCCTGATCCCCTCAAGCATTATGGGATAGAAGAGAAACGGCTCCCCGCCCTCAAAACACACGGACTCAATCGTCCCGATCTTCGGAAGCTCATCGAGGGCTTGCCGTATCTGGTCAAGCGTGAAAGTGCCCTGCGCCTGAGGACTTCCATAGACAAAGCAATGGTCGCATGCCTTGTTGCACATGTACGTAAGGAGGAAGTGTATGCCTTTCATCCGGTCCCTATCGCCCTCCTGCTCGTCCTCGCGGCGACGGCAGACTGCGCCCGTTGATTGCCGTTGACTGCCTGTCGGCCGCGCGGCCCATGCGTCGCTACTTCTAACTCTAACCCAGCCCCGCGCGAGACGCAAACGAGCGAGAGGCGGGGACTTTGCGTGACATTGGCCTGACGGCCGGCGCTGCCAGTGAGGAGGTGCGCCGGCCACTTTTGGGGGTGAAACAGTACGCTCTGCTACAGGACATCCTTCGTCAGCCGCTTGCTCAGCACCCAGTATCTCCGCCCGAACCCCCTGTGGAAGTAAAGCTCGAAGGTCTCGCCGGTCGTCGTCTTCACTACGTAGTGGTCACGGTGCCGCCGCTGCCACCACGGCTTGGCGAAATCGAGCGCTCGCCAGAACTTCAGGACCTCGGCGATCCCGTACTCCTTCCCCTGCCACACGAAAGAGGTTGGCGGCCCGGGCTTTACGGCAAAGCGCACTTCGATTTCGTCGCCTATGAACTCAGGCATGAGCGAAGCCCCCCTTGCGACCGCGCGCCGGAGCGAGCCATGTTGGGGCGGAAGAGGTCTTTTCGCCACACTCGTGGCGGGCTCACCTCAGCTCGTCTCTACGGGCCAGTAAGGCTTCGGCGCGCCCTCGGCGCTTACGGCAATGTGCCTGTCCGCCTCATAGAGGGCCGGCAGCTCCAGCAGTCGGTACTGCTTCCGGACGGCCTCCTCCGGCACGGTTCGCTCCCGTTTGGCGTTCCTTGCCAGGCCCTCCGCCAGACTCACGTCGAAGAGATAACTCACGATCTCCGCGCCCGACCAGCGCGCGGCCTGCACGGGCATGAACCGCAGTTCTTCCGAGTAATTTGTTGCGTCGAACGTCACCTCCTCGCCGTCCCTGAGCCTTTCCCGGATGCGGTCCATGCAACGCTGGAAGACCAGGTAGTTCTGGCTCTGGTCGGCAGGGTCGCCGGTAAGTTCCTCCCGCATGCGGTCTGATGAGACGATGGCTGTATCCCTCAGGTGCTCCGCCGCCCAGCGCGACTTGCCGCACCCCGCCGTCCCCACCAGCAAGTGCAGCCTGCCGCGCGGCTTGTCTCTTGCCAGCCGCAGCCGCTCGACGAACCACTCCTCCTCGTTCATCCGGGCAACCAGCTCGAAATACCGCATCGAGTTGAGCATCCGGTGCCGCTCGCGCGCCTCTTTGAAGCCGACCTCGAACATGCGCTCGGGGGCGAGCCGTGCTGCGTAAGGCTGCCCGAACGCGCCGATCTGCTCGGCTCTTCTCCTGAACTCCTCCAACCGCAGGCTTTCCGCGCCGCCTTCCGCACCCAAGGCGCGCCCGTCCGCCCGCCTCAGGTGGTAGAGCGCTCGCAGGTCGAGCGCGCACGAAAGCCGCATGTAGGCCTCCGGCGGCGCGCCCGATCCCACAAACCCGGCGGGCCTGCGCTGCGAAAGGACCAGCGCCACGGCGTGCTCGCGAACCGTGAAGGGAACGCCCCAGTCCCTGAGCAGGTCCCGCATCAGGCGCACGCTCTCGCGCGCGTGCGGTGTCGCCAGGGAAACGCGCCGCCCGGCGGGCGAGCAGACCTCCGGCAGACCGACGTGCTGGAACAGCGCGGCCACATAGGCCGTCGGCATCGGGCTCCACCAGGGCGCCTGCACGGAGTTCGTCGAGCGAGCGGGCGCAGGCGGCGGGTCCGCGAGCAGGGCATCGAGCGCGCATTGCGTGTGATCGAGCAGCGAGCGCTCGCCACAAGGGAAGTCTGCGAGACGGCAAAGGAAGGGAAGCTCGTCGCCACACCGGGCGAGTTCGGCGGCCAGGTCAAGCCGCTCCGCGTTTAGCAGGCTCTGCCTGAACTTGTGCATCGGCGGATGGTACGGAAGCCGGGAATATGCCCTCCAACACTGCCTCCGGCACGACCGACCGGTAGGGAGTTTCTACCACAACCACGCCGTTCAGCACAAACTCACGCCTCACCCGCCACCCCACCGCGCAGGTCAGCTCGTACGGAATCCTGTCCACCCGGGCGGCCATTTCCTCGACGCCAATGTACTGATCCTCCTGCCGGCCGTAGATTACCACCTCGTCCCCTGGCCGCGCGCCGGGCACGTCCGTGACATCTATAAGCGTCTGGTCCATACAGACCCGCCCCACCACGGCAACCCGCTTGCCGTGCACCAGCACCTCCCCCACGTTCGAGAACTGCCGGATGTAACCGTCGTGGTACCCGATCGGCAGCGTGGCAACGACGGAATCGCGCCAGGTCGTAAACGTATGCCCGTACCCGATCTTCTCCCCGGACGGCAGCTTTCTGCAATATGAGATGCGCGTCCGCATGGTAAGCACCGGCCTGAGGCCGGCCCTCGCCTGAAGTTCCGGACGCGAGCAGAGGCCGTAGAGCATCAGCCCCGGCCGCACGCCGTCAAAGTATGCCTCCGGCATGCGCAGAATGCCGTTGCTGTTAGCCATGTGCGTAAACGGCAGCTCTATCCCGGCCCTTCTGAGCTGCGAGAGCACGGACTTGAACCGCCGGATCTGCTCCTTGCTGAAGCTCAGGTCGTCCGCGTCGGCACATGCAAAGTGCGTGAAGATGCCGGCGATGCGCAGCCCGGCCAGCCGGGACAACTTGACGACCACCGGCGCCACAGTCCGCCAATCCAACCCGATGCGGTGCATCCCTGTGTCTACCTTGAGGTGCGCCTTCGCCTGCACGCCCCGCCTCAGCGCACTCGTGGCGAGTTCACATGCAAAGGGCTCGTCCGTGACGCACGCGGTGATGTCGTTATCGAGAATGGCCTCGATGTCCTCAGCGGGCACCGGGCTCAGGAGGACAATGGGCTTCTTGATGCCCGCCGCCCTCAGGTCCACTGCCTCTTCCGTCATGGCAACGGCGAACATGTCTACTCCTGCCGCGCTCGCGGCATGGCAGACCGCAGGCGCGCCGTGCCCGTAGGCGTCCGCCTTGACCGCTGCGCATATCTTGCGCTCGCCAACAAGGCTCCGGATGACCTGCACGTTATGCCCTACTGCGTCCAGATCCACCCGCGCGACCGTAGGCCGCGGCATTGCCGCCTCCATACAATCAGGAAAAGCCGAAGCGTAGCCGCGCATTATAGGTTGCGCCGTTTTCGCAGCGCAATCAGAGCGCAACCAAATCAGCCGAAAGCCCTGCGGACGCCGCAGAAAGCCTCCGCACGCCGCTGGCCTTGTGGGAAAAATCGCTCCACCGAAAATCCGGCCCATTCTCGCATGCAGGCCGGCCCGCCGTCCTCTAACTCGGTCTGCCTGCAACGGGCGTGGGCACGCGCCGCCTTTGTAAGGTTGCCGATGCTCCTGATATAATCAATTGAGGTAGAAGGCGCGTGTAATCCCTTATTTGGCCGCTGCGCGCACGTTCTCCGCCTCATGGATACGGAAAGAAAAGCCCTGCGAATGCGGAATGGCAACGGCCGCCTCGGTTTTCAAGTCGAAGACATAACCCTCAGGAGCAGGTCCCTCCGGCCCGGGGCGCCCCCGTTGCGCCTCGCCCAGCTCAGCGATCTGCACATGCGGGTCTTCCGGAAGCGTCACAGCCGGCTCGTGGAAGTCGTCAACGAGCGTAAGCCGGACCTCTTGTTCCTGACCGGAGACCTGGTAAGCCGGCATCCCTTCACGTGGGAACTGGCTGAGAATCTTATCTCACAGTTCGACCCCCGGCTGGGCATCTTCGCTTGCCCCGGCAACCACGAGGCCAAATCCATACGCCGGCCTTCGGCCTTGAAGGAACTTATGGCCGGGTGGGGAGTGATCCTGCTCATCAACGAATCGCACACGATTGAGACCGAGTCGGGGACGGTGCGTGTAAGCGGCCTCGACGACCTCGCCCATGGCTGGCCGAACTTCGCCGAGACCTTCCAAGATGGCGCGCGCGGCGGTTACTCGATCCTGCTCTCCCATGCCCCGCTTGCGGCGCGTCTTATCGGCGAGAAGGCAGGCGTGAACCTGATCCTGAGCGGCCACACCCATGGGGGCCAGCTTCGGATCCCACTGCTATGGCCTCGCATGCTGCCGAGCTGTCATGGCGGGTACCCGGCCGGGCTTTACGACCTGGGCTGGGGGCACCTTTACGTGAACCGCGGGTTCGGAGGTTCGATCTGGATGCCGCTGCGGTTCCGCTGCCCGGCGGAGGTGACCTTCTTTGAGATACGGCCGGCCTGAGCGCGCTCCTACCCCTATTTTCGCGCGCTGATCAGGTTTATGACTGCCTTGGCAACCGCCTTCAGGTCGTTTGTCGTACTGAGGTAGCTGGCTGCCCCCATGCTTCGCAGCTTCCTCTGACGCGTCTTGTCCTTCGTCCCGTTGTAGATCACGAGGGACATGGACCGGTCGCGCTCGCGAAATTCGCGGATGATCTCTTCGTCGTTAATGCCTGGAATTGTGGCGTTTACGACCGCCAGGTCCATCATCCGCTCGGTCAGGATATTCCGGGCCGTCGTCAAGTCCAGCGCCACCTCGCATTCGTAACCATGCTCCGTGAAGACGTCGCGCAATTCGTCTATGTTGTGGCGGTCTTCTTCCACGAGCAGAAGCCGGCGCCGGATGACGGGCTCGCGAGACGTAAACACTTTCTCAGGCAGCGCTTGGAACACCGCCTGAGCCGTTGCGGCCCGCCCGGCGCCTCCGCTTTGCTTTCGCAGGCGTTTTGGCTTTGCGCGCATTGCGCGAGGCCTCCTGGCACGGCACAAAGAAGCAGCTTAGAATCACTCCTTCAACCCCAGTGTAGCAAAAGATTCACGGACTGTCAAAAGTTAGGCGCCAAATCCTCCACAAACCGGCATCCATGATGATGTTACAACGCGCGTTCTGCCACAGAAAGCCGGTTCGCCGTTACCCGTGCGGCCTTTGTATCCGCCAAGTAGCTGGGAAGATTCGGTGGGTGTCCTATGAGCGGACTCTCCCTCTCCTTCTTTCCAACGGGCGCGGCATCGGATAGACTACTTGCGCGCCGTTGGTGACTGTCCGTGAGCCAAAGAAAATGTGGGGCCAGTTAGCTCGCCGGTCATGCGGCCCTGGTCCAGCAGCATCGAGGTGGTTAGATGAGAAGGATACCGTTGCTTGCCATAGTCTTGTTGTCCGTGGGCAGCATCGCAGGGTGCGAACATCCCAAAGCCTACCTCATTGACCGCGGGCGAGATGCGGCCGATATCGTCACACTGACTGTCGGCTTGGGAGCAGGCGCACGAGCGAGAATGGGGCCTTTACATGCGGGCTTGATCCTATTCGCCGACGTGGGCGGGTTGCGTGGCGGAAATCTGGTGACATATCGTCCCGCTCATGCGGGGCATGAGATCGTGGGAACGGTGATGGCAGATGCAACGATTTGGTCACATGAGAACTTCTTTCTGGGTCCGAACTTCTGGGGAAGCCTCCACCGGTTCAAAGAGTTCGAGGCGCGCGGCCTGCCCCTGCTGTCGGGCGTCCAACCTGCCTTGCAGGTGACAGAGGTCGAGGCCGAGAGCGAACCCCTAGTGCATCCGTACTACACGCAGGTCGAAGCGGTCGTCGCGCTCCTCGGCGGCGTCCGGGCCGGCGTGAACCCCGGCGAAGCCCTGGATTTCCTGCTTGGGTGGTTCGGGATTGACATCTTCAACGACGACGCCGAGATGAGGAAGGCAGAAAGGGAATCTGCCTGGACCATCAAGTGACAACCAAGTGTCCGTCAATTGATCAACCGCCGCTGTCTTGCCGGCTCTGTCGTTAGACTGACGCTCCGTGTCGTCCGCCTCAGGCGGATTCGAACCGAAGGAAATCTCGAATCCATGGGCTCATGCCCGTGGCAGTAGCGTGACGACTGTCCCTGACGGGACGGGCTCAGGAGAATGAGCGAATCGTTTACAGTCCAGCGAGTCTGGTCGCCAGCGTTCGCGTCCCAAGTCTGCGGGATAGCCCTTCATGGAGGCAACTGTGACATCAGCCGTCAGCTCGCCGATGGCAATCATCCGCAGCAATCCCCGCGCCCTGACCGCCTATGAGCGCGTCCGCGCCGTTGTTGAGGGAAGGACGCCGGACCGCATCCCCTTCTACGAGAGCTACTGGCCCGAGTTCCGCCAGCGTTATCTGACAGAGAGGGGCCTGTCGCCGCAGACCGATCTTCGGGATCGCTTCGATCACGACTTCGTTGTAATGCCGCCCGTGATGGGCCCGTGGCCAAGCCGAGCCGCAAGCCTCGGCACCGACAGTAAAGGCCACCTTCTTTCGCGTGACGACTTCGGGCTGGTCACGGCGGTCGCTCCCGGCCCGACCACCATGTCCACCCACGTTGAGTGCGCCATCAAGGAGCACGCAGACCTTGACAGGCTGCCGTTCGAGGACCCAGCCAGCGAGAGCCGCACAGCAGAAATCGTGCGTACGTTGCCGGCAGTCTGCGAGCGCTTCTGCCCGGTGTTCAAGCTCGGCGGGCCGTTCAGCCGCACGTGGCGCCTTCGCGGCCTTCAGCAGTTCCTTGAGGACCTTGCCCTTGACGAACCGTTCGCACGGGAGATGGTCGAGCGCATGACTGACCACCTGATTGCCGTGGGGCGCGCCGCCGTGAAGCGGACGGACTTTCCACGCATTCAACTCCATATTGCCGATGACTTCGCAGCGCGGAAGGCTCCGCTCTTCTCGCCCGCGATATACGAGCGGGTTTTCCTCCCCAACCTGAAGAAGCTGGTCAGCGCGTTCCACGGTTTGGGCTTTAAGGTCAGCTACGAGAGCGAGGGGAACGTCTGGCCCATGCTTGACCTTCTCGACGAAGCGGGCATTGACGGCCTCGCGCACATGGAACCGAGGGCAGGAATGCTGATCGAGAAGATCCGGGAGCGCTGCGGCGACCGCTTTTTTTTCCTGGGGAACGTCTGCAACACCCTCGTCCTTCCGAGGGGCAACCGGAAGGCGATTGCGCGGGAGGTGTATCGCGTCCTGTCCAACGTTACTGACGGGCGCTACATGGGCCTGTCGGCGCACTCGATCGGGTATGACGTGAGCCCCGACGCCTACGATTATTTCTGGGGGCTCATGAACCGCTTTGGCCGGTACCCGATGGACTTGGATGCGCTGCGTAAGGAAGGGTGAGGCGCTGTTCGCTTCGCGCGCCCACGGTGCCAAACGTGTGTGCGGCCAGCGCCGCAGGGGTTGGCAATTCCGGGCCCCCGCCCAGTTACCTCCGCCTCTGCTATTGGCCCGGTCCAATGATGTCGCGCCAGCGCTGTTCGGCGCCGGAAAGGTCCGCAGGTTCCCCCCCGCGCCGGAAGGTGGCGGTCTGGCCCGCCGCGATGCGCCTTGTCTCTCCGGCCACCGTGACCAACGCCTGCCCCTCGAACACGGAGACCGTCAGGGTGTCTTCATCGGGCGCGCTCAACTGGGCCCTGGTGCCGGTGAGCAGGACGGTTGCGGGACCCGTATGGACCACCATATCGGTCTTCTGGTTCGCCCCGGTGACGAGGGTGTCACCGCGGAAGAGGCTGAGGTCGCCCGAGTCACGCGCCTGAACGCGGGCGTTCCCCGCCAGGTAGACGACGGGCGCACCCTTGCCGCGAAAGGCGATCCGTGCGGCGCCGCCTTCATCCGTCCAACAGAGCGCCCCGCGCGTAAGCTTGGCCGGCGCACCCTCGCTGACCTCGCGGCCCCCCACGGTCAGCGTGCCCTTGACGGCGCTCGCCTCGCCGACCGGCCACCACCAGTACCAGCCGCCGAACGCCAAGCCGAGTATGAGGATGCCGCCCGTGAATTTGGCGAAGCTCAACAATGTGGTACGCGTGGGCGCCGCCACGACGCTGCCCACGTCATAGAGCAGAATAAGCGTGCCGGCCACGAGCGTCTGCGTGATCGGGTCCACGGTCGGCGTGATGATGGCCGAGACGATGAAGGCGCCAAGTATCATGGGCTTGCGGTATCTCGCCATGGACTCGACGCTGATGATGCCCCAACGGATCAGGAAGTAGACGATCACCGGCGTCTGGAAGGCGAGCCCCGTGATGAACGTAAGCATGAAGAAAGTGGAGAGATAATCGTCCACCATCATGACGGGCTTGGCCCATCCGGTGGAGACGCCGATCAGACATTCCAGGGCAATGGGGACGAGAACGAAGTAGGCGAAGAGAACGCCCACGATGAAGCACGCGATGCAGGCGGCGCCGATCTTCAGAACTCGATGGCGCTCATGGAAGAACAGTCCGGGCGCAACAAACGCCCAGACGTGGTAGATGATGATAGGCGCCGTGAGAAGCACCGCGCAGATGGCGAAGGCTTTGAGCTGGGGGACGACGACCTCGAAATAAGTGCGGATGTGGAGGCTCGGGTCGAGGTCGTAAGCCCGCATGGCGTGCACATGAGGGCGGATGAGGATATCCCACAGCGCCTGTCGGAACACCCAGCACAAGAGAAATGCGGCCGCAAAGGCCAGCACGCACCACATGACGCGCTTGCGCAGCTCGTCCAGATGGGCGCCCAACGACATTACGACGCTGTGGACGTCCTCTTGCAGTTTGGAACTCGCCTCTGCCCTGACCATTCGCACGACCCCTGCAACCCGTCCTGGCTTCCCGGCGCCGATGCAACGCCCAAGGGCGAAGCGCACAGAGCGCCCTACAGGGCATTATACAGGCAGCGCCCAAGACCGTAAAATACGGCGCGGCAGACCCAAGATGAGGAGAGCATGATGGACAAGATAGAGGAGAAGCTGAAGGAGATGGGCTTGCAGCTTCCGCCAGCGCCCAGGCCCATGGCGCAGTACATCCCGGCAAAGCTCGCCGGCGACCTCCTGTTCGTTTCCGGCCAGGGCCCCATGAAAGAAGGCAAGCCGGTCCGAACGGGACGCGTGGGCGCCGACCTGACGGTGGAAGAAGGGGCCGAGTGCGCCAGGCTCTGCGCGCTCAACAGCCTGGCCGCGGCGAAGAGCGTGCTCGGCACGCTGGACTTCATAGAGGAGATCGTGCAACTGCGCGGCTTCGTCAACAGCGCGCCAGATTTCGAGCAGCAGCCCGAAGTGATCAACGGCGCGTCCGAGTTGATGGTCCAGCTCTTCGGCGAGAAGGGGCGGCACGCCCGCGCAGCTCTGGGGACTTCCTCGCTGCCGCGCAACATTCCCGTGGAGCTGGAGATGGTGGCGCGCGTCAGGATGTGACGGCCGACAGAGGCAAGGCGCGATGCGCACGCCGCGCGTCTAATACTTCTTGCGCCGGCGCGAGGAAGGGATTTTGAGGATCTTGCGGTACTTCGAGACCGTGCGCCTGGCGATGTCAATTCCCTGCCTGAGAAGTCTGGCTGCAATCTCCTCGTCGCTGAGAGGCGCGGACTTGTCCTCGTTTTCAATCACCTGAAGCAGTTTCTGCCGCACGACCTCCCAGGATTCCATCTCGCCGTCCTGCTTCTCCACGCCGCCCGTGAAGAAGTGCTTCAGCGAGTAAATGCCCCGAGGCGTCTGGATGTACTTCCCCGCCATGGCGCGGCTGACCGTGGAGACGTGAACGCCGACTCGATCGGCTATGTCCTGCATCTTCAGGGGCCTCAGGAACATCGGCCCCTTGTCCAGAAACTCTTTCTGTGTCTCTACGATGGAGCTGGTTATGTTGAAGAGCGTGCTGCGCCTCTGCTGGATGGCATCAATAAGCCAGCGGGCGCTCTGGAACTTTTCCTTCAGGTAAGTTTCGGTCTGCGGGTCGAGGTCCTTTTGCTGAAGCCGCCGCGCGTAATAGTCGCAGATGCGCAGCGAAGGCAGCGCCGAGTCTTCCAGGATCACGCGGTACTCGCCGCCGATCATCTCCACCCTGAGATCCGGCAGGACGTGCGGCGCCGGCTCCTCGCCGAATAGCGCGCCAGGGATCGGGTTGAGCTTCCCGATCTCCTCCACCGCCGCCTTCAGCTCCTCCATGGTACATCCGACCGCTTTGGCGGTCTGCGGGTACCTGTTCTTGAGGATATCGTCGAAGTGATCTCGGATGAGCCGGGCCAGAAGATCATAGCCCGGTTGGCGTGCGTCCAGTTGCAGGAGCAGGCACTCCTCCAGGTTCCGGGCGCCGACGCCCCGCGGCTCCAATTGCTGCACGATCCCCAGCGCTTCCTCAGCCTGCGGCAGTGTCACGTCCGTTCCCATGGACGCGGCAATGTCCGTTAGGGGATGCTCAAGATAGCCTCGCCAGTCCAGATTGGCGATGATGTTGTCGCAAATCTGTCGGGTGGCCGGGGCAGTCTCGGAGTAAGCGAGCTGGCGGCGCAGGTGCTCCTCGAGGGAGATATCGGGCGCGGGCGAGTTCTCGATGGCCGCACGCTTACTGTCTTCGTCATCGGAAGACCCCCTCCGCCGACCCCACGGCTCTTCCTCCCCGTCGGCCTGGCTGATGATCTCCTCGACGGCTTCGTAGTTCTCCTCCTTGATAGGCTCCGCTTCAGTCTCCGGCTCGACCTGAGGAGCCTCGACCGGGTTGACCTCCTCCTCGTCCACGGCCGGAGTTTCTTCGCCTTCCGCCTGGCCCGCCTCTTCTGTCTCGGTTTCCGGTGCCAGGACCTCCAATACGGGGTTCTCCAGGAGTTCTTGATCTATGCGCTCACGCAGTTCCAGCAAAGGCAATTGGAGTATCTCGATGGACTGGATGATCTGCGGCGCCAGCTTCAGGCGCATTTCCTGCCGTGCTTGTAAGCTGGCTTCCAGTCTCATGGACCGTCACCCGCCCTTCGTGATTGCGCTGAACTCACTTTTTCATCTCCTGCCGCCCCGCCAGGGCGTCGGCAAGGATGGCTGGATTTGCATACTCGAGTTGGCTGCCGCTCGGAATGCCCCTGGCAAGCCGCGTCACCTTCACCGGAAGCCCTTCGAGGGCCTCGCGTACATAGAGCGCCGTCGCCTCGCCTTCCATGTCGGGGTTAGTCGCCAGGACCACCTCCCGCACCTCGCCGGCGCGGACGCGGCGCAGAAGTGCTTCCAAAGTCAAGTCCTCCGGCTCCATGCCCTCTAACGGCGCCAGCCGCCCGCAGAGGACATGGTAAAGCCCCCGATAGCCTTCGCTCTCCTCGATCGGGACTATGTCCCTGGCCTGCTCAACCACGCAGATAATCGAACGGTCGCGCCGGGGGTCTTTGCAGATGGCGCAGGGGTCCTCCTCCGCGAACTGATAGCAGACGGAGCACTGCTTGACCTTGTCCTTGACCTCTCTGATGGCGTCAGCCAGGGCCTGGGCTTCCTCGTTCGAGAGCCGAAGGATGTGATAAGCGAGGCGCTCCGCGGTCTTTTCCCCTACCCCCGGCATAAGGGAAAGCAGTTCCATAAGCCGCCGGAACGATTCTGTATACACCTTGGCCAAGCGTCCCTCCACCGCCCTTCGGTGTGCGTATTGTACCGACCGCCTCACCCGTTCGCAATACGTCACAAGACGCCTTCCAGCCCGGGCAGGTTCAGCTTTCCCGTAACCTTGGACTTTTCGGCCTCTTCCAGCTCCTTCGATTTTTTCAGGCCCTGCCGCATGGCTGCTAATATCATCTCCTGGAGAAACTCCGGGCTCTCCTGTTCTATGACCGACGGATCTATCTTTACGTCCAGGGGCTCCTGGAGGCCGTTGAAGATCACCTTCACCATGCCGCCGCCGGCGCTTCCTTCAATGGCGCGGTCGCGCAGGTCGTCCTCCACCTCGCGCATGCGGCGCTGCATGTCCTTCACCTGCTTCTGGGCCTGCTTCAGCAGCCCGCCCAGGTCTTCCATCCCGGCGAAACCCCTCATTGTTCGTTCCCCTTCCGTTCATAATGTTGGCGACAACCGCGCACCGGCGACGCAGCATGCAGTTTGCTCGCTCGCGCGGCAGCGCACTTACTCTGCCTGGTCTTGCCCGCCCTCTGCCTCCGCCTCCGGCTCCGGCTGCGCGGCTTTCTCCTTCGGCTGGAGGCGCTCGAGCCTCTGAGGGCTTAGCCCAAGGGCCTTGTGTGCATCGCCGAATGCCTTCAGGAGCGCCTCGTTCTTCAGCGCCTCGCGCCCGACTTCGGGGCTTTCGGCAGCGGCCGCCACCTGGCGGTACTTCACCTCGTCAATCCCTTCCGGGACCTTGCGTTCAGCATTCGGGGCCACGTCAGCTTTGCGTCCTGACTTCAGGCGTTCCTTCATGTTTCTGATGCGCCCGACCGGTCCCTGCCCGCCCTCGGCAGGTGCCGCATTGCTTGTGGGGCGGCGGTCGGTGCCTGGCGTCGGCCCGGGTCTGCCGGACAATTCCTCTAATGCTTCCTGGATGGGCACCAGATCCGAGAGCCGGCACATCTTCAGGATGGCCAGTTCGACGGCTATGCGTCCCGTCGTGTCCCGCCGCGCACGGAGTTTCGCCTCTCGAAGAAGCACGATCATGTAAGAGAATTGATCAGGAGTGAAAAGCCGGGACTGCCTCGCCAGAGTCTCCGCGTCGGCCATTGCGCCGGCCAGCATCGGGTCGTCCACGCCGCAGTATGATGCCACCAAAAGGTCGCGCAAGTACTCGCTGAGCTGGTCGGCAAAGTCCTCGGCGTCCGCCCCGCCGAAGAGGACTTCGTGCGTCGCCCGCAGGGCCGCCGGCGCGTCTTCCTGAGCCAGCGCGTCAACGATACGCCCCAGCACCAGCCGGTCCACGGCGCCCAGCACGGATAGGACGTCCTCCATCCGGATCTTGCCGCTGAGCGCTCCCAGTTGGTCGAGAGCGCCGAGGGCGTCGCGCATGCTGCCGCGGGCGGCCCGCGCTATCACGGCGGCTGCGCCAGGCTCGAGTTCCAGCCCTTCCTTGCGGCACACGTCATCGAGCAGTTGAACGATGCCGGCGTCCGGGATCCGGCGAAAGTCGAACCTCTGGCAGCGGCTCCTTACGGTCTCGGGGAGAGCCAGCGGATCGGTCGTCGAGAAGATGAACTTCACGTGGGCCGGCGGCTCCTCGAGCGTCTTCAGGAGCGCGTTGAACGCCGGCTCCGTGAGCATGTGCACTTCGTCAATATAGTATACCTTGAAACGGCCGTGGGCGGGCGCCAGGCGCACGTTCTGCCGCAGGGCGCGCACTTCATCAATGCCCCGGTTGGAGGCCCCATCAATCTCCATCACGTCCAGGTCGTCGCCGGTGGCGATGCGACGGCAGGCCTCGCATTTGCCGCAGGGCTCCGGCGTGGGGCCGTGCTCGCAGTTGAGCGCCCTCGCCAGAATCCGAGCCATCGTCGTCTTGCCCACGCCCCGCGAACCGCAGAAAAGGTAGGCCTGCGCCACCCGGCCTGTCCTCACCGCGTTCTGCAGGGTGCGGGCTATGTGCTCCTGCCCGACGACCTCCCCGAACTGCTGCGGACGATACTTGCGTGCAAACACAACGTACATGCTCTGCCCTCGCCTGCCGTTACAACCGGTCTGCCGCCGTGACAAGCGCGTTTGCGTTGCGCCCGACGCTCGCGCCGTGTCCGGGCAGTCATAAGAGGGGCCGTGCGCTTCGATTGACGGGGCTCGCCGGGGCAGTAGCCGCAGGACGGCTCAGTGCGAGCTACCCCACGGCAAGCCGGGGTACTGCTTATGGCTGCTGGCTTCCGCCCCTGACCAGGTTCGCAGCCGCCCGACTCCATGGGACCCGCCCATCAACGCCGTCCGCACGGCCCTAGGCCGTCGGAAAGCCGACGTCTCACGAAGTGGTCAGCCCTGCTAAAGCGGTTTGCAGGTTACAGGGCACCGCTAGCGCCCCACTTAGCACGGCCCGCTGTTCTCGTGATTTCCGATGCGCCTCCGGCTGCTCAGCGCAGCGCCGAGGCCACGCCTCGTAAGGTACCACATACCCGTCCGCAGGCGCAACCAAAACGGCCCGCCCGCAGGCGCAGTTGACATGCTGACGGCACTGCCATATATTCCGAACCGGCCCATGCGCGGAGGCAGTATGCTCATCATCGGCGAGAGGATCAACGCAACACGCAGCCGCATCGCAAATGCCCTCCGCGAGCGTGACGCGGCCTTGATTGCCCGCGAGGCGCGAATCCAGGCGGAGGCCGGCGCGAGCTTCATTGACGTCAATGCGGGAAGCGACCCCGCCCGCGAGGTGGAGAACCTCGAATGGGCGCTGGAAGTCGTTCAGGAGAGCACGGAGTTGCCGGTCTGCCTGGACTCGCCCAACCCGGAGGTCCTCCGGCGCGGGCTGAAGCTGTGCAGCCGCCGGCCCATTATGCTTAACTCTGTGACCGGCGAACAGGCGAAGATGAAGGCGATGCTCCCCATCGCGGCGGAGTCCGGCGCGCTCTTGGTGGCGCTCGCCATGGACGACCGCGGACTGCCTGAGACCGCCGACCGTCGCGTGGAAATTGCCACAAAGATCGTGGAAATTGCGGAGAAACTCGGCGTTGACCATGGGCGCATTTACGTGGACCCTTGCATCCAGCCCTTGAGCACCAGCCCCGCTCAGGCAGAGGCCGTGCGCGCCGCCATCGGACGGATCATGCATTCCCTGCCGGGCGTCCACACCACCTGCGGACTCTCCAACATCAGCTTCGGCCTCCCGAACCGCAACCTGCTCAACCGGGTTTGCCTTGCCTGGCTCATCGCCGCGGGCCTCGACTCTGCCATCGTTGACCCGACCGCTGAAGGGATCATGGACACGGTGCGGGCAGCCGAGGCGCTCGCCGGACGGGACGAATTCTGCATGGGCTATATCCGCTCCATGCGGGCGCGCTCGTCATGAGCGCCGCACTGCAGAGACCCGGAGAGCAAGGCCGCGGAACTGGAGACCCTCCGTCGTCCGGTGGCCCGGGTTTGAGCCCTTTTTCCGTTCCGGCGCTCTGCGAACTCCGTGCTGCCTCCGTATTGCCAGCCGTGGCCTTTCCCGGCGGAGGTGACAAGTGATGGCGAGCGAAGGCCAGTGCCGCGACCAGGCCGTGCTGATAGAGACCCCCCGCGGGGCACTCGTCGGAATGCTTCATCTGCCGGAGGGCAGTGGAAGCCGCACTGGCCTCGTCTTCTGCGATGCCTTTGGCGAGGAGCGCAAGTCGAGCGCACTCGTGATGGCACGGCTCGCGCGGGCGGTAGCGTCTGCCGGCTATCCCGCGCTCAGGTTCGATTACTATGGCTGCGGCGACAGCGAGGGGGACTTTGCAGACGCTACGGTCCGCACTCGGCTGGAAGATATCACGCTCGCGTCCGCATTTCTGCGCGAGCGCACGGGGGTGCGCGACGTCTGCCTTCTGGGCCTCCGGCTGGGCGGGACGCTCGCAGCCCGGGCAGTGGAGCCTGCCTCGGGCCGACAACACTATGCCGGCCTTGTCCTCATCGAGCCTGTAACGGACGGGGCGGCGTACTTCGGCGGCGAACTCCGCCGCAAGCTTGTCCGCCAGATGCTGACGGACGGCCGAGGCGGCGCATCCCGACAGGAGATGCTTAAGCGACTTGAGGACGATAACGCTGTGCTCGATATGGACGGCTTTGCGGTCCGGGGCTCAACTTACCGGGAGCTGACAGCACTCGGCATCCGCAAGGAGGACGTGTCCTTCGCCGGGCCCGTACTCATCTGCCAGGTGCACTTCAACGACAGGCCGAAGCCCGAGCTTGAGGCGGCTTGCGCCGCGTATCAAAGCGCGGGCGCGCAGGTCGAGTTCTCCAAACTCGTGCTGCCGCCTTTCTGGAGCCGTATCGAAGTTATCCTCGCCGGCGAACTCAACGCCGCCATCGTCTCCTGGCTGAAGGCGCGCGTCTTGGCCTGAGCGGAAGCGCGCCTGCGTCGCGCACCAAGAGTGCTCAGGGGAGCAGCCGATTTTCATCATCCCCCGCGACTCTCTCTTCCAGTTCGATCTCACGTGCGAGGGCGCCTGCGAAGACCCGGTGCACTTCTGCGTCAGCGTACTCCCAGTGCTCATCGTACGGTCCCAGGAACAAGCCCCGAGGGAACGGGATGCGGGCAAAGGGATTTCGGATCACCCGGACCCTCGGCACGGCCGGCAGGTGTAGCGATAGGCGCTGTTGAAGCATCAGGTCATGCGTGACACTGACCTTCTCGTTTGCCGTCAAAGCGCGACCCTGGTTGGCCTCGCGCCTGGCTACCTCTTCCGCAAAGGCCTGCCGGTATGCCGGGTTGGGCGGGGCGTACTCCTCAAGCACGATGATGGAGCTGACGGTAGTGTTCTGCGGCTGGCCGCTCTTGGGGTCGCGCATCTTGCCGCGCTTGAGGAAAGCGGATTGCTCGGTCGCTTCTACCGGCCTTCCTTGCCTGGCGTCGAAGTCCATCGCAATGCCCAAGTCCCCCAGCATGGCCGCCAGGACGAACTTCGGATCCAAGCGAGCCTCCCAGTCGTCTATGTTCATGACGACCAGCGAACAGCAGTTGCCTTTGAAGCCCCTGAACTGCTTCCGTGCCTCGTTGATCTCAGCCCGAAGGCTCGCGTATGGGTCAGTGTGGACAGCCGCAGGAGGAACGGGCCTCTTCCGGCATAGCTCTTTTACCTCAAAGAGGAACGCGTCACCCCTCCAGCGCAGCAAATAGTCGGGATGCTTCGTTTGCCCTGCAAAATCGGGCTCGAACTCCCAATCGGTATAGGCATTTTCCTGCAGGTACTTCTCAAATGATCGTTCGGACTGCGTGCTGATCTTCCGGCCCATACGGCTTCCTTCTCCGACGGCGGGATCATCGGCCCACACCGAGCTTGGCGACAATATCAGGCGCAGGCGTGAACACAAACTCCCTGCCGACCTTTTGCTTCTCCATCAAACCGGCCGCCTCAGCCTTGTGGCGCATGGTGAGCAAGGCAAGCAATCCTCGTTCGCACACCGCGCCACTTCCCCGCGCAGCAGCCGCAATGCAGCCGGACTGGACATCGGAATCTTGTTAAGGCGTGGCGGGTCCTCCCAGTCCTTGGCCATGGCTTGAATCTATCAGCAAACTATCAATTGGTATCGTATTGATAGTTTAGCCCAACAGGGGAGCGCTTGTCAGCGGCACTTGTCAAATTGATGGGGGCTGATGGGTCCCTGAACCTTCGCGAGGCAGTAAACGAACCCATCTGGAGCGCGGCCCGAAAGGACGTATCCGTCGGCTTTTGGTTAAGTTACGACTGGCCCTGCGCAGCCCCGGCCTTGACTGACAGGTAGCGGTCCATCGCTTCTGCCGCGCGCTTGCCCGCCCCCATTGCCTGGATGACAGTCGCAGCGCCGGTCACGATGTCGCCCCCGGCGTAGACGCCTTCAAGGCTCGTCTGGCCCGTCACCTCGTCAGCCACTATGCCGCCCCACTTGGCGATCGTCAGGCCCGGCGTCGTGCGCGGCACAAGCGGGTGCGGCTGGTTCCCGTAGGCCACGATGACCAGGTCACTGGGGAACTCAAACTCCGAGCCTTCGACGGGATACGGACGGCGCCTCCCGTCGGCCCCGGGTTCGCCCAACGCCATCTTCATGCACCGCAGTCCGCGCACCCAGCCCTGATCCGTGCCGAGCACCTCGATGGCATTATTGAGCCACATGAACTGCAAGCCTTCCGACTCAGCGTGCTTCAGCTCCTCATCCCGCGCCGGTGCCTCTTCGACGCTTCGGCGGTAGACAAGTCGCACTTCCGATGCCCCGAGCCTCAGCGCAGTGCGGGCGGCGTCCAGCGCCACGTTCCCGCCGCCGAGCACGGCCACCTTGTCCTTGACCATGACGGGTGTCGCGTAGTCGGGGCTATAGCCGCGCATGAGGTTTGAGCGGGTCAGGTATTCGTTGGCGCTCAGGACGCCGTTCAGGTTCTCCCCGGGGATGCCCGCAAAGATGGGGAACCCCGCCCCTGAGCCTATGAAGACGCACTCGTAACCTTCGCCCAGAAGGCCCGCAATGGTGGCCGTCTTGCCGACCACGAAGTCGCACACAATTTCGACGCCCATGCGCCGGAGCAACTCGATCTCCGTTTGCACGATGTCCTTCGGCAGGCGAAAGGCCGGAATGCCATACATAAGCACGCCGCCCGGCTCGTGAAGCGCCTCGAAGACGGTAGCCGAGTAGCCCCGCCGCGCCAGCTCGGCGGCAGCCGTCAGCCCGGCCGGCCCGGAGCCGACCACAGCAACCTTGCGGCCGTTGGCAGCAGCCATAGCGGGCGGCTCAACTTTGCCGGCGGTTCGCTCATAATCGGCGGCAAAGCGCTCCAGGTTCCCAATTGCCACGGGGGCCCCCTTCCGCGCCATGACGCACGTTGCCTCGCACTGATCCTCCTGCGGGCAGACGCGGCCGCATACGGCAGGCAGGGTGTTGTCCTCTTTCAGCTTCCGCGCCGCCCCGACGAAGTCCTTCTCCGCGATCATCCGGATGAAGCCAGGGATGTCAATGCCGACCGGGCAGCCCTCGACGCACTTCGGCTTCTTGCACTGCAGGCAGCGCTGCGCTTCCATGACGGCCTGTTCCGGCCGCAGCCCAAGGGGCACCTCCTCGAAGTTCCGGATCCGCGTGTCAGCCGGTTGCTCCGGCATTGGCTGCCGTGGTATTTCGGCCGCCCCTTTGGCGGCCCGCCCCGCCTCCAACATAGCCTCCTGCAGCGCCGTATGCTGGGCGTCGCACGAGTGCGCAGACTCGTACTGGGGCAAGCTCCGAGCCTTCGGCTCACGGCCGTACTGCTTCAGCCGCCGCGTCAGTTCCCCAAAGTCCACCTTGTGCCCGTCAAACTCCGGTCCGTCCACGCACGCGAATTTCGTCACGCCTCCCACGGTTACGCGGCACCCGCCGCACATGCCCGTCCCATCCACCATGATCGGGTTCAGGCTCACGATGGTCCTGACGCCGAAGGGCCGCGTCACTTCGCTGATGGCCGCCATCATCGGCACCGGGCCCACAGCGTAGAGTGCATCCACCCGCTCTCCCGACTCGAGCATCCGACGCAGCAGGTCTGTGGGGAAACCGTGATAGCCGGCAGAACCATCGTCAGTAGCGACCTTCAACTCGTCGCAGACTCCGCTCAGTTCGTCCTTCAGGATGAGCAAGTCCGCCCGCCGTGCGCTGATGATGCCAGTCAAGCGGGAGCAGCGCCGGCTCAGCGCGTCCGCGATGGGCCAGATGAGCGCGATGCCGACGCCCCCGCCCACGGCCACCGCATGTTCGCACTGCACCACCTCCGTCGGCGTGCCGAGGGGTCCGGCCACGTCCGGAATGAGGTCGCCCCTGTCCATCGCGGCAAGCTCGCGAGTGCTTTCGCCGACTGCCTGAAACACGATAGTTATGGAGAGAGCCTGCGGGTCAGCCGCCGCAATGGTCAACGGAATGCGCTCTCCCCGCGGGCAGGCGCGGATGATGACGAACTGGCCGACTTTGCGGGCCACCGCGATCCGGGGCGCCCGGATCGTCATGCGGTAGATATCCTCGGCGAGGCTGTCTTTCCTTAATATCTCAAACAAGGCCGTCTCCAATCTGTGGGGCGGGTGTGCTGCTGCGGGGCTGTTGATCGGGCCTCGCCCAACTGTCGCGCTGTATGGCCCTGCGCCTGCCGATGCGGGCCGCAGATAGCGAAGGTCATCCGGCATGTCCTAAAGAAGACGCCGGCAGGGCCCCTCCACTACGGGGAAGACCGGAACAGGCGCTCCCCATGCGCCCCCTGCCGGCGTTGACTGCGTCACCTATTGCTCAACCGCCTTCGGCCCTCGAACAGTCGTCCGAGTTCGCCGTCAGCGGGAAATGCTTGTTTGCACAACCGCGTGCACGATGGGCGGGAGCGCGCCCGGCATCAGCAACAGGCCGGCTCTCAGCCGCTCTGCCCCTGAAAGCCGATAACGCAAACCATTGTACACCAATATCGTCCTTCAGGCAAGCGCTGCGAGGTCATTGCAACGCGCTGCCATAGCCGCTATAGTGTCGTGGGGTTTGGGACGCCCCGCGGAGGCCGTGCATATGGGGAGAGGCAGCTTACCTCTTGTGTACGTCGTCGTGTGCCTTTTCAGCCTGGCAGCGCCGACAACCGCTGAAACCGTCCGCCTGAAGAACGGCAACATCATCACGGGCGAGGTGCTGGCGGACAAGGCGGAATTCGTAGCCCTCGACCTCGGCTACACCGTCATTGAAATCCCAAAAGATCAGGTGGCCTCCATTGATAAAGAGGCCGCCGCAAATCCCATCCCCGGCGAGCGCGGTGAAGAGAAGACGCTTTATCTGACCGCCACGCTCAAACCGCAGACGGTCCGGGAACTCGTCTCGACTTTCGGCGAGGGCCTCGTCAAGGTCCAGACGCCCCAGGCGGTGGGCAGCGGCTTCTTCATCAACAAGGACGGCTACATCATTACGAACGCCCACGTCATCCAGGGCGAGACGCGGCTCACCGTCACCATGTTCATCAAGCAGGGAGAGTCGTTCACGCGCCGCCAGGTCAAGGATGTCGAGATAGTCGCCGTCAACCCGGCAGTTGACCTCGCCCTGTTGAAGATCAAGAAGCCCGCCGACGTCCAGATCACGCCGCTATACTTCGGGGACATGGACAGGGTCAAGACCGGAGAGCCGGTCTTCGCCATCGGCAACCCATTTGGCCTGGAGCGGTCCGTCTCCGAAGGCATCGTGAGCCACAAGGCGCGCCATGCCGAGCAGATGCTCCTCATCCAGACGACGGCGCCCATCAACCCGGGCAACAGCGGCGGGCCGCTCCTGAACATGCGCGGAGAGGTCGTCGGCGTCACGAATATGAAGCTCGGCATTTTCGCCGAGGGCATGGGATTCGCCGTCCCCGTCAACTACGTCAAGGACTTCCTGAAGTACCGCGAAGCGTACGCCTATGACAAGGACAACCCGAACGCGGGTTACCAGTACCTGGAGCCCCCTCGCAAGGGCGAGGAAGGAGCGCAGAACAATGAGGATGTCAAGCCGGCTGGAGAGCCCGTCGAGCCCGCAAAGGAACGCTAAGCGGGCGATCCCCCTGTTGCTAGTCGCAGTCCTGGCCCTTGCCTGCGAACGCGCATTCGCGGCCACTCAGCCCTTCGAGAAACTGACGCCGGAAGGCCCTGTCTTCTACGTCAGCGTCAAGAGCGTCCCCGACCTTCTGGGAAAACTCAAGGCTACCCCTCAGTATAAGCTCTTCACTGACCCTCGGATGGAGAAAGTCGTGGCCAAGCTCTCCGAGAGCCTCAAAGAGGAGACGGGCGACATCCCCCGCATGCTGGGCGTTGATCCGAAGGAACTGGAGAAGATGCTCGGCGGACAGATCTCCCTGGCCATTCTTCCACGAGGGGACAGGGACGCCCACTTCCTCCTTCTGGCCGATGTCAACAAGGATCCGAACATGGCGGAAACCGTCCTGCAGAATATCCTGAAATACAGCCGCGAGGAGAATGGCAGGTACGCCGTAAAAGAGGACACATTTCACGGCAAGACAATATGGGTGATCGAGCCAATCGAGACCAAGGGCAACGAGCCGAAGGAGGGTGCCGCTCCTGAACCGCCCGCCTTGAGGCCTCAGGCCGCTGCGCCGGGCAACGAAGAGGACGAAGAAGGAGCGCTTATGCCCGACGAGCAGTTCCAACCTGAACTGCGCAAGGAGAACCCCGGCTTCATCAGCCTGAGCGACGGCATCCTGGCAATCGTGTCAAGCCCTGACAGAAGCCTGATCGAGAAGTATCTCGTGCTCCGCGAAGGCGGCGACGTCCCGGCCCTGGCCGGCATGGAGGCCTTCAAGCGCCTGGGCTCATACATGGGCGCCGACAGGGATGCCACGATCTTCGCTGATTTCCGCGCGCTGGCCAAACAGGAGGAGAAGGGCACCGCCATGCCGGAGATGGTGCCGGGGCTGAGCGACATGCTCGGCACGGGTAATGTGGCAGCGTTCGGCTGCGGCCTCACGCTGCGGCAGGACGGGCTCGCGGCGCAAGGCTTGCTCCTGGCGCCGGCCCCTGCAAAGGGCTTCCTCAGGGCCTTCGCCTCCCGGGGCGGAAACGTCATGCCCCCCGCTTACGTGGACAAGAACGTCGGCGTCTTCGGCGGGATGCACTTCAGCCTCCCCATAATGTGGGAGGAGTTCAAGGCCGCCATGCAGCGTGAATCGCCCGAAAGCTACGCTCAGTTCGAAGTGGCCCTCAAGAACCAGCCCTTCGACATCGAGAATGACGTCATCAAGTCCCTCGGGGACCGCTGGTTCTTCTATGTGCCGGCAGGCTCGGGCGGCAAAACAGGCGACCTCCAGGCGGCGCTCTGCATTGACTTGCAGAACTCGGCGGCCCTCTCGGGCGCCGTCCAGCAAATGCTGGCCAACGTCCCACAGGAATTCGTGCAGACGGTGGACTTCGCAGGAGTGAAGGTCTACCAGTTGGGCGCCTCGTCCGAATTCGCCACCGAAGAAGCCGCGTCGCCCAGCATCTGCGTGGCTGTCCTCCAGGACAAGTTCCTTTACGCCAGCAGCCTGGACCTCGCGAAGTCCATCATCAATAACGACAGGCGCGAGGCGAGCCCGCTTGCCACCGACACCGCGTTCCAGAAGCTCCTGGGGCAGACAATCGAGAATCCCGACGGCGTCCTCCTGCTCGACGGACGCGTGATCGCCCAGTGGATGCTCCGGCAGGCAGAAAAGGAACGCGAGATGTTCAGGAAGATTCAGGAAGAGAACAACCTGCCGCCCGGCGCTGGGAAGGAGGCGGCCCCGGAACTCTCGGAGCTGCCGCCCGCGGACGTCGTAGCCAAGCTCCAGACAACCATGATGGTGGCCGCGAAGTGGAATGACGACGGCATCGTCGTCAAGGCCTGGTCGCCGCACCCCCAGCCCGAACAGTAAAGGCATCCGTTGCCGTCTCAGCGCTGGCCGCGCGCAGCCCGGCCGGTGCCGCAGCGTTCTGGTGTCTCCTTTGACGAGCCGCGTCAGTCGTTTGACGCGCCGCGCCCGGTCACGGCCGCGCTTGAATCCCGCCGCCTGCGACACTAAAATCCCCCGTCATGCCCTCTCCGGGGTGGTCTTCACTGTTCCGACAGAGGAAACTGTATGCCGCCTAAGCCTCTCATTGACCTGAGCACGATAGATTTGTCGCGCATCGTCGCCGGCCCGGACGAGATCCGGCGGTGTAACCCCCAGCGCTATGAGATGGAGCAGCTCCACGGCATCCTCCATTTCAGCCTCGAAGAAGGCGTCGCCGTCGGCTTCAAAGATGTCCGCCCGGATGAGTTCTGGGTCCGCGGCCATATCCCCGGCCGGCCCCTCATGCCCGGCGTCCTCATCTGCGAGGCCGCCGCCCAGCTTTGCAGTTACTATTTCAGGCTGGCCCTGCCCATGGACAAGTTCCTCGGCTTCGGAGGCATGGAAGAGGTCAAGTTCAGGGGCGCCGTCGTGCCGGGAGACCGCCTCATCCTGATCGCGAAGAAGGCAGACCTGAACCCTCGGAAGGCTACGTTCAACTGCCAGGCCTTCGTCGGCACACGCATGGTCTACGAAGGCACAATTATCGGCATGCCCATGTGAGGTGGGTCACGGACAGGTTGGCGAACATCCTTTCAGAGCAACGCGCAAGGCGAGAGAATGCCAGACCTTCTCTATGAAATCGGTACCGAAGAACTCCCGGCAAGCTTTCTTGAGCCCGCCCTCGCCGCCCTCGCTCGCGAAGTGGAGCAGCGGCTCGTCGAGTCGCGCCTCGCTCCGGCCCGCGTGCGCACCGCTGGCACGCCCCGCCGCATGACGGTCTCCGTCGAAGGCATTCCGGCCGTCCAGCCGCCCGTCAGCATCCGCCACGTTGGCCCGCCGGCCAGGGTCGCCTTCGATGACAAGGGTGCGCCCACGCCCGCTGCCCGCGGCTTCGCCCGCAGCAAAGGCGTCCCCGTGGAGTCTCTGCGTGTCGAGGAAACGGACAAAGGCCCTTACATCGTCGCCATCGCCGAAGAGCCGGGCAGAACGGCCGAGGAGTTGTTACCCTGGCTCCTGGCCAATGCGCTGGCCGAGATTCCCTTTCCCAAGACCATGACTTGGCCCATTCCCTTCATCCCAGATGGGAGGTTCGTGATCCCTCGTTGGGAGAAGCAGCTACCGGTAACCCTCGCGTCGGATGGCCTCCTGCGATGCCCGGGCCTCCCGGACGCCAGGGGGGCGCTCGTGCTAGACCCACGGTTCGTGGCCTACACTTACACCCTTCCAGATGGAGGTACTATCGCAAATGTGGCGCCTGGGCTTTCCTGGAACAAGGATAGCCGCCAGTGGGCACATGGCCATTACGGTAGCGAAACAGGTTGGAGCATAGTTCGTCCGTCAGGGGCCTTGTGCATGAGCCTACAGGACGCGCTGTATACCCAGCAGCAGCACCAGCTAGTGGGGAAGGTTGACCAGTACCTGGTGGTGCTCGCGGGCGACTGGCTCGCGGTAGAATTCCCCTCCGGCCCGGTTCCACTGCATAGGCTCGGTGGCCAGGCCGGGGGCTACGTAGACTTCGCGGGGTACTGTTACAGAAAGCCCGCTTCCGGATCCACGTACATAAGTGCGTGGCACGCTCATCTGTGGGACCTCAAGGACCGCGAAGTCCTCGATTCGTGTTCAGTCGAAGCCATCCGCTCAGGAATGACCATCCCCCTTTGGCCAGTATCAGTGGGTGTGTCGCGGGTCCAATTCGCGCGGCCGATCCGCTCGCTCGTCGCCCTCCTCGACGATCAGGTCCTCCCGCTCCGAATCGCTGGCGTCACCGCCGGCCGCGCCACCTTCGGCCATCCGTTCCTCTCCCCGGGCGCTATTGACCTCCCTAACGCCTCCTTCGAAGCGTACCTCGGCACGCTGAGCGCGGCCCACGTCGTCGCCGACGTCGAGCAGCGCCGCAGCACCCTCCGCACCGAGATCAGCGCCTTTCTCGGACAGCATGGCGGCGAGTTGACGGACCTCGCCCTTCTCGATGAAGTCACCAACATGCTCGAGTACCCGCATGCCGTGGAAGGCTCGTTCGACGAGCATTTCCTGGACGTGCCAGCTCCGGTCCTCGTCGCGGCGATGGTAGAGCACCAGCGCTACTTCCCCGTGCGCGACGCCGGCGGCAGGCTGATGCCCCGCTTCATCACGGTCTCGAACCGCACCGCCCGCCAGGACGAACTTGTGCGCCGTGGCAATGAGCGTGTGCTACTCGCGCGCCTGGACGACGCCAAGTTCTTCTGGGACCAGGACCGCCGTCGCGGCCTTGAGGCACTCGTCCCGCGCCTGGCCGGCGTCGTCTTCCTCGGCGGGCTCGGCAATAACCTTCAAAGGACCGAGCGCCTCGTCGAGCTTGCCGGCCGCATCGCCGAGGCCGCCGGCTTTCATGGCTCCATCGGCCACATTCAGCGCGCCGCCCGCCTCTGCAAGGCGGACCTGCTCACCGGCCTCGTCACGGAGTTCCCGATCCTCCAGGGCGTCGTCGGCCGCGAGCTTGCCCGCGTCACCGGCGAGGCCGCGCCCGTTGCGGAGGCCATCGCCGAACACTACCTGCCCGCCGGCGCCGATGACGCGCTCCCCGCAACTCCGGAAGGCACAATCCTCGCCCTTGCCGACAAGCTCGACGCCATAGTGGGCTGCTTCTCCCTCGGCCTCCTCCCCAGCGGCTCGCAGGACCCGTACGCCCTCCGCCGCAACGCCCTCGGCATCCTCCTCATCATAGAGGGCAAAGCGCTGGACCTGCGCCTCGGCGACCTCATCCAGATGGCCCGCGAAGTCGCCCGCCGCCACGGGATCCAGTGCGACGACGAGGCCGCCGCAAAGATAAAGGAGTTCTTCCGCGACCGCCTTTACCACGCCGCCATGGACAAGGGGTTCCGTCACGACTTCGTCCGCGCCGTGCTCTCCGCCGGCTGTGATGACATGGTGGATTTCTGGGCCAGGCTCTCCGCCCTCGCGGACTGCGCCGGCCGCATCTGGTGGCCCTCCCTCGTCGAACTCGTGGACCGCACCTACCGCATCCAGCGCGACGCGGACCGCATCGAGCCGGTCCGAGAGGACATCCTCCAGGAGCCGCTTGAGCTGGAGCTGGCCGCCGCCCTCCGGCAGCACCACGACGCCATTGCCGACGCCTTCCAGCGCGGCGACTACGTCGAGGGCGCCGAACTCTATTGCTCCGTCTTCGCGCAGCTTGTCCATGACTTCTTCGAGCAGGTCTTCGTCAACGTCGAGGACCAGGCGGTCCGACTCAACCGTAAGTCGCTCTGCGCCCACATATACCGCCTCTTCGCGGGCCGCTTCGCAGACCTCTACGTCATCGAGACCGCCGGGAAAGAAGGCAAAGAGAGCTGAACCTCGGTGTAGAATGTCATGCTGAGTCCGCCGTGTGGCGGACTTGGGACGGCGGAGCGCCGACAAGCCTACTGGCGTGTGACGAGCTTTCCTTTTCTTCGGCAGAGGCCGATAGCGCGAAGTCCTGAGCCGGCAACGTTGAAACGCGAATACCCCATCCTTGAATTCGACGAGAGCCGCGAGGCAGTCATCGAGCCGCGACGTGCGATCCAGCCGGTCTCCGTGCCGGAGCATTGCGTGTTCTGCTTCTTCCAGGAGGTCATCGCGAAGGAGCGAGACAGCGGGAACGCGCGGCTCGTCAAAGAGCTGCGCTCTGAACTTGTCGCGCATCCCCTCTACCAGATCGAAGTGGACGGAAAGCCGCTTGCCCTCTTTCATCCGGGCATCGGTGCCCCGATGGCCGCGGCCCTTTTCGAAGAGGTGATCGCCCTCGGTTGCCGGAAGTTCATCGCATGCGGCGGCGCGGGCGTCCTCGACCGGGACGTTGCCGTCGGCCACATCGTCGTGCCCGCCTCTGCGGTCCGAGACGAGGGCACCTCATACCACTACCTGCCTCCCGGCCGCGAAGTCGAGGCGAGCCCCGAGGCTGTCGCCGCCATCGAGCGCACCCTGAAGGCGAATGAGTGCGATTACATCGTCTCGAAGACGTGGACGACTGACGCCTTCTACCGCGAGACTCCCGGGAAAGTCCAACTCCGAAAGTCCGAAGGTTGTCTCACAGTTGAAATGGAAGCTGCCGCCCTCTTCGCCGTCGCCCAGTTCCGAGGGGTGACCTTCGGACAGATGCTTTATGGCGGAGACGATGTAAGCGGCCCTGAGTGGGACCATCGCGGCTGGCATGAGCGTGGCAGTTCGCGCGCCCGATTGTTCAGCCTCGCCGCCGAGGCCTGCCTCTTGCTCTGACAACCCACGGGACCACCATGATCCGCCAATGCACTGACGCCGACTTCGCCGCCGTCCACGAGATCATCAACGAGGCCGCCCAGGCTTAGACCCTCTAACAGAATGCCCAGCGTCCGCGTCCCACGGACGCCCGGCCGCAACGGAGCGGGTTTCGCTGTATGCCAAGGAGCGAGGGCGCGGCGCATAGGAGACCAATGCGTCAAGCCCGAGTGACACCGGCGTGCGGCGAAAGCCGCCCGTCCCTTCGGGTTGCGCCTCACGCTGGCGTCCGTTGCGCAAAATCGCCCCGCTGTGCCTGGCCCTCGCGCGGCCTCGCCCTTCTTGCTTGCATCCAGCCGGAGGCGCAACGAGGCTCACGCGGCATTCTGTTAGAGGGTCTTATGAGGGTGTCATCCCCGCGGATTGCTGGCACGAGCCTGTGAGGGGCTCTTATATGTCCGAAGCCGAACTCCGGCACGAGATGGCCGACGGCGTCGTCTTCTGGGGCTTCGAGGAGCCCGGCCTCGACGGAGCGGCCTCGGCCGCCCATCCCCATTCCGTACCCATTCCGTCGAACGCAGTTCGACCAGCTGTCGCCACCTGGGCAATCCGTTTCTACGAGAATCACGGCTTCCGGCTGGTCTCGCCCGAAGAGAAGGACCGCCTGCTCAGGCTCTACTGGTCGGTCCCGCCCAGGCAGATCGCGAACTCAGTCGTGCTTGCACAGGTGGCCGACCCCTTACGTCTCCCCTCAGGCCTTCGTAGCGGAAGTCGTTTCGGCGAAGGAGGCCGAGGCCGTTCTCTCGGGTGAGCAGTCCGAATCCTCCTGGTCGTTATATTCTCCTTATTAGTTTCCGAGAATACTGATGCGCTTTTCTCCTGCCGACGCATTCGTTTCGTGAGCCAAGATTGAATCTGCGCGCGCTCGCTCTTGCGAACGCGATCTGCGTAATCTGTGGATCCCGGCCGTTGCCGTCGGCCGCCTTCTTGGATGTTCCCAAGCTCATGCAGTGGCAGCCCCTCGGCCGCCAACCCCCACCATTCAGCCTTGGGTCCTGAACCCGTGCAGCAGCCACACGTGGAGCGCCGCCCCCGCCAGCCACGCCCCGAAGCTCGCGCACAACGTCGCCGGCAGGCTCACCTGCTTCCTGAAACACAGGAACGCAACAATGAAGAACATCACGCTCGGCCCGATGCCCCAGAGCACCCCCAGAGTGTAGTTCCTCATCTGAGCGAAATCGCCGGGCCTCTCCGAGTACAGCCAGAGCATCACAATCAGCGTCGTCAGCGGCATCGTCGCAATCAGGCCGCCCACCTTGGGCAGCGCGCGCCCGACCTGAGTGGCAAGCACGATCACCGCAACCGCCGCCGCAAGCCTTATGAGGAACTGCATGCCGATCCCTCCCAAGAACTCAGGATGTCGTGCACTGTCACCAGCCTGGCCACCCATGACTCGGTGCCATCCGCCCCAGGTTTACGGGCCGAGGGCGGCGGACCATATGGCAGGCTACCCAACACTCTCTTGCTCATGCTCTTGCTCGTGCTCGTCGTCCATAGCCGGGGCGAAGCTCCCTTGAGCCAGGCATCAATCTACACCGTCAGCGTGCCCCTTGCCGGGTCTCCTCGCAGCGCCGGTGCCAAATGGCCGGTTCAGGCTGCTTGAGCTTGCCGTTTCCCAGGTGGTGGTCTGAAAGACCGAGTGTCGTGGGCTCAACGGAACGTGACTTGGTACCACGGGAACTGTCATTCCGAGTCCGCTGCCCGGCGGACGAGGAATCTCGGGTTGCCACAGACCCCCAGCCCGCGGAGTGCAGAGTTCGGGCGCGGCCTTGTCGCCGCCCGAACGGCCGGAACACAGCCCCTGAGCCCTCGTCAAGCCTCTGCCCCGCGGCCCTTTGTTGTCCGCCTCAGGTTGCCCACCGTTCGTTTTCCGGTCCCAAGCTTGCTTGAGCGTGCCCCCAAACCCTCCGCGCCGTCAAGTTGCTGTACGGCGACTTGGCGGTGGCACCCTTCAATATCGGGTTCCCCCGCACCGTTCAAAACACCAGCTCCGTCTCCCCGTCCCCCGCCTCCAGGCGGTCCACCGCCTTCTGCCCGATGTCGGTCCGGTAGTAGGCCCGCTCGAAGTGTATGACCTTCACCGCCTCGTAGGCACGGTCCTTCGCCTCCTTGATCGTATTGCCCCGCGCCGTCACCCCCAACACGCGCCCGCCGCTGGTCACTACCCGGCCTTCCTCCATCGCCGTCCCGGCGTGGAAGACCATCACGTCCTCCATCTTCGCGGCCTCTTCCAGCCCTCCTATGGGCAGGCCGTTCCGGTAGGCCCCCGGGTACCCGCCCGACGCCATCACCACGCAGAGCGCCGGCCTGCGGTCCCATTGCACCTCCACGCCCTCCAACGTCCCGTCCAGCGTAGCTAAGAGCACCGGCACCAGGTCGCTCTCCATTCGCATCAGGAGCGGCTGCGTCTCCGGATCGCCCAGCCGGCAGTTGAATTCGAGCACTTGCGGGCCATCCTCTGTCGCCATAATTCCGGCGTAGATGGCTCCGCGATACGGCTTATCGTCCCGGTTCATGGCGTGGACCGTTTGCACCAGGATTTCCCGCTCGATGTGGCCCGCCAGCTCGTCCGTGATCAGCGGCGTGGGGCTGAAGGCCCCCATCCCGCCCGTATTCGGCCCCTGGTCGCCGTCGTAAATCGCCTTGTGGTCCTGCGTCGAAGGCAGCACCGCGATTGTTCGCCCGTCTGTGAAGGCGATCATGCTCGCCTCCTCGCCCTGCAGGAAGCCCTCGATCACCACCTGCTCGCCGGCCTCCCCGAACTCCCTCCGTATCATGATCCGGTCAATCGCCTCGTACGCGTCCTTAAGGGACTTGCAGACGATGGCCGCCTTGCCCGCCGCCAGCCCGTCCGCCTTCACGACCACCGGCGGCCCCACCATGTCCAGGTAGGACTTCGCCCGCTCCGGGGCGTTGAACGTGCGGAACGGCGCGGTCGGGATGCTGTGCCGCTGCATGAGCTGCTTGGCGAAGACCTTGCTCCCTTCGAGCCTGGCCGCCTGCTGGTTCGGCCCGAACGCACGCAGCCCGGCCCCCTCGAACGCGTCCACGATCCCCTTCACCAGGGGAGCTTCGGGGCCGACCACCGTCAGCTCGATGGAGTTCTCGCGCGCGAACTTCCGCAGCCGCATGATGTCGGTCGCTGGAATATCCACGCAATCGGCTATCTCCGCAATCCCCGCGTTGCCCGGCGCGCAGAAGACCCGGTCCACCAGGGGCGAATCCGCTATCTTCCAGACGAGGGCGTGTTCCCTCCCGCCCCCGCCCACCACTAAAACCTTCATCCCTTCCGCTCCTTGCTATCCCGGCCCCCGCTCGTGATCGTCTGATTCCGTCGAGGGCGCCTTCCAACATTCGCTTGCGGCCGCCAGGCCGCCCGAATGTCAGCGACACTCGACCTGCTGTCGCCATCGGCGACAGCCCGTCGTCCTCGTGCTCTCCCTCGGCCTCCGAAGCCCGCCATAAGGCAGACGAAGGAGGGTGCTCTTACTCCTGCTCGGACGCTCGGCCGCGGTCACTTCCTTCGACCGCCCGAACGTATCTGGTCCTCGTCGTCGTAACGTCGCGGTTTGCCCTGGGCCATGGGGTCACCCGCAGGCGCCCCAGTATAGCCCCGCTCCCACCCGCGGTCAAACCCGACGCCCCGTGCCGCCTGCCTCTCGCCCCCGACGGGCCAAAGTCTTGTCGTCCCGAACCCCGCGCCGGCGGGGTGAGGGACCTCGGGTCACGCGAGGCGCTCTCACTACGCAAACTGCCGGGGGGAACCCCCGGCCCCCTGAGTGCTCAGCACGCCGCCGCCGCCCGGAACTCGAGCATCTTGTCGTCCTGCGGCCGCTCTCTCGCCTCCTTAGCCAGAGGTCTTGCGGCGAAGGAGGCTACGGCCGCTCTCTGCCCTCCTTATCCAAAGGTGTTGCGGCGAAGGGAATTGCAAGCGCCGCGGTCGCCTTCGACGTTCGGCGACCGCCCGAGTCCAACGCGGAAGCCACACCACCCGGCAAACCCACTTGGCGAAAATGCAGCATGTCGTTCCGAGTCCGCTGCTCCGCGGACGAGGAATCTCGGGTCCCCCGGAACCCTCTCACCCCGCGAACTGCCGGCAACGCCGGCTCCTGAGTGCTCCGTTAGCCGCCCCTCTCTTGAATTCATAACCGAAGTCGGTCCCGCGAAGGACGCTCAGGCGGCCTAAACCAGGCCCCTGACCACTTCACATCCCGCTCCGCAGTCGTCCAGGTATTCAGCACGCTGACAACTCCCCTGCCACTTCGCCAGCTGCCTCCTGGATGGGACCCGACAGGGCTGCGAGCCATCGCTTGACCTCGGCAGCCCGCGCCGCAGATGCATTCATCCGCAACTCCTTTGCTCGGGGTAGCAGCTCGCGCCACCGGCCGTGCGCATTGTGGTAGCCCCAGTCCGCCGCCTCGCTCTTCGAACTCAGGCGCCCTTCCCGCAGCCAGAGGAGCAGCCTGGCAGAAGTGAGAAGCCAGTCAACCTGATGGACGTTGTCCCCACGGGCATGCTGTCTGGCCGTCGCCGGGAACTCCTTCAACTCTTCAATTATGTCCGGTCGAGATGCAGCGGGGATTTCCAATCGCACGTCCTCTCCCCAGACGACTCGCCCCCGTTCCCGGATCACGTGCAAAACCATCCATCCCAGGCGGTTTTCCTTCCAGACTCTCTCTCCGCTGGTGCCCCACCAGAGCGCGCTTCCCTTCACAGCTGGGTCAAGCATTTTGCGCGGCAGAAACGCGCCTTCGAGCATCTGCGCCAGAGTCCCGTGCCGTCCAGTGCGCAGTGGCCTTCGGGCCGCTATGAGGTCTGAGGTGACTTCCTCAGAAAGGTCACCGTCCACAACGGCCAGGAAATCCAGGTCGCCGTAACCGGGCGCAAGATCGTCGAAGACCACAGAACCTTGCAGTATGACCGAGACAAGCCGCCCTCCGAGGATCTCCTTGGCAATCCGGAGGAACAACTGCAGTGTCTCATTGAGCTGGGCATTGGAGAACGTACTTGTGAGCAGCGGAGGTTCGGCAGCACCTCCGCCAATCTGCTCCACTGACGGCCGGTTGGAGCCGACGACCTGTCTCAGATGCTCGGCGAAATCGTCCCACCACATGTGGTTGGGGTCAGCGTCGGGACCGGGCCTGAAATGGCCGTTCTCATATCGCCCGGACATTCGCATCTTCCGCACATCCTCGAGCTGCGATTTCCAGACTTCAATTAGGTCAGGATACTTTGAGAAGTAGTCCCGTGCCTTGTGCTGGTACCGTTTCGCCACCCCCGCTGGATCGTAAAGCAGCTCACCGTAGGCGAAGGAGTAAAACGCGTAAGGTTCTTTCTCAAGGGCCTTCCGCAGTGGCACAACGGGCCAGTAGCATACCTGCACGTGCACGCCGCCGACCTGGACGTCCAGGTCAAACCACGTGTGATCCCCTTCGTTGATCACTGCGAACAGATCGACATCCGAATCGGACCTCTCGTAACCGTGCTGCACGCTTCCATGGAGGATGATCCCGCATCCCGGATTCGCCTTGCTGACATACTCAACAACTTCCGGAAGGATGTCTCTTTGCTTGCTCATAGGGCGCCCAGCGAATCCGAAGACAGCCCACGTTCCCTCTCTTCTCTTGCCCATTCATCATAGATGCATTCCGCGGCGAGCCAATGGTTCGGAGGCCTTGCGCGTCTGAGATGGACTGCCGGAGTGCTTTCCAGATCAGAGCCAGCTTGTGCATCCGGCCAGATCATTGGTACCCTCTGTGTCGTCTCTGCGGCGTGCGGCGCAACTTGGGCGCCCTTCCGTTAACCGTTCCTCCCCCACTGCTCCTGCTGCCTCCCGGCGTCCAGCAGCCCTCATCCGGGCCCGGCTATCCCCTGTAACCACGCCCTGAGAACCTTGGCCATCAGCGCGTCCGACAAATGCCTCCGCCAATTGCCAAGTGTGTGGGCCAGGATCACGCTGCCCAAGAGCGCAAAGATATAGATTAGCGCCCGCATTCCGCATCTCGAGAAGAGAAGCATGTTGGACAAGGCCAGCTCGTCCACCGTCATGAACTCCTTTCCGCTCTCGGCAATCGGGGAGACGAGTTCCTTCCAATGGCCCATGTAAAGGGCGGTGTACGCTGCTCCCACACCAAGCAGAAGCACCGCCACAACGAGGTAAAACACTCTCACCTAAGGCCACCGCCGACTGCGCTTCTCAAGCCGACGAATCATCTTCTCGGCCAACTGCCGTTCCGACTCCGTCAAGGTCAGTTCCATGACACACCCCCCTCTAGCGGACAGGCAATTCCGTCCAGCGGTCACGCTCCCCGCACAGGAGTTATATACCAGCGCAAATCAACCCATCGATCCAATCCGCAGGCGCGCTGGCGCCCCTCAGCCGCTTTCCGACGGGTGCTGCCGGGGCTCTGCAACTCCACATTGGGTGCCGCAACCTGCGAATAGTGTCATCCCGAAGCCGCGTCAGCGCGGCTGAGGGATCTCGGGTAGCCAAAGGACCTCCCACCCCGCGAACTGCCGGCGCCGCCGGCCCCTGAGTGCTTGGCATGCCACCGCCCCCCTTATTGGCTCTCTTGTGTCTGCTCTCCTCTCACCTGTTCTCCTGCTCTCCTGCTTCGCGCGCAGCGCCGCCGGCCCCTGAGGGCTCCGCGCGCCGCCGCCCCGGTCGTTTCTCCTCTCCTTTCACCTGTTCTCCTGCTCTCCTGCTCTCCTGCTCCGCGCGCAGCACCGCCGGCCCCTGAGCAGTTTCAGGCCGCCGATGCGCCTGGTGTCCCTCAGCTTCGCCTGCCAACAAAGGCCAGTCGCCCGCACCCGCGGCCTCACTGCCACTGGAAGGCCACTGCCATCACGAGGACAGCGACCACGGCCACGGTGGCCACCGTCTCTATCGTGACCACAACCTTGGCCTCCTGTACCAATTCCCGCAGTTCCTCTGTCCCCGGCTTGCGACACTGGGCGCCCACGTAATCCCAGAACTCCGACTCGCTGCCAAACAACTTCCAGGGCGCAGGCCAGGGCCACAGCCGCGGCGGATTGCCTCCCAACTTCCTCGAAAGGCCCTGGATCCTGCCTACCAAACGCCAGAGGACTACTGCGCTCGCAAGAGCGATGACACAAGACACACTTCCTAAACCAATCGCAATCTGGCGGACTATCTCTACCACCCCCGCCCTCCTCGACGCTTGGGCAAGGACATTATTGCCCGCAATCGCAACGCATGCAAAGCCAGCGTATCATCCCCCGCAGAGCCCGAAGCGTCATGGCACAGGTGACATTTGGCTCTCCGCGCGGGACCCTGGCCCCCAAGATCCCCAGACGGCGCACACTGTCGTCTAGCGGCCGCTTGCGGGCGCCCCAGCCGCCCCATGCGACCGCCCGAATCCCGCGCGGACCTTACACCGCCTCAACCACGCCCGGAACGCGAGTATGCTGTCGTCCCGAGGACCGCGATGGCGAGACGAGGTTTGCCCGCTCGCTCGCCGTACCATTCGGTCGAGGGCGACCTCCTTGAGCGACCTCGACTACATTGTCGGCCCCAGGCGACAATCCGGGACCTCGGGACCGCGGGATACCTCCCACCCCGCGACGACTGCTATTCCGTCGAACGCGCTTTCCAAACATTCGCTAACGGCGAATGTCAGCGACTTCGACCACACTGTCGCCCTTGGCGACAGTCCGCTGTCGCGGGCGCCCTCCTTGAGCGACCCCGACCAGACTTTCGGTCAATTCCGTCGAAGCCGCCATCCTTGGGCGGGTTCGACTACATTGTCGGCGCCTGCGCCGACAATCCGCCGTCGCCGGACGTTCGCGCAGGCGAACGTATGGCGACCAGCCCGCCGGCCCCTGAGCAATTTCAGGCCGCCGACGCGCCTGGTGTCCTCCAGCCTCGCCTGCCGACGAGGCCCGTCTCCCGCCGCCTCAGTGCCAGTGAAGGACCACTGCCACCACGCAACCCGCGATCGCAGCCACCAGCGTCACCGCCCGCATCATCAGTAGCACATCCGCCTTCCGCACCAGCTCCCGCAGCTCCTCCGTGCCGGGCTTCTGACACTGCTTGCGCACGTAGTCCCAGAACTTCGGCTCCATATCGGTCCAGAACCCCGCCCGTGGCGGATCGCCTCCCAACCCCTTCGAAAGCCCCTGGATCTTGTCAATCAAGTGCCAAAGCGCTAACTGGCTCGCAAACTGTCCCGCGACCGCGAGGAGGAACAGCACGATCGCCAGCACGCGCGCGACCTGGCCGAGCGCCTCTGCCACGCTTGAAACCTCCACTCCGCGGCCGGCCTCAGTCCAATTACAGGAATTCTACCGCCAACATCCCCAAAGTCACGGCCAAAAATGTCACCCCCCGTATAGCCAACAGCAGGTCCGCCGTGTGCATCAGCTCCCGCAACTCCTCAGTGCCGGGCTTCTGACACTGCTTGCGCACGTAGTCCCAGAACTCACTTTCAGTGGGCCATACCCGCGGTGGATTGCCTCCCAACCCCCTGGAAAGCGCCCGGATCCTGCCAACCAAGTACCAGAGCGCCAACTGGCTCCCAAGCTGTCCAAGCGCGGCGACGACGAGCAGAACCATCGCCAGCACTATCGCGTGCAAGCGCGACATCTGGCCAACTCCTCCTAACACCGCCGCATTCCTCGACCCTTGGAGGCTCTTAAGCAGCTACATTATTGCGCGCATTAGGCTTGCCTTCAATGCCACCTGGCGACGGCGTACGGGCACGGCGTCCACCTGAGGCTTGTCCGCCCGTGGTGGATTCATGCGCCTGCCGAAGGTCCGCCTCAGGCGGATGGTGTGCGCATGCCCCTCCCCTCTGGCCTGCCCTCTCCGCCCCAGATTCACGCGCCGACACGGGCGAACCACGGTCTGGCGTTGCCCCCCAATGAACGAAGCCAGCATGATCCCGCAAGCATTGGGTGCCACGCCCAAGCGTAGCTTGAGCGTGCGCTTACACCCCGCGTATGGCTGTGCACCGGTTGCCTGACCCAACTCGTCCTGAGCCCGCCCGCACCGCAGGCTCTGCGCCTGATGGCCTCGTTGCCTCGCGAAGACTTGCACCCACGCCCTGCCATTTCCTCCGCACGCGGCTATCGCTGTAAATGTTGTCTTTTCTTTGTTGCACTCACTCCGCTCTGAGCCTGCGACCCTCCGCCCCGCTCTGCTGGCGGCCAAAACGGTTTCGCTGGTTCTTGTACTTCATTCGGTTGCGTAATATTTAATAGCAACCTGACTTCTGCAATCTTTGCTGACTTTACTGCTAACAAAACTCGCCCTGCGAAAATCCCCCCAAAACCGGCCGTAAGTCCTCTCCGGCACGCCCCTTACGGCACGAATAGCTTCCAATCATGCCTTTGTGGCGCCTTCGGGTGTCCCGATTGACGTAACACCATGCTATGCGCACGTTTGCCTGTGGTTCCGCGGGGCCGCGGCACATCCTCGTGGGCCGGGATGGAAAAATGGGAATCTTGGGATTTTGGGGTCTTTTGGGGACAAACGCGCCCAAACCGGACACACGATTTTCGAAAGACGCCTATAATCCGCCTTTAGTAGGCGCCCCCGTCCGGCGCACAGTGTGGACCGTGCATGGCGACTGTGGCGTCGACCTGAGGAGGCGCCCGCCGTGCTGCGCATGATCTCAACCTGGAGGAGCCGCCGTGACTGAACCGTTGAAGAGCAAGCTGCTGCCCCGGGCGCTGGCCCTCATCGCCGCAGGCGTGAAGAAGGGGGAAGCCGCCAGGAGCGTCGGCGTTCATGATGCAACTTTGCGCCGCTGGATGCGCGAAAGCCGCGGCGCCGTTCCGGCTTCACCCGCCGTGCAAAGCGCGGGCCTGTGCGCCGTAGCGGACATACAGCCGACCGACTTCCCGGATTCGCCTCCCCAGGTCGGCGCGGTCCATCGAACGCCGGACCTCGCCGCCGACACCTGCCCGGCAACAGGCCCCGAAGCGACGCCCATCGCGACAACCGCTGCAGGGCCCATCGGCGACGCACCCGAAGCTAATCTGACCGCCCCTACTTCGGCGCCCGCCGTCGCCCCCGTCGGGCCGACGCCCGACGCCCCTTCTCGGGCTTCGGCCGATGCACCTTCTCGGGCCTCGGCCGATGCCCCTGCTGAGGGACCGGCCGCGGCCCGGCCGCCGGCAGCGGTCCGACCGCCGGCAGCGGTCCGACCGCCGGACCGTGCGGCGAGCACGCCGCGTCAGCGCACCCCGGAAGCCTCCGCCAAACTCGCCCGCAGGCTCGAAGGGCGCCTCGCCGTCCTCATCGAGCAAAGCGAGGCATCGCCCAACGATCAGAAACTCGAGGACCGCATGCTGAAGGTCTGCAAGGTCCTCGAGTACCTGCGCGCCGGCGAGGATGACCTCGACGCGCAAATGTCGGCCATGAAGCGCTTCGTTGCCTTCTGCGTCCGGACCCTCACGGAAGACGAGATGCCGCCCGTGCGCAAAGCGCTTCGGCTTTTCCTGGACGAACTCAAGAGGGAGCACTCCTGATGTGGATTGAAACCGCCATCTCGGCAGCGTCGGCCGTCTGCGGGGGATTCGTCGGGGGCTGCGTGGTCGCTTTCCGGCTCGGCAGTTGGCGGCAGGAGATTGAGGACCGCCTGCGGGTCGCAGAGGACCGGCTGGCCAAAGGCGACGAGCACGTCGGCAGCGTGCCGGTGCTCAAGGCGCGCCTCGACATCGTCATCGAAGAGCTTCGGGCCATCAAGTTCGAACTCAGGCAGGACAGGAAGCAGTTCGTCTCCCACGAGGAATGCGATAGGAGGCACAACGATGCTCACGCGTGAAGACGTAGAGAAGTTGCTGGCGGACCTGCGGCGTCGCCGCGAAGAGGCAGAAGCCGAGGCGGGGCAGGCCGCCGAAAGATTGGCGCGCCTGGCCAGCGGGCTCACGCCTTTGGCCGAACTCGACCCGGACCAACTCCGGGCCGCGGCCGACACCTTCGCCGACTCCGTCCAGCGGATGAAGGAACTCGGAGAGTTCGCGCGGGACCTCCGCGCCCTGCTCATGTGAGCGAGGCACCGGCCCCCAGAGAGACCGGACTGACGACTACCAACTACCAACTATCAACTGCCCTGGCGAACTATGACGAAGTGGTCCAGACAGCACGATCAGGATCGGCTCAGGATGCTCAGGATGATTGAGCGCTGCGCCACGCCGTTCCCGGATGCCAGCCCCGCCGCCCGGCAGCAGCGCACGGGCCAGGAGTTCCTCCCCTGGTGCAGCACGTACCTGCCGCATTACTTCGACCGCGCTTTCGCCCCCTTCCACCGCCGCATGGTGGATCCGGCGACCGGCGCCGGCGAGCCCGGCATGCTTGCCTTTGTAGCGTCGTTCCGCGGCTCCGGCAAGAGCGTCCTCCTCGCCCTGGCGCGTCCGCTCTATCGCGCCCTGCGCGGAGAGGCCCCCTATTTCATCTACGGCAGCCAGGTGCAGAAACTCGCCGCGCAGAACATGGACTACGTGCGGCTTGAGGTCGAGCACAACCCGCGCATCGCGGGCGACTACGGGGAGCCGGAGGCGAGCGGCGAGGAGACGGAATGGACGCTCGGCTCCGCTCTGCTCGGCCACTCGGCGAAGTTCGAAGCCTTCGGCATCGGCATGAGCCCGCGCGGGCGCCGCCACGGCGAGCACCGCCCGCTCGAATTCGTCGGCGACGACCTCGAAGACGCCGAGCTTGCCCGCAACCCCCAGCGCGAGCAGAACCTCTATGACTGGCTCCTCGACGAAGTCGTGCCCGCGATGGAGCCGGGCCGGTTCGTCTTCACCGTCCTCGGCACCATGTTCGGGCCCGACTGCATGATGCAGCGCGCGGCGCGCCTTGCCGAGAAGGCCGACGCCTCCGGCCGCCCGCTCGCCCGCATCTTCATCCAGAAGGTTACCGAGCACGGGCGCAGCGTCTGGCCCGAGCGCTTCCCGGACAAGACCCTCTCGCGCGTGCGCGCCACGATCGGCCTGCGGAACTGGCTTCGCAACTACGCCCTCGAGGCGGAGGATCCGACCAAGCCGTTCCAGGCGCGCTGGATGGCCGCGTACCGGCCCGGCGACGTCAGGCCCGGTGCGCTCGATGTTGTCGCCTTCCTCGACCCGGCCCTGAGCCAGGGCGCGGCGGGCTGCCCGCGCGCCCTCGTGGCGATCGGCGCGGACCGGGCGAGCGGCGTCCGCTACGTGCTCGACGCCTGGATCGAGCGCGGCACGCCGATGGGAATGCTCGACAAGCTGTTCGAGTTCAACCGCCGCTTCCGCCCGCGCGTCATCGGCATCGAGTCCAACGGCGGCTACGCCCTCATCCGCCCGCTCTTAGCCATGTGCGAGGCGAGCCGGGGCGAGCGCCTGCCGGTGCGCTATGTGAACCACACCCGCCCGAAGGACCTCCGCATCGAGATGCTCTGCTCGCAATTCGAAAGCGGGCGCTGGTCCTTCCCGCAAGATCCGAGCGCAGGCGTCAAGACGCTCCAGGAGCAATTCCTCAGCTACCCCGATGGCTACATGGACGGCCCGGATGCCGCCGCAGGCTGCGATGAGCTGCTCCCGGCGGCCTTCGGCGCGGCCGAGCCCGGCCCCGCCTACATGAGCCTGCGGAAACGCGTCGACTTCAGTTCCCTATGAAGAGGCACCTGCATATGCAGCCGTTAACACGTTCAGAAAGCCGGGAGGACGAGCGCAATGAGACCTGAACCAAGCAAGAAGCCCATCGCCGGGCCGACGCCCTTCGGCGCCCGGACCATGGTTACCCACCTGGACATGGACACGCTGACGCCGCGCGCGGTCAAGCGCCTGCTGCTGGCGGCCGAGTCCGGCGACCTGTCGGCCCAGGCCGAACTCTTCGAGCGCATGGAGGAGAAGGACGGCGAGCTGGACGCCTACCTGCGCACGCGCAAGGCGGGCGTCGCGCGGCTCGGTTTCCGGATCGAGCCGCGCCCGGCGCCGTCGCGCTCGGCGAGCGCACAACGGGCCGCCGACCTCTGCCGCGAGGTGATAGCGGGGATCCCCGACCTGCCCCAGGCGATCTTCGACCTGCTCGACGCGATACCGAAAGGCTTCGCCGTCCAGGAGATCGCGTGGCGGACCGGCCGCCTGCGGTGGGAGCCCGCCCGGCTCATATACCGGCCACAGCGTTGGTTCAAGGCCGCGGATCCGGGCAAGGCAGCGGAGGCCGATTCCCCGGCCGGCGAATTGGCGCTGCGCGACGAGGGCGCCCGCGCAGGTCAGAGCGCGGGCATCGAGCTTAACCCATTGAACTTCATCGTCCACCGGGTGAAGGCGCGCAGCGGTTTCAGCGCCCGCACCGGGCTCCTCCGCTCCTGCGTGCGGGCGTTCATAGCGCGGCACTTCGCCTGGAAAGACTGGCTCGCCTTCGCCGAAGTCTACGGCATGCCGCCGCGCATCGGCTGGCTGCGCGAGGAGGTGCCCTGGGATTCGGACGAAGCGCGCGAACTCTGGCAGGCCGTCCGCGCGCTCGGCATGGACGCCGCGGCCGTGGTCCGCCAGGGGAACCGGATAGACATCCTCGACACCCGCTCGGCGGGCTCGGGCGCGGTCTTCGAGCGCATCCTCGACCGCGCGGGCAAGGAGCTGACGCTCGCCATCCTCGGCCAGCTTCTGACGAGCGGCGGGGAGAAGGGCGGCTCGTTCGCCCTCGGCCAGATTCACAACCAGGTCCGCTGGGACCTGATCGAGGCCGACGCGCTCGCCCTCGCGCGGACGCTGACGGGGCAGCTCCTGAAGCCGATCGTGCAGCTCAACCTCGGCACGGCGTGGCCGGTGCCCGAATGGCGGTTCGACGTTCAGCAGCCGGAAGACCTCGGTTCCCTCGCCTCCACCGTCAAGACGCTGGGCGAGGCCGGGCTCGCCATCCCTGCCGACTGGGCCTATGCCAGGTTCGGCATCCCGAAGCCGTCGGGCAAGGAAGCCGTCCTTGCCCGGCCACACGGAGGTGCAAAATGAGCACAACAACGCAGGCAATTGTGGAAGCGCCTCTCAGTGCCCTGTCCATCCTTTCCGCCGCAAGCGATTCTGCGCCGGGCGTGCCCGCCGAAACCGCAGGCGTGCCCGACTGGGTGATGATCGCGCGGGCCGGTCTCTGGCGTGGCCATCCGGGCATGGGCGCGGAACTCGTAACGCCCGCGCACCTGCAAAGCGCGCTTGAGTATTTCAAGCGCCATTACGCCGCGCATGGCGCGGACCTGGTCATTGACTATCACCACGCGAGCACCCTCGCGCCCCTCGGCGGGACGCGGGCTCCCGCGGCGGGCTGGATCCGCGCTATGGAGCTGCGCGGCGACGGCACAGAGCTCTGGGGCCGGGTGATGTGGACCACGGAGGCGGCGGGCGCCATCGCGCGCCGCGAGTACCGGTACCTGAGCCCCGTCCTCCGATTCGGGGCGCCGGACCGCGTCACGGGCGAGGCGGTCCCGCTCCAGGTGCACAGCGTGGCGCTGACGAACACGCCGTTCCTGACGGAACTTGAAGGGCTTAACCAGGCGGGCGCGTCGTGCGCCCGCGTCCCCACAGCGTCCCAGAACGGAGATGAACAGATGACGCTGCTGGAATTGCTGAGCAACGCGCTCGGCCTGACGTCCGAGGAGGTCGCCTCCAGTCTCGGGCTGAACTCGGCCGAGGACGGGCCGGTCGCCGCGACTCTTGCGGCGACGGCTGCAGTGGCGAAGGAACTGGAGACGCAGGTGGCCGCCCTGAACGCGCGGCCGGTGTGTGAGGCCGTGGCGAACGCCCTCGGCGTTGCCCAAGACGCGGACCTCACGGCGGTGAATGCCGCCATCCTGAAACTGAGAGCGCCCGCGTCTGCGGGAGCCCTCGCCGTGCGGACGGCGCTCGGCCTGAGCCCCGAGGCGGATGACCAGGCGGTGCTGAACGCGGTCTCGGCTCTGAGTGCATCCAGGGCGAAGGCCGACGCGGAGGAATTGGTGGACGAGGCGGTGCAGGCGGGCAAGATCCCGCCGGCCCATCGCCCCTTCTACCTCCAGGCGGCCCTCGATGACATCGCCGCGGCCCGGCTCGTCGTCAACTCGCTGCCCGTGGTCGTGGCGCAGGGCGTCGGCCGCTCCGCCCGGAGCATTCGGCGCGCCGCAGACCGGTCCCCTCGCGCAGAGCGCCGCGCGCTCAGCGAGGGCGAGGAAGACGTCTGCCGTCAGTTGGGCCTCTCAGCGGAGGCATTCGTCAACTCAGCCAGTCCGCCTGAGGCGGACAAGCTGAATGAAGGAGGTGTCTGAATGACTGCCTTAACGTCGGACAGGAACACGGAGTACAGCCTGGGCGACCTGCTGTCCATGCCGGTCGCCGCAGGGTCGCGGATTTTCGCAGGCGCACTGGTTTGCAGCAACGCCTCCGGCTACGCAGTCCGCGCCGCGGACTCGGCCGGGCTCGTCTTCGAAGGTGTGGCGACGGCGCAGGCCGACAACCGGAACGGCGCCGCAGGCGACGTGAGGGTGGTCGTGAGGCGGCGCGGCCGTTACCGCCTGGACTGCGTCTCGTCCCTCGACCAGTCGGCGGTCAGCGCACAGGTCTACGCCGTGGACGACCACAGCGTGGGCGTCGCGAGCGACGTTTCGCACAGCGTCGGCGTGGGCGTCATAGACAGGGTGGAAAGCGCGGACGAGTGCTGGGTCTCCATAGACTCAGCCGTGCTCGCCGGCAAGGCGTGGAGCGTGCCGACGACCACGGCCGCGGCAACCACTACCACAACGGCCGCCTGATCCGCCGGAGGCGGGGCGGGCGCAGAGCGTTAGGAGCAATCGCACTCTTGATGGAGGTCTGAAGGATGGAAATCACGCAGGGCAATCTGGAAGCCGTCTTCACCGGCCTGCAGGCCGTTTTCAACGAAGCCGTCCAGTCCACGGAGAACGAACAGGTCAGCCGCCTCATGGAAGTCGTGCCGAGCACGTCCGGCACAGAAGAGTATCCGACGGCGACGCTGCTCGGTGACCTGGAGGAAGTGCTGGATGAAGTGACGATCACCAACATCGGCGCCTTCGTGCAGAGCGTCCCGAACCGCACGTTTGCGCGGATCGTCGAGGTCAAGCGGGACGACATCGCAGACGACAACATCGGCGTCTACAGGCCCGGGGTGCGGCAGCTCGGCCGTCGCGCGGCGCTCTATCCGCTGCGGCTCGCCGCCGACGTGTTGCTCGCTGGTTTCGCGGACGGGTGGATTGACGGGACGACCGTCTATGCCGCCGACCACGAGTGGGTGGGCGGGCGGGCGTGGTCCAACCGGAGCGACGCGGCCCTCAACGCGACAAACTTCGAGGCGGCCGTCAGCGCACTCGAGACCCGCACCGGGCCGGACGGGGCGCCTCTCGGCCTTCAGCCCGACCTGCTCATCTGCGGGCCGGCAAACAGGGCCGCAGCCGAAAGCATCCTCAAGGTCCAGTACCTGGAGGGCGGGCAGTCCAACCGCAACTACCAGCGCTGCGACCTGCTTGTGCTGGGCCGGTTCGGCTCGAGCCACGCGTGGCTGCTCGTGGATACCGACCCGGTCAAGCCCCTCGTCCTTCAGGACCGCGAAGGGCCGGAGTTCACTGCGAAGGACAGCCCGGATGATGACCAGGCGTTCTACCGCGAGCATTACGCCTATAAGGCCAGGCGTCGCTGCGCCGTGGCGATCCTGGCGCCGTGGCTGATCCAGGCGAGCAACGGGGGATAACCCGGGCCTCGCGACCGGAGGCCCTGGGTCGCTGGAGTAGGGGCACGCCTGCCCGCTCCGCCTCAGGCGGACCGTACGGCGGATGGCGTGGCGCGTCGTGCCCCTACCAGCCCCCGCAAAACGAAACCGGAGACGAAGGCGGAAGAATATGGCTTATTGCACATTCGAAGACATTGAACTCAGGATCGGGGCCGAGGATCTGGCCGCCCTGGCCGACTATGACGGCGACGGGGCGGCGGACGAGGCTGTGGTCGAACGGGCCTTGCGCAGTGCGTGCTCCCTCATAGACAGCTACCTGGGCGTCAGGTTCGCCGTGCCCGTCGCGTTGCCCGACGGCACGTGCCCCGAAGCGCTGACCATGCGGGCAGTGAACCTGGCGGTCTACTTCCTTCGTCTGGGCCGCGACAGCGTGACCGAGGACGCGCGGGCCCAGTATGAGGATGACACGGCCTGGCTGAAGGATATCGTCGCAGGCGCGGTGTCGCTGGGAGTGGAGCCCTCGCCGGCGGAAGGATCAGCGGCCTCCGGCGCTCGCTACGAAAGCCGGCCGCGGCTCTTCGGCCGGGGCGAACCTCTTTGAAGCAGGAGCACCCTTCGTTCCATTGGCCGAAGGCGAATGGCCTCAGGGTGGGCCAGCAGGAGCACGAGTAGGAGTAGCGATGAGCAACTTCTTCACGGACGGACGGCTGGGGTTGGTAGCGGTGCTCAAGGCCGACGAGGACATAGCAAACCAGGTGAAGACGTGGTTCGACTTCGCGCCCGGCCTGACGCACCGCCGCAACATGGAACCTGCGGCCTGCCCCTCGCTGAGCGTCTCACCGGCGCAGAGCAGCGAGGGCTACGTGGCAAACGTGGAGCACGAGAGCACGCAAGTGCTGCATGTCGAGATAGCCACCGACGGCCAGGACGTGCAGCCGTGCGAGGAGCTGGCGGCGTGCGTCCTTGCGTGCGTCGAGGCGTCTAACGAGACATGCCTCGGACTCGCGCCCGACGGGCTCACGGGCTTGCGAGTGCGCGCGGTCAAATGGGCCGCGGTCCCGCGGGAGGACGGCGCGCGCGTCATCTGGACCGCCGCCATCGAAGTCGAGCTGCTCTGGCGGCGCATCTGAGGCGAGGCGAATGGGCCGCCACAACACAGCTCAAGGTAGAACCGCAGAGACAGCCATTGACTTTTGGGTTGATAACAGAACGACTGACACGGACAAGGGCTCCGAAACCAGCCGACCCGCGGCGTCGCCATCTTTGCCTTTCTTGCGCACAAGGTCAATACATGATGCCAGCGAGTGCCCGCACCGTGTCATTGCGAGGAGCGTCCGCCTCAGGCGGAGGCGACGAGGAATCTCCAGAGGCCGAGCGATCCAGCGTCTGGAGATCCCTCGTCCGCCCTGCAGCGGACTCGGGATGACGGCGTATCGGCAGGTCGCCATCTTTGCTTTTCTTTCGCAAAGTTCAGTAAGCCATGAGAGTTGCTCGCCGTGGAATCGGCGCACAGGACACGAAGGCCGACCGAGAGGCGAAGCACATCGGCCCTGAGTCACTTCGCGGCCGAGAGGGCCGCGCAACGGAGGGAGTGCAATGACGGGACCGGCTGGGAACTGGCATTACGCGGAGCGGCGTCACCTGCGCATCTGCCGCGAGGCGACCTGGGGCGAATGCCCGGAGCAACCCGCCTGGCACACCGTCCCGGTCTTCGGAGACGGGTTCAAGCTCAAGGCAGGCGACGCGCACTTTTCTCCGGACACCGAGTTCGGCTGCTGCCGGCGCACGGTCCAGCTCAGCCACGTGCGTCAGGTGGCGGGAGGGCTTGTCGTCCTGGCCTGGCCGCAGGCCGCGGGGCTGCTGCTGGAAATGGCGCTGGAACGCGACGCAACGGATCTCCGCAGTTACTGCATGGACTATTTCACCCCCGCAGACCCGCGGCGATACACCGGCGTGATGGTTGACAGGCTTGAGATAAGCGCGCATCCGCCGCGCTGGGACGCGGTGTTCCGCTTCGAGCTGAAGGCCAGAACCGAAGAGGCAAGGCCCGCGCTGGTGGAGGGCGACTTCGATTACGGCGACCTGAGCCCGGTGCCTTTCAGGTTCGAACGGGCGGCCGTCACGGTGAGTGGAACTCTGTTGTCGAGCGTCGAAGGATTGTCGGTCCAGGTGCGAAACAACCTGACGGCGGGCCCGGTTCGAGGAGGCGCGGTTGGGTTCCTGATCGCCGGGCTCCGCGCGGTCAGCGTCGAACTGACACTGCTCGACGATGCCGGCACGATCGGCGACGCGATCCGCGGCGATGTGGCCATGAGCGCCGAGGCGACGATGACGCACCCGGAAGGGCACACGCTGGCGTTGTCGGTGCCGGCACTCCATCCGCAGACGAATCCACAGGAGGCGGAGCCGGGCGAGCTTGCGCGGAGCCTGGTCCACATGGAAGCCGGCACCGACGGCGCAGGCCGGGATATCACGTATGAGCTGCATCTGAACGGTTGATTATTGCAGGAGAAATGAGAGTGAGGCGGGTCAGGTCACAGACGGATGGCGGGCTGGGGCGAGCCCGACAGGCATACGGCCTGGCGGCCGAGGAGATGCGGCGAGAACAAGAGGCCCTCGGCGCAATCAGCGCGCTCATGAGGGAACTCTCGGAAGACAATCTCGCGCTGCACCGGCAGAGCCTGGAGATGCTTCAAGCCGTGCAAAAGGACCTGGAACGAGTCAAGCAACAGCTTAAGCGAATGATTGTGGCGAGGACGGGCTAACGACAGCGATTTCACCACAGAGACACGGAGATCACAGAGAACGGCAGGACCGGAAGGATAGGCGCATGGAACAGAAGAACGACGGCCGCCGTTCGTCGTTCCCCTGACCTGGCCGCTGTTCTCCGTGATCTCCGTGTCTCTGTGGTGAATGAGGTTTGCTGATGGCTGGCGGATACTTCAATGACGGCGGGGTGTCGCGGACGGCGACACCTGGTCGAATCCGCTCAAGGAGGGCGCCCTCGACGGCGGATTGTCGGCGCAGCCGACAATGTAGTCGAAGTCAGCCAAGGAGGCTGCCTTCGACGGAATGGGACAAACGGAATGAGAGGAATGAATGGCAGGGTACTTCGATGATGGCGCGGTGAGTGTGGAGATCGGCGAGCATGCCTTTGCCACGCCGGCGGCGCGTCGCCGCAACCTGACCCTTGATGTGGCGGGACAACCGTCCAAGACCTTCGATGACGGAGGCGGCATTCTGACGCTCCAGGTGACCGGGCAGCGGCTCCGCGCGAACCTCGGCGACGCGGAGCGCTGGATCTACGAACTGCTTGCGGCACTCGCGGCCTCATCGCCGGGGGACCTCGGTTGTGAGGACCAGCGCGGGCACCGTGCAACCTTCGCGCAGGCCGTCTGCACGGGCGGATCGGGCGTCGTTCAGGGCTTCCGCTTCGCTGAGTTGAGGCTGGATTTCCTGACGCCCGAGAAGGGCACAGAGCCAGTAATCGGCTCAGTGCCGCCGAGCCCGCCAACCTATGGCGGGACGTCAACCGCGCTGAACTACAGCGTCAGCCGAGCTGACGGAGCGGGCGGGGTGGCACTCGGGGAGTTCCCGGCAAGCATGCGGATCGAGATGGGGAGGCAGTATCCGCTCCGGGAGCTGCCGCGGGCTCGGGGTGCGAGGTCGCGCGGGCCGGCCAGGAGCGCGCAGATCCGCTTCACCGTTTCCTCCCACGCGGTGGTGAGCGGGCAGCACATTGCGACGCACCTGGAAGACCTCGCACGGCAGATCGGCCCGCGCCCTGTCGCCCTCACGGGCAACGGGAACACGTTCAACGACGTGATCCTGGAGAGCCTGCGGCCAAAGCACACGGACGGCAGAACAATGCAGTTTGAGGCGGAGTTCATCAAGCAACTCTGACCACGGAAACGACATGATCCGCAGATCGCGCAGATTGCGCAGATCAAGAACGGGCAAACCTGGAGAACAGCAACGGCCAGTCGGGTCTTCTCATTACCCCAAGTTGCCTTGTTGTCAATCTGCGTAATCTGCTTGATCTGCGGATGCGAGTGTCTGTTGTTTTCTTGAGGTGTGAGGATGGCGGTAATCGGATTCTATTTCGGGCAGTGGGTCTGGGATTCAAACGTTGCGGAAACCGCAACGTCCGAGGGCGGCTTCTGGCGGCCGCCGGATGGTTGCGCGGCCGGCCTCGACCTGCGGCCGCTGGCCGCCCAGGCGGCGCGTGAAACCCACCCGCAGAACTGGGGCATCTTCGCCGCAGATGTAGGGGCGGTTCGCGAACCGCCCCTACATGAGGACCCCTACGTGCTAATCGCCGATGAGACCGGGCGCCTCGATCCTGCCGGTGTTCATGCCCTCGTCAATTCCATGGGCCTGCCAGCCACGCCGAAAGCCGGCACAATTGGCGAACTCGTACACGAGCTGCTGACCACGCACGCCGATCCGACCGGCACAAGCGGCCCGCTGCCCCTCATGCCGAACTCCGACCGGACGATGGAGGTATACCTTGGGGTAGGGGCACAGCGCGCTGTGCCCCTACATTCCCGCCCTTTCCTGGGACAGGCCGATCCCGCCTGGCCGAAGGTCCTAACTGTCAAGCAGGCGGACTACTACGCAGCCCCAGAGTGGCTGCGTCCGAGGCTGTTAACGGACTGGTGCCAGAAGTTGGGCATCTCCGATTACACGGTGTTCATCCCTGACGACCTGCCCCCCATAGAGCCCCTGCCGCTCGAAACGACGATAACCGACAACTTCAACCGGGCCGACAACGCCAGCAGCCTCGGAAGCTCCGGCGAAGGCTGGTCCTGGACCGCAACTTCGCAGACGTGGGGCATATCCTCGAACAAGGCGCGCGGCCCATCCGAGAACAGCGGGGACGGCGATGCGCGCGCCGAATCAGACCTGTCCTCATCGGACCACTACGCGCAGGCCGCGGTGACGTGGGGGAGCACGGCGCAGGCGCGGCAGGGCATGTGCGCGCGCTTTGCGAGCGCCGCTCAGACCTACTACCTCGGCTGCGGCTTTGCCTCCGTTGACGTGGATCGCATCTATAAATGCGTGGCCGGCACTCTGACTCAACTTGCGAGCCAGAGCCACACGATAGGCGCAGAAACGCTCACCGTAAAGACGCAGGCCAACGGGAGCACGATAGACGTATGGGTCGGCGCGAGCAATCTGGAGACCACCGACACCTCCATCACCGGCGGGACCCGCGCGGGCATGCGGTCCACGAGCTATTACAGCACGAGGGGCACCTTTGACGATTTTGAGGCGGCGGACCTGGCGGCGCCGACCACAACTGCTGCGCCCACAACGACCACCGAGGCCGCGACAACGACGCCGGAGCCGACGAGCACGAGTGAAGCTCCGACCACGGAGGCCCCAACAACGACCACGACGTTGGCGCCTACGACGACAGAGGGGCCGTCCTCGACGGCAGCTCCGACAACGACGGGCGTGGTAACGACCACGCCGGCGCCCACGACGGGGGTGCTGACTACCACACCGGGAGCGGTTACTACGGAGGCGCCCCTGCCTCCGAGCGGGGTTGTGCTCTACGTCAATGGGATGCTGAACACCGAACTTGTGGTTCGGTCCATCCGGGCATCGTACGTCCGGCCGTGGGAGGCGGAACTCTTCTTCCGCGGCCGGCATGACGCCCCGCCCGATGTCTCCCCGTGGGATGAAGTCCGCATCGAGGACCTGAGCGCGAACGTCCTCTTCCGCGGCAACATCACGAGCGTCCAGCCCGGCGGCGTCGGGCAGGAAGGCGTCGTCTACAAAGCCTCGGACAAGCGCTTCCGCCTGGAGAACGAGCCGGTCCGCATCAACGGCCGCGGCTGGTACGTCTGGAATCGGCGCGGGTTCGTCTGCCACGAGGGCTGGGGCGGCGAAGACTCCCCCGGCCGCGACGGGCAGAAGTGGACCGCCGGCGAGATCGTCCTCGACATCCTGGAGCACGCCCTCGGCCTGCCGCCAGGCGGATCTGATATCGGCGGCCACCACGGCGATGCCTGCTGCGTCACGGGGTCATTCCTCACCAGTTCCGACATCGCCGGCTACGATGCCGCCGACATCCTGGCCCTCGACAGCGTGACGGGCGAATTCGCCGTGGACAACACGCCCATCGCCCAGGCCATCAGCCTGCTACTCGCGCTGAACGGCGGCTTCTACGGCTGGTACCTCGATCCCTCGACCGGCAACCTGGTCGTCTCCGATCTGGACGCCCTGCCCGAGTCCTCGATCAACGCGGGCGAGCTGGGCCACTGGCAGGACGAAGCCGGCAAGAGCTACCAGCTCCTCGGCAACCAGATCGAGTGGAGCCTCGACGGCGTCTGCTCGACCATCGTGATCCAGGGGACGGACAAGACGGTCGAGGTGCGGCCGCGCAACATCAACGGCTCGGGTTGCCTGCCCCTGAACGGCGGAGGCGAGTTGGAGTTTGTGGCGGCGCCGTGGAAGGGCGAGGGCGGCTGGCCGGCGGCCTACCGCGCGCTCTGCCAGCCGTACAGGTTCCCCTCGGCGAAGGAAGTGGACAACGCCGACCAGTTCCCGCCGACAGGTTACTCATGGTGGTACCACAATCCGCGCGTCTACCAGGGGACGGCGCTTGGCGAGAAGACGCTCTACCGGCCGCCCTCGGGCATCTTCCCGACGTGGCTCCTGCCGTACGGGATCATCACGTTCAAGGAAGTGCCGAGCCTCGGCGCCGGCGAGAAGCTCTGGGGCTGGTACTGGGCCTACGTCCCGTTCACCGCGACCGCCGGCCCGGACGGCGACGCGTACCACTGGTACGGCTACCAGCGCACGCGGACGGTCTACGACACCGCCTTCCGGTCAACATCGTCCTACCCACAGCCGGGCACGGAAGACGACGTGACGGCGATGGGCATCCTGGCCGACCGGCTCCTCCGGATGTTCAAGGACGTCCGCCGCCAGGGCACGCTGACCTGCGACCAGGTGGACTTCACGGCATTCACGCTCGGCAATCGCTACAGCGTCCAGAACCTCGGCCTCCACCACTTGCCCGGCCCCGGCGGAAGTACTTCGGCGGAACCGACGACGACGCACCAGGGCGGCTATGGCGACCCGATGCTCTGGCAGGCATTGAAGATCAACGCCGTGGACGTGCTCTACGACTTCGATTCGGACCGCACGCAGATCACCGTGGCGAACACGTTCTGGATGCTGGAGGAATACTCCGAGTTGAAGCGGCGGCTGGAGGAGAACCTCTTCACCCAACGCAACCTGAACCTTTCGGAGTGGATTTACGACTGCCAGGTCCAGGCCCCGCAGGATCAGAACACGACGACGCTTGAGCCGTGGACCACGACGGCCGAGCCGCCTCCGACAACCACGGAAGGGCCGACCACCATGGGCGGGTCCACCACTTCGAGCGAGACGACAACCTCGGCCGAGACCACGGCCGGCGGCGGGACCACGACGGAAGGCCCCACCACGACGTCCGGCGAAACCACAACGTCCGCGCCGACTACCACGACGAGCGCCGGGACCACGACGACGCAGGCGCCGGAGTGCCCGGAGTCCTGCATCGAGTGCGCGGAGCAGTACTTCTTCGCCGTGGACATGTGGTGCGACGAGATGCAGGAAATGCATGGGACGTTCGGGATGCACCGCGAGCCGGCGTACTCGAGCATCTGCGAGTGGTATCCGGGCACGACGCCGCCGACAGACGGCGTGGGCGGGTACGGCTCGGTCTACTGCAACCTGGGTGTCTGGATTCTGACCGTCACGCACGAGAGCGGCGCGCAGTGCATCTACCACAAGGCTGCCACAACGTACCCGACAACGACGCCCGCCGGCACAACCACAACCTCCGGCGGCACGACGGGCGCGCCGCCGGCGCCGGACTGCCCGGCCGGCCTGTACGACAAAGTCTCCGGGAACTGCACTGACTGCCCCAGCTCGATCACGGTGTACTCCTGATGAACGCGACGAAGATGGCCAGGATGCAGGCGTGCGCGCGCTGCGAGCGGCGGGTCGCCGAACGCGGCTGGCCGTGGCCGCGTTGCGGGCCGAACGGCGCCTGGCTCGACGAGGCGTTCATGGAAGGCCCGGCAGCAAACTGCCCCAACGGCAACTGGAACGGCATCCACCACAGAGGCACAGAGGGCACGGAGAACGGCGACAAACTCAGGGGAACGAAAAAAGGACAGACAGGTGCGTCCGTTGTTTTTAACCCGGACCTTTCCATTGATGTTCTCCGTGACCTCCGTGCCTCTGTGGTGAACGGTTGTCTGTTTGGGCGGAAGGCGACGGCCTGCGGCGGGAGGATCGAATGTTGGCGGAGCGAGCAGCTCCCACGCGTGGTGACCAGGGCGGATTGCGCCTCCTGCGAGCAGCGGATGGAGCGCCTGCGGATCAGCGCGGTGATCACGACGTGGAACGAGGGCGACGAGGTGCGGAAGACCGTCGAGTCCCTGGCCGCCTCCATCGAGAAGGACACGACGGACCTGGAGATCATCGTCGTGGATGACGGCTCCACGGACGGCTCCGGTCAATTCATGTGGGCCTCCGCGCCTGGCCTGCCCGTGCCCGTCTTGCGCATGGTCCGGCATGAGACGCCGCAGGGCGTGGGCCGTTCGCGCAACGCCGGCTATGCGGCCGCCACGGGCGACGTGGTCACCTTCCACGACGCCCACATGCGGATGGGCGGGATCGGCGCCGAACCCGGCGGCGTGGCGGACGGCCGGAAGGGCGGGCTCGAACACCTCGCCATGAAGGCGCTGCAGTCCGGAGCGATCGTCTGCGCAGCGAGCGCCGGCCTGAAGGTCATTGACGGCAAGGACACGCCGTGGGGCTGCCGCTACTGGGGCTGCGACCTCTTCCACAATTTCCAGAGCGGGCTCGAGGCGAAGTGGCGGCACATTGCCAGCGACGTGCCGCCGGAGGAATGGCTCCGCTCGCCCTGCATGATGGGCGCGGGGTATGTGCTGTCGAGGCGGACTGCTGAGAGACTGGCCGGCGCCACTGGCGCCCTTTGGGAGGACGTGGCCGGCCGATGGGGCTTCAGCGAGGAGGCGCTCTCGGTCAAGGCGTTCCTGCTCGACATCCCCGTCCTCTTCAGCCGCGACGTGATCTTCCGGCACGCCTACCGCGGGACGAACCCGGTGAAGAACGCCGGGACGGAGAAGTGGCGGAACATCACGCGCTCGACGCGGATCATCTTCAACTCCGAGACGTGGGAGGACCGGTTTGCGCACGCCTGCCAGAAGCACCTGGGGGCGGCGGATATCGCCCAGGCCCTCTTGGACCCGGCCCGGAGAGTGGGAAAGTGGCCGGTGCCGTTTGACCGCATCTTCACCCACCTCTGCGGCAAGCGGGCGCCGGTACTCGAGCCGCACCCGGATCAGGCCTGGCTGTCGGAGATCGAGGCCGCCTGCCGCGCCGGTTGGGCGCGATTCGCGCAGGAGGCGCACGGCACGCCCGCCAGGTTCCGGGTCCTTCAGTGGCGACCGGGCGAGGCGACGGTCCTGGTGAGGCGCCTCCTGCCGCAGGCCGAGATCGTCTGCATCGAGGCGCCGGGACACCGCGCGTCGAACTGGGCGGGCTGGTGTGAGAAGCACGGCGTCCGGCTGGTCAAGGCGGAGCTGGGGCCTTCGTACTCGAGCCCGTCCCAGGTGACCGGCCAGTTCGATCTGATCTTGATTGGCGGGGAAATGCAGGCGGAGTGCAAGGCCGCTGCAGTGGCGTTGCTTGGACCTGGTGGGGCGATCCTGGTGAACCCCGGCATGGAACGTCTGCAGATCATTGATGAAGAACGCCGGAAGGAAGAGGCTGCAGCCCTCGCCTACGAACAATCTCACCACAGAGGCACAGAGAGCACAGAGAACGACAACGACATGGGGACAGAAAAACAACCGCTGCCGTCCGTTGCCGTTGATCCGAGTCCCGCCGCCGTTCTCGGTGACCTCTGTGCCTCCGTGGTGAAAAAGCCGTTGGTGACTGTGTGCCTCCTGAACTGGCAGCGGGAGGCGAACATCGGCCTCGTCCTGGACAGCCTCCGCATGCAGACGGTCCCGCTCCAGGTCTACCTCTGGAACAACGGCAAGTTCGTCGTGGACCGGCCGCTGGAGTTCCGCGCCGGCGACGGCCCCATGCGGCCGATCACCGAGCACCCGCTCGTGAAACTCTACGTCCAGTCGAGCGAGAACTTAGGTTGCTTCCCGCGCTGGGCGCTCGCCGCCCTGGCCGATACGGAGTTCGTCTGCTCGCTCGACGATGACCTGGCCCTTGCCGACCCGAAGGTACTCGAGGATGCAATCGCGGCCTGCCGGGAGGAATGTCCGGAGGGCATCGTCGGTCTGTTTGGCTACTCGCAGGTGGCCGGGCGCGACTACGTGAACGGCTACCATCCCAACGGCGTGCCGGCGGGCCAGGCGAGCATCCACGTGGACGTGGTGAAGGGGAGGTTCATGTTGATGAGGCGTGCGGTACTCGAGCGCGTTCCGCTGGAGATCTCCGCGCTGTCGGGGATCGCCGGCTTGAGCCACCGCGAGGACGACATCTACGTGAGCCTCTGCGTGAGCGGCGGGCAGCCGGGCTTCCACGTGATCCCGAGCCGGCTCGGGCGCAGGTGGCGCGAGCTGGATGGCCACGGGACGGCCGCCTCGACGGAGCCGGGCCACTACCGGCGCCGGGACGAGTACTTCCAACGGATCTGGGCGTGGCTGAACGATTCACCACAGAGACACAGAGAGCACAGAGAACGAACGGTCGTTCTGATGGGAGGATGAAGGAATGGCAACTCACCGGGTTTGGGCGAATGGATGGGTGATCTGTCGGGCAGGCAAGTCCTGGTTCTTCGAGTTCAGTTTTCGCCGAACACGGACGCAGGCGATTCAGGACTGGCGCTGGGACGTGACAAGGACCTGGCGTCAACTTCGGCGAGACGGGTACCGCTGCATCCGGGCGCTGATCTGCGCGGAGGTTCCCAACGATGCCGGCTAAACGTGCGCGAGCATCGAGGGCGAAACGGTTGCGCGGAATATGGCTCTGCCGCAGCGCCTCCTGGCGGAAGTTCGAGCGGCGGCGCGGGAACGTCGCCGTCGTCTCCGGCCGGCTGCTGAAACTCTTCGGGGTGAAGGGGTGATCCATGCCGCTTGAGCGAATCTTCGACCACGGTGCGCCGACGCGCGGAACAAACAGGCCGGGGGCGGATTACCACACGCAACTTTCCCTGGCGAAGCATCCAGGCAACACGGCGACGGATGTGACCGACAAACTCGCCGGCGGCGGACTCACCTCGCCGGAAGGGTTCACCCCGCCGCCCTGCCCGCGTTGCGGCGGCGCGCTCGATGTCAAGTGGCACCAGAGCAGGGGCTACCGCCGGCACTTGGTCTGCGGCGGTTGCGGCCTCGTGATCCGACTGAGGCGGTTGGGCACGCGGTACCACAACGCGGCCAACGGCTACTTTCCGGACTGGCCGGCCGATCTGTCCGGCCTGACTGTGGCGCAACGCGAGCGGTTCATGCGGAACTTCCGCGCGGCAGTCGCGTTGCAGCTCCGGACTCAGCGGCGGGTCGGCAATTCGCCGGTGGAACTGGCGGCGGAGATCCCGGCGGACCTGCGGCTCGCCCGCGCCCTGGCGATGTTCCCGCAGTGGTTCCTCCGGGCGGGGCGCGCCTACCAGCTCATGCGCCGCAGTGATGGCAAGGTTGTCCTGAAGGCGGTTTCCGGCGCGCGGCAAGGCGGCCCGGCAGTGCCCTGCCCCGCCTGCGGCGACTTCCGCTCGGGCGATCCGCTCGCACGATGCCCGATCTGTTGCGGTTTCCGCGAGGTCCCGAGTGCGCTCGCGGAATGGTATGAGGAGATGCGGCGCGCTGCGGCGGCTCCGGAGCTGGAGCACGTAGCATGAAACTCGACAGGGAAGACTTCTGGCTCGCCTTCGGCTTCCTCATGTTCGCGTTGATGATCCTGTTCGGAAAGGTGCTTGGGAAATGACCCGAATGCTCGACGACCAAAACTGTCCGCTGTTGCCGATCTTCCTCTGCCCGCGCCGCGCGGCCGGGTTGACGCGTCTGGCGTCACGCGGCCATGACGGAGCATGGCCCTCCAATGGCGCGGTCCGGCCGTTCATGGCCGTGTGGGTCATGGCGGCCTTCCTGTTCGCCCTGGGCGCGACGGCGCTCGGTTGCGGGCTCCTGAACGGCGCGTTCAAGGTCGAACCGGCCACCAGCTCGTCAAGCCGCACCGTCGAGGAGAAGACGGAAGCCACGCAGCAACGGTTGACCACGGCGGAGATCACGACGCCGGCGCCGACGCCCATCATCATCCGACTGCCGGAGATCACGATCCAGGGCGGCGGCCGCGCCTACATCGTAGCGGCCGAGACGCCGGTCACACCGGGTACCACGCACAAGGAGATGCAGGCGGCGGAGGGCACGGGCGTCGGCGTCACGGTCCCGGCCGGCAAGAACATCGGTCAGTTGGATCTGAAGCCGCCCGCCTCGGGAGTCGGCGACGCCGGCCCCACGGCGACCGGCGGCGGCCTCGGCGTCGTCGGCCTGGTGCAGAAGGCGTTGGGTGGCTGGGGAATCCTCTACCTCATCGGCGCGCTGGCCGTCGTCGCGGGCGGTGCAATCGCGGGCCTGCTCAAGCAGTTCCTCCTTGGCGGCGGCATCGCCGGCGGAGGCGCGGCGCTGATCGGCCTGGCCTACGGCCTGGAGCGGTACCCCTGGCTGATCCTCGTGCTCCTGCTCTTGCTCGTGCTCGCGGCGATCTGGTTTGTCTTCCACGCGCGGAACGCGGGCGCGACGGTGCAGAAGGCGGGCGCGCTGGAGGAGACGGTGACTGTCCTGGCGACGGCCATCGAGGGCCTGAAAGACCAGGGCACGAAACTCAAGGAGGAAATCGAGTCCGTCGCCGCGCAGCGCGGGACCTACGAGACGGTGAAGGCGACTGTGAGCGGAATCAAGGCGCAGGAAGGATTGGTCGGTCAAACGACAGGAGGCTGAGATGTTCTGGCTGGGAATCGGGATCGGAGTCGGCATAGTCCTGGCCGTGTGCGCGATCTGGTATCTGGTCGCCACGGCCCACGTCAAGGGAAGGTAGGAGGGGCAGATGGGCAAGTTGATTCTGGTTTGCGGTGTGGCAATCGTCGTGGTCTGGGCGGTGCTGAGGTTCCTCTGCATCCCGAAGATCCTCAAGGATCGGGAGGCGAAGGATCAGGCGGAGAACGCGAGGCTGACGCCTGAGCAGCTCGCACTCAAGCGGAAGCTGAAGGCCGCCGTCGAGGCGGCGAAGGCCGAACGTCCGAAAGACCCGGCCAAGATCGCGGCAGCGAAGAAGGCGCTTGCCGACGCGAAGGCGAACGGCTGGAAGGCCTGAGCCTACTCCGCCAAGGCTTCGAAGGCCAGGGCTGCGCCATGGTGCAGAGTGGTGAAAAACGGTGCGCGCGGTGCGGGCGGCTCAAGGCCACCGCAGAATTTCCGCGCAAGGGGCCGGGCAAGTGGTGCACCGACTGTCGGAAGGCGCGCTTCATCGAGCGCGTCTGCAAGCGATGAACGACAACAGAATTCACCACGGAGGCACAGAGATCACGGAGAAAGGCAACAGAGGGCTGGGGTCAAGGCAACGGAGAAGGCGGAACGGTTTCCTTTCCCTTCGCCCCAACCAGTTCGTTTTTCTCTGTGTCCTCTGTGCCTCCGTGGTGAAAGATGCCTGAGCCGACGATCCACGTGGCGGTGACCGCATGGAAGCGGCCCGACTGCCTGAAGCGCACGCTCGAAAGTTTCTGGCAGCACAACCGCGTCCACGACTTCCGGCTGTGGTTCGGCCTCGACGGCGGACAGGACCCGAAGGTCGCAGGCGAGCAGTTCGACATCTTCGCGGCCTACGGCTTCACGCCGCTGGTGATCGAGCACGAGAACGTCGGCTGCTCGCGGCTGGTTGACCACGTGGTGTGGTTCGTCGCCAAGCAAGGGGACCCGAGCGACCTGGTGCTCCTCCTGGAGGACGACTGGGAGTGCGTGAGGCCGATCCCGCTCGGCGCGATCCGGGAATGGTTCAACCCGGATGAGCCGGGTCCGCGCCTGGCGCCTCACGGTTGCATCTGGCTCTACGGCCGCTTCCGGGAGCGGGATGAGCAAGGCCGGCCGCGCCTGCCAGTGGGGACGAGGCACTGGGGACTCCCCGGCGCGCCGGAGATCCCGTGGATCCCGGCGATGGTTGGCGAGGAGCACGTGATGTTCTGCCGGGCCTACTGGGCGCACCCGCCGGCGGTGACCCGCCTCGACCTGGCGGTGCAACTCACGCGAGGCGCGACGGATGAGAAGGAAAGCTTCGCGCGCAGCGGCCGCATGGACTTCCTGACGGCCTGGCTCCAGGACCCGGTGTTCTGGCACATCGGCCGGCAGAGTTGCTGGCGTGACATGGGAGGGAAACGCTGATGGACGAGAAGGTCCTCTACGAGGAGTTGACCCCTGCAGAGTTTCGGACGCGGCTCGCGGCCGCGCCGATCGCCTACCTGCCGCTCGGCACGCTCGAGTACCACGGCGAGCACCTGCCGTTCGGCGTGGATGGCATCGTGCCGCGCGAGTTCTTCGTGCAGGTCGCCCGGCGCGTCGGCGGGATCGTCCTGCCGATGATGTTCATGGGGCCGGACAGCGCGCACGCGGATCCGGCCGGCGGCGAGCCGTTCTACGGGATGGAGTGCTACTGGCGCCTGCCGAAGGAGTCGTGGGGGAAGCTGGACGGGAACTGCTACTGGCAGTTGGACGATCATTTCCAGGCGCAGGTCTGCGACGTGCTGAAGGGCCTGAAGCGCGTCGGATTCAAGATCGTCGTGGCGCATGGACACGCGCCGTCGCGGAGCCGGTTCGCCCAGATGGCTCCGTTCTGGGAGAAGGACTTCGGACTGCGGCTGATGACGTGCGACGCGCCGGAGGATCAGCCGGGCCTGCTGACCGACCACGGGGCGTGGAACGAGACGAGCTTGATGCTGCATGTGCGTCCGGACCTGGTGGCGCGCGACAGGTTGCCGCCGGCCGAGCAACGGCGAGGAATCTGGGGCAAGGCCGCGCCGGAATACGCCGAGGCGCTTGTTGGTTGGAACACGGCCGAGTCGGTCGCCGGGCGGATGGAGGCCATCCTGCAGAAGGCCCTCGCGGAGGTGGCCCATGCCGCCTGAGACATTCTTCGACTCGCGCTGGGAAAGGTTCACGCGGGCGGTCGGCCAGATCCAGCAGTCTCGGGCCGAGATGCAGATCGTCTACTCGCTCCTGGAGGCGATTCCGCCGCTGTCCCGCCAGAAGGACGTCTTCGTCGAGATCGGGAGCTACTCGGGCGGTGCGCTCTACACCTACGCTGGCGCGCTCGCCTGCGGAGCGACGGTGATCTCGATTGACGACGGTTGGAACGGTCCGCCCGTGACGGATTGCCTCAAACAGACAATCGAGGGGCTCCGGCATGAAGGGTTCGTGGGTTGGCGGATCGGGCAGAATTCCCACCAGGAAGATACCCTCGCCTGTCTCAGAAAGCTGCTCGGCGGCCGGCCCGTGGACTTCCTGCACATTGACGGCGACCACTCGGAGGCCGGGGCGCTGAAGGACTGGGAGATGTACTCGCCGCTCGTGCGGGCGGGCGGGATCGTCGCCATGCACGACATCAACACGCCGCGATTCGCCGGCGCCGGCGCCGCCTGGCGGAAACTCAAGGCCGGGTTCGGCTCGAACTACGTCGAGATCAACGGACCGCCGGAGGAGCCGTACTACCATGCGGGCATCGGCATTGTCTGGATGGGAGGGAGCTGATGAAAGCAGAGCGGAGATGGAACGCGTTTCTGGGCGTGATCGGCGGGGAGATACTCCAGAACCCGGCCGAGGTGGATGTCGTCTACGAGCTGGTCGAGGCGATCCAGCCCGAGGTCTTTGTCGAGATCGGCAGCGCGCACGGCGGGACGCTCGCCATCTACGCCGGCGCCTGTGCCGAAGGCGCGACGGTCATCAGCGTTGACTACTGCCTGAACCGGTCCTATGCCGCGAGCCTCGACCGCACCATCGAAATGCTGAACGCCGCCGGCTGGTACGCCGCTCTCGTCATGGGCGATTCACGGTCCGGAGAGACCGCGGCGAAACTGGATCGGCTACTGGCCGGCCGCCAGATAGATTTCCTCCACGTGGACGGCTGCCACCGGGAAGACGTCTGCCTCTCCGACTGGCGCACGTACGGCCCGCTCGTGAGGCCGGGCGGCCTGGTCGCCTTCCACGACATCGCCTTCGAGCCGGAGGCCGGCGCGAGGGCGGCGTGGGATCAGATCAAGGCGACGCAGGAGCGCTGGGCGGAGATCATCGGCATGCCGGTCCGCGTCTCCGGCGGCGGCGCGACGAAATACCGGCTGGGAGTAGGGGTGCTATGGAAGCTATGACAACGGGTGCGCAAGGGCCAGGGGGCAGATCAAGTTTAGAAAAGGCGCGACTGCGCGGAAAGGGCGTCAGGATCGGGCGGTCCGGGGTGGCAGCACTCGGACGTCACATCAGGGTTGGTGCACCGACAAAGCCTGAGCGCCACGCCGCAGCTGGCGGCAATGGCCTTGAGTTGGGAAAGCTTGTCGCGGCGATAGTCGGTGGACGGGAGGTAGATGGTGCCATGTCCACAGAAGTCCTCGAACTCGTGGGTATAGATACGGCGCGCCATGCGGCGAAACGACCAACGGCCAAGGCGGATATTCAGCATGCCAAGGTTGGCCTGCCGCAGGAAGAGGTGGGAAGCGACTGCGTGCCGGCAGCCGGCACCGGCGACTGCCGCGCAGAGGGCCCCGAATGACTCGGCCGTGTCCGTAAGCTCAGGTATCAGCGGGTCCATTCGGGCCTCGGCACTGATGCCGCGAGAAAGCAGGTCGTGCAGATTGGCGAGCCGCTGCGCCACCGAAGGGGCATTCGGTTCGAATGTCCTGCGCACCGTGTCGTCGGCCGTGGTGATGCCGACTTGCACGTGAACGAGTTGAGAGTGGCGAGCAAACAGATCGAGGAACTGCGAGGGGATCATGCACTTCGTCGAGACGAGGACGAAGGCGGCTCGCTTTAGCATGGCCTCCATAACGCCATAAAGGCACGACAAGATGCGTTCGTCGGACACAAAGGGCTCGCAGGCCGTGCTGAAGAAGACGAGGCGAGGCGACATACGCCTTCTGCCAAGTTCAGCGCGGAGCAGATCGAGGGAGTTGGCATAGAAAAGGACTTGTCCCCAGCCGGGATGGTGGGCAAAGCTCTGGGCATAACAATAGCGACACTGGTTAGGGCATCCGGCCGTCAGGTTGATCGTATAGTGTTCCGCGAGGCACGGCAGGGAGGGATGGTTGAGGACGGCTGACCGTCTCTCGACCGCGAGGATAGGGATCACTGTGCGACTCCTTGACGTAATGCCGCAACACCTGATTAGGTTATCACAAAGCCGGCTGAGAGGCAACGGCGGTCGCGGATGTCCGACGCGCCGAACGGCCAACGAGGTGAGGGGAGTTGCGCTCTCGGCCGCGTGGCTGGCGGCGGAGAACTACGTGCCCGCTCGGGAGTCGGCGCCCTCTGGTGAGGATGCGTGGGAGAACTGTCCCGATGGCTACAAACTCTCAACTGTCAACTGCGGATTGGCCTGCAATTGCGTGCCTGTGTCCAACCTATGGGCGGTTCGAGCGGCTGCGGGACGTGGTCGCATGCTTCCTGCTTCAGGACTATGGCCCCCAGCATGCTGCGGAGGAGGGCGTGGTGACGCTGCTCGTTCTGAATGATGCGCCCGTCCCGATCCGGCTTGCCGCTGGCGGCGCGGTTCAGGACATACAGGCCTCGCCAGAGGACAGTCGCCAGGAGTTAAGTATCTCTGCTTCGCGTCGCGTCGTTGTGATCAACCAGCCGGAGCGCTTCGCGAGCCTTGGGCAGAAGCGACAGTGGTTGTTGGAGGCGGCACGGACAGAGTTGGTCGCCCACTGGGACGACGATGACATCTATTTGCCCTGGCACCTATCCCAGACCGTCGAAGCGCTCCTGGCCCATCCTGTGGCCACGTGCGCCAAGCCGTCGCCTTCCTGCGTGAAGGCGCAGGCGGCATGGTTTATCACCGGGCCGCGACAAGGGCCATTCCAATGCCGGGGCATCCACCACAACGTCTTCGAGGGCCAGATGGTCTTCCGGCGCGACCGCGCGCTGAAGCTGGGCGGCTACCCGGCGCTCGACAGCGGCCAGGCGAAGGCGTTGCTCGATGCCTTCCGGCGGGAGGGCGAGTTGCACGAATGGGATCCGGCGGATGCGGACGTGAGCTATGTCTACCGCTGGGGCGACGGCGCGGACCATGTGAGCGCGCGCCGGGCGCAGACGCGGGACGCCGACTTCGGCCGGGGGGAGCCGCTGGTCTCGGGAGAGGACCCGCTGGTATGGGCACGGGAACGGCTGAGCCGCCAGTTTGAGGGAATATTGCGAGGCCTCCGCCCTTACCTCAGCGTGGAGGATTGGGGGCGCATGAGCGCGCGTCTGCTGGCTGCCTGAGTCAGGGCGTCCGCCATAGGTCATCCCTCTTCGGACGCCGAGACCGTAGCGTCACGGAAAAGGTCCTCCAGAAAGCCCCGCGCCCTGACCTCAAATCGGTTCTGGCAGAACTTGGCGATGAAGGCCAACGCGAGCCCAAGGGTGGAAGCCGCCGCGCAGAGGTAGGTCGCGGGCGGTTCCCCCAACTGCCGTCCCCTGGGCCAGACGGCGGCAACCGCCAAGAGGAGCAAGAAGGCCGCCGAGGATGTCAGGAATAACACAACGGCGGCGTTGACAAGCAAGGGCGTGCTGAAACGGGCCGTGATGAGGCTGCCCGAGCCATGTGACTCCGCCCTAACCGTGCAAAACGCGGGCGGCCTGGCTCCCACCCGGACCATAAGCGCCAACAGCGAGCGGCGCGCGTAGAGGCGAAACTCGTTGCCGTCTGCTTGCGCAAAGAAGTCTTCCACCCCCGCGGCGTGTGCGGAAGGCGAGGAAAGGCCTGTCTCCTTCCCGACTGCGGAAAGCCTGGCCATCGCTTCCGCCGGCGAGATGCGAACTTCTATCGTCAGTTGCGGCTCTATCAGTTTGGCTCCCCGCAGGCGGGGCCGCGCCAACTCATCGGGCGACGCCCCAGCGGGAGGCATGCGAGGAGGCAGCGATGCCGGCTTGCGGTCGAAGCCCAGGCTCCGGATGACGTCCACTGCCCTCTCCGCGTCGCGCTCCATGACCTCGAAACCGACGATCAGCATGCCGTCGTACGGCATGACACTGGAGACCACATCGTTGACAACGCTGAAAGGGATGCCCGCGTGTCGCAGCGCCGACCTGACCATGCCTATCTGGAGCGGCTGCGTGCTTCGAAAGACGGTAACGACCTTCTGGTCATCGAACATCGCGGTGCCGATCTGCCGGCGAGTATCAAATCCGCTACAAACGATGGTCAGTATACACAGACCTCTGCGTCGGATAAGGCAAGTGGCAACCGCCGCCGAAACCCGTGCAACGGGCTTGGTTACGCAGATGCGCCGGCGCAGATTCTCGGCCGCTCCCATGCCACGGTCAGACACTACGTGCAGACACTACTGCGACGAGCCGCTCGGCGGTCTGCAGTGCCTTTCCCTGAAGTCCCGGAAGGCGGCTGGCTGAAACTCCTCGGGAAGTTGCGAGGTCGGGCCCAACGCGGCTACGTGCCTGACCATCACGTCAGCCTTGTACTCCGCCGAATTTCCGGCAGTCCCCTGATCGTGGTCCTGGTAGCAAATGCAAAGGCCCTCCTTCTTGCCATTCTTCCAATTGAAGTATCGGTAACAACTACCATCATCGTAGAACAATATCTCCTTGCCGTGTCGCTGATCATCGAGCCACTCTCTGTAGCCGGTCAGTCCGCCTGACTCGTTGTATGTGAGAGCCGCGATGGATCGTCGGAGATAGCCGGAACGTCCGCCAACTGGCGCCCGGTTGCTACGATCTGGTCTTCACGTGCCCGCCGTACTATGACCTGGAGGTCTACAGCGACGTGGCGGGCGACCTGAGCGCTCTGGACTCGTACGACGCGTTCCGGAGGCGTATCGGGGAATAATCGAAGCGTGTGCGGGCCTGTTGAAACTTGGGCGGTTTGCATGCTTCGTGGTGGGCGACGTCCGAGACCGGAAGGGCTTTGACCGGCCGCTCATGTTCGACACGGTGAACTCATTCGAGAGGGCGGGCGTTCGGCTCTACAACATCGCGGCCTTGGCCGGACCGATAGGCACGGTCGCGTTGCGCGTGGGCCGGCAGTTTCAGGCCACCCGCAAACTTGGCCGGTGTCATCAGTACCTCCAGACGTTCTTCAAGGGTGATCCGCGTTCAATCCCTGAGTCATTTGGGCGGGTAATACCGCCGCCAACGGAGGACGCCTTGCTGGAATCCTTGGGTCTGCACCCGGCGTGAGCTGGGCCGTTGCAGGCCCTGTGTGATAGCCGTGCAGAGGGTCTGAATTGGCGTTTCAGATACCGCACGGTTATCGTGTGTACGCCGCCGACAGGCGATCTGTCGCATTTCTGTGCGCATCCGTCACATTTTGCGCGCGCCTGACCACCGGGAAAGGTTTGGGGTGCAACATGGCCATTGAGTGCGTCGGTGTTTTTAGTCTGGCGTCTCGGTTCATCCGGTGCATCGCGGTCCTGGTCATGATCGCGGCCGTAACTTGCTGCGCGGCTGAAACTGCCGATGCGTCGTCGGAACAGAGTTACAAGGAATGGGTCCGTAGCTCCTTTGTCGTCCATGATTTCGAGTTCTATGGGCCCATCTACCCCTATGTGGCTCCTCACACGAACTGCGTCCTCTCGCTCGCTACGGATGAACGCGGCCTCTGGGCCGGTACAACTAACGGAATCCTTCGGTTGGACCTTGGGACGGGGCAGATCAGCAAGGCTGTCTACGCCCAGGAGCTCTTGGCCGCGAACTATAAGAAGTATGTCGAGGGCATCAAGTCCCAGCCGGCCCCTGCTGGGTGGCTGTTTAGCAATTTGTATCATCACATGCGTATCTCAGACATTAAAGAACTGCCAACCGGACAGGTCTGGGCTCGTGCAAGTATGGGAGCTTTCGTGCTCGCCTCCGACGGGAGGGTGCTGGCGGACTACTCCGACAACTTCGCCGCAGCCCAAGCATTGCACTCGGACAACAATTTCCCCGGCTTGCTGCACTGGCTGTATCCCGTGGACGAGGCCGGAAGGGTCTACGTCCACTGGGAGAACTCCCACATGCTGGCCGTGTACGACGGCAAGATATGGACGAAGTGGCGACGGCCCCAGGTCCTTGCCGGTCCGGAGTATGGCCCGCGTGATGTAGCGCAGGCAGGCGAGCACGTCCTTGTGGCGTCGGACGACTACATGTTCGACGGCGCGACCGGCCTGGTGGCCTTCCCATTCGTCGAGGGAAGCCTCGTCTGCCCATTCGAGGACGGCGTCTACCTTGCGATGCCGGTTCCCATTGTCGCTGCTACCACTGAGGAGTTCAGAGAGGCCCTAGAGCAGCAGCGCTTCGGGCTGGCAAAGTGGAAGTGGGGCGTGCCCACATGGTGGTGGGACTATCACGCCTCCCTTCCGTATCCCCCTCCCGTGACTCACTGCCAGTTGCGCGTGGTGCGCACGGGCGACGGCAAGCTCTACGCGGCGTTTCTCCGCGCCCCAGGCGTGCTGAGGGTCTGCGTGCTGGAGGAGCCGCCCTCGTCACGGGAGGTCAACTTGGGTGAAAAGTTGGCCATTGCCGACGACAAGTCGCTCACCATCGGGGCGTTGTATGCCGCGCACGACGCGGTCTGGGTGTCCGTCGGGAGCACGGCGATGGAACTGAAAGATGGGGGCGTTGCGCAGAAGGTGGCCCTGCAGCCGCCCGCCAATCTCGTTGCTGCCTACCCATCGAAGTCCGGCCCAGAGATAGCAGCCATAGCGCAAACCCCTGACGGCGTGATGTGGTTTGGCACGCTGGGCTATGGCATCGCCTCCTATGACGGCAAAGAAGTGAAGTGGCATGTGACGGACGACCCGCCGTTCCGGCCCGAACCAGAATAGGGGCGCAAGTAGTTGCAGGCGGTTTGCGTATACGCGGGACGCAGGGGAGAACCCGATAGCTATCGAGAGGGAGTCCGGGCTCGGTACTTTCTACTATAAGTATGACGTCATGCAGCGGCTCGCCTACGAGGGGCAGTTCATCAGCAGCGCGCGGCAGTATGAGAACTACTACGAGTACGACCCGACCGGGAAACGGACTCTCTTGAGCCACGGAGAGACAGGGGCTGAGAACCTGAGCTACTGCCAGTATGATGCCGCGAACGAACTCACAACGCTGCACGAAAGGAGGGTCGGACGTACTTCTACTATGACCAGAACGGGAACACGGCCACCGCTCCTCGACACCGGCGAGAGGCAAATTCCATCTCGCAACCGCGGGGCCCGTGTCCAGCACTCGCGAGATGACCCAGATTCCAGCATGAGTATAGCACTGTGGCGCGGCACGAATCCATGATCTGAGCCACCCGTCGCAGGGGGGTGTTCCTGAGCCGCAGCGGTGGCTGCTGACGGCGACAACATGCGCGGGCGGAGTGCCGGCGCAGCAAGATTGACGGCGGGAAACGCGGCTGCTATCATGCGGCGCCACAGGAGCTGTTGGGGCGGGCCGCAGTTGCGTCGGCCAGCGAGCGCCGGCGGAGCAGAGCGCCGGGAGGTGGAAGGCACGTTGCCCGCCGAGACCTGGGGCGGAGCAGCGCGACGGAGACGACCATGGCGACAGAGGTCGCAATAGACGGCGAACGGTTCCTGATCAACGGCAGGCCGACCTACGAAGGCGTCTCCCACGGAGGGAAGCCAGTCGAGGGGCTGTTGCTGAACTCCCGCATGATACAGGCCATCTTTGACGATGAGTGCGTGGAGACCCGCGGGGTCTGGGCCTACCCGGACACAGGGGCCTGGGATCCGGAGCGCAACACGGACGATTTCTGCCGGCACCTGGCAGAGTACCGCTCTCATGGGCTGCTGGCCGTGACGGTGGGGCTTCAGGGAGGGGGCGGCAACTTCCGCCCGGAGGTGTACGATAACTACCTCAACTCGGCGTACCGACCGGACGGATCGTTCAAGGCGCCGTACTTCGAGCGGCTTCGGCGCGTGCTACGCGCTGCGGACGAGGCGGGGATTGTCGTCATCGTCAACTACTTCTACTGGAAGCAGGTCACGCGCATCCGAGAAGATCAGACCCTGTATGAGATTGCGGAGCGCGTGACGGAGTGGCTGCTGAAGACGGGGCATCGCAACATCCTGGTGGACGTAGCGAACGAATCCGCCCGGTGGTGGAAGCGCCCGGCGCTGGAACCTGAGAACGTCCATACCTTCATTGAGCTGGTCAAAGGCATCTCGGTGGACGGACGGCGTCTGTTGGTCGGCTCCAGCAGTGGCGGAGGCAAGGAGGCGCCGTTCGGCCGATGGCTGGAGGTAGAGGATTTCTCGATGCCGCACGGCAACGGATGCACGGCCGACGAGCTGCGGGCGAAGCTCCGGCGACTCAAGGAGACAGATGAGTTCCGGCGGCGCCCGCGTCCGATAGTAGTGAACGAGGACGGCATCAGCGTGGAGAACTTAGAGGCGGCCGTGGGCGAGTACTGTTCCTGGGGCTTCTATTGCCAGGGCTACGGCAGCCACTATCGAGACCGGACAGACTGGACTACTCAGGGGCGGGAGAGTCGCTACGAGGGTCTGAGCGGCTTCCAGACGCCGCCGGTCAACTGGGGGATCAACACGCCGGACAAAAGGGCGTTCTTCGAGCGGGTCGAACTTATCACCGGCGGCAGGTAAGGATGTTCCTTCGAATCATCGTGACCGTGGTCTTCCCCATCTTCGCCCTGATCGGCGTGGGGGCGCTGTTGAACCGGGTGCGTCGGCTGGACCTGACGACGCTGACGGACCTGAACTTCTACGTGTTCGTGCCTGCGTTGGTGTTTGTCAAGATGTTGGACGCCGACTTGGCGGCCGGCCCCCTGGTTACTGTGGGCCTCTTCTCCGCGGTCCATGCCCTCCTGCTGCTGGCCCTGGCATGGGCCGTCTTCTCGCGGGGAGCCCTGGTACACGTACGGACGGCAGGCGGGCTCTGCGTGATGTTCTTCAACGCCGGGAACTACGGCATCCCGCTGACGATCCTGGCCTTCGGCGACCAGCAGGTAAGCATCATCGCGGTGGTCATGATCGTGCAGAACTTGCTCACCTTTACGCTGGGCATCTGGCTGTTAGAGCGCAAGGGGGTCCATCCGGTGCGGGCGCTGGTTCAGATGATGAAAGTGCCGACCGTGGATGCCATCCTGCTGGCGTTCGCGCTGCGGGGACTTGGAGCGATCCCGCCCGCGCCGTTGCGCCAGGTCATAGATTACCTGGGCAACGGCCTGATCCCCATTGCGCTGTTGACGTTAGGGGTGCAGCTTGGCCGGAGCCGGCCCGCACGGGACCTGCTGCCTTTGGCGACAGTAACGGTTCTGAGGCTGGCCGCCTCGCCGCTTGTGGCGGCGCTGTTAGTGCTGGCCTTCCGTTTCGGCCCGCCTGTGTCAGCAGTGCTGATTGCCTCGGCCGGACTGCCGGTGGCAGTCAACGTATACATCCTGACGGCGCGGTACCGCGAGCATGAGGAGTTCGCCTCGCAAGCCGTATTCTGGACGACGCTCCTGAGCGCGGTGACGATCTCGGTGCTGCTAATGCTCGTGTGGCATCAGCCTTTGCCCCTGCCCGAGCCATGAGGCCGCGGCCGGGCCGGATTCACGGAGAGAACATCATGGACTGGAGCACGGATGAGGAGGCGCTGCTGAGGTCGGTGGACCTGAACGTCGGCGAGGTGCGGGACATCGAACTGTCGGACGGCAGCACAGCGCGAGTAAAGCTGGCGGCGCTTGAGGAGACACGGGACGACGTGCGAAACGCCGTGCGGCGAGCAGTCGTCACAGTGGAAGTGAGCGGCGCGCAAGTCGAATTGGTGTCGGGCAATTACCGCCTGCCCGTGGCCGTGGGCGGCGTGCAGATTGACTGCCCGGTCACACGCGGGTATGTGGGCAACAGCCGTCGCAACGCATGGGCACTGGAAAGCGACGCGCGGCTGCGGCTCTGGCCTGCCGGGACGGCCTGGGTAAAGCCGGGCACGTTCGTCTACCCGCTGCGGCAGCGCTGGTTCGCGTCGGCCACGCACATGGGCAACGAGCCCGTCTTCGTGGACGGGCCCGAGCCGGCGCTGGCAAAAGACATCTACTATCACGAAGGGCTTGACTTCGGCGGGTGCGAAGGCATGGTCGAGACGGTGGCGGCCAGCGATGCGCTTGTCGTATCCGCGGGCAACGAACGGCTGCCCGGGCACGAGGACAGTCCCGTCCAGGCGCGATACGACGTGGTCTACCTGTTAGACAGGCGGGGCTGGTATCACCGCCACAGCCACCTTCAGCGCATCGCACCAGCGGTCAAGGTCGGCAGCACCGTGAGGATGGGGCAAGTCGTGGGCGTGCTGGGGAAGGAAGGCGCCAGCGGCGGCTGGTCCCATTTGCACTTTGCAGTGAGCCGTCGTCAAGCCTCAGGCGAATGGGGCACCGAGGACGCCTACGCGTTCGTCTGGCAGGCGTACGTGGCTGAGCAGTCGCCCGAACTCATAGCTGTTGCGCGGCCGCATCATTTCATCTGGTCCGGGCAAAGCGTAACTCTCGACGCCTCGCGCTCGTGGAGCGCGGAGGGTCTGGAGCTTTCGTACGAGTGGACCTTTACGGACGGATCCCGCGCGAGGGGGCCAGAGGTCCAGCGCGCCTACTCTCGCCCGGGCGTCTACAGCGAGATTGTAAAGGTCACGGACTCCCGAGGCCGCACGGCTTACGACTTTGCCATGGTTCAGGTGGCCAACCGGGAAGACCCGAAGCATGGAGCGGCCGGCATCCACGCAGCTTACGCGCCGACATTCAACATCGCGCCGGGGGACGAGGTCACGTTCAAGGTCCGGTCGTTCGGCACGCAGCATGGGCAAGAGTCCTGGGACTTCGGCGACGGGAGCAGGACGGTCGCCGTCCGGTCGGACGGGAACGCGGACTACTACAATCCCAAAGGCTACGCTGTGACGACGCACAGTTTCGTCAAGGCAGGCGACCACATCGTGAGCGTCCGCCGAACCAACGAACACGGTTTCGAAGCGCTTGCGCACCTCCATGTCCATGTAGAAAACGTCTGAGCCCCCGCAGTACGGAGGGCGACTCACCTGTCGCGGCAGCCCTGGACTCTCGCTGTCCCGGCCTTGCATGAGGCGGGCGGCGAAGACGCCGGCCGGCTGGTCCATCAAGTTAGCACGGCGAGACGGCCGGACATGGGCGTCATGTGGAGCGCAAGCACGGAGTTGCGCAACGAGTGCGTTACGTCCTGCGCCGCTACATCGCAGCGACGATTGACATGGCCGTCACCCTGTGATATGAAGTTGCCAAGAACGCGAGGATTCTGTGGGCCGGGAGGGTGGTGCTATGGGAAGAAGGCTGACGCGGACGGCGGTGCTTCTGGCCGCTGCGGTTGTGCTCTTGGCCGGCTCGGGGTGCGCGACGTACTGGCGCAATCGGGCGGCGGACTTCGCCGACATGATGGATATCGGCATCACCGTCTCGAAACATACCCAGTTTGTCTTCTACCAGAGCTTCGAGTCCATCCTGCCTCTCGGCTACTCCGACTTCGAAGGCACCTTGCTGGGCTGGGGAGGCGGGCACTTCGGAGCAACGAGGCACTACCTGAAGGCCTGGGGCGCCCTGGCATGGGGCGACGAGCAGGTGGGCTGGGGAGACTACGACAAGGACGACCCGAGCACGCTGTACCGGATGCGCGTCGGCCTGGTCGGCATGCCGTCCGGCCTGATCACGGGGTATTCCAACCCGTATTACGTCCCTACCTGAATGCACTACGTCCACCTGGGCCATGTTGGCCTGGTAGCAAACTTCCACTGGGCAGAGATCCTGGACTTCGCCTTGGGCTGGACGACGTTTGACCTGGAGGGCGAGGACGCACGCCGCGCCCCCTCAGCCCCGGCGTCGCAGCCGCTGGCCGCCCAAGCCGCGGTGTTCAACGGGCAGTAGGTCCAGGAGCCTCCGAGTGCGCCGCGCGGGTAGTCTGTGGTTCTATGGGGTGGGGCCCGGCGCCCGCGCGACGGCTAAAGACAAGCAGATAGCCTCCCTTCCCACAAGAACACAGTCTGTCCAATCTTTCTGAGGCCTTTGGGAGAGTGATTCCGATGGCAGACGATGCAGTTAAGGATTTCGCGGGGAAGAAGATCGCCGCAGGTGTTTGCGGGATTTTGCTCGGATCGCTGGGGATACACAAGTTTATCCTGGGTATGACCACGCCCGGCGTCATCATGCTTCTCGTTACGCTGCTCACGTGCGGGATCGGGGGCATCGTGATGCACATCATCGGCTTGATCGAAGGCATCATCTACCTGACGAAGAGCGATGAGGAGTTCTACCAGACGTACGGGGTAGCCAAGAGGGGCTGGTTTTGACCCAGACGCATTGCGTGCTGCAGGGGTCTGGGCCGTCGGGCAACTCCCAGAAACCCAGTGCCCACTCGCCCATCTCGCCAGGCTCGAATCCTCCATATGTCGAATTCGCTCCCGGACGTGGTGCACGTGGCGTCATCCTTCGTGACGGAACGGCCTGCTGAAGCGAACGGTCCCGGGGGTCACTGTTGAGCGCTCGCTTGACGACCTGAACCCGCCGACCAAGCCATGTCTTTGGCGGAGCGGGGCGCGCGTGCTGAGAGCCCCTCCGGTGAATTGCGCATGGGCGAGACTTCTGGTACCGTTACACGGGCATCAGCCCCGGCGGCTCTCGGCAATCGGGCCGCCGTTTGCATTGCCGGGCACTCTGGAGGTGGCTCCGCATGAATGACGCGTGGAAGGTCAGGCATCCTTATCGCGATCCCGGACTGAATGAGTCTCAGGCAGCGGCGCTCGAAAGCGCCGTCGAGCGCGTGATGGCCATGAGCGAGCGGGAACTGCTCGCCCTCGTGCCTCCGCAGACAGGCATCCTTTTCTGCGGCTGTCCCAATTGCGACCGGGGGCAGCAGGAATCGAATCAACTCGGCTGGTCGGTGGACAAGCCCGACGAAGTCACGTGCCGGTTCTGCGGCCATTCGTATCCAAGCGACAAATACCCGATGGACCACAAGCAGACGACCCGGAACCCGCAAGGCAAGCGGGTGACGATGCGGTATTACCTCGACGCCGATGGGAGAGATCACTTCTTCGATGGGGCAATATGGTACCGCCGGCAGCGCTGGCTGACGAAGCAGATTTGTGATCTGGCGAATGCCTATCACGTCACGCGCAAGCCGGAATACGCGCGTCGCGCGGCGGCTATCCTCGACCGGTTCGCGCAGCTCTACCCGACCTATTGCCTGGTGTACCAGTGGCCGTATCAAAGGCGCTGGTACTCCGCTCGCACAAAGCCGCCTTTTCCTGCCGGAGGCGGCAAATGGGGACGGTGGATGCCCGACGAGATACCCTCCCGGCTGCCTCTTGCTTACGACCTGATTTACGAGAGCCCGGAAATGGACAGGCTATCTGCGGAACTCGGCACGGACGTGCGCAAGCGGATCGAGAACGACTTCTTCCGCGCGACCGTCGCCTACACGCTGTCTTCCGCGAATTTCATGTTCAACATGTCCCCGTACTACTGCGCCGCAATGGTCCGGGTGGGGCGGGTCATCGGGGAGCCGGAGTACGCCCACCATGTGTACCACTGGCTCAAACAGCTCTTGGAGAGCCAGTTCTGCTATGACGGCATGTGGCACGAGGCACCGTCCTACCATTACACAGTCATGAACGGCATCCCCGGGGTCCTGGCGGAGATGAAGGGCTACTCCGACCCGCCAGGCTATGTGGGCAAACGGGACGGCCTCCACTTCGATGACATGGACTTGGAAAGGGACTTCCCCTTCTTAGCCAAAGCGCGCGCAGCCGTGAAGACCATTGATTACCCCGATGGCCGCGCATGCCCCGTTCACGACACGTGGGGACACGAAATGCAGAACAAAGGGCCGAAGCGCGCGAGCACCTGCCGCATTCTGCCCGGCTTCGGACACGCTGTGCTCGGGACAGGCAAGGGCGCGGATCAGGTGCAGGCGCACCTGCACTTTTCCGGGTCGTACGGGCACCACCACTGCGACAACCTGAACCTCTCGCTCTTCGCGTTCGGCCGCGAGATGATCTCGGACCTCGGCTATTCGCACACGAAGCTGCGCTACTGGGCGACGTGCAGCATCGGCCACAACCTTGTGGCGATTGACCGGACGGACCAGCCCCGATTCGGGCACAAGACCGACGCGGACCTGCTCATGTACGTGCCTGACTTGTCCGGCCTGTCTGTCGTGGAGGCGAGCGGCGAACTCGGATACCCGGGGCTGGCCGAGATCTACAGGCGCCTGGTCATGCTGGTCTCGCTGCCGGGAGCGCACCCCTACATGGTTGATGTCTTTCACGTCAAGGGCGGCGGCACACACGACTGGCTATTGCACGGTTCGGCAGATGACGATCAGGCAGCGCGGTGCAGCCTGAAGCTCTCGCCGAGGAGAGGGACTCTCCTTGAGAGGGGAGAGCGCTGGGTCGAGCCCTTTGGAGAGAGCGCGACATTCCTATCATACGGCCTGATGAGGAACGTGCGGACCGCAAGGACGGCCGGGCAGTGGCACGCGACCTTCACCTATCGGGACAGACCCGACCTCGGAGTCAGGACGCACGTGATGGGCGGGAAGGCTACGGAAGTATTCCTCTGCGAGACGCCCTCGATGCGCCGGGCCGGCACCGACGACGGCCTGCTGTACGACTATCTAATGCCTCAGCTTGTCGTGAGGCGCCGCGGACGCCAGCCGCTTGAGAGCACCTTTGTGGCGGTGCATGAGCCCTTCCAGGGCAGACCGCGCATCACGAGCGCTGAACTGCTCACGCCGGACGGCTCCACCGGGCGGGCCGTCGCCCTGCAGGTGAAGCTTGGGCGCCGGACTGACACGTTCCTCATCTCACTGGACAGCGCCGCTCAGGTTGAGTGCAACGGGAAGAATGGCGCTGCTATGGACGGCCGGATCGGCTTCGTATCGCGCGACCACGGAGTCACATCCGCCGCCCGCCTGATCGGCGGCAAGCGGCTCGCGGGCCGGGACTTCGACCTTGTAGCACCAGTAGCCGCTTACGAGGGCGAGATCGAGGGCGCCGAGCGCAGGCTGGAAGGTGGGCCATCCGACGCGTATGTCACGACGGCGTATCTGCCGCCCGGGAGAGAACTGCGCGGCTCATGGATGGTCGTGACGCACCCCGGCGGACGCACCCACGGCTACTGCATCGAGCGGGTGGAGAAGAGAGGCGGCAAGACGTGGATTCACCTCTCCGACGACCATGGCCTCCGCATCACGGGAGCGCGGACGCAGGAGTGCTACTTCCCGCAAAGGAAGTTCGCGGGCCGGAACCGGTTCACGATCTACACGACGGCCTCGTGGTCGCGTCCGAACGGCTGAAGGCAGGTTTCTGGCGGGATCATTGCGGTGGCGGCCGATGCGCTCAGCCGCAGGCGTCAAGTTGAGAGCAATACGGCCGCTATTGCTTCGCCGGCGCCGGTTCGACGACGACCGCGCAGTGAATGTGCACCTGCCCAACAGTTGCGACAACCTTGCCACCCTGCCGGCCAGCGACATATTTCCATTCGAAGGGCGCATTCTCAAACGCCAGGGTCACCTTCGACGGCTTCCTTGCCGCCCGCATTTCGACCCTCACGGGGCCGACCGGCGGTATCTCATCTATTGAGCCGTCGTTCGGCCTGTTCGGAATGCCCGACGCGCGATTGACCAGGTGGACTATGCACTTACCGCCCTTTGTGCGGAGGACGGCGTCCACATACGTCGGGCCGTCCACGTGGATGACCTGGCGTCCGGCCAGAGCCCTGGCCACTTCGCCCACGAAGGCCCGCACCAAGGGATAACGGCGTCCGTCGAAGTAGCGAAACACATTGAACGGAATGTACGCGACGGCGCCCTTGCCCACTTTGTTGATCGTCGCGGCCGGGTGATTGAGCAGCCGCTCGTCCAGCAGGGGCGAGGTGGCAAGCTTCCCCACGGCCTTTGCCTGCGTTGGCCTCACCAATCGCCATCGCTCGCTGAAAACAGGAACCGAGCCGTCGGCAGCGGGCAAGTGGTGGATGGCGTCTTGCTCGACCGCGCCGGCGCTGACACCCAGGAATCGCCCGCCGAACCGGTCGAAGGCGGCTGCGCCCGAAACCAGGAGCTTGCCGCCTTCCTTGACGTAGCGCTTCATGGCGTCCACCATCGCGTCCGACATGTTGTCCTGCTCGGCCGCCACCACAAGGGGGAAGTCGCTCAGGCGAGGCCCCAGCGCCCACTCATCCATAAGGTCCACGCCGTAATGGTTCTCCAGCAAGCTGTACATAGCCCCTAACACAGGGCCGGCATCCACGTCCCACAGGTCCTTTATCGGCTGACTGTGGATATGGTGCTCGGAGTGCAGGACCACGGCCTGGGGGATGGTCTCCGAGCCCTGGCAGAGCGCCTTGCGGGCTTTGACAAACCGGCCGACCTCGCGCAGGCGCTTCATGCGCCACGGGACCAGACTTCCGTCCCGCAGGCCGCCTGGGTTCTCATAGACCTGGACCATGCCGCCGAGAGCCATGATAACCGCCGCTTCCTGCTGGATCATCTGGACCGGCTTGAACGTCGAAGGAGTCCTGTGGCCGCCCATCTCCCCGGATGAATAGAAGGCCCATATCATCAGGTCCCACGGCTTGCCCCGCGTGGAGATGAAGCGAGACTGGAAGCGCGAGCTGTCCAGACCCCAGACCGCCGAGTTGTCCCCACTGATCCAATCGGTGGGCACCTTCGGCTCGCCGGGGTTCCTGAAGGTCTGGAGCCAGTTTGAGCAGACCAGCACGCCCGGCTTGTGCGAATGGACTGCATCGCAGTAGCGGGTCACGTATTCCTCGTAGCTCCGGCGCGTGAAGTCGAGCCAGGCCAACCAGTTGGGATCGCTCGTCTCCGCCGGGGGTTCCTTGATGCCCGTAGCCTGTTCGAAGGCATGCCGGCACCGCGTGCAGTAGCAGGGCTCCACGGCCCAGATATCGCCGTCCACCCAGAAGCCGTCCACCCCGTAGTCATCTATCAACTCGAACATCTGGGGGATCATGAGCTTCTCAAGGTACGGTCCCCGGGGGCACATGCGCTCGTTGGTCGGCTCAGGGTTTCCCCAGCGACCGCCCCCGACCGCTTCGCCATGTTTGCCCACGATGCACCACTCTCCGAATTTGGCCCCGGCTGCTGCGTCGCGGATGCCGGAGTAGTGGCAGTGCAGGGGGAGGCCGAGCTTCCTGGTCGCAGCGCGCCAGCCCTTCATGGCGTCCCGCTTCACCCCAGGGCTGACTGAGGCAGTCGGCGTCTTGCTGAACCAGCTCGTGTATCCCGGATGCCCCTTGCAGTCGGTCTGGACAAACTCGCATCCCATCAGCTTCAGCATCGGCACCAACCTGTCCGGGGTAGCGCGCAGACCGAGTTCAGTGTCGTGCTCGTTGGCGTGCAGATCATAGTGCAGGCCGAAATACCTTTCGTTTCCGTGCCAGCGTCCCTTATAGACGGCCATCTGCCTCTCCTTGGGTTTGGTGGTAGAAACCCCGCAGGGAACGGAGATGATATGGGGTGCGCACACGGCAATCAAGCGTGGCGGCGCTATGTTGGCGGGCGGCAGGTCAGTAGTTGTCCCCTTCGTACACAAACGGCCAGCCGGTCGGGAATAAGATCTCCATGATCGGCAGCAGCCGCGCCGGCACTGACGCATTCCTCCTCGGCGCGATGCCGCGCACCGCGTGGTAGCCTGTGAGCAGCCCGGAGAGCCAGCGCTGCGGGATGTGCACGGCCGGCCGCGCGCCGGGCGTCAGCACGCGAGCGCCATCCCGCGAAAGCCTGAAACCCACGCTCCCGGCTTCACTTGAGAGCGTGAACTCCACGGGAGGCAGGGACGAATGGGCCTCCCGCCAGCGCCGGGCGAACAATGGTTCGAGCCGCTGCATGAGGGCCGGGAAATCCACAATCTTCAGCAGCGCCCCTCCTGTTGAGCCGCTTGACATCCTGAAGTCGGCGGAGACGAAGTGCCGGAGGAACACGGCCAGCGCGTCATCCCACGGCACGGGGAGGCTCAGCTCCTTCTTCTCGTGCTGCCGGCCGTAGCGTACAAGGGCTCCCAGGACAGCCCGCAAGCTCGGCTCATCCGGTCTCACGATGATCTCAGCGAACGTAGGCTCGTCTTTCCAGTGGACCGTGACATAGCCGCACAATCGCCCGCGGCCGTCCAGGATGACTTGCGGCCGCCTGAAGAGCCAGGTGCGCCGTCCGGGACCCATCAGCCAGTCCCAGACTTTTGCGTCGCGCGCCGCCGTGCAGGTGCGGCCAGAGGTCGCTTCGTCATAGAGCTTACGCACCGCCGGCAGGTCCTTGCGGGTCATCGCCCGGAGCCGGCCGGGCCGCGATTCCTTCTTAGCGTTGTCGCGTTTGAAGCGCACGGTCCCAGGGGCCATGTAGGGGTAATAACCGAATCGGTTGTAGAAGTCGGGGATGCCCTGGAGATAGGCCACGAGAATGCCGTGCTCCTTCATGTAGCGGGAAGCATCATTCATAGTCGCCGCTGCATAACCGCGGTTGCGGTAATGGTCATGCGTTCCCACGGGACCCACGGTCACGGCGGGCACCTTCACGTGGCCGAAGCGAATCATGCGCGGCGACATGACGAGCGCGCTGACGACGTGGCCGTCGGCAACGGCAAGGCGGGCGTGTTCCGGATCGAAGAGGGGAGGCCGAAATAGCGACCTGTACAGATGGTTTTCCATCCAGGCCGGGCTTGCGAAGGCGCGCGCAAAGACTTCGACGATGCCCTTCGTGTCCTCCTTGTTCCGGATGCCGCTAAGCCGTTCAAAGTTGCTCTTGGCGGATCTGCTTATGGCTCTCATGTCGCTCCTGTCCATCGAATGTACAAGACGCCGCCAGCAAGGACGGCGGAGTCTGAGAACGCACGGCGCTCAGGCCTGACGGTCCTTGATGGAGTAACGGCAGATGAAGGCGCCGCCAATCACCAACGCGCACGCAGCCCACAGGCCTGGACCGGCCGGGACCGAAAGGTACAGGCAACTGATGACTGTGGAAAGGAGCGGCGTCACATAGGAGAACGAGGCAATCAGGACGACGTTGCCCCGCCGCATGGCTCTGTCCCAGAATGCGTAGCCCAGCAGTGCAGGCACGATCGCAATGAAAGACAGCTCTGCCACGGGGCGCACGGCCCAGTGCGGATGCTCCGCGAAGGCCGGCCTCAAGGCCGCCAGGACGAGCCCTGACGCAAGCAGGAAGACGGGCACCGCTCCGCCCTCCGTGTCGCCGCCCCATCGGCGCGACAGGTTCGAGTACAGGGCCCATGAGACTGCCCCGAAGAACGCCAGGAGGCAAGGCACGTAGCCCTCTCGCACGCCGGCCAGGAAAGACGCCGAGGATGACGACCCGCGCTGCAGCATGGCCATGAATGCCCCCGCGAAGGCCAGCACAGTGCCGGGCACGAGCCACGCACCGGCCTTCTTCCCCAGGATGGGCAGCGAGAACAGGAGGGTCAGCCCGGGCCAGAGGTAGTTGATGATGCCCACTGCAAGGACCTGTTCCCGACTGGAGGCGAGGCCGATGGAAAGGTACAGGCAGACCTCGTAGAGCAGAAACAGGGCGCCGCATCCCATGAGGTAGAGAGCCGGCAGGCGCAAGAGCCTCTGCAGAGTCCAGCCGCTGAGAAGGAGGTAGCCGCAGCCCAGCACACCACTGAGCAGGCAAATGGCGGAGGCCGATGTCATGGGGCCGAGTTGCTCGGTAAGGCTCCGGGCAACGGCGATTGAGGTGCTCCAGAAGACAATGGCAACGAAGCCCAGGAAAGTATTCATCATCAAACCCGCATGGAGCAAAGACGACCGCGCGACGCGCTGCGGGAATTCCGCATTACGAATGATGATACGGGCAGAACTGCCCCAGTTCAACGAGGGCAGAATCGCGGCAGGATGCCGACAGCAGTCCGGCTCCGGCCGGCCGCACGGAAACATGGGTCAGCGCCCTTGGGCAAGGCGCATGTAGTCGCGAGCTACCTTCAAGTCCTCAAGCGCTTCAGCAGCCTCACAGGGAGGCCGCGATTCGCCGCGGATGGCGCTTACGAAGTTGGCTGCTTGCTGCCGCATGGCATGGACCGAGGGCAGGTGCGGCTGAATGCCCTGCGGCGCTGTCCCGCCGCCGGGGTCTCTCAGGATCTCGACCGTGCCGGCGCAGTTGCTGGTAAGAGGAGCGGGCAACTGTACCTTCACATATCCGCGCTCAAAGGCCACGAGAACCGATTCGTGCCAGCCGAGGGTCGTCCTGTACGGCGACATTTCGATGATGCCCGGCACGCCGCTCCGGCTTTCTGTTGCCAGCACGACGCCGCTTGGATCGGCATAGGTTACGCGGTATGGCTCCCCCAGCATGTAACGCATCAGGTTGACCTGATGGATGTAATAGTTGACGAAGGCGAGGTACGCTTTATGCGTCTGCTCGTCCATATCGCCTGGCGGGGGCTCGACCGCCAGGTCCGGCACGGGTTCGTCGGTCCTGATCACGTCCGAGTCTCCACCGGCTATCCAGTCGCCCGCCGGCATAAGGATGCGGACGTAGCGCAAGGGGCCCAGTTCGCGCGACTGTTTCAACCGGTCAATCTCTGCCTTTGCCCAGGCGGTAGCGGGATCGCTCCGTTTGTGATAGCCGACCATGAGCCACGTGCCGCTCCGGTGGACGGCGCTGACGATACGCTCGCCAGCCTCGACGGAGGCGGCAAGAGGTTTCTCAATGAAGACAGGCACACCTGCCCGTAGCAATTCAGGCACGAGCACGCTGTGGCGCCGGAACGGCTGCGCAGCGACGATCCCGTCAAGCTCCTCAGCATCAAGCATCTCGGTGTGACTACTGTAAACGCGCGGCACTCCGTACCGCGAAGCCACCTTCTTTCCCAGGCCCTGCCGCAGCTCGCAGATGGCCACCACCCGGCAGCCCGGCACGGTAACGTAGTTCTTCAAGTGGGCTACCTGGCCCATAAAGCCGACGCCCACGAACCCGATTCTTACCTCGTCCATTCCTCGTCCGGTCCTCCCTAATCTGGCACGTCCCTGACTACAGCTTGCCGATGAGTTGAGCAGCAGCGCGGTATGCGTGCCGACAGACCTGATCGGGGTCATCCTCCCGCACCTTGCCGAAGATCTCCACGCTGAACGGTCCAGCGTATCCATTGCGGATCAGTCCGCCGCAGATATCGGCGAGCGGCATGATCCCCTCGCCGGGGTAGGTCCGATCGCTGTCCCTGGCCTCCTGGCGGGGCACGTTGTTGACGTCGTTGAGGTGCACGAGCCCCACGCGGTTCGCCGGGACCCTGGGGATCTCGGTCAGATCGCAGCCGCCGCGCCAGAAATGAAAGGTGTCAAGGACGATCTTCCCCAGTTCCGTCCCTTCGACGATTGAAAGCGCCGTCACGGGGGAGTTGTATTGCGCCCACGAGCCGATGAACTCGAAGGCGGCGGGGACGCCAAATTCCTCGACCTCGCGCACGAACCGCTGCCAGTCTCGTCGCGCCTGCTCAAGCGGGTTCTGCGGCTTCGAGTAGATCGAGATCACGCAGCCCGCCTCCAGTTCCTTCGCCCACTGGAAGACGCACTTCTGCTCGTCGAGATTCTGGGACGAGTCCGGCACTGTCACATAGCATATTTCGTCCACCCTGAGCTTCCGCGCCTCCACTTCGCGGGCCAGCGCGTCCATGGCCCGGCCTTGCGCTACCCAGTCCTTCAGGGTCTGGACCCAGAGGCCGACGCCGTCAAAGCCCGCGTCGCGTGCCCGATCCAGATTCTCCAGCAGGCGGCCCGCTTCCTGACCGCCCTTGAGGGTCACGAGGTTGAGGCCGATTCGGTTGTGCGCCATATCACAGGTCTCCGATCAGGAATTGTGCCCCCCTTCTTCGGCAACCTGGCACCCCGCCACGGCGCTGGTTCCTACACCAGCGGCCGGAGGAAGTCGTGGGCCTTGCGCAGGCCCTCGACGCGCCTGTCGCCCGAGAACACCGGATCCTCGTGCTCCACGGCAATGGCGCCATCGTAACCGTTCTCCTTCAAAAGAGATGTGAAGCGAGGCCAGTCCACTTCTCCGTAGCCGGGGAGCCGGTAGCGCCACCAGCCCCGGCTAAAGAAGCCGTTGGCTTTCAATTGGTCCTTCAGTATCTCGGTGTCTTTGGCGTGGACGTGGTGAATCCGAGCGGCCCATCGGACCACCTGCGCCGCCCAATCGATGCCCTGCCACACCAGATGCGACGGGTCGAACTCCAGCCCCAGGCTGGGCGAGTCCACTCTTTTGAACATCTTCTCCCAGACCATCGGGCTGAAAGCGACGTTGACGCTGCCTATCGGCGGAAAGGCGCTGCTCAGCCCCGGCCAGTTCTCGAACGCAATCTTGATCCCGGCCCCTTCCGCCAGAGGCGCCACCCGGCTAAAGACGGATTCCCACGCGTCCAGGTTCTCCTCCAGCGATTTGGCCGGATCGCTCTGGGCCATGGCGGCTATGCATCCTACGCCGAGGTCCTGGCAGAACCGTACATAGAGTTCATAGGCTCGAAAGCGCTCCTCCACCTCGCGCGGCGCGGCGAAGTAGACTGCCAGAGCCGACACGCTCAACCCGGATCGCGCCAGGAGCGCCCTGGCCTTCTCGGCTTCCGACTTACGACTGCCTGCGTCAGCGAGGTGCTTCAGGTCCCAAGTGCTGGCCACTTCGAGGCAGTCATAGCCGAGTTGAGCGGCGGTCCTGCACTCTTCTTCCGACAACTTCGTCAGGTATCCGAGCTTCATGCCTACCTCCTGCTTCAGGAAAGCGACTGGCGTGCCGCGCTTTGGAAAGTCGGCGTGACGCATGATGATACGGGCGGGGCTCTCGGAGTTCCAGCGAGAGCGGGAGGAAGCGGCGGAAGGCAACGAGGGACGTTGAAGGAAAGTCAAGACCGGGGAGATGACCAAAAACAAGAGCGCGCTCGGCGGTGCATTATGTTAGCCCTTCAGAGGCACAGTGTCGGGCAGGAACATCGCAATTGATGAGTGGAATAGTCGTATTTTATGTTGCCCAACCCCAGCGACTTAGGACAAATTGGGTTCGTTTCGCAAAAGTGCCTTTTAGAACAGCTAACACAAAGAATTGACCGCGGAGGCGCCCGCCCGCAGGGCAGCCGTCGCCAAGGCGTTCCATGCGCTTGTTCGGCTCACAGCTTCTTTCCGCACTCCTGGCAGAACTTTGCGTCTTCCTGGTTGAGTTTTCCACAGGTCTGACACTTGATCATGACCACCCTGTCGGGGCCCCTGGCGCCGACTTTGATCTGCGCCTCGTCGAGCGCGTCTTTCACCATCCCGCCAGCCATTCGGGCGTAGGGCTCAAGGTCCTGCCTCGCTTCTTCCGGGTCTAAGACGATCCCCGAGCCCGCCAGGCCGCGGGCCCCGATCCGCCGGATAGCCCCGCCCACCACGAGGAGCGCTACCCCGCCAAAGGCTCGGAACATGGTAGATGTGACGTCCGACTGGAAGCTCCCGAAATCGCCAAAGTGCATGGCAAAGGTCACGAAGGTGGAGGCGAACAAGAGCCCGCCAACTACCATCAGCCCCATGCCGACGTAGTACGCGGTTTTCCGTTCCTCCGATATCTGCTTTGCCATGGTCTCGACCTCGCGGAACGACAAGGATGGGGCACCCTACGAATCCCTGCCCTTATTCGCTACTTCGCGGCGTTCTCAATCCTGAACGCGGGACCGCCCCCAGAGGCATTGGCAAGTCGGAGGTCAACCGTCATCTGGCGTGGAATACCCGCGCCACTGGACGCTGCCAGACCAGCATGGACTTCCACGGCGGCCCGCTCGACACTTCGTCCCAGTGCTTTGACCCCTGACGAAAGCAGGAATGCTGACACGATCAAAGCGATTCCGGCGATCAGTGCGACGACTACGCTCTGGCTCTTCACTCCCTTTCTCCTCGGATTGGCGAACTTCGGACCATAGGGTTTTCAGATGAGAACTCTGCTCAAGGGATACGCCGGACACGCTGTCCGCGGGAAGGTCAAGGCACCCCAACCTGGCCAGCCGCGCCCTGGTCAAGTCAGGGCGCGACCGGCCCACAATGCACACGGGCTCACTCGGGCATCTTACCGCTGCATCGTCGGAGGCGGCTGCATTCTGCCCGGCCCGGCTGGCCGCTGTCCCTGGCGTGCCGGCGGCCTGATGCCGTTGGCGACGCTGATGATGGCCTGAACAGGTATCCGGACCTGCCCCTCAAGCGCTCCGCCCTCGGCAATCTGCGCCGCGAGGCCGATCGGCGGTGCGGGCCTGAACTGCGGTCTGGGCATAGCCGGCATCTGCTGGCTCGCCGGCATCATCGCCTGTATCATGGCTCGCTGGAACATTTCCATGAGGAACCCGGCCATGTCCTGGAGCGACACGTAGCCCTCCACCACGGGCTTCGCAGGCATGCCCTGCAGCGCCGCTGAAAGCGGAGCGCTGTCGGCCACGGACTTCGTCTTTTCGTCAAGGATGCCCTTCAATGCCTCCAGGGCACCGGCGCCCTGGGCATGAATCAGGGTATTGTTCTTGATAGTGCTGTATCCCTTCAGCACCGGGCCGCCCCAAGCCGCGGTTATCATGGCTTTCGCCATCGCCGCTTGCTGCGCGCCCATGGGCCCGGGTGGCGCCTGGAAGTCATACTGGACCTCCCACTCGCTGATCTGGAGTCCGTTGTAGGAGATAGCGTTGGGATTGATCTTCACGGTCGTCGTGACGCCCGTAGCCTTCTGGGCCTCCATCAGGCCCTGCATGCGAGCAGGCATTGACGCCACCAGCCGCTCCGCTGCCGAGGCGTCCTTGACCTTCATGGCGGAGACCATAAGCAGCGAGCCCTGGCCGGTGCGGCTAACAGAAACTGCCATCTCGTTGCCAAGCTGGACCGACCACTCGCGCATCAGGTCCTGGAAGGTCTTCGCCGACGCCTGGCTCGCGCCTGGCAATAGCGACTCCATGGCCTTGCCGTACCATTCGCTGAGCGGCGCCAGGTCCCCGACCTTCCCGTCGAATACGATCATCGCGCCGGCGGGCAGGTACTTCAGCAGTTCCAACTCGCCGCTGGACGCCTGGCTGAGGTACTTTGCCAGGCCGCTATCGGCAATGGGCTGAAGGGCAAACGAGCCCGCAATCGCCGTCGTGTCCAGGGAGAGCCTCCCCGTAGCGGTGTCCAACTGCTTTGCCACCGCCTCAATGCCCTCGAAGGAGGCGGCGATCATGGCGTTGGCGTCCGTGCCCGGCGCTGCGCCCATCTGGGGCATCATCGCGACGGACTGTCTCAGTGCGGTAAGGGGGTTCTGGCCCTCGGCGTCCAGCGCATCCAGCAGCGCCTTCAACCGCACCGTGCCGCCCACGTCAGAGCCCTTGAATACCGGCTCGGAAGACAAGCTGCCGGCCTTGATCAGGGCGATGACTTTCTTGACCGCCTCCACGTCGCCGCCCATCACGGCCCGGCTGCCCTCGGTCCCGATGGCGACGACTTTGCCGCCTTGCGGCGTGCCCTGGGGCACCTCCTGGCCGGGGGGTCCGGCCTGAGGTGTCGCCTCGGTGTAGACATGCACCCCGTCTTCGTCCTTCTGCTTCACCAGGTCCTTAAGGCTGTCCAGATAGCGCGCCGCGTCAGTAACGGTGAAGACCAGGACCGGCTCATGATGATACGGCGGCACCAGCACGACGCCCTGGAAGGGCCTGGTCATGTCAACTGTGGACGCATCGGCCGTCTTGAAGACGCGGGGAGCCATTTGCTGGGTGAACGACGGGGCCACGGCGGTCGGATCGATCTTGCGGACGAGGTCGCGCACCTTGCCCTCGAACGAGAGGAGATTGCCGACCTCAACGAGCGCCAGCACGTCGGCCGGAAGCTTCACCGGCACCGCCTGCGGCGGCGCCGAAGGCTGGGCCGCCGGCTGCGCCGCTGTTGCAGGCTGCGCGGGCGCGCCGCCGGCCTCGGTCGCGGCATACACAAGGGCTGTCCACATCATTGCCAAAACGGCACAACACACACCTACTTTCTTCATCACCTTCCTCCTGAGACCGGAAACCTTCTCCTTGCCGAAATTCCTTGCGAAAGCCACAGGGTAACCCGAACTGCACCGCACTTCAAAGGTGAGAACGCCGCAGGACGTGCGCCCTGCAGTAGCCCGCCGGGCTATTCGTTGAGCCTGCGGTCCCAGTCATAGTCGCGGGCGGTGACTATGTCCTCCAGGCGGCGGATGCGGCGGTCGAGCCTCTCAAGGCTTGTCTTGAGCCGGTTGAGCGCCATGGGCCGAGAGGCCGTCAGCGTGTTGTAGAACTCCGCGTCCTCTTCGCTGTCAAGGGGGAGCACGGGCTCGGGCTTCATGATCAGGGCTGCCACGAAGTACACGATAACCATGGGCCATATGCCTGTGAAGAACATCAGGACGACAGCGATCAACCGGAGCCAGAAAGCGGAGAACTCCAGGTACCTCGCGCAGCCCTTGCACACGCCGAGCAGAAGGCCGTCTCGTGCCCGATATGGGCCTCCCACACGCCGCCAATCAGTGGAGGGTGCCACTGGTCGCGGCGCGGCCGGAGGGGTTTGAGGCGCCATACCTGCCTCGCCTTCCAAGGGGAGCGCGGGCTCCGGCTTCATGATCAGCGCTACGACGAAGTACACAACGATCATGGGGCAGAAGCCTGTAAGCACCATCAAGAGGACGGCGAACAACCGCAGCCAAAAGACGGGGAAGTCCAGATGGTTCGCCAAGCCTTTGCACACGCCGAGCAGCAGGCCGTCCGTGGCTCGATAGGGGCCTCCCGCGTGCTGCCGGGCGCGGGAAGTCCCTATCGGGGATTGGGATTGTCTGGAGATGATGGCGACTACAAGCACCGCCACGAGAAGTGCTATTAACAGTAACAGCATCATGTGCGCGGTCCCCCCTTGCCATGGTCCGCCAGGATTGTCTCCAGAGCTTCGACGCGCTCTTCCATCTTCGCGAGCTGTTGGGACATGGTTTGGATTACGCGCGTCTCTTCGGTGCTCTGCTGCAGGGCCTGTTGTCCCCCGGGGCGCCTGACGACCAGCAGCAGCACGACAACAAACAGCACCAACAGGAGCAGCAAGGAGACCGCAAACGGGATGATGAGGATAGCCCACCGCATTCCGCTGGCCGCGGGCTCCATTGCCATGTGCGCCTCGTACATTTCAGCATCCTCCGAAGGTCTCGGTCAGAGCGGGTTTCCTCGGCGTTCCGAGGAGGCCCCTCCAGCCCAGGAACAACAGGAGAAGTGAGATCTCGTAGTGGCGTCACCGGCCCTGCCGCCCCGTGCCATGGTCCGACAGGATCGTTTCCAGGGCCTCGACGCGCTCTTCCATCTTAGCCAGTTGCTGGGACATAGCCTGGATCATGCGGGTCTCTTCAGTGTTCTGTTGCTGGCTCTGTTGCCCCTTGGGATGCCTGACGACCAGCACAATCACGATCACAGCGAGCGCAACCAGAAGAAGCACGCCCACTGCGACGGCGATCAGGCAGATGAAGAAGATCAAGGCAGCCGGTTCCATATGTCCGTCCTCCAGAACCTCAGGTAGGCGGGCCGTCTTCAGCCTTCCGGGCGGCCGCCTCTTTCAGCGCCTGCAATTCCCTCTCTATGTCCTCATCGCTTTCGAGGCGCTCGAACTCCTGTTCGAGCCGGGGTTTGCCCTCGGCCGTCGCCTGGTCCGTTTCCACCGGGCTCGGCTCCGTGCTCACCTCGACCGGCTGCTCGTGAGCGGGCGGGACGGGCGTGACCTCCTGAGCAGCAGCTTCCACCGGCAGATCCTCTCGCCTCGCACGGATTCGCCGCTCCAGCAGAACGCGCTGCTTCTCCTCAACGGCTGCAAGCTTTTCCTCGAGCATCGTCATGTCGTCCTGACACTGCCGGACCAGCGCGTCGGACTGCGCGGCTTCCTTTTCGAGCGCCTCCGCCTTCTCGGCATACCGGCGCTTCTCCATGAGGGCCTCGCGAGCCAGTTGGTCGCGTCTCTTCTGGACCGCAAGCCTTGCTTTCTCTTCCCACTCGTCGGCGTGCGCGCGCGCTTCGTCCATAGCCCGCTGGGCTTTCTTCTTCGTCGCCATCGCGGCCGCGCACGAGGCCTTGACCTCAACCAGTGTGTCTTCAATCTCCTGGGCCATCAGGCGGAGCAGCCTCGGGGGGTCCTGGGCCTTGTCCGCCATGGCGTTGATGTCCGCGCTTGCGATATCGCGAAGGCGTGTGAAGATCGGCATCTTGTTCTGTTGCTCCGCAACGGCCACGGGCCGTTTCGCCGGGTATGCTCCGCGTTCTTAGCAACGCCTATGCCGACGAAGCTCAGGCAGCCATAAGGCAGTTGTAATACAAGACTTACAGCGTCAAGCTCCTATGCTGGCACTTGCGGGCTGCTGGCCTAATTGCTAACATATGGTTAAAACACCCTTATTACGGTGAAATTAGCCACGCGCCAAGAGCTTGACAACTTGCCAGAGGCCCGCCTCGAACGGTTTCCAGAGGCCCTTGGCCAGTCCGAAGCATTCCTGGCCTTCCAAGCGCAACTCTCTCGCGTGGCGAAGGTTGACCGGCCGGTGCTTATCATCGGCGAGCGGGGCACGGGCAAGGAGCTTTCCGCCCGCCGCCTCCACTACCTGTCGAGCCGCTGGCAGGGGCCCTTAGTTGCGCTGAATTGTGCGGCACTTGCACCGACCCTGATCGAGTCCGAACTCTTCGGCTATGAGGCGGGAGCCTTCACGGGCGCCGCCGGCCGCCGGGCCGGACGCTTCGAGGCAGCCGCGGGCGGGACGCTCTTCCTCGACGAGGTCGCCACCATCCCCTTGGAGGTGCAGGAGAAGATACTGCGCGTCGTGGAGTACGGGGCTTTCGAGCGGGTCGGAAGCGCTCAGAAAGTCCAGGTGGACGTGCGGATCGTCGGTGCCACCAACGCCGACCTCGCCGCCCTGGCGGAGCGGGAGCGCTTCAAGCGCGACCTCCTGGACCGCCTCTCCTTTGAAGTGCTCTTTCTGCCTCCATTGCGCGAGCGGAAAGGCGACATCCCGCTGCTCGCAAACCACTTTGCCGCCCGGATGGCACTTGAACTCGGGCAGAATGAGATCCGGGTGTTCGGCGAGCAAGCCCTGACAGCGCTCGAAAGCTATCCGTGGCCCGGCAATGTGCGCGAGCTGAAGAACGTCGTGGAACGAGCAGTCTACCGTTCGGATTCTCCGACAATCACTCAGATCGTTTTCGACCCTTTCCATGAGCCGTTCGCGGGCCAGCCGGCCTCGGCCGAGACGCCGTCCTCTCCTCCGGAGGCCCCCGCGGCGCTGCACTTGCCTTCGGCGCCCCAAGCGGTCTCGGACCAGCCGCTGTCAGCAGCCGTGCCGGACAAGCCGCTCCTCGAAGCCGTCCGTGAGCTTGAGATGCGCATGCTGAAGCGGGCGCTTGAAAAGGCCCGCTACAACCAGCGCAAGGCGGCGGAGTGCCTTGGGCTCACCTACGATCAGTTTCGCGGGCTGTACCGCAAGTACCGGGATTCCATTTAGAAGATGCCGAGGATGGGAGTTGTGTCGTGTCCGCCTCAGCGCAATCACGCCGACGTCTTCGGCCGCACCCCTCGCCCGGCGTGTCCTTCAGCGCCTCGCTTGACTGCTGCTCGGCAGTCCATACAATGGCGCTGACTTCGAAGCCGGCAAGGGAATTCTGTCCATGAAGGCTCTCGTCCTTAAAGACTACAACGTGCTCAGTTATGAAGATGTTCCTGAGCCGGAGCGCGGCCCGGACGAGGTCCTCGTGCGGGTGAAGGCCTGCGGCATCTGCGGCAGCGACGTGCACGGCATGGACGGCAGCACGGGGCGTCGGATGCCCCCGGTTATCATGGGACACGAAGCGGCCGGAGTGGTAGCCGAGGTGGGCGCGAAGGTGGCGGATTTTGCCGCCAGCGACCGGGTCACCTTTGACTCCACTATCTGGTGCGGGGACTGCCCATACTGTGCCCGCGGCCAAGTCAACCTTTGCGATGCCCGGCGCGTGCTCGGCGTTTCGTGCTCCGACTACAGGCAAAACGGCGCGTTCGCGGAATACGTCGCCGTCCCCCGCCGCATTCTGTACCGCCTGCCCGAGGGCGTAAGCTTCGAGCAGGCGGCCCTTGTTGAGCCGCTATCGGTTGCGCTGCATGCCGTGCGTCAGATACCGCCTTCGCCCAGGGACACGGCGGTAGTCGTAGGCGCGGGCGTTATCGGCACGCTTATCGTGCAGTCGCTTAAGGCTGCGGGCTGCGGGCACATCATCGCTGTGGACATTGATGAGACACGGCTCGAACTGGCCTGCCGGCTCGGCGCGGGTGAAGGCCTTAATGCGAAAGGTGGCGACGTCCTTGGGCGCGTACGCCAGGCCACGGGCGGCGCAGGCGCCGATCTGGCCTTCGAAGCGGTGGGCGTGACGGCCGCGCTCCGCACAGCAGTTGATTGCCTGAGGAAGGGCGGCTCGCTCATCCAGGTCGGGAACATCTCACCCACCGCGGAACTGCCCCTCCAGACCGTAGTGACCCGCGAGCTTTCGATCTTCGGCTCGTACGCATCGGCCGGGGAGTACCCCGCCTGCCTGGAGATGATCGTGCGGGGCGAGGTGAACGTGGATGCCCTCATCAGCGCCGTCGCACCGCTGGCCGATGGGGCGGCCTGGTTCAAGCGCCTCCACCGGGGCGAGAGGGCGCTGTTGAAAGTGGTGCTCGTGCCCTGAGGGCTGGACCGACAAAGGAATGAAACCATGGGCTCGGACCTTTTCGACCTGACAGGAAAAGCGGCCATCGTTACGGGAGCGAGCCGAGGGCTTGGGCAGAGGTTCGCGCGGGCACTTGCCGGGGCCGGAGCCGATCTGGTCATCACAAGCCGGAAGCCGGAGTCGCTGGGGACGTTCAGGGCTGAGATCGAGGCGCTTGGGCGGCGAGCCGTGCCGCTGGAGCTGGACGTGCGCGATCACGATAGCATCGAGCGAATGGCGGACGCCGCCCATGCGGCCTACGGCAAGATAGATATCCTTGTGAACAACGCCGGCTGTAACGTGCGGAAGCCTGCGCTCGACGTGACCTGGGACGACTGGAACCTTGTGCTCGACACCAACCTGCGCGGCACCTTCTTCGTCGCCCAAGCCGTGGCAAGGAGGATGATGCCTCGCCGCTATGGCCGCATAGTCAACATCGGCTCCGTAACTTCGGTCTTCGGCTACGCCGGAATGGCCGCCTACTGCGCAAGCCGGGGCGGCGTGAAGCAGCTCACCATGAGCCTCGCCGACGATTGGGGACCCCACGGTATCACGGTCAACTGCCTTGCGCCGGGATGGTTCGAGACGGCGCAGAACGCGGCGATGTACCAGGACAAGGAGTGGGTCGCATATCTGTGTGACCGCATTCCACTGAAGCGGACGGGTCAGCCTGGGGACCTGGACGGGGCGATTGTCTTCCTGGCCTCGGACGCCAGCGGGTACATGACCGGCCAGACGGTTTTCGTGGACGGGGGCATTACGACGGGCGCTACGCGCGCGGTACCGGCCAAACGAACTTCATAGCCGGCGGTTCCCCCGGAGTTCGGACGCCACGGACCCGGCGGCAGCCGCGCCAGCCTCATGAAGATCGTGCGCCGCAGGCTGCGTTTGGCCGGCCAGTGAAGGGGAACTGGCGGCAATCGGGCGCTATTCGGGCGGCCTGCCTGCGTTTATGAGGTCCTTCACCCTCATGGGGTCGGGGATTCCCGACGCCACGATTTCAGCATCTGCGGGCGCTGCGCTCGAGATGGTGACCGTCCCGACATTCATGAGCCTTTGCACGAACCCCTGGCTCACCTCAATATAACGGACGTCCCAGTGGCGCAGTTCCTTGACGACCCGCGAAAGCAGTCCCGTCTGTAACCGCGTGCACCGTCCGGTCACCGTGAGCGTGACGGCGCGCGTCCGGACCCACCAGATTGCCAGAAGGATGACGCCGACCCCCAAAGCGGCTACTAACAGAACGTAAAGGATGAAGAGGAACGGCCGGGCTTTGAACATCGCGGGGTGTGATTGATACATGATCCGCTCGACCGTGGGCTCCACATCCTGCATCCCGCCGTCTCCTCGTCAGTGTCTGGGGGCGTGCGATGGCCATCCGGCAACGCTGCTCGGCAGGAAAGCGAGCACAGGCTGAGCAGAAGGACCGCTGTCAGAATGCGTATACGAGCTTCAGCCAGGTGGCGATCCCCTCGGGCCGGTTCTGAGCCATCACTTCCTTCTGCACCTTCACTTCGATGGACAGACGCTCCCCGAGTTGGTAGGAAAGCGACGGCCCAATGGCAAACGCCTTCTCCTTCGAGCCCGCGATTGTCTTGCCTTTGAGTTTGTCGTTCTCGAGGCTGGTCAGGTAGTAACCGCAAAGGCCCGCGCGCCACTGCTTTTTCGCTCCAAAGCAGTAGCCCACGTTGTAGTCGAGATGGAACTGCTGGCCTTCCTGATAGTCGAGGGCGTGGTCCTCGGTGTGGATGTCGTACATCAGTTTCGTGTCGGCCACGAAACCGCTCTCGCCGATGTAGCTGAGGGCAAAGGCGGGCTCGAACGTCCAATGGTTGTTGCCTATGTTGGTAACGTCGCCTTTGTGGTACTTGCCCGTCGGCACGATCACGTCCAGACCGGCCGCATAGTGCCACGGCGGGTTATGCCAGCCGAGGATGAGGGGGCTGACGTAAATGTCCCCAAGGCCCGTCTTGTCCTGGTCAAAGAAGTCGGAACTCAGGCTCTTGTGGACTATGGGTATGACCATGTGCCAGGCCGGGTTCGCCCCGAGGATCGTCGTGTTGGCTACGTATACTGGCCGAATGACATTGGCGACAGCCCAGGCCTCGAAGTCCGTGAACGGCGGGCCGTTGACTTCGCCGCCGTGGCGCCCCCTGAGTTCGCTCGCGTGGTAGTACAGCGTGTAGTCTATGAGGTAAAAGCCTGGCGGGGGCAGAGCGCCGACGTACAGGCCTTCGGCCCCGAGGATTGCAGAAGAGGTAGAGAGGGCACCCGGCGGGATCGTGTCGTAGGCCGCGGCCGACTTGCACCAGAGAACGCAGAACACCGCCACGCACGCCAGAGCAGAGACCGCGTTACGCCGCATGGGCAACCCCTCCAACGGAGGATTCGGGCCCTTCGCGACAGAGAGCTGTCAATACGTCCTGGCATTACGTCCGTCAGCAGCCGCTCGGACTGTACTTTCAGGGAGGCTCGCTGCTTGAAGAACAGAATATTATTACTGAATATGCCCCCATGTCAAGGGCAGGACTTGCCCGTTTGGAAGGATGGGAATCGGGCGCCGCCACCGGGCGGAGACCCCATGCCGCCTGCGGACAGCGGGTACCGTGCCCACACGGCGAACGAGCCTGCTGCTGAGGGCGGACCTATCCAAGCCGTTGCGGGCGCTCCCCGCTCCTGTCGTCCGACGCCGACGGCACGCGCCTCCGCCGCCGGTCCTTGACTGCCTGTCTCAGGATGTACTCGATCTGGCCGTTCACGCTGCGCAACTCATCCGCCGCCCATCTCTGGAGTTCGTTCCAGAGGTCCGGATCTATACGCAGGAGGTAAGTCTTCTTCGTCGCCATGCGCCACCTCTTTCAACGCGAGTGGAGTGGCGCCGGGCCTAATGGTAAAGCGTCCCCGTATTGATGACCGGCTCGGCTTCCGCGAGTCCACATAGGACAACGAGCAGGTTTCCCACCATGGCGGCCTTGCGCTCTTCGTCCAGTTCCACTACCTGCCTCTCGGACAGTTCGGTAAGGGCCATTTCGACCATGCTGACTGCACCATGAACGATCTTCTGACGCGCTGCGATGATGGCTTCCGCCTGCTGACGGCGCAGCATGGCGCCAGCGATCTCCGGGGAATAGGCCAGGTGCGTGAGTCTGGCGTCTTCTACCACAACGCCCACCCGGCCGAGCCGGTCCTGTAATTCGTTCTTGAGAGCGGCATTCACGGCGTCGCTGTTCCCACGCAACGTGAGTTCCGCGGCCCCCCCGTCCTCAGAGTGATCGTAGGGATAGCTGCTGGCCAGGTGCCGGACGGCCGTCTCGCTCTGCACGTTGACGTAGTTCTCATACTCATCCACGTCGAACAGGGCCTTGGCCGTGTCGTCCACGCACCAGACCACGACGGCGGCAATCTCAATGGGATTGCCCCGCTGGTCATTGACCTTCAGGTGCTGGGTCTCGAAGTTCCTCGCCCGAAGGGAGACGCGATACTTGCGCTTGCTCGGCGCGGGGCGCACGGTCACTTGCTGCCCCTCTCGCACGACGGTGTAGGCACTACCCCCGCGGATGACGCTGAACGGATTGGTCCAGTAGAACCCCGGCTCTCTTACCGTCCCCACGTATCGGCCGAAGAGCACCAGCACCCGGGCCTCGTTCGGCTGCAGGATAAACAACCCCCACAACAGCAGCAAGGCGAGGGGCGCCAGTACAATAAGGGACGCGACCATCATGGACGCTCCAAGCCCAGCTTGATCATGGTCGAGGAACATGACCCCCCGCACAAAGACCGCCGGCGTTGCCAAGGCGGTCAAGATCACCAGGGGCAGCATCACCCAACCGCTCCCCACCGACACTCTCTTCTCTTCCATCGTCTGCCCTCCTCAAAAAGGTATCGCTGTTGATGTCAATATAATATCATAACGATATAGACCTGTCAAGCGGCGGCGGTCCGATGGATGGCTGGAAACCGGTGGGAACCCGCGCGACCACGTCAGGAGGAGCCAGTCGTGGGCGCGCGACTGCTCTACCTGTCAATGCCGGGCAGGCCGTCGAAAGTCATGTGCTCGCCTATGCGGGCGACGCCTTGGATGGTGCCTGTCGTGAGCGGTGCGAAGCGCCGGACGTGCTCTTCGAGCCGCCCCGACAGTTCGCGCGCCACGTCCGGCCGCCGTTCTGCCACATTGGTGAGTTCGTGCGGGTCAGCGTCGAGGTCGTAGAGTTCCTCGTGGGCGTTCACGGAGCCGTACAGCCGCCCCTCCTCTGCGCGGGCGGCGGACGGCTTGAACCACGGGCGAACAAAGTTCCATTGCGCCGTGCGAATGCATGCGTGGAAGCAGAAGCCGCTCACCACGTGGTCGGGCGCTCCTCCCTGGCCCAGCGCCTGGGGCCAGATGTCTCGCCCGAGGACCCTCTGTGGCGTAGGTTCTCCCAGGATGCTCAACGCGGCGGGCATGATGTCCTGGTGCTGGCAGAAGCCCGGAACGCGCCGGCCCGCTGCCTCGCCCCCGGGATGGCGGATCAACAGCGGAACGCGGGTCACCTGGTTGCGCAGTCGGTCCGTGCCCTTGTGGAGCTGGCCCTGCTCTCCAAGCATGCAGCCGTGGTCGCTCGTGAAAATGACGAGAGTGTCCTCCATCCGCCCCGTCTCGCGCAGGGCGTCCAGAAGGTGGCCCACCCAGCGATCAACGAGTGTGACCTCTCCGGCGTAGGCAGCAAGGATGTTGGCAAGCCGCTGAGGGGCCAGGCCGTCGGTGGTGCCCGGCGGCACGCAGCCGTCCAAGCTGTCGCCGTAGCCTGGTTCGTATCGCCGCGCGTATTCGGCTGGCGGGTCCCAGGGCTCATGCGGGTCGAAGCATTCGACGTGCAGGTAGAAGGGCTTCTGCAGGTTGTAGTTGCGGACCCACCTGGCAGCCTGGGACATCGTCTGCCCGACCAGTGTGTCGGCGTCGCTCTTCCATTGTTGCCGCAGCACGAGGTGGCGGATGATCCAGGAACTATCGGGGATATCGCGGCCTCCCGGCAGCTTGCGCAGGAGTTCTTCGACCTTTGGCCGGTCGGGCAGGGCGTATGGGTCTGCCTCCTGCCCGCGTATCCAGAACCACTGCTCGAAGCCCCGGTGGAAGTTCTTGCCCGGCTTCATCAGGTGGTAGACGTCATTGAAGAAGGCGGTGAAGTAACCGCGGCCGCGCAAGTGTTCGGCCAGCGTCACGTCTTCGTCGTAGAGGGGGTGCCAGCCGTGCTGCTGAATCGGATCGGACTTCTGCGGCCGGTATTCGAACGGGAAGATGTTGCGGCCTGTCATGATGACTCGCCGCGCATTGATGGTCGGGAGCCCTTCAGAGTAGGCGTCCAGAAACAGTGCACTCTCGGCCGCTAAGATGTCCAGGTTAGGCGTGTGAATCCAGCCATTGCCGTAGGCCCCGACATAGTCCCAACGGAGCGTGTCGCTCACGATCAGCACAAGGTTCACTCAGGATTCTCTCCTTCGGCGCAGGTGTCGAACGTCTCTCGGGTACGGGTCATCCGGCCGCCGCATTCTAATCAGCGAGGCATTGCCTTTCCATGTTCAGCGGAACCGCCTGGCAGGCACAGAAGAAGCCGTCGCGTTCCGAGGCGGTTGCCGGGCATCCCCTGGACCGCCTCAAGTGGGCGTTGCGCCGGACGATAGACGGCACCCTTTATGGCGCTGCCGTTGACAGGCGGGCGCTTCGCCAGTAGGTTAGCGGAGTGGGGTACACATTCCAGGCGCGCGCCGGAGAGCATTGCATGGCCCACAAGTTCCTACCGTTCCCGAGCGACTTTGTCTGGGGCTGTGCAACCGCCGCCTATCAGATCGAAGGAGCAGCCCAGGCAGACGGCCGCGGGCTTAGCATCTGGGACACCTTCTGTCGCAGGCCGGGGGCCGTGTTCGCGGGCCACAGTGGAGACGTGGCGGTTGACCACTATCGCCGCTACGAAGAAGACATCGAGCGCATGGACTGGCTGGGCGTCCGCGCTTATCGGTTCTCCGTCTCGTGGCCGCGGGTGATCCCCGACGGCAAAGGAATCGTCAACGAAAAGGGCCTGGACTTCTACGAACGCCTGGTGGACCGGCTCCTCCAGCGCGACATCACGCCGTGGGTCACGCTGTACCATTGGGACCTGCCGCAGGCCCTGGAAGATGAAGGCGGCTGGCCTGAGCGCAGCGTCACTGACTACTTTGAGCGTTACGTTGAGATCGTGGGGAGACGGCTCGGCGACCGCGTCAAGCAGTGGATCACATTCAACGAGCCGCTGTCCTTCATCCCGTTCGGCTACTGGCTTGGCATTCACGCTCCAGGGCGGAAAGAGCCGCTCCGGGTGGTCGCCAGGGCGGCGCACAACGTGATGCTGGCGCATGGCCTCGGCGTGCGGGCGCTGCGGCAGGCCTGCCCCTCCTCGGTGGAGGCGGGGATGGCCTTCAACCCAACGTGTGTCTGGCCCGCCAGTGACAGTGCGCAGGATCAAGACGCTGCGCAGCGGGTGTGGATGCTTACAAACGGTTGGTGGACTTACCCCATGTTCGAAGGCAAGTACCCCTCCGAGGTCGTCGAGGTGTTAGGAGACGACATGCCGCAGATCAGGCCCGAAGACATGGAGGTCATCTCAACGCCCACTGACTTCCTCGGAGTGAACGTCTACTTCCGAACCATCCCAAAACCGTCCGCGGTTTCGCCTCTCGGATTCGTGCAAGCGCAGCCTCCGGACGGCGCCCTCCGGACAGCAATGGGCTGGGAGATATGGCCGCCGGTGATCTACTACACGCTGAGACAACTGGAGGACCATCACCCCGGCCTTACGTACTATCAGACCGAGAACGGCGCCGCGTTCGACGACGAGATCGGCGAGGACGGCAAGGTGCACGACCCGCGACGCGTTCAGTTCCTTCGGGACCACCTGGCGGAGGCCCATCGGGCCATGGAAGACGGCATAGACCTGCGAGGCTATTTTGTCTGGTCGCTCATGGACAACTTCGAGTGGTCCTATGGCTTCTCGAAGCGCTTCGGGCTCTATTACGTAGACTTCAACACGCTCGAACGCATCCCGAAGGACAGCGCTTACTTCTATAGAGACGTGATTGAGAAGAGCGGATTGCTTGTGCGCGATGACACAGCGGTTGGGCCCTGAGGAAAGGAGTCAAAGGTGGCTAACTTAGCAATTGTGCGAGGTGCGGCGGCCTATCACGGCCGCGCTTTTGCGACCATCTTCAACGAGCACCACGAGCATGTCTTCCGGGAAAAGAAGTGGCCCGCGTATCCCGCTGCGCTTGCAGGCCGGGGCCGCGTGACGCATATCTGGGATCCGGACCGGAAGGCAGCGGAGGAGCTTGCCGCCGCTACGAGCATCGAGCACGTCGCCGACAAGGCCGAGGACATCGTCGGCCAGGTGGACGGCGTTCTCATCTGTGACGACCGCACCCTCGCCCACCAGCAGTCTGCCCTGCCGTTCCTGAAAGCCGGCGTTCCAACTTTCGTGGATAAGCCCCTCTCGACCGATCCCGACGAGGCCCGTCGGATAATCGAGCTTGCGCGCAGTAGCGGGGCGCCCTTCTTCTCGTGCTCAGCGCTGAGGTTCGCCAACGAGATTCGGGATCGCCAGGCGCTGGCCGCCAAGGTCGGCGAGATCACGACAATCTGCGCGGTCGGAGTCAATGAGTTGTTCTACTATGGCGTCCATCCGCTGGAGGCAATGGTCACGGTGATGGGGCCGGGGATTCAGTCGGTGCTGAACGCGGGCCGGCCCGGGGAAGCTATCGTGCGCGTGCGTTTCAGGGATGGGCGCCAGGCGGTGATGGTCGTCTATGAGAAGGGCTTTGCATACACACTCGAGCTTACTCTCCACGGGACGAAGGGCCACCTGCACGTGCCCATTCTTGACAGTGAGGGCTTCTACACGAACATGCTCTCTGCCTTCCTGGACATGGTGGAGACGCGACAGCCGCCGTTTCCGCCGGAGGAGACGCTTGAGATCATCCAGGCGCTGGTGCTGGCCAAGCAGTCGGTGGCTGAAGGCGGCGTGGAGAAGGCTTTGTAGAGGGCGTATCCGAACGCTCTGTCACAACTCGGCGTTGGCCCGGCCCTCAGCTTCTTGCGTTGCATCTGTGCAGCCTGGCGGCGTCGTCAACTTCCGACATCGCACCCCTGCATGAAAACCCGACGGGACCGTTCCCTTGCCTAACGCACCAACAGGCCTGGTTCGGTGGCCATGTTGTGGGACGTCTTATTTGGTCGGTTTCGGGCATTCTCGGGCGCTACAAGGGCCTGCGCTTTCCGTGGCCTCCGCAGGGGCCTCAGAATTGCTCCGAAATAACGTAAGTGCTGTCCAGCTAATAGGTTAAATCCCAAAATGGCCTTCTTTGCGTCGCCAGAGGGGGACCTCTGGGCCTATTTGATGAGTAAATTAGTCATAATTTATGTTCTTATATTCCGATCAGTTATGACAAATTGGGTTCGTTTCGCAAAACGGCCTCTTTTCACCGGTACGCCCACTACGGGCAGCGGGTGTGGGAACGTTTCGCGGCGGCGGAACGTCTGCGGGTTGAGCCTTGAATAGGGTACGGGGGGGCGTTTCATCAATATGTGCCGCCTCCCCTATAGTCCCGATGGAGAGCACAGGCATGAAAGCATTCCGCAAAGGCGGAAGGCCTTAGGCACCCCGAACGTGCCGGTCTTGTGTGCCCTGTCCGCAAGACTAAGGCCTCAAGCGTTGCTCTTATAGGTTACTCGTCCTTGGGATAGATGTCAAGGGGAATCATGGAATCAGAAGCATGAAGTACGACCCACATTTCATGTACCTCTTCACCCACCTCCGGCTATGGGCGCTCCCCTATTCCATCTTGCGGATTCGCACCTCGATGTCCTTCTCTCCGGCCAGCAGCCTGACCAGTTCCGACGTGTCAGTTTGACCGAAGTGATAGGGATAGAGGATCTTGGGCCGAAACGTCCTCGCCGCGTCAGCCACCATCGCCGGCGTCATGGTATAGGGCAAGTTCATCGGCAAGAACGCCACGTCTATCTGGCTCAGCTTCTTCATGTCCGGGATATTCTCCGTGTCGCCGGCCACGTAGACGCGCTTGTCGCCGAAAGTGATGACGTATCCGTTCCCTTCCCCGGGGGGATGGAAAGGCTGTCCTGAGGGGCGCTTGTTGACAATGTTGTAGGCGGGGACGGTCTCGATCTTCAGCCCCTGGACCTCGCGGGTGTCGCCGTTCTTCATGACGGTCGCCCCCGTCACCGCTGAAGCGCATTTCTCGGGCAGCAGCACCTGCGTGCCGGCCTTCCGCACAGCAGCGATGGCTTGCGGGTCCAGGTGATCGCTGTGCTCATGGGTAACCAGTATGATGTCGCCTTTCGGCATCTTGCTATAGTCCGCCTCGCGAGAGACCGGATCCACGTGGATGATCTTCCCTCCGAACGTGAACATCAGCGTCCCGTGACCAACGAGTGTGATCTTCAGCTCTCCCCCGGCCGTCTTGATAGTGTCCTCTTCGAACATCGCCGTCCTCCCGTTGTACTGTGCGCATCCAGCGCAGGCCGCCAGCATTATAGCGACCGCACAGAACATCCTGAACACATGGGTCTTCATCAGTCTCCCCCAACTTGTGCCGTACTACACACAGGATAGCCTATCCCCCTGGATCCGCGCCAGTCCCGTCTCTGAAACAAAGGTGCCGATGAAAGGGCAACCGTCACGGCCTTGGAGCGAGCCGCAAAGACGCGACGGCCGCGAGCACATAGAGCGCGCCAGCGAAGAGTAGCACGGCTCTGAAGCCGGCGGCGATGGCGATCATCAGCGCGAGCGGCGATGCTGCCACTGAAGCAAAGCCGTTGGCCCCCCACGCCCACGGCACGAGCGAGCGAGCGGTCGCTTCCACGAGCGTCAACCCGTTCGGGAAAGGCCAACCCATCAGGAACGCCAGGGGCGCCACGAGAGCGACGGACGCCGCGAACCGCGCTGCCAGCGGCCAGCCGATCAGCGCGCTGAAAACCGCGTCCAACGTGGTCGCATAGAACGTCACCAACAGGGCAATGCCAATTGCGGCTACCATGATCGCGCGAAAGGCCGATGGGCAGAACCGGCTGCTAAGCGTGCTCCCCAGGCCGCTGAATACGAGGAAGGCGCTTATGATGCCCGCTGCAGCATAAATGGGATCGCCGAGAAAGTACGTGAACTTCAGCAGGCAGACCATCTCGATCATCAGGTACGCAAGCCCGAGCAGGATGAAGTACGCGCCGGTGGACCGGAAACGAAGTCGCACGCGCTCCTCTGCTGTCGTCCGGCGCCCTCGTCGGAGCCACAGGAGCGGCAAGAGGATCAGCACCGCCCCCACGGCGATGACCTCGATCAGCGCGAAAACCAGCACCACGTAGCCAAGCTCCGCCCGTCTCAGCCATTCCTTACCATATGCCTTGATCAAGAGCGGCAACGATCTCCACCGGAAGAAGTTGTAGAAGAACGGGGTGTCGTCCGTGGCGGGCCGGATATTGTAGGCCCAGTCGCGGAAGAAGCGCTCTCGCTCATTAGAGAGTATGCGGAGCGCCGCATAATGGAAGTACGAGTACGGCTCGCCCGGCGGCCCCTCTACCTGATTGGTCTGCCGGTCGTAGGCAACATCGGGACAGGGCGCCCACTCTACGTCCAACCCCAGTTCCTCGGCAGCCCGTACGAGCGCGTTGCAGTCGGCGTCCGTCACGGGGCTGCGGCAGGCGAGCGTCGTTGCGGCCAGGTAGTTGCGCACCTGGACCAGTCGCGCACGCTGGTCTCGGATGCGGCACCACTCAAGGGCGCCGCGCAGCGTGGCAAATATCTTGATGTTGTCCCGGGGCGGCGACTGCACTCCCCGGGTGAGCGCTACGACCCCACCTTCCGTCAGGTGCTCTATGCAGAGCCCAAGCCCTTCGCGGGTCAGCAGAAAGTCTTCGTTCAGGGACCGCAGGCTGCTTGTGCCGGCCGCCATTCCCTCAGTGGTGACGACCTGGATCACGTCGAACTTCTCCTGCGTCCGCGCCAGGAATACCCGCGGCTCAGCGACCTCCACCGTCACATCGTTGCCCGACAGCACGTCACCTCCCATCGCAGCCAAGGGTCCGCGCATAAGCTCAACGATCTGAGGGTTGGCCTGCACGACTGTTACGTGCGAGGCGCCCATGCGGCGCGCCAGCCACACGTTAACGCCGCCGCCCTCTCCCAATAGGAGCACGCGTGGCCTGCGCCCCGAAAAGAGCCTGTAAGGGACCGACATCGGCGTGAAGTCGAGGATCGCTGCCTGGTCCTGGTTCCGTATCTTGAAGACCGTGGCAGCGAGGTCGCCATCGGCCAGGATGGCAAGTTGAGGAGGCGCCACAGCCGTGGCTGTCAGCCCCGCGAACATTGTCTGATGCAGCAGTTTCGAGTCATAGACGTCCAGCCTCGCTCGCGGGCTGTCCCGCGTGAGGATGTGCCGAGCCATGCCATCGTGCTCCCAGCGTTTCAGAACGGAGAGCATCTTGTACTGGTCAAGCCGCAGTTCCGGCGGCCTCCACGCGGCGAGTGCCGTCAGGGCCGCGCCCGTGAGGATCACAATTGCTGAGAGCCGCGCCCGTCTTCGCTCTCCCGGTGCCGGGCTCCATGTCCACAGCGCCGCAGCGGCGAGGGCGAGCCCCGCTGCCACGTCCAATAGCCGCACGGCGGGCATCAGCCACATCAGCCCAATGGCCAGCATCCCTCCCGCGCCGCTCCCGAGCAGGTTGGCACCATAGACCAGACGTACGCGGCCTTCAAAATGCATCAGGCACAGCCCGATCACCACCGCGCCAAACAGGAAGGGGACGAAAAGGAGGAAGTGGTAGAGGAACATCAGGGCGGCCTGGTGTGCGCTGTAAAGCACGTAGCGTGCGTCGAGCGGGAGGGCCTCAGCCGCCCGGAGGCAAGCCATCACTGAAACGGCAAAGAGCGTTGCGAGCACAGCACAGGCTGCGCTGAACCGTTTGCGCAGCCCGGCGCCTGCGAAGGTCAAGACAGTGCCGCTTGCGCCGAAGCCCAACAGCGCCGTGCTGATCACCAGGTAGGCGAAGTTATGCCATCGGGCGATGGCAAGGCACCTCATGAGCGCCAGTTCGAGCGCGACGACGGCCGTTGAGACCAGGAATACGCCGGCCAGACTCGTCGCCACGGGCGCATCTGGGCGGCTGGGCTGGTCAGGCATGGCAACGGCTCACCGAAGTGCTCTCGAACTCGCCCCCGGGCGAGAAACGAAGCGGAAAGGGAACGCAGCATTTCGCCCCCGGCGGGGCCTGATCACTTCTCTTTCTGGGCCTCTCCCGTCATGGGCACGAACGTCACCGGCAGGACGCTCCGCGTGCGCAGTCGCCCATCCAGGTCCTTGGTGACCACCACGAGGTTTTGCGTCTCATAGACCCCGCCGATTGGGATAACGATCCGGCCCCCGGGCTTCAGTTGCTCGATGAGCGGCGGCGGAACATGCCCGGCGGCAGCGGTCACAATGATGGCATCGAAAGGCGCGTGCTCTTTCCAGCCATGGTAGCCGTCGCCCTGCCTCGGCTCGATTGTCCTGTAACCGAGCTTCTGCAGGCGTTCGGCCGCCTGTCGAGCCAGCTCCGGGATGATCTCGATCGTGTAGACGCACGGTGTCAACTCCGACAGCACCGCCGCCTGGTAGCCGCTTCCCGTGCCGATCTCCAGCACTTTGTCGCCCGGTTTTAGATCCAGCAGTTCCGTCATGAGCGCCACGACGTAAGGCTGGGAGATCGTCTGTCCGTATCCGATCGGCAGCGGCGCGTCGGCGTAAGCGGCCCCAAGCTGGTCAGCCGGGACGAAGAGGTGACGCGGGACCTCTCGCATGGCTTCCAACACGGCCTCCTTCTTCACCCCGCGCGCCTCGATCTGCCCGGCAACCATGCGAAGGCGCTCGGCCTTTCGCTCATCGAACCGCGGCCGTTCCCATGTCAGCGGCTTCTCAGCAGGCACCTGCTCCGACGGAGGCTTCTCAGCGGCCGCAGGTGCCGGCCCTTGTGACTGTCCAAGCGCCGAAGTCGCTGGAGCAGGCATTATGCTCGCCATTCCGCTTCCTGCAGCATGGCGAACGGGTGCCGCTTGCTCGGAGCGTGCGCAGTGAAATACGACGACCACGGCAAGCGCCGTAGCAGCCGCCACGGCAAGCTGGCCGCCCGTAAAGAGCCAATGAAGTGGCCTGAGATGCACGCGCCGCTCTCCCGTGCCCTTTCCCAAAAGGACTCCAGGCTCTCACGCTAAACTGCCGTGGGCTTGGAGACATACAAGACGATGTGCCAACACCCGAATTAAAACCCTCCTGTGCTTTGCCGTCAAGCCCCTTTCCCTCTCTGCTGCGGGAGTGCCGCTGTGGCCGTCATCTCCTTGCGCGGCCGGCCTGAGGCGGTGTATCATCTCTCCGTTAGCGTGCGGCCTGATCGGGACACGTGGCCTGCCAGGGACGGCATCATGCGGCGCCATTCGAACAAGCCTTCCGGCTTGTCCACCCGAGCATTTGTTGAGAGACGAACCATTCCGTTCAGGTTTCCCGGTCGGACGCCTTTGCACGCCCGCTACAGCATTGACGGCAGGGAGGTCCAGGATGCCGGCCCCACGGCTGAGCGTTGTCATCCCGGCATACAACGAAGAGGAATGCATCGAGGAATGCGTGGCGGAACTCTGCGCCGTCATGGAGCGCCTCGGTGAAACCTACGAGGTCCTCGTCGTTGACGACGGCAGCAGCGATCGCACCTTCGAATGCCTCCGCTCCTTGAAGGCTCGCTATCCCCGACTGCGTGTCCTGCGGTTCGCGGCAAACGCAGGCGAGACCGCCGCAATGGATGCCGGTCTCAAGAATGCGTGTGGTGAGCTGATCGTCACCATGGACGCCGATCTGCAGAATGACCCTGCGGACATTCCACGGATGGTCGAGATGGCGAAGGACTGGGACGTTGTGTGCGGCGTCCGTGCAAAACGGGAGGATTCGGTCGTGCGGCGTCTCTCATCCCGCATAGCCAACTGGACCCGCAACAAAGTCACCCACGAGAGCATATCTGACGTCGGCTGCACGCTGAGGCTCATGCGAGCCCCTTACGTGAGGAACCTGAAGCTCTACACGGGCATGCATCGCTTTCTTCCCACGCTTCTGCGCCTTGACGGGTGCCGCATCGTGGAAATACCTGTCAACCATCGGCCGCGGCTCAAGGGCAAGTCAAAATACGGCGTCTGGAATCGCTTGTTCAAAGGCATCTACGACCTGGTCGCGGTACGGTGGATGCAGACGCGGTGGCTGCGCTACAGGATAAGTGAGGAATTGTAGCAGCCGCACGTGAATTCCTCCTGATCGCAGGGCCCGCCTGAGGCTGTCGGTCTCGCGCGGATTAGCATGAGGATGGAGAACGCAGACCATGTCCGACAGGCCTGTTGCCTTCGCCGCGCCCGATCGCGTCCTGCGAGACGTGCTCATCATCCTTGCGCTCTGGGCGGTGGTGGTATTCCCGTCGTTCTTCACGCGCGACCCGTGGAACCCCGATGAGCCGCGTTACGTTGAGGTAGCGCGGGAGATGGTCGCCCTGAACGATTACGTCGTGCCGCATCTGGACGGATCCCTTTACCCCGACAAGCCCCCGCTTTTCTTCTGGTTGGCCGCGGGACTGTACAAGCTGGGCGCCGGCATCGCGGCGGGGCGCTTCGTCGCGGCGTTCTGCAACCTCGGGACGCTGCTCCTCGTCTACTTCTTCGGGCGCAAGTTGCTTCCTTCGCCGGGCGCCCTCCTCGCCGCTGTCATCACTGCCACCACGTTCTTATTCTTCCTCCTTCTCAAGCCCGGCGTGATTGACCCGCTCTTGACCGTGCTGACCACCGGCGCGCTGATCTCTGCATACCACGCGCTCCAGGGAGGCAGGCGGCGCCGCGCCTTGTGGCTCGCATATTATGGCTTGAGCGCGCTGGCCGTTCTGTCCAAAGGGCCTGTCGGCCTGTGTGTGCCTGCAGTCGTGCTGATTCCCTACGCCGTGCTCAACAGGAAGGCCCTCTCGGCAGGCGGGTGGGCGCACGCCGCCGGAGCTGTGTTGTTCCTCTGCATCGTTGGCGCCTGGCTGGTGCCTGTGATGGCCCGCGCAGGGGAGGCCTACACAAAGGACATCCTGTTCGACCAGCAGGCCGTGTACACTATCAGGCATGAGAGCCACACGCACGGCCCCCAGTACTACATCCTCCAGCTTCCGCTCTATCTCCTTCCTTGGGCTCTGTTTGCCGGATTGGCTATGGTCCAGACCTACCTGGCCTGGCGCAAACAGGGCGACCGCAACGCGGGATTCCTCCTGCTCTGGTTCGTCTGCATCCTGGCATTCTTCACCGTGATCCCCGCCAAGCGCGAGCGATACCTGCTGCCCCTGATTCCGGCCGTGGGTCTGATGTGCGCGCGGTACTTCGCCCTGGCACTGAAGGATGGTTACGTCTGGCCGAGGCTGCAGAAGTGGTTCTCGGCCGCCACGTTCGGCCTGATCGCGTTGGTCGCCCTCGTCGCCCTTGTCGCGGTGTACGCAAACGCCCTGGCGCCGGCCTTTGTCCAATCCACGACCGCAAACGCGTATCCGGACGCTCCGCTCTTGCAGTCCCGCCTTCAGATGGCCGCCGGCGCGCCTGCTCTGCTCGGTGCCACATGTCTCCTCGGACTGCTGATGGGCCTGGCCGGGGCAGGGCTTTGGATGGGCTTCCGCCGGCCCGCTGGCATCCGGGCGGTCATCATCGCAGTGGCCGCAATCGTCACGGTTTCGCTGTTGCTCGACCTCGTCCTCTATCCCCTGGCAAACCCCATCAAGTCCGGTGCCTATTTTGCCACTCGCTCCGCGCCGTACCTGAAGGAGGCCGACAAGCTCTTTCTGTTTGGCGACGAGTATTCCGGAGTTATCAACCTTTACACCGGCATCACTTCAATTCCGATTCTGGACGGCAGAGACAAGACCGAGCGGCTGGTTGACGCCCTCCAAAGCGAACAGAAGGTCGCAGTTGTTACCGACGCAGACAGGGTCCGCCAGGTGCGGGACCGGCTGCCGCAGAGCACTGTCATGCCGGTGCGGGAACAGATCGGCCACAGGAGCATGGTCCTCATCTGCAACTGGAAGCGGCAGGGAGAGACGCCCCCGCCGCCGTAGGAGGGGCGGCGCCTGAGGTTGGGTGCGCTCTCTCGAGCTCAAGCCCTGCTACGGCGCCCCGAGGCCCACGTATATCAAGCCCGCCGCGCGGACTTTCTCGGCCTGCCAGAGATTGCGCCCGTCCACGACCGCCTGCAGCCCGCCCGCGGCAAGCTCGGAAAAATCCAGGTCCGCATAGTCACGGTGCGCCGTATTGAGGACCAGCGCCTGGGCCGGAGGTGCGCACGCGAACGAGCCCGGCGCAAAGCCGTGCGCCCTGATCTCCTCGGCGCTGTAAAGCGGATCGTGCAGGCGCACGTCCGCCCCGCGCCTGAGCAACTCGTCCCGCAAAAGGAACGCCGGCGAGCAGATGTGCTCCTTCACCTGCGGCCGGAAACCCAGCCCAAGGATGAGCACGCGCTTCCCCCGCAGCACTCCCCAGGCCCGCTCCAGGCGGTCGAGCGCATGCGCCGGCTGCCCGTCGTTGATACGCCGCCCCAGTTCCACGATGTCAACGCCCACCCCCAGGCGCTGCGCGCTCCTGATCAGGAAATATGGGTAGACCGGCGTGCAATGCCCGCCCACGCCTATGCCGGGCGCGAGCAACTGCGCCTCGCCGTCGGTGTTCGCCGCTTCCGCGATGGCCCGGAAGTCAACACCGGCAGCCTCGCAATACCGTCCTAGCTCGTTCGCGAGGGCGATGTTCACGTCCCGGTAGACCATCCCGGCGAGCTTGACCATCTCTGCTGCTTCGAGCGAGCCGACGTTGAGCACCGGCGCCCCCACGTACTGCCGGTAAAACGCGGCGCCGCGCTCCGCGCAGGCCGGCGTCAGCCCGCCGACGACCTTCGGGTTCACGGTCAACCGCTCCAGCACGCGCCCGCTCTTGACCCTTTCGGGCGAGAAGACCAGGTTGAAGTCCGTCCCCCCTTTCAGGCCCCGGCTCTCCAGAATCGGCAGCAGCCGCCGCGTGCCCCCAAGCGGCAGCGTTGTCTCATACGAGACCATCGTGCCGGGCTTGAGGCCTTCTACAACCTGGCCCGACGCGGCCTCTATGATGGAAGTATCTGCATCCCTATCCTGGGTGAGCAATGTGGGCACGATGACAACCACCACCTCGCTCTGAGAGACGGCCACTGCCGTTTCAGTTGTCGCGCGCAGGTGACCGTCCCTGACAAGGCGCGCCGTCAACTCAGGGAGGCCTGGTTCGTCAATCGGGCAAGTGCCGGCGTTGATCGCTGCCACGAGGGCGGGCTTCACATCGCATGCCACAACGCGTGCGCCCTTGCCGGCAAACGCGCACGCCAGCGGAAGGCCCATCTTGCCGGCGCCGATCACCGCAACGTTCATTGCCTCTCCGAAGCTTATGTCGCAGGAGGGGTCGGCCGTCGCTGCCGTCTATGCGAGCGCCTCGCGGCAGTCCGCTTTTCAGGGGGCGGCCGATCTTCGCACGGCGTCGGCTACCGTCTTGATCTGGCCGTCGGTTAGCTCAGCATACATGGGCAACGAAAGCACCTCAGCGGCGGCGCTCTCTGAGCACGGGAAATCGCCCGCACAGTATCCCAGGTCGGCATGGGCCGGCTGCAAGTGAACCGGTATGGGATAGTGGATCGCGGTTTGGATTCCCGCGGCCTGGAGCGCCTGCTGCAGGGCATCGCGCCTCTGCGTGCGCACAGAATAGACATAATATACGTGACGCGCGTAAGGCATCGCCTCCGGCGTCTGAACGCCTGCGCCTGCGAGCAGCCCGTTGTACTTCGCCGCGTGCGCCCGCCGCGTTTCGTTCCACGCCTCCAGGTGCCGCAGCTTCACCCGCAGGATGGCGCCCTGTAATCCGTCCATCCGGTAATTGAAACCTTTCAAGGAATGGTGGTACTTCCGGTCCTGCCCCCAGTCGCGCAGCATGCGGATGGTGCGGGCATAGTCCGGATTGTTGGTCACCACCATGCCTCCCTCGCCGCAGGCACCGAGGTTCTTGCTGGGATAGAAGCTGAAGCAGCCCAGGTCGCCGATGCTGCCCAGCCGGCGGCCCTTGTACTCGCCGCCGTGGGCCTGTGCGGTGTCCTCGATCACGACCAGGCCGTGGCGCCCGGCCACCTCCATGATTGGGTCCATGTCCGCCGCCTGGCCGTAAAGGTGGACGGGGATGACGGCCTTTGTGCGCGCCGTGATAGCTCCCTCAAGCTGGGACGCATTTAGGGTGTAGGACCGGGGCTCGATGTCCACGAAGACCGGCCTTGCCCCTGTGTAACAGACGGCCGCCACGGTGGCCACAAAGGTGAACGGCACCGTGATGACTTCGTCTCCTGGCCCGACGCCTGCCGCGAGCAGAGACAGGTGGAGGGCGCTTGTGCCCGAATTGACGGCAATGCCGCTCTGGGCGCTGCAGTAGGCGGTGAACTCCTGCTCGAAGGCCGCCACTTCGCTGCCCAGGGCGAATTGGCAGCTCTCCAGCACGCCCGCGACGGCCGGCCCGATCTCGCCTTTAATGCTCTGGTACTGCGCCTTCAGGTCTATAATGGGGATCAACTCGAACGCTCCTCCCGTCTCAACCAGGCTTGTAGCATGGGTCTCCCTGCGCGCCGACTCCGCCCTGCCTGGCCTGCGGCGCGGATAGCGCCATATGGGCCAGGCGCGCCCTGTCAAGAGCTTGTCAGTTCCACCGGCCGGCCGCGCTCGCTCATGGACTTCGTGGCGGCTTCCAGGCTGCGAACGATGTAGAGGCCGGCCCGGCCGTCCGTGATGGGCCGCTCCCCGTCCTCGATGCAGCGTACAAAGTGCGCCACCTCCGCTTGAAGCGGCTCTTTCGCCGCTATCTGTGGCGCCCACATGTCTCCCGTGCGATACCCGACGCGCACCCTGTACAACTCCTCCACATCATGGCTCAACATGACGCCCCTGTCGTAGACCTTGATTTTCTCGCTGGGTTCGAGGTCGTCGTAAACGATCATCTTCTCGCTTCCGCCAATGAGCGTCTTGCGCACCTTGACCGGCGCCAGCCAGTTGACGTGGATGTGGGCAATCAGGTCACGGTCGAAGAAGAAGGTCAGGTAGGCGATGTTCTCAGGCGTGCCGGCAACGTGGCCCATGCCCGTCGCAGATACCGCGACCGGACGCGTGCCCAGCACGTAGTCCATGATTGAAAGGTCGTGGACTGCCAGGTCCCAGACCACGTTCACGTCCCGCTGGAAAAGCCCCAGGTTCACGCGCACGGAATCGTAGTAGTACACCTCTCCGAGCGCATTGCTGAGCACGAGTTCGCGGATCTTGGCAACGGGAGCGGAATAGACGAAGGTGTGGTCCACGATGAGCACGCGCCGCCGCCGCTCCGCTTCTTCAATCAGGCGCTCCGCCTGCTCCGATGTAGCCGTCAGCACCTTTTCGACGAGCACGTGCTTGCCTGCCTTCAGCGCCGCCGTGGCAAGCTCGAAATGAGTGGCAACAGGCGTGCAGATGGCGACCGCGTCTGTGGCGCTGTCGGCCAGCAGCGTGTGATAATCGGTTGACGTCTGAATTCCAGAGTACCGGGCCTGTGCCAGGGCGAGCCGCTCCGGCCGCCGATCGCTTACGGCGACCAGGCGCGCCTCGGAGCACTCGGCGAAGTTCCGCGCCAGGTTCGGCCCCCAGTAGCCGTAGCCGATCACGCCCACTCTGATCATGTCATCTCTCTCGCCGGCAAGGCCTCAAACGGAGTTTCTCGCACTCCGGCTCTTGGCTTCCCAGGCGCCGCTCAAGGCGCCCCCAGTCGTTCCCTATTACGCCAGGCCCGACTTCCACCTGTCCCGCACGTCACCCGTTATCCTCGCCGGAACCCCGGCCATGACGGCGTTGTCCGGCACGTCGCACGTCACTACCGCGCCGGCGCCCACCAGGGCGTTTTCGCCGATGGTCACGCCGCACATGATCACCGCGCCGCTGCCCAGCGACGCCCCGCGCCTGACTCGCGTGGGGATCACCTGCCAATCCGCTTCGGTCTGCAACTGCCCGTCCGCTGTCGCCCGGGGGTAGCGGTCATTGATGAAAATCACGCCGTGCCCGACGAAGACGCCGTCCTCAATGGTCACGCCTTCGCATATGAACGTATGCGACGATATCTTGCAGCGCGCGCCAACAAAAGCGTTCTTCTGGATCTCGACGAACGCTCCGATCCTGGTCTCGTCCCCGATGGCGCAGCCGTAAAGGTTCACGAGGTCGGGATGGTGGATCACCACTCCCTTCCCCAGCCGTACGTCCGCCGCAATCATCCCGCGCTGTTCTTTTCTGGTTCGAGACCTGGGCGAGCGATCTCCGCCCGGCCCTGCGTCGGGCGGCGCGTACCGCCCGTCTCCGCCGACCGGACCGCCGACAATCTTACAATGCTATGCAGAACCTCCAAAGGCTTCAAGCTCCAGCCTGGCCCGGCCCCCGTTGCAGAAGCGCACCTCCGTCGTGGCAGCTGCCATGTTCTATCCCTGCCGAAGGCCGCCGTCAGTTCGCCGATACCATTCTACGAACAGCGGCACGCCCCTTTCGAGGGGGAAGCTCGGGTGGTATCCAAGCAAGCGGCGGGCCTTCGCGATGTCTGCGAACGTGGCGGGCACGTCTCCCGGTGCGGGGGGTAGGAACTTCAGCTTCGGCTGCTTCCCGGTCGCCTGTGCGATCAGTTCGAGCAGGCGCCGCACCTCAACCGTCTTCGACTCGCCGAGGTTGACGATCTCGAAGCCGAAGTCCGCCGTGAGCGCACCCAAGAGGCCGCTCACGATGTCGTCCACGTAAGTGAAGTCGCGCCGCAGGGTGCCGTCTCCGTACACCTGGACCTCTTCGCCCTTCTCCATGGCCGCCGTGAAAATGTACACCGCCATGTCGGGGCGCCCCCGCGGGCCGTAGACCGTAAAGAAGCGCGCACAGATGACCGGCAGGCCGTAAATCTCGTTGTAGGACCTGCACAGGATTTCGGCTGCGCGCTTGGTTGCCGCGTAGGGCGAGACCTGCGCGTCCGCCGGGTCGTCCTCGCGGAACGGCAGCCGCTTGCTCGTGCCGTACGCAGAACTCGTGGAGCCGAAGATGAACTTGCGCACGCCATGCCGCCGGGCAAGCTCCAGGAGCGCCATCGTGCCGTAGCAGTTCACGCGCTCGTAGAGGAGAGGAGCAATGAGCGAATGCCGCACGCCCGCGCGGGCGGCGAGGTGGTAGACCGTCTCTATCTTCTCCCGCCGGAAGATCTCCTCGCCAAGCTCGCTGTTGCAGATGTCACCTTCATACAGGCGGATGCGCTTTCTCTCGAGGAGCCCCGCGACGTTCATGCGCTTGATCCGCGGGTCGTAGTAGTCGTTGAAGTCGTCCCAGCAGGCCACGTCCTCCCCCCGCTCGACCAGCCGGTCAACCAGGTTCGAGCCGATGAAGCCTGCCCCACCTGTTACAAGTATTGCCATATTTTCCTCCGGCAAGTTGTCCGTCGGGAGAAGATAAAAGAGGCCCCCAGCGGATGTCAACGGTAAAGACGTCAGGAACGCTTGCCCGAGCCGGCTCTTCGGTGGAGAGGCGCAGGACCTTCCACGCGGTGTCCACTCCCCTTTTCATCCGGCGGACTGGTAAGCAGCGATGCGTTGTGCCACCTCAACGAACGGAGCGATCCAGATGCGGTCGGAGCGCCTCTGCAGGTGCCCGAGGAGCATTTCGAAGTCGTAACCGGTGACGCTGAGGCGCCTTCCCTCGATCTCGTGGAAGGCCAGCACGACCCACCTGTTTCGGGCCGTAAGCTCCTCCACCAGGCCGATCATCTCGAAGCCCGTCTTGAGGTTCATGTCCAGCGCCCACACGTAGCCCAGGTCCACCTTGGCCGGATGGTTGGCATGGCCGTAGCCGCCGTAGCCTCGCGCCGCCAAAAAGTGCCTCGCCACCACCGGCACGTAGCTCTGCCGGTTCGCTCCTCTGCCTACGTAGGAGAGCGCGCATGGGTAGCAGTACGTCCAGACTCTCTGTTCGGGCAGAAGAGCGGAAAGCTGGCGCTGCGCGGCCAGGATGTCCGCCTCGATCTCCTCCAGGGTCATCTCTTCCAGGCCTCTCCGGTCGCCGAAATTGCCCGAGCAGGGGTGCGACAGGGAATGGTTCCCGATCTCATGGCCCGCGGCAGCCGCCGCTTTCCAGGCGTCCTTCGTCTTTTCCCAGTATCCAGTGGAGAGCTTCGGGTAGAAAGTCGCCCTGATGCCCGCCTTGTCCAGCGCCGGAAGCACCTTGTCAAGCTGGGACGGGAACCCGTCGTCAAAGGTCAGGGAAACGGCCCCTTGATGGGGCGCCCAGAACTCCTGAAGGTCCATCGCGCCTCGCGTCCTCTCGGAAGTTTCGGTTTGCAACCCCTGCGAATTTAGGCTAATGATACCAGAAGCGCGATTCCTTCGACCACGGGAGGAGGAAGGGCAATGGGCATGGCGGCATTTCGGGCGGCGGGCGCGGGCAGGCTGCCGGCGGTGCGGGGCGTCCTCTGTGTCAGCGCGGCTGTTGTGGGCCTGGCGCTCTTATGCACGGCTGCGCGCGCGCAAGGGGAGGTGCCCCCCTTGCGCCCGCAGGAGGAGATGCTCCTTTGTGACTTTGAGGATGAGGCCGCGCTGAGGGCATGGGAAATCGCCGCCGGGACGCCCGCTCTCGTCACGGAGGGGGCCACGCATGGAACGCATGCCCTCCAGATCACTTTCGATCCTCAAGGGCAGTATCACGCCGCGTACTTGTCCTGGCGCCAGGCGCCCCGCGACTGGTCGCGTTACGATGCCCTCGTCCTGGACGTTCTCAACCCCAACCCCACGCCGGCCAGCGGGTACGTCCTCATCGCAGACAGCGCCTGGGCGGAGAAGGGCCGCAGTTACTGGAACCGCCACAATGGCCAGACGACCTTCGCCCCGGGCCGCTCGGAATACGTCATCCCGGTTCGCGGCCTCTATCGCGGCGAGGCCGGTAGCCGGAACAATGATATCAAGCGCGACATAGACCCAGACAGCATAGTGCGCGTGGACTTCGGCTTCGGCGACAAGGGGGCGACGGGCCGTATTGTCATTGACAATCTGAGGTTCGTGAAGGCCCTCAAGCCGGCCGGCGTCTGGGCCTTCGACTTCGGCCCGCCCAGCCAGGCAGTCATGCCGGGCTGGACGCCGGTCTCTCATGAGACAACGTATGCGCCGGAGCGCGGCTACGGCTGGGGCCCGGGCGGCCACCCCTGGGACGGCGCCGCCCGCGACACGACGTTCGGCCCGATGCTCCTCCGCGACTTCTGCGAGGCCGGAGGTTACAACTTCCACGTCGCCGTGCCGAAGGGCCGTTACCGCATAGTCGTCTTTTATGAGAACAGCGGCTACTGGTCCGAGGAGCAGGCCATGCAGAAGGAGCGCCGCATCCTCGCGAATGGTCATCTGGCCTGGCATGAAACGCGGCCGGACGGGCCCGCCCACGCCCTCTATCGGTTCGAAGACGTGGAGCCGGTGGGGGTGGATATATGGGACACATACATGAAGGCCGAACTGGCGCGCCCCGCTGAGTTCGAGGCCGACGCGGACGAGAACGGCATCATCCTGCGGTTCGAAGCGGACCGCGTCTGGGGCAGCAAGGTTGCCGGGCTCGCGCTCTACCGTGCGGATGACGCGGCCGCGGCAGCGTGGTACCAGGCGCAGCTTGATGCCCTGGCAAAGGAGTTCCGCAGCGCCGCAGTCTGCCTTGATGTGCCCGCGCCGCCCTTCGACGTGCCGGCGGAGTGGCAGAAGGCCGGACTTGTCGCCTGGCCCGTCCGGATCGAGGACGACGTGACGCCGAACAGCGTGCCCTCGCGCCGGATCGCTTCTCCGGCGGACCTTGCCGTGTCATGCCTGGCCGTCCGCGACGAATACGAGCCTTTCTGCCTCGCGTTGCGGCCCCTCCGGGACCTCGGCAAATGCAGCATCGCACTCGAAGCCCTCTCGGGACCTGGGAAGCTCGAGAGCGCCGTCAGCGTGGTGCACTACAACACCAGCCGCCTGTTCAACAGCCTTGCCTACCACATCGCTCCGCACACGCTCCGATTGCAAGATGAGGTCGAGTTTCCGAAAGATGTCACACGGGAGATCATAGTCACGGTGCAAATTCCGGCAGACGCCCCGCCCGGAGACTACGTGGGCGCATTTGTGATGGCGGGCCCGGACGGCAGGGCTCTCCTCAAGGCGCCGCTCCGTTTGTCCGTCCGCCCCGTGACGCTCGACCGCCGGACGGACTTCGAGATGGGCTTCTTCGGCCTTATGCCGCCGAGCATGCTGCCGACAGAGCGCCGCCGCGAAGCGCTCGAACAGACGCTGGCCATGCTCCGCGAGCACGGGATGAACGGCGTCTGCGGGGGCCCGGGCTGGCGCCTCCATGGATGGCGGGACGGGGAACCGTTGATTGACTTCGACGGGATGGACGACTTCTTCAGCTTGCTCCAGAGGAGCGGGTTCGGCATGCCGCTGAACGGCTACGGCGGCGCGCGCTTCGGGGGGCTCCACGACGGTTACCAGAAAGGTGAAAGAGGCGCGGCCGTCGAGCAAGAGAGCGGGCTCCCGTATGAAGAGGCCCTCATGCGGGCCTGGCGCGCCGTTGACGCCCACGCACGGCAGGCGGGATGGCCCACGATCCTCTATGCCATGTGCGACGAGACCCGCGTGCGTGAAACCGCCGAGCGCGAACTCCAGTTCATGCAGATGATGAGGAAGGTGAGCGCAGCCTTTCCGAAGACCGTCCGCACGAGCGGCAGCTATAGCGTGAGTTTTGCCGCACGGCCCACTGATATGCAGGATTTGCTCTACTGGCACCAGCGCTTCTTCGAGGCCCTCGACGTCAGCTCCCTGAACGGCCATGACGAACTGGTCATGCAGGAGGCCGGCAAGCTCGGCAAGGAGATCCAGATCTACAATCAAGGGCGCAGCCGCTACTCGTTCGGGCTCTACCAGTGGAGCGAGTGCCGTAAGGGCGTGCGTGCGCGTTGGGAGTGGCACCTGAACATCCTGCACGGCTACCAGTTCTTCGACCTCGACGGCCGCGAGCCGGACACCGCCATGATCTGCTACGGCCGGAACGTGCTCTACCCGACCATCCAGTTCGAGCGCTGCCGCGAAGGGGCGCAAGACTTCTATCTCTACAACGCCCTCTATCGCCTCATCGAGGCGAGGCGCGTGCAGGGCGCCCGGTCGGCCGATCTCGACGCTGCAGCCGCGCTTCTCGACGATGCCGTATCTAAGGTGAAGGTGGGCGAGAAGAGGGAGCCGCCAGGCTTCGACGCCGACGCCTTCAATGCCCAGATAGTGGCCGCCATCGAGAAGCTTCAGTGAGCGGGGTTAGGCGCAGCTATCGGTCGCGCACGGAGGCCATTGGCCGCCTTCGCCCAAGACGGCCAGCAGATCCCATGGCTCCCAGGGGTGCGTCTGCATCGGCGTAGCGCTCTTCGGCCCGCGTGCGCGGGGCGAAGGCTGGTAGCCCCTACCAACAAGATCTCCGCCGACAACGGCCGGCCAGATGTCGGCCGGTCAACGCAGTCCCATCTCCACAAGATTTCTGTAGCTGATCTCGAGCGACTTGAACGGATCCCCGCCGTAGCAGTCATCCTGCTCTATCATGGCATACTCGACGCCGCCGTTGCGGCAGGCGTCAATGATGGCCGGCCAGTTCAGATTGCCCTCTCCGATCTCGGCGAATCGCTGCACGCGTTCGGGGGTGACGCACATGTCCTTGAAGTGCACGACCGGCTCCCGCCCGGCACAGCGTCTGAGCCACTCCGCAGGGTCACCGCCACCCGCCTGGATCCAGTAGGTATCGATCTCCATCTTCAGCACGTCCGGGGAGCTTTGCCGGCGGACGGACTCCAGCCAGGTCTCGCCGTTAATGCGGGCAAGTTCATGGTTGTGGTTGTGGTAGGAGAAATCCATGTCGGCCTTCGCCAACCCTGCCGCAACCGGCTCCAGCTCCTCAAGGAAGCGTTTCGCGCCTTCGGCCGTGCGGTACTCGCCCGGGAGCCCGCCAATAGCGGGGTGCTTACAGTTGAGGACCTTGTGTTCCTCGATCAGCTCGTCCAACGAATCCGTGAAGCGGTTCCAGTTCGTATGAGTGGAGCCAACGGCCAACCCGTTGTCCTGGCATATGCGGGCGACCTCTGCCATGTCCACGGGGCCAAAGCCGGATATCTGTACGGACTGATAGCCGATCTTGGCCACCTTGTCCAGCGTCTCGCGCACCGCTTCAATGGTCTTCGTGAACTGCCTGACCGTGTAAAGCTGCGCTCCAACAATCGGTTCCGTCATTGCGGCCTCCTACTCAGCAAGCGACACGAACATCCTGCAGAACCACCAGATCTCCGGCCATCGGCTATCCCGTGCGTGCGAGAACGGGTCGCCGCGAAGATCGTAAGAGTTCGCCCGCCCTTTGGCAAGCGAATCACGGCGATCGCGAGGGCCGTTGCGCCGACTGAGGTAATGGCACCGTCACCGTTTGCAGCCGCCTGTTGCCGCAGATCACGCGAACCTGCCCCGCAGCGGCCCCGTTGGGCAGCGTGAACCTGAACTCCTGGCTTTTCCCCGACGCTAACGACTCGAAGCGCTGGGGCGCCGGCCAACCGGTCGGCGCTGTGCTCGCGGCTGCAATCAGGTCCAGCACGCCATCCACCGGGCTCGACGATGCACCCGTCAGCGTCACTTGAACACCCCCCGCGATTGGCCTGGCCGTGATGACCACCGGGTCCAGGTCCTTCACCTGCATCCCCGCGACGGCCTTCCTCAACAGGGCCGCATCTCCGGCGGCGCATCGCAGGAACGCCGGGCGATCTGCCGCAATCTGGATCACGGCACTATCCTTCTCGGCAACCACCGGCAAGGCGTTGCCCATCATATCGAAGGCCTGAACCGCGTCCGCACGCACCGGCAAACTCACCCGCGCCGGCCCGTTCAGGTTCCAGACGACGCCCACCGGCGCAGCTCCCTCGAAGAGGAAAGCATAGGCATTTTCGCCGGGCCGGTACGACTCACGGCACGATGATCCCTCCAGGAACGAGGCGCACGTGTTCAGCGCTGCCAGACGCGGCCGGGGAATGTAGTTCTCATAGTAGACGGCCGCCCCGTACCCGGGGCTGGTCTGCGCCGAGAACCAGAAGTACTTCTCGATGCCTAACGAGCGCACCAGCACGAGGTTCCGGATGTAGAGCGCCGCAACGTCCGCCTCAGAGACCGTCATTGGCGCGTAACCGTCGTCATCGCCCGACAGCCCCTGCTCCGTGTGCCAGAGCGGTTTGTCGCCGCCGTTGGCCGCCAGGATGGCCCGCACTTCCTTCGTCTGCTTGGGAAGATTGATCTCGGGCAACGCCAGTTGGCTGTAAGAATGCTCGGAGACCACGTCCATTAACGGCGCCACGCCCAGCTTCAACGTCTTCTCCAGGTAGTCAAGCGGCACGCCGGCGAATCCCACGATCTTAGCCTTCGGATCATACTGGCGGATGGCCGGCGTGGTATAGTTCAGCAAATCCGCGTACTGCTGGGGCGTCAAAACGCCGTTCGGGGAGGTGCCCATCGTGGGCTCGTTCCAAAGCTCGTAGGCCGTAATGCGGCCCTTGTAACGCTCGGCCACCTTGCCGCAGAAGGCCTTCCACTCAGGCAACACCTTGGAGTCAGGATATTCCTGGATGGCGCCCCGAGTAACAGGGCCCGCCCACTTCTGCTCGTACTCCGAATAATACCGCAGCAGGATCGGCATGATCCGCATGCCCGCGCCGGAGGTGACGGTGTCGAACTGCCGATCGAATTCGGTGAAGTCGAATGTCCCCTGAGTCTTTTCGCACATGCCCCAGCCCCACCAGGCGCGGATCCACTTCACGCCGCATTGCGAGAGCACCTCCATGCTCCGCGCCAGGTGCGGCGTCGGCTCCCGCTCCATGTGGGTGTTCATGGCAAAGGCGGAGTCTTCGGCATTTCCCACGCCCTTCAGGGGGACGACCACGGCATACTTGCACTCGGCGCTCTGATGCCAGGTCTGGCCGTCACACGTCAAATCGAAGCCCAGCCGGAAAGTCCCGCGCCGGCCGGTGTTCAGCCCAAGCGTTGCCGTCTTCACGCCGCCGGCAGGCACGTCGAACGTGCCTACTGCCACCGCGGGAAGCGGCTGGCCCTCGCAATCCGTGGCGACCGCCTGCACGGTTACTCTATGGGCGGCGGTATCCGTGTTGACAACGTTCAGCGCCATCGGCGTCGTGCTGCCCGCGGTGTAGGGGTACAGATTGCCCACCGGCAGCGTCTGCGGGCCTACGGCGATCTTATCCTTCAGCGCTATTTCGCTCGTGCTCTCGCCGGCCATCAGGCGCACGTCATCCACCCAAAGCTCTCCGGCCGACTCAAACGGCAAAGAGATGCAGACCGCCGGCGCAGCAAAGTCATTGGGAATCACAAATGACTGTTTCACCTCGACCCACGCGGTGTCTACCGTGGGGTAAAGGGGGAAGGGAGGCACCGAGGCAAAATCGCCGCCCGCGCCGGCCGACAAGATCTCGATGCGCGGATACTTCCTGCCGTTGGCGCGTAGATGCGCGCTGAACGCATAGTGGCCTCCGGGCCTCACGGGAATCGGTCGCGAGAGCAAAGCTGCTCCTCCCACACTGCCCGGGATGTTGTGCAGGCAGAGGCGGCCGCTGGCCGGGTTCTTTGAATCGGTTCCCCAGACAAGGTTGGCATCGCCCTCGCCCGACATCCGCCAACCCATCAAGCCCAACTCGAAGTCGCCGTTGGGGACAAGATTGCCCTTCTCCACGGGCACTTCCCGCGCCCGTTGCGGCATCGGCATCGGCCCAAAGGTGCGGGCCACATTGGAGATGCGCAGCGAGTCAATCTTGCCGTCCATCTCGCTGCCCATCGGGTTCCAATCGTTCAGGCCTAACCGCAGCTGCGAGCTGTACGCCAACACCTTGCCGCCGCCTGTAAGCTTCGATTTCCCGTCCAGTGCCCCATTGACGTAGACCGCTCCCTCCGTCGTAGCCGAATCGTACGTGATGGCGATGTGGGTCCACTGGCCCACAGGCACCGGCAGAACCCCGTTGACCGCTTGCCAACCCTTGCCAACGCTGAAGCTGGCGCTGACGGTGCTATCTACGGTCAGCAGGTAACTCCCGTTCTTGCAGAGCACGTAACCTCCAGGCCGCTGAAGCTTGACCCAGACCTCTGCCGTGAAGGCATCCGCCGGGCGGACCGCCGGGCAGTCTGGGATCGCCACATATCCGGAATCGGTCGCCACCGCATAGTGCTGGCGCCCCATGACCCAACTGGCGCCATTCAAGGTAGCCGCCGGCACCCCTGACACCTCACAGGCCGAGGTCGTGCCCGTGCCTTCTTTGAACAGCCACAGCCCCGTGGTGTGAGCATCAACAGTCAACGACGTCTGCACGGGCTCGGCACTGGCCCGCCCAGCGAGCACCACTGCAACAACTGCAAGTGCGCACGCACAGGTACGAGCAGATAGCGGCGGCCGCATGATCGTTCTCCTCAGATGTTGGGAAAATCTGGCGCCCTATTCCAGATTAAGTCCACACACCGCGCCGAGCCAGGATGGACGCGATCACCCAGTACTTCCATGCCCTGTTGCCCATGTCAGGTCTCCCGTCAGGCGCTCCCCCGGCCGCCGAGGCGCCGGTGGTGCCGGCCGGGGTGCCTTCAAGAGTTACCCGCTCCAAAGATACATGCCTGGCTCGTTGCCGTCAATGGCCTTGCAGGCGCCGTTCGCCACTCTCTGCAGCCCGGCGCTATCCTGCCCCCTCCGCCGCGCTATCAAGGACACTACGGCTTCGCCGTTCCTCCTTGACAGCTTCGCCTCCGGCGGCCAACATATCGGTGGTTAAGGCCAGCCGAAGGCCTGCCTTGCACGTACATCCAGTGGAGCCCACCAGGCGGAGGAATTCCGGGAGGTACTGAACGCCGCTTACCAGCAACCAGGCGGCGTTCAATGCCCTCCCCTTCCTGAGCAAGTGTCTGCCGAACGTCCGGCGAAGGTTGTGTAGGGTCATGGCGTTCCGGCCGACTTCCTCCGCCCTCACCATCCTAACCCATTGGCTACGGGAACTTTATGTTCTTGTCCTCTCGGCCGTCCTCGACCGAAGACCCCGAGCGATCCGACTAGCCCGCAGTGGGCCGCCAGTGGACGAGATTCAGGGGCGCGTTCCCACGCACACTTCGAACCGCCGCACGATCGGCTTCTGCTTGTTGACGCGGCGGGCCATGCAGGACCATAATCGGCGCCGTGTTGTCTGTTTGCCTGTGGTTCAGACGCTCCCAGGAGATGCGACAGTGGCACCGAAAAGATGCGGACTCCGCTTGTGGTTGGTTTGTTGCTTGCTCCCCGCTTCCGGTGTTGTCCTGCCCGCCGCCCTTTATGCCGAGACCCGCACGGCCGCCGCGCTGACGCCGGAGGCCGTCGGGGCGGCGATCGACGCAGCCAAGGACGGCGACACAGTGCAACTCCCCGCCGGGACGGCCGTCTGGTCGAAAAGGGCCTGGAACACCGGCCATTCGCCTAAGGTGAAGGCCATCACCATCCAGGGGGCAGGAATCGACCAGACGATCATTACCGTCGATAAGAGCAAGGACGGCAATACGTCTTTCAATTTGGAGGGTGTGGAAGGGAAGCCGTTTCGGGTCACGGGCCTCACCCTCGACGGATCATTACACCCCAAAGAAGCAAGCTGGGGCGGGCTGATGTACATCGGCGGCACGTGCAAGAACTTCCGCATCGATCATTGCAGGTTCAAGAACTGCGACGTGATGCTCGGGATTGACGGCGAGAGCTACGGGCTGATCGACCATTGCCATTTTGACGGGGAACTCTCGCACGGCGGCTGCCTACAGCCGATCTATTATTGTGGCCCCGGCGCCCCCAACTATCGCAAGCCACTCACCTTGGGCACCGCTCAGGCGCTGTACTTCGAGGACAACGAGGTCATTCTTAGGGGAGACGTGGCGACGGGCGACAACCCGTTTTTTGTGGGCATCAACGCCGCCCGCGTCGTCATCCGCCGCAACAAGATCGTCAATGCGGAAATCGAGATCTACGGCCCCGGGCAGGGAAAGTACGGTTGCCAGAGCGCCGAAATCTACGATAACCAGTTTGCCACGGCCGACGGGGGCAAGCCGGGGGGCCCCATCTTCATCAATGCCGGCGTGGCGCTGGTCTTCAACAACACGGTCGCCGGCTACGATTGCCCCTTCATCGAACTGACGAACCACAGGGCGTTCATGGAGATGCCGCCTTGGGGCAAGGCCGACGGCAAGAATCCGTTGGACGGCAACCAGGTCCCCGCTGGCCAGGTCGGGGCCGGCTATCCCTGTTTCGGCCAGGTTGGTTGGCCAACCAACATCGACGGCGTCTTCAAGCCGTCGCCCTGCTACGCCTGGAATAACACCCGCAATGGCGCAAAGTACCTCATGGCCGTGACCAACCGCAATCCGAACGTGTTGGCGACGATCAAGGAAGGCCGCGAATTCTTCAATGAGAAGCCGCCGGAGGGATATTACAAGCCCTACGTCTATCCGCATCCGCTGCAAGAGGGATGGGAAGCGCTGATGAAGTCCGTCGCTACCCCCGCCGCCGGCTCCGGGAGTTCCCCGGCAACGCCTCCTGAGAGTAAGCCGTGAATTGGCCTCTGCCCCAAACTACACAGGAGCCTTAGCGATGAGAGTCAGCCTCATGCGATTACGGTTGTTGGTTGCAGCTTCCTGCCTTGCTGCGGCCGGGCTATCGCCCGCCGCCCTTTACGCCGAGGCCCGCACGGCCGCCGCGCTGACGCCGGAGGCCGTCTGGGAGGCGATTGACGCAGCCAAGGACGGCGACACAGTCGTGCTGCCGGCCGGCAACGCCGTCTGGTCGAAAGGCTGGAACACGGGCCATGGGGCCAAGATGAAGGCCATCACCATCCAAGGGGCCGGCATCGACAAGACGGTCATTGGCGACGATCGCAGCGAGGCTCGCGACGCGACAAGCGAATCGTCCCGCATGTTGGCCCTGGGCGGGGCCGACATCATCTGCATGCCGATCATGGGCGATCTCCGCGCCGACCGCTTTTCGCCGGGACCGCCGATCTTCAACGAGAGCCGCTGGAAAGCGATCCTGCGCACAAGAGCCATCGACAATCAAGTCTGCATGGTGGTGGCCCGCAACGACGTGCAAGGCAGTTGCATCATCAACCGCCAGGGGGAGGTTCTCGCCTGGAATGAAGGCGACCGGGAGTTCACCTGCGCCGTGCTGCCGGCCGACGACGACCGCCGCATGCGGAACGGCACCGAGCTGCGCGAAGTGACCTTCCTGCTCCGCCGCCCGCACTTGTACTGTCGTTTCACCGACCCGGAAAACCTCGGTTCGCTGCGCCCCATCGCCGATGGGGCGGCCGCCGCGGATGGCGGCAAGCGGTGACGGGTCGCGTCAAAATAGCCCTGTAGGACGGATCAGAAAATCCGTCCTACGGTCAAAATGATGTTGTCAAGCCGCGTCCGCACGGCAAGACGCTTGACATCGGGCGGCTTCCGTATACGCTAGAAGTCATTTCGACGACCCCTCGCCACGAAGCCTCGTAAAAGAAGGAGCGGAACATGGTCGGCCGAACCATTGCCATCGCGGTCGTCTTGTTCGTATCATCGCACGCTTCCGCTGGAACGTATGTTGTCAGCCCAGACGGCAACGACGGCCATGACGGCGTGAGTTCGCCGTGGCTGACCATCCAGCATGCGATCGGCGCTCTGCCTCCCGGCGATCACACCATCGAGTTGTCTCCGGGCACCTATGCAGAGAAGGGGAGTCTGGATTTGTCGAAGGCGCGGGTGGGGAACCTGACCCTGAAGTCAAAGGATCCCGCCAATCCCGCCGTCATTACTTCCTCCGACGACAAGCAGGTTGTTTACCTCGCCGGCGATGGCGGCATCAAGTCGCTCAGCTTCAGCGGCGTATCGCTTGTCCCGTCCAAAGCGACCCATCTGGCGCATATCGACGTCCAGGCGGTGAAACTGGCTTTCGACCATTGCTCGCTGACCGCCAATTCCGCGCTTGTGGAGACGACCGAGCGGGCCTCCGAGGTCACGATCGATTTTTCGAGTTGCAAGATCAATTCGGAAGCCCAGGGGCTGATCGTCAAATCGGCGAAGACTGTCTCGTTGAAGAAGTGCGCTCTCGCATGGGACGACGGGGCGTTCGTCCAAGGCCCTGCCCGCTCGATTGTGTTCGACGGCTGTACCGTCGAGGGGCCAGTGGAGGCTCAATTCTTTTCCTTCGGCCGCGACCGTAGCGACAAGCGTATCGCCACGGTCGCGGCCAACCGTGGCGACAAGCGCGTCGATCTGCTCCAGGTCTCCGATTGTGAGGGAACTTGCGGCGTCTTATTGTGGGAGCACGGAGGGATCCGGCAATTGCTGGTCACGGGAAACAAGATTCAATGGAAATATACCGGCCGCGTGATCGGAGCGGGGCCTGAGATCAGTTGGAACCAGACAGCGCCGCTCGTCGACCCAGCCCCTTTCGAGAAGATCGTTATCGCGCACAACAAGTTTCAATTCCCCGACGGTACGAGCCATGCCATCTTCCTCAGTAAAGGCGCCGACAACTCGCAGATCGTCGACAATGTCCTGATCATGAACAACGCCAAGCAGTACGGCATTGTGGTCAAGTCCGACCATAACCTGTTCGAGTCCAACATCGTGTACGGGGGCGACTACGGCTTCATTCTCGCCGGCTCGTCCCGGAACAAGCTGCGGCACAACACCATCTACGCTTCCAAAGGCGTCGCGTTGGCGATCTGCCCGAACCAGGAGGAGGTTGTGCCGCCGGAGGGCACCTACGGGCAGTCGAGGGACAACGTGTTGGAAGACAACATTCTCATCTCGGCCGACGGCCTCGCCTTGAGCCAGGAAGAGTGGCGCACCCACCACTCTCATACCTGGAACACCCGCTGCGACAGGAACGTCTACTGGAACATGGCGGGAGGGGATGTGATTCGACTGCCGCGCGCCAGCGTTCCGCAAAAGGGCGGGGTCGCCGCCGTGCGCGCGCAGTGGGGCAAGACCTATCCCGGTGGCGGGCCGGCAGAAGACAACGACAAGAACAGCGTCGTAGCTGATCCACTATTGTCAGCCCCCCCGACCGACTTCTCTCTCCGGCCGGGCTCGCCGGCCCTGCTCATGGACCAGGCCTCCAATATGAACGCAGGCGCATGGCAGAAAGCCGACAAGCCCAAACCGTGATGTCAGAAAAATTGCTCTTTCCCCGAACGGTACAGGAGCCTTAGCAATGAAAGTCAGACGCTGGCGATTATTGTTGGCGGCGTCTTGCCTTGTTGCCGCCGGGCTATCGCCCGCCGCCCTTTACGCCGAGACCCGCACGGCCGCCGCGCTGACGCCGGAGGCCGTCTGGGAGGCGATTGACGCAGCCAAGGACGGCGACACAGTCGTGCTGCCGGCCGGCAACGCCGTCTGGTCGAAGGGCTGGAACACGGGCCATGGGGCCAAGATGAAGGCCATCACCATCCAAGGAGCCGGCATCGACAAGACGGTCATTGGCGACGATCGGGCCAAGCCCGACGCCGCCCCGTTCCATTTGCTGGGAGAGGAAGGGAAGCCCTTCCGCGTCACGGGCCTCACCCTCGACGGAACAGGATACCGCAACGCGGGCAACTGGGGCGGGCTGATGACCATCAAGGGGACCTGCAAGAACTTCCGCATCGATCACTGCAAGTTCAAAAACACCGACTGCATGCTCAGCATCAACGGCGACACTTACGGGCTGGTCGACCACTGCTATTTTGAGGGGACGGAGTCGCACGGCGGCAACGTGCAGCCCATCGACTTTTCGGGCCCCGGCGCCGCCAACTATCGCAAGCCGCTCAGCCTGGGCACGGACCAGGCGATGTTCTTCGAGGACAACGAGGTCTATATCGCCCCGTATGCCGGCACGCGCGGCACGAGGACGGGCAATAATCCCTGGATCGCGCCCAACAACTGCTGCCGCATCGTCATCCGCCACAATAAGCTTGTGAATTCGCAGCTTGAGATCTACGCACCCGGCCGGAACAAACAGTACGGCTCCCAGCAGTGCGAGATCTACGACAATCAGTTCTCCACGGAAGGCGAGGGGAGGCCGCAGGGCTCCATCTTCATCGCCGCGGGGGTGGCCATGGTGTTCAACAACACGGTCACCGGGCCCCGCAACTGGCGCGTCATCTTACTGTCGAATCATAGGGCATACTACGTAATGGCCGGTTCCCCTTTCGGCAAGGCCGACGGCAAGAACCCCATCGACGGGAACGAGATTCCCGCCGGCCAAGTGGGGGCCGGCTATCCCTGCATGGGCCAGGTGGGGCGGGCAACGGACATCAACGGCGATGGCATCTTCGAGCCGACGCCCTGCTACGCCTGGAACGACACGATTGACGGCAAGGAGATGCTAATGGCAGTCAGCGGCAAGGATGCGAACGAGGCCGCGCAGATCAAGGAAGGGCGGGACTTCTTCAATGAGAAGCCGCCGGCCGAGTACTATACGCCGTACGTCTATCCGCATCCGCTGCAAGGTGCAGACTTGAAGCCGTAGGCTCACTTCGTTTGCTCGAATGCAGCTTAGCGATGCTGCCCGCAGGTATTACGAGGAAGCCAAGAAGCTCTACCATAGCATCGGCATGGAGGTAATTGACCTCACGCTGAACCGATAGATGCGTTCGCGTTCAATCGCAGTCCTGATACCCACCCAACTGCCCACATTTTCTACATCGAAACATGTAGGCAGTCCGGGAGCCGTCCTTGTCGAGTGCGGCAAAGAACCTATCCCAGTTGGGCCCATCGGGTAATCCGGCCGATTCCCGAATCGAAGCGATTGCCTGTGGACCGAGAGCCTCAAGTTCCCTACGGCCGGCACGGCCAATGAACTCGGCCGCATCGCCGCAGTGTGTCCACCATTGCTCTTGTTGCCAACCGTTGAAGCCGGGGGTGCGGTGGGCCACTTCTTCGATAACATCTTCGGGTACTTCATCCCACATTTCATAGCCGCCAATGCCGGCCTCGTCAGTGAAACTGGCACCTAGTCTTTCGTGAGCCGAACCATCAGCGATGCACCATGGGCAGATCCGTTGGTGGTATTCTCCGACTGCGTAAACCGGCCCAGTATAGATGTAGCCGCGGGCTTCACGGCAACAGACACAGGTCGTGGTGGATTCAACGACGTGGCCGGTGGCAACCGGATCGGGGTGATACTTGAAAGCCGGCAACCCCATGATCGTCTCCAAGCGGCAAAGGTCGATCTCCGCGGTAACTTTTGTCCTTCACTCAAAGCATTGTAGCACTTGGGTGTGTCGTATAGAATCTGGAGGGCATATTCCGGGACTTTACGGCGGCTGCGCCGTTACTACAAGCCCTTTGTGGTTTTCCGGCCACCCTTTGATGAAGTGGCGATAAAGTTCAATCGGCGTCCGGTGGCCCCGACCACCTCGAGTTTGGCGAGACTGACCCATCACGAGGAGTAACGGAGAACCCGTGTGCGAGAAGCGCAGAGCCAGGGGGCGTGAAGTCGCGCAACGATATCTGTCCGCGGGCGATGCCCTCGGATGGTTCGAAGCCTTGTACGCCGAGGCTAACGGCGATCCCTCGATCATACCTTGGGCCGACCTCAGGCCGTCCGCAAGCCTGACTGCCTGGCTGGACAGGCTGGCACCTGTTACCAAGGGGACGACGGCACTCGCGATCGGCTGTGGGTTAGGCGATGACGCCGAGGAATTGGCAAGGCGCGGGTTCGAAACGACCGCATTCGATATTTCGCCCACGGCGATTTTGTGGTGCCGCAGGCGGCATCCGGGCTCACCCGTGTCGTACGCAACCGCAGACCTGCTCCACCCGCCCCTTCACTGGCAGGGCCGGTTCGACTTCGTGTTGGAATCCTATACACTGCAGGTGCTCCCTGCTGCCCTCCGATTGGAGGCTATCCGGCACGTGGCATCGTTCGTCGCGCCATCAGGGGTCCTGCTGGTCATAGCACGAGCACGAGAGGAGACTGACCCCAAAGGTGCCATGCCGTGGCCAGTGACAAGGCGGGAACTGGACGCCTTCCAGGCCCTGGGCCTCAAGCAGGCCGGCTTCGAGGACTACTGGGACAAGGAAGACCCACCGGTGCGCCGGTTCAGAGTCTCCTACCAGAGAGCGTAGCCGGCCCACGAATAGGACGCTATGGTAGTGCAGCCCGGCGGTGAAACTGCCGAGGGGACATTAGAAAATGTCCCCTCAAAACATGTCCCCGCGAGCGATGTCCCCCCGACGCCGGCCGGTGTGCCCGCGACTCACGTCCCTGCGACGGGCGGCGCGCTCAACCACCGGCAGGAGCAGGGACGGCGGCCCCTCTGTTCTTGGTCATTCCCCTACGAATAGAGCCGCCGATAGCGGCGGAGCGCGGCCCTGGACTCATTGCGTTTGGCAGCGCGGATCGGTTCGGCCCCCGGAACACCGCCCGGCATCTCCGTCAGGTCTGCGACAGGGTCGACGATCGCATCGAAGCTTGCTGCCCGCAGGTGCAGATGCGCTCGGTCACGAAGGGCAGGTTCGGGTGGAAGGAAATCGTTCGGCTCCGCGCCGCAGACCCAGCTTTCAAAGAGTAACATCGCCCAGTCCGCCGCAGGGTCACCCAGCCGCAGCCCGGGCCAGTCCAATACCCACCATTCGCTGCCATCGGCGAGCAGGTTGGCGAGCCAGAGATCGCCGTGGATTGGGCTTCGTGCCGGATCATCGGGAAGCCAGCGGCGGCCCTCCTCGGCGAGCATCTCGGCCTCGGCTGCCAGCCATGCCATCGTGCTGGCATCGAAGCTGCGGGAGATCTCCGGGTGTGCCCGCACGGCGATCAAGTCCTCCGTCAAGCATTCGAGCAGGCCGGTCTGGAAGGAAGAAAGTATCGTCGCGCCGCCCGCGAGTTCTGTCGCCAGGTCGTAGTCGGCGTGCAGCTTGGTGAGGAGTTCGCCAACCTCGCGGATGACTGGACCTGCCGAGGCTGGGGCCGGCGCCTGCCCCGGGAGGCGAGGGAACACATACGCGGTAAGTCTCGCCTCGGGGATTTCCAGACGCGCCAGGATCTCCGGCGCCCTGTAGTCGCGTGAGAGCCGATCTCGCACGCGGTACCAAAGGTCCATACGGGAGGGATCCTCGACGAGTTTGACATGCAGGTCGCGCGAAGCGCCCGAGACACGGTAATGTGCGCTGCCGAAGTTGCCCGGATTATAGACCCACTCGATTCGCAGGTCGTCCCCGAGACCGAGGCATGCCTCATTCGTCTGAAGCGTTCGCCTCAGCCAGGCTTCACCGACTTGTGGATCGATGCTCACTTGACGTCATCCTCGCAGGACGCCGACCCGCCGAATCCAGGGCCTCAATCATACCCCGTTGAGCGTTGCGGCGCGTCGGCTTACTCGAACGGGGCCGGAACGAGCGGCCGCGTGCCGCCTTGACCAGCTTGCCAGTTTCCAATCCAACGCGTCCAGCCCGGCGTCCTTGGCGGGCGACGGGATTCGGACCCCCGACGTCCAGCTTGGGAAGCTGACGGGCATAGTTCAAGCGCCACGCCTGTGTCCAGCAACGGCCCCCCCTAACGACTCGGCCTCCTCGTGCCATTGCCACCACGCTCATCATCCGCAAAGGTCTATCCCCGATTCAATACAGGTCTGGCGGAAGCGTTCTATCTCCGTCCTGCCAGGTCTACCTTTATGCCCAGTTCACCATCACCCTGAAGTGGACTGTCCCAGAGTAAGCCGTACAGGACGAACAAGACGCGCCTGGTCGACCCCGCCGCCTCGCTGTCATTATTGGGGTAGCCCCCGGCGGAACGGCAGTTCCGCAGCGTTGGCCCGACGCCAACGCCAAGCATCATGCGCCGGGGGGCACGCCGCCGCCCTTGTGAGCCAGTGAGGCACCAGCCCACCTACCGCCCGCTCACTCGAACGTCACCAGCGTCTTGAGCGCGCTCTCCCTGTTCTTCGCGGCGAACTCCATGGCCTCCGCCACGTCAGGAAACCGGAACCTGTGCGTGATAAGCGGCCGGGTGTCTATCCGGCCGGATGCGAGCAGGCCCACGGCAGTCCCAAACCTGTTCGCATAGCGGAAGACCCCGGTTACGAGCACTTCTTTGGCCTGTAGCTTTAGGAACGGGATCTCGGCCGTGTCGCTGGCCATCCCCACCCACGCCACCCGGCCCCCTGGCTTGATCACGTCGAAAGTCTGCTGGAATGTCGCAGGCACGGCCACGCAGTCCAGCACGACGTCTGCGGAATCCTTCAGCGTCTGCGAAACGTCCACCACCCGCGCATTGATGGCCCGCGAGGCCCCCATGCGGAGTGCCGACTCCAGGCGCATCGGGATCAAGTCCACAGCGGTGATGTCCGTGGCACCGGAGGCGCGTGCCGCGGCGATGGTCACCAAACCGATGGGCCCGGCGCCAAAGACCACGGCCGTGTCCCCCGCCTTCAACCCGGCCAGGCTGATGGCCTGGATTCCGACTGCGAGCGGCTCCACCGTCGCGCCGGCCTCAGTGCTCACGCTCTCAGGCAACTTGTAGGCGAAGTCTTCGGGCAAAGTCACGCACTCGCGGAAGAAACCATCGTATGGCGGGCAGGACAGGAAGACGACGTCCGCACAGAGGTTGTAACGCCCGCTGCGACAGTGCTCGCAACGGCGGCACGGTATGCCCGGCTCCATTGCCACCCTGTCGCCGATTCGGAGCGCCCTGACGTCCGGCCCCAGGGCAATGACCTCCCCGGCCGCCTCGTGGCCCAGGATAAGGGGCCCCCGGACCACAAAGTCTCCGATGCGGCCGTGTTCGTAGAAGTGCACATCGGAGCCGCAGACCCCACACGCCTTCACGGCCACGAGCACCTCTCGCGGCCCCGGCTGAGGGACGGGCATTTCCTTGACGGCGAACTTGCCGGCCTCGAGCAGAAAGACGCCCTTCATCGTTGCGCGGTTCAGCATGAATGCTACTCCTGTTCGTGTGGGATCGAGCAGAATTGACCTTTGGCTTGAGAGTGAATGGGCTGTACACCGAGAAAACGCGAAATCAGCAGATGGAACCGGTCGCGTGGTTTCCTGTTCTTTCCCAAAGGTCGATAATATTCCGGCCGGATACGAAGTCTAACCACACGGCAGAAAGCCGTCAACGCCTTTCAGTCGCCGGCCTGCACACGCTGCGGCAAACTGCTTTGACGGCCATGCAACAGCGGAGTAGAATGCGCTGCTGCCTGAGGCAGGTCGGCATCATCCTTGCTGCCCAACTGCATCTTAGGGGGGCCTGAGGATGGTAGGCGAGATACTCGGACCTCTCCTGGCGCTCGCAATAGGCGTCTGCCTGGTCGGTGGCGCTGCGCTTGGGGTAGTGTCGTTTATCCTGATCCTTCGGGATCGGGGGGAGCGCCTGGAAGAGCGGCGCCTCCTGGATTCCTTCCGGCGTCGGATCGTCGGGCTCGAAGAGCAGATCGAGAAGGCCCGGGCCGTAGCGGCCGAGCCCGCCCCCGAGGAAACCCCGCCGCCTCCCGCGGCCCGCCCCGTGCTCGCCCGGGAGGCTGCGCCCGCCGAGCCGGCCCTTCCGGCCGAGCGTACCGCTGCGGTCGAGCAGCCGCCGCCCGCTGCCCAGACGGGATGGGCGCGTCTCGAAGAAGTCGTGGGGCGCCGCTGGATGACGTGGGCGGGCTCGCTGGCGCTCTTCCTGGCCGCAGGCTTCTTCGTGAAGCTCGCTATTGACTACGGCTGGATCGGGCCCACGGCTCGGGTTAGCCTGGGCATTGCGCTCGGTATAGCGCTCCTTGTGCTCGGCGAGCGCTCGGTGCGCGGGCGGATGCGGGCCTTCGGCCAGGGCCTCATGGGGGGCGGGCTGGCAGTCCTCTACGTGTCGCTCTTCGCCTCTTTCTCGCTCTATCACCTCGTCCCGCAATCGGCGGCCTTCGCGGCGATGGTGCTGGTGACGGCCGGCGGGGTTACGCTCGCCGTTCTGCACGATGCCGTCGCCATAAGCTTCCTTGCCATGATCGGCGGCCTGCTGACACCTGTGCTGCTGTCCACAGGAGTTGACGCGCGCGACGCGCTCTTCAGTTACCTGACGTTGCTCGACATAGGCGTGCTGGCGGTGGCGTTCTTCAGGAAGTGGCGGGCGCTCGATGCGCTCGCTTTCGCGGGCACGGCAGCGCTCTTCATGGGCTGGTACGACAGATTCTATGCGCCCGCTGCGATGGTTCCCGCCCTGCTTTGGCTGGCCGTCTTTTACGTCATATTCCTGTTCCTCCCGTTTGCCTACCACCTGCGACACCGGACCGAGGTCACGTTCGAGCGCTTCGTCATGGCGCTCGCGAACGCGACGTGGGCGTTCAGCTACGCATACGCCGTTCTCTATAGAGAGCATAAGCACGTGCTCGGTTTCGTGGCCCTGGGCATGGCCGCATGCTATCTGGTCCTGGGGGCCGGGTCGCGCAGGCGCATCGCGGCGGACGTGCGCGCGGCCTTCGGTTTTCTTGCGCTCGCCGTCCTGTTCCTGACCCTGGCGGTGCCGCTGCACATGAGGCTGGAGGGCATAACGCTCGTCTGGGCGCTGGAGGGGCCGGTGCTCTTGTACCTCGCTTATCGTTTCAGGTACCTGCCGGTAAGGATCGGCGCCTTCATCGTTGCCCTGCTGGCCGTCGTGAGGCTCTTCGCGGTGCACTGGCCGCTCCATGATGCGCTGTTCATACCCATATGGAACAGGCATTTCGGGACAGCCATCTGCGTGCCGCTGGCAGGAGCGGTGCTCGCGGTCATCCATCAGTGGCAACGAAAGGACTCGGTTGCAGCCGATCGAGTCCTCAAGCTCGCCGGCGCGCTCGGCGCGGGCCTGCTCGGGCTCGTTGTCGTCCATGCCGAACTGGGCCAATGGTTCGAGTACAGCGGGCGTCTGTACCTCGGCCAGTGCACGCTTCCCGTTCTGTGGGCAGCCGGTGCCATGGCCTTCCTCCTGGCCGGCGGGCTGACCCGGTCCGTCCATGCGTGGTATGCCGGGCTTCTGCCGCTTGCGGTAGCCGTGGCCCTCGCAGCGGCGGGCTATCAGGACCGTGTGCCCGGCGGTTACGCGCTTTTCCTTAACAGCCGCTTCGGAGCCGCCCTTGCGGCGGCGTCTGCCGTCTTCATATATGCGCTCTGCATGCCGGGCCGACGCGGGGTGCCCGGCTACGTTGCAGGCCTGATCTGGGGCGCGGGGGCGTTCGTCCTCCTGGCGCTTCTGAGCACGGAGGCGTACAGCTACTGCCACGAGCAGATACTGGATTGGCAGAAGGCGCACTGGCTCGGCTTGATGTCGCTCTCCGTGGTGTGGGCCGGCTATGCAGCCGCGATGCTCGCGATTGGGTTCTGGCGGCGGATATTGGCCGTCCGGCTTGCGGCCCTGGCCCTCTTCGGCGTTACGGCCATGAAGGTGGTGCTCGTGGACATTGCCGATGTCCGTCAAATCTACCGCGTGATATCGTTCCTCGTGCTGGGGGTGTTGATGATCGGGGCGGCTTACGCCTATCAACGGGTTGAGAAGCGACTCGCCGCATGGCTGGGGACGCAGCGATGAAGCCCGCTCGAACCTGCGCGGCAATGGCAGTGGCAGCACTGCTCGCTTTTTCGAGCGCCGCTGCGAGCGAACTCACGACCGATTGGTCGCACTGCGCGCCAATCAGGCTCGAACGCCCGCCGGGCGCGGGCGTCGTCGAACTGGAGCTTACGTCCGAGATCTTCGACCGGGCGCGAGGAGACCTGGCCGACCTGCGGGTCGTCGGCGAGGCGGGCGGTGAGGCGCCTTACGTGCTGCGCACCGCCACGGGAACCGTGCGAAAGGAGGCGCTGAAGGCCGCGCTCTACAATCGCACCTACCGTGCGGGCGGGCAAAGCTCGGTCACGGCGGATTTCGGCCGCAAGGCACTGAAGAACCGCATCGAAATCGTGACGCCCGGCACGAGCTTCCGACGCAAGGTCCTCGTCGAGGGGAGCGACGACGGGCGGAACTGGAGCACGGTGCGGGAGGGGGCTTTCGTTTTTCGCCTGGCCAACGAGGCAACTGGAGAGGCATCTGAGAACCGCCTTGTCAGGCTGTCGGACAACGACCAGCGCTACCTCCGCGTCACGGTTTACCCCGGGCCTGAGGACTCCGAGCGCGTCGAGATACAGGATATCTCGGCATGGCGGCTGACGGCCGAGCCCCCGGAAACCGATACGGTGTCCCCGATCAACACGGAGGTCACCGAGCGGCCCAGGGAGCGACGGACGGACATAGACCTTGATCTCAGCTACCGGAACCTGCCGCTCCACGAGATGGCGCTTCACTTTGGCGATGCGAACTTTTTCCGGCAGGTGACCGTGCTCGGGCGCGATCGGAAGGAGCGGGTTGTTCGGACGCGTATCGAAGACCGCCCGGTGCGCGAGCAGGTGGTCCCGGAAGCCTGGACTCCCATTACGGGCGCGGTGATCTACCGCTTCCCAGGCGGGCCGGGCGCCGGAGGCGGCGACGAGGCGCTCGTGTTGAACCTGTCCGGGGCGCGCTATCGGTATTTGGAGCTTCAGATACAGAACGGGGACGACCCGCCGCTCCATTTCGAGGGCGCCGGCGTGACGCGGTTGCGCACGTATCTTGCCTTTCAGGCGAAATGGCCGGGGGCCTACAAACTCTATGCCGGGAATCAGGCCGCCACCCAGCCGGCTTTCGACATAGTCCACTACATTCAGCGGCTTCGGGGCGAAGGGGTCACCACGGCGCAATTGGGCGCGCTTGCCCCGAATCCAGCTTACCGCGTCGCTCAGCAGGCGGTTCCCTGGAGCGAGCGCCACAAAGGATTGATCTGGGCCGCTCTTCTCGCAGCGCTCGCCGTGCTCGGCCTGCTCGTCTATCGGCAGATCAAGGCCCCCCCGAGCGCCGGCACCTGACTCGCTATGGCCAGGCCAGGGGCGGGTTGCCACGAGCGCGTCTGCACGGACGGCACGTCAGTCCCTGTAGGTAACGTGCTGAAGCCGCGTGCAGAACAGGATGTCATGGAGCGGCCGTTGGCGCCGGTCGAAGAAGGCAGTTACGAAATCGGCGATATGCCAGCCGATCACACCGAGCCCTGCGAGCGCGAAGGCGGCCCGCCGGCCTTCGCTGGCAGGAAAGAGGGCGGCCAGGAGCGCCAACAGGCCGAGCGTCGCCAGCGGCGTCGCGAGTATGCCTCTCCAGAAAAACCGCCATCGCTGGCCTTTCCCTGCAGCCTCGGAGCGGACCTTCATGTTGAGGATGCCCTGCACGAGCGTGCTTCCTGAGAAGGCGGGGATGACGCCGGCGCAAAGCGCGCCGCCCAACGCCCAGAACAGCGGCAGCCACGACGCCAGGCGGGGCCGGGACTCCATCACTGACGCCGCGCCGCTGAATATGACGACGAGCACGATGAACAGTCCACCGGCGATCAGCGCGTCGAGCGCGCCGACGCCGAGCCGTTTCCACGGGCTGATGGGCTCGATCGTCTTCGGCCGAGCGCCGTTAAGCGCTGCGATGAGCGACGCATAGTCCGGAAAGCGCCCGGCCGGCTCTTTGGCCATCATGCGCCGCAGGACGTCCATCAGTTCGGGGCTGACGCCCGCCGGCAGTTCCCGGGGCTCGGGGAAGGGCTCGCGCACGTGCGCGATGGCAAGCTGCACGGGCCCCTTGCCGCGGTAAGGCGTCCGCCCGAGGAGCATGCGGTAGAGCGTGCAGCCGAGCGAGTACATGTCGCTGTGCCAGGTGACCTCGCCTCCGGCCGCCGCTTCGGGTGAGATGTAATGCGGCGTCCCCACCATGGCGCCCGAGTCAGTGAGGTCGCCTTCATCCTCGCCGGTCGGCTTGGCGATGCCGAAGTCGGTGAGCTTTATCTTGCCATCGGCCGTGAACATGATGTTGGAGGGCTTCAGGTCGCGGTGCACGATGCCGCGTTTGCGCGTCGAGTCAAGGATGTCCGCCACCTCGACGATGATGTTGATCGCCTCCTCGGGGTCAAGGCGGCCTTCCTTTTGCAGCCTGTCCTCAAGCGAGCCGCCGGGCAGGTACTCCATGGCGAAGTAGAGGCGGTCTTCGTAACGCCCGACGTGGTAAATGTGCGCGATGTGCGGATGGTCAATCTGCGCCTGCACGCGCGCCTCCCGCACGAACCGGTCCACCAACCGAGGCGTAGACGCCACGCCTGGGGAGATGAGCTTAACGGCTACGGGGCGGTCGAGGCTTGTGTCCAGGGCTCGGTAGACTTCGCCCATGCCGCCCCGCCCGATGCGGCGCTCGATGAGGAAATGCTCGGTCTTCCGGCCGGACAGGTCCGGCGGCATGGCAGCCGCCTCAGCGCCGGCCGTTCTGGTCTCGGTGTCGTAACGGCGGAGCAACTCGCGCGCCTCGCGCATTTGCTCAAGCGTCTGCCCAAGCTCGGCGTCCTCCTTCAGGAGCGCCTCAACGGCCCGCCGCTCCTGCTCGTCGGCTTCGCCGTCCAGGTAGGCCGCCAGGCGCGCGCCGGTCTTCTCGTCAATCGGCACTGAAGATGCCCCCTTCTTCAATGATCTCTCTGAGGCGAATGCGCGCCTGATAGAGCAGCACGCCGACGTAGTTCGCGGTGATCCCGAGCACCTCCCCCACTTCGCGGTAGGACAGGCCCTCCAGGTCGTGGAGCACGGTGCATGCGCGTTGCCGTTCGGGCAGCTGCTCGATGGCCGCTCGGACGATCTCCTGGGATTCGCGCCGGGCGACCTGCGTGGAGACGCCGGCGAATCGGCTCCCCCCTGGCAGGCTCTGGAAGAAGTCCGTCGTGGCGGGGTTCACCTCGCGCAGGTGACCGCTTTTTGTCAGGCGGCGCCGCCGCTCGTCGAGGCAACTGTTTCGCACGGCCGCGAACACGTAAGTACGGAACGAGCTGTCCCCACGGAAGGCGCCGGGCGCCTGAATGAGTTTCAGGAAGGCTTCCTGGACTGCTTCCTCGGCATCGTGCACGTCCCCGAGCAGGTGAAGCGCGAAGCGCATCGCGGGCTGCCGCTGCGCCTCCAAGAGGCGAGCGTGCTCCGATGCATCGGACGGCGCGGGTGCGGACGCTCTGCCGGCGTCCGCCCGCTCCCGACCGGGCTCATCAACCATAGGCGTCGTCTCCACCTTGTGCCCCCGCCGCCGGGCGGCAGCGGGCAATGCACCCGGCTCCGGGCGATTATACCTGCCTGCGCACGCCGCTCAAGTCTCAGACCCGCCTGCGCAACCGACTGCCTTCGGGCGCGCCGCGCAGCCGCCGCGGCCGTGAAGACGGAGGTGGGCGGCAGGCCGGAGGGATGCTGCCCGCAAGCCCGAGGGAAAAATGGCCTTGACGCAGCCCCGCCGGGGCTGTAATATCCCCCGTACGTTCGGTCCCCGATTGGGAAGCTCAGAGGACTTTGGTTCCATGCCTGTTGGGGGGAAGACGAGATGACGAACAGAAGGTCCTGGCGGGCAGTCGTTGCGTTAGTGGGACTGGTTGGGCTGGCGCTGAGCGCGACCGGCTGCGGCTATCTGAAGAATGTGCGTGACGACGCGCTTGACTGCGTCACGCTTGCCGTGGGCGTTGTGCCGCCGGTAGTACCCATGAGCGAGGGGCCGCGAGCCGTGGGCCTGCTGCCGCCGGCCATCGGCGCTTACGTCCAGGTGACGGACTTCTTCCATCTCGGCGCACTGTTCAAATGCACGGGTGATGCCGAGGTGGATCGCCGCGGCCTGGATATTACGGTTGACAAGCGGCTGGAGTTGGGGCTGGGGCCGATCCACTACGTCTCTATCCAGCAAAGGCCCATCGTAGCCAACGCCTATAAGACGACCGGCAATGAGCTGGACGGCTGGCGCGCGCAGATGGAGAAGATGACGGATCCGGTCTTCGGCGCCCCGGCAAAGACGTTGATCTACCAGCCGATCGAGGAGCCGATGACGGGCTGCAAGGCGCTGCCGTACCTGACGCGGGGCTGGCAGGACTGGGAGACCATATCGGTTGAGCTGGCCGTGCCGGAGCCGTTCATCCTGCACAGCGGCTTCTACGTGAGAGCCGGCGTTGATCCTTCGCAGATATTTGACCTGGTGCTCTCAATCTTCTGCATTGACCTCTACGGCGACGCCGCGTACAAGTGCTGGAGCGGGGAGCCGATATACTCCGTAGGGCAGGAGTAAGGCTTCACCGTTGCGACGCCTGATAGATCGAAAGGCTGCGGCCTCATGCCGCAGCCTTTTTGTTGTTGCGCGTTGTCCATCCGGCTGATTGGGGACACGCATCCGCCGTACCCCTTGGAATCTCGCGGCCTGCCACCTACGCGTCCGCCGGCTTCTCCCGCTCCGGCGCCCTCTTGGCCAGTTCGCTCTCGAAGTATGCATTGGCCGCGCGGGCATAGGCTTTCGCAGAGATGCGGACGCGTTCGGTCAGCGGACGGCTGAGCCGTTCGACAGTAGCCCGGGCAAGCGTCCCGCTCTCGGCAAGCTCGCGCCCCGCCGAGCGGAACTCATCCTGGAGGGCCGACAAGACCTGATGCATGGAGGAAGTCCTCTCCATGTACGGCAGCAGTTCTCCGGCGGCCACGACGATGGGCTCGATCAGTTCCACTTCGCCTGCCGCCGGCGCCAACTGCGCGAACTTCCGAACGACGGCGTCGAAATGGTGCTTCTCGGGCAGGCCGCAGTTGGAGATCACGACCCATTTGCGCTTCTTGCCCGGGTAGCGCGGCGGGTGGCCGTGGCTTTCGCCCACGCTGACGAAGTGGGGCATCACAAAGGGCAGCATGCGCTCCTGGACGGCCTGCATGCGGGCCGGCACGCCGAAGCAGTAGAGCGGGAAGGCCCAAACGATGGCGTCGGCCTCCAGCATTTCCGGGAGCACGTTCCGCATGTCGTCGTCCTGGACGCAGCGTCCGGGCGTGCGCAGCCAGCAGGTGAAGCAGCCCTTGCAGGGCTGGATATCCTGCTCTTCCAGATAGAACCCGACGGTCTCGGCACCGCCCTTACGTGCACCTTCCAGAAAGGGCAGTAGCAGGCGGTCAGTGTTGCTCTGCCGCCCGCGGGGGCTGGCGTTGAAGGCGAGTATTTTCATGTTCAACGATTCTCCTTTAGCTCTGCCTGCCGAAGGGCGAAACGCCCTCCGCTGCCCGGAAGAGAATGCCGGGCCTCGCTGATGGTTAAGTAACATAAGCCCGCGCGCTTCCGCCGTCAACGCGCCAGACCGCCGGCCTTGCTGCCTCCCAGGAAGAGTCGTATGACTCATAAATATTGCGCCAGCACATGGGAGGAAGGAGAAGATGGCTTCTGCCGCCGAGCGTGGGGCGCCGAATCGCTGACGTTCCGCGAGGAGGTGATGGAATCGGGACTGCAGAGCAGCGCCCTGGAGGCTTCAGACCTCACGAAACAGAAGCTGTCCGAGCTTGGCCTGAGCGAGGAAGCCCTGCGCAAGCTCGGATTCGAGTGAGCCCCAGGCAGCTATTAGGCGAAACGGACGGCCTTGCTGGCCTACCAGAAGAGTCGTATTATTCACAGGTCTTGGGGCCAAGAAGGTGGTTGAAGCCTCCCATAGGCCCTTCCTCTGCCAGAAGAGAACGGCAATGGCGAGCGTCACAGTCGGACCGGCAGTTGAACGAGACCTGCGCGCAATCACAGCATTGATTGTGGATCTCAGCGTGGAGACCGACGGGCCTGAAGCAACAAATCGTGCCTTCATTGAGAGGAACGTCAGAACACTCTTCCGAGACCCCAGGGCTCACTTCCTGGTGGCGCGAAAGGCTGGCCGGGTCGTTGGATTCCTCAATTTCGCGGCGCGCAAGACCCTCACCCACTCCTCCAGGTCTGCCCTCATTGATGAACTCGTGGTTTCAAGAAAATGCCGCGGACAGGGCATCGGGCGCATGCTGATTTCAGCCGTTGTGGCCCGGTGCCGTAAACTGGGATGCTGCGAACTTGAGGTTAGTACCCTGGCGAATAACCGGCGGGCTCGCCGTTTCTATAGGAAGTGCGGATTCGACGAGGGGGCCGTCCTCCTGGAGATGCCCCTCGAGGCCTGACGCAGGCTGGGAGGGAGAGTACCCCGCCGCGGGGGTGGAACCTGCCTTCAGGTTACTGAATCCGGAGTAACGCGGCGCGCACAGCCTACTTTGAGCAACGAAGCGATGGAGCCGGGCCGCGGAGATGCAGAACTTGAACATAGCGGCCTGACCAATGGGAAGCTCTCCGAGTTTGGCCTGAGCGAGGAAGACCTGCGCAAGCTCGGATTCGAATGAGCCCGGCCGGACCCGCGCCGCCTTGACGCGGCTTGATTGAACGCCCCGCCGGGGCATAGAATCAGACTTGAGGGGGCCGCCGGTCATAGCTCCATCAGGGCGAGCTTCGGCTCTTGCTGGGGCACAAGGGGGACCGATTCATGAAGAACGCCGCCGTCGCCGCCATGTTCGACACCATGGCGGATATCATGGAAATCAAGGGCGAGAACGCTTTCCGCGTCAACTCCTACCGCAACGTGGCGCGCGTCGTCCGCGACCTGACGGAGGACATCGAGCACGTCCACAAGGACGGGCGCCTCCAAGACCTCGCCGGCGTGGGCAAGAGCAGCGCCGAGAAGATCAGCCAGTTCCTCGAAACCGGCAAGATGAAGGCTTTCGAGGACCTCGTGAAAGACTTCTCGGTCGGCGCGCTGGAGATGCTCCGCATCCCGCACGTCGGCCCGAAGACGGTCGGCCGCCTGATGCACGACAAAGGCATCAATAGCATCGAGCAGTTGGAGAAAGCGATCCAGAAGGGCGACTTAGAGGGCTTGGCCGGCATGGGCGCGAAGACGGTTGAGAACCTGAAGACCGGCATCGCGTTCCTGCGCGCGAGCGCCGGCCGCATCCTATTGGGCAAGGCGCTGCCCGTCGCCCAGGCCATCGTAGCCGCCCTGAAGGAGAAGGTTGATATGGAGGCGATAGAGCCCGCAGGCTCCCTGCGCCGGCTGCGCGAGACAATCGGCGATATTGACATCCTGACCGCCGTGAAACCCAAAGGCCGGACGGCAAAAGAGGCGGATGATATCCCCGGCGGCAAGGAAGTGGTGGAGGCGTTCGTCTCCCTGCCGAACGTGGCCGAGGTGCTCGCGGCAGGCGGAACGAAAGGGTCGGTGCGCACGGAAGAAGGGCTTCAGGTGGACCTGCGCGTGGTGAGCCCGGAAAGCTTCGGCGCCGCGCTCGTCTACTTCACAGGCTCGAAGGCGCACAACATCAAGATCCGCGGGATCGCCGTGGACAAGGGCCTGAAGGTCAACGAGTACGGCGTGTTCAAGGGCGAGGAGCGCGTCGCGGGCAGGACGGAAGAGGAGGTATATAAGAGCCTGAAGCTGCCGTGGATTCCGCCCGAGTTGCGCGAGGACAGGGGAGAGGTGGAGGCGGCCGCCTTGGGCAAGCTGCCGAAGCTGGTCACGCAGGAGGACATCCGCGGGGACCTGCACGCACACACGAAGCATTCCGACGGCGCGCTCTCCGTGCTGGAGATGGCGCAGGCCGCGAAGGCGATGGGCTATTCCTACATCGCCATCACGGACCACAGCCCGTCGCTGGGCGTGGCGAGCGGACTGAACGTCGCACGGCTAAAGAAGCAGCATGCTGAGATCGAGGCGGCGCGCAAGGCACTCCACGGTTTCCAGATCCTTAAGGGAACCGAGGCCGACATACTGGCGGACGGCCGCATTGACTATCCCGACGACGTGTTAGCCGGCCTCGACATCGTCGTGGCGTCCGTCCATACTCGATTCGGGATGAGCGAGAAGGAGATGACCGAGCGCATCATCAAGGCCGTGCGGAATCCGTATGTGACCGCGATCGGTCACCTGACCGGCCGACTCATCGGCCAGCGAGACACCTACCAGGTAGACGTGGGAGCCGTGATCGCCGCTTGCGCCGAGGCGGGCTGCGCTCTGGAACTGAACTCACACATGGACCGGCTGGACATAACCGACACAGTCTGCCACCAGGCCAAGCAGGCAGGAGTGAAGGTGCTGATCGGCACGGACGCCCACAATTCCGAGCATTACTGGATGATGAAGCTTGGCGTGGCGACGGCGCGGCGCGGCTGGCTGGAGAAGGGGGACGTGCTGAACTGCCTGGAGGCGGAGAAGCTCTTAGAGCACGTCAAATCCCGGCGGCCCACCGCAGGCAAGCGCGCCAGGAGATCTCACCGGTAGGAAGATTGCCGCGGCTCCAGGTCTATCTTCAGGGCCAGGAACCCGAGCAGGTCCCGCAGGCTCACGATGCCTATGGGCCGGCCCTCTTGCAGCACGACCGCGCGGTGTTCGTTGCGCAGCCGCAGGATGGAAAGCGCATCCACCGCGTCGGTATCCGGGTCGAGGCTCATGCCGGGCTCAGCAGGAGTCATCACACTCTCCACCGGCGTTGCAGGCCACTGGTCCGGCGCCACTCCCCGCGGCGCCCGCGCGCTCAACAGGCCCACGAACGCGCCGTTCGCGTCCACCACCGGATAGTAGCTGAAACGGTGATGGAAGACGTAGTTGTCCACGAAGTTCTGCACCGTCATGTCGCGGGGCACGGTCACGACGTCCGTTGTCATGAAGCGGCGGACCTTGTCGCCCTGAAGCTGCTGGCGCATGACGACCATCTGGAGGCTGCCCATGGCGGCCTGGCGGAGGAAGAAACCGATGACCATCAGCCAGACGCCGCCGATCATCTGACCGCGGAACAACGAGAACACGCCGAGGATTATGAGGAGCAAGCCGAAGATGGAGCCGATCTGGACGGCCACGTTCGTAGCCGTCCGGAGGTTTGCCGTGATGCCCCACAGGACGCTGCGCAGGACGCGGCCGCCGTCGAGCGGAAACGCCGGCAGCATGTTGAACGCCGCCAGGATAAAGTTGATGTATGAGATGAAGCCCACCAGCGACAGGGCAATGGGGGACCAGTTCAGTTGAAACCGTCCGATCAGGTAGATCACGAGGAAGGCCAATCCCAACATGACGCTGGACATGGGTCCCACTATGGCCATGAAGAACTCGGTCGCAGCGGTCGGCGGCTCATCCTCCAACTGGCTGACGCCACCGAAGATGAAGAGCGTGATGCCCGACACCGGCATGCCGGTCTTGCGCGCCACCAGGGAGTGGCAGAGCTCATGGATGATGAGCGAGGCAAAGAGCGCGACGGCCCCGGTCAAGGCGAGGCCCCAGTAGACGTACCAGGCCTGGCCTGTCCCGAGCCTTTCAGGGAACCAACCCTCGGCGAGGCTCAGGATCACCAGGCCGACCAGGAACAGCCACGAGAGGTCGGCCTTGATGGGCAGCCCGAACAGCCTGAACAGCGTTCTTTCTCGTCCCAATATTGGCATATGCGAACCTCTCCTGCCGCGGCTGACAGCAGCACCTAAGAGCCGAACGCGTCATCCAGACGCGGATTCCCCCTGCCTGCGCCTTGAGCCCGAAGCATCGTTCCGCGTTGCGGGCGCCCCCATGCTGCTCCCATCGCTTTTCAGTCTACGGCCGCCGCGCCGGGCGGTTCAAGCGCAAGTCGGCTCGCCCGGCGCGCTTTCCAGCAACGGAGGCACCGCGCTCGGCAGTCATGCAGTCAGGGGCACTTTCCTGCTCTCACTCAAACTGAACTGCCGGAGCCGGCAGCTTGCGACGAATCTTGTCCAAGCAGTAACCGAATCCCGGCCCTTTGAGCGTAGACAGGTCCACGTTCCCGTTCCGCCGGTTGTAGACGCCGGGATGCACCTCGGCCTCCGCGCGCGACGCTTCGGGATAGAACTGCATGCTGTTGGTCTCGACGCCCATGATGGTCCCGGCGTGCGAGGCCAGCAGGACGTGCGGAATCTGGGCGAGCATCGGGTTGCTCAGGTCCTGGACCATCAGGGTCATGCCGTGCGCCTTGGCCCAGCACAGGCTCAGTATGGCGCCGGTCTGCGTCTTGCACGTCTTCAGAGCGACGCCGGTCCAGCCGAGCGTCCGGCCGATCCGGATCATGCGCCAGTCATGGGCGCTCTCGTCCATGAACAGGGGCTTCCGGGCGGCGACACTATGCACGTCTATCGGGTGCTCTTCGATCTCGTACGGGAAGGGCTGCTCCACGTAGAGGATCATTCCGTAGATGCGCGAGTGTTCCGCCACGAGCCGGTCCAGGATTTCGTTCACATAATCCGGCTCCTCCACAGTGCAGTTGAAATCGCTGGTCAACCAGTCCACGCCCTCTTCGATGGCGATGCCGCCGGCCTTCACGAGGCGCTCGTAGTCCCACGGGGCATCGTTGCCGCGCAGCTTGACTTTGATGCACTTGAGGCCGTCCTTGCGGATCCAGTCCCGCAGCAAGACGGGGTAGCCGTCCTTCGGCTCGCTGCCGGTCAGCTCCGACTCGTCAAGCGGATCCTTGCCTCCCACGAGATGCCACGCCGGCATCACGTTCCGCCGCGGCATGACGAGGAAGTCCTGGGGATACTTGCCGCCGAACGTTACGCTGGCCCCTTCGGCCGGGCTCAGAAACTGGGCGAGGTCGGCGTTCATGAACTTCTTGTTGTAGGTCTCGTAGACGGACACGCGGTGGAGCACGCCGTAGCCGTCGTGCAAGGCGATGTCGAAAAGCGAGCAGCAAACGAGCGCCGCAAGCCACGGCATGGGCTCGGCGTCGCCGCGGGCCTTGTTGAAGTCCTGGAGGAGTTCCGGAAGGCGGTTCTTCTGGAACGCGTACCCGACTTCCATCGGGTGTCCGGCCGTCTCGAACGAAGCCCACGCCTCGGCGAGCTTGATGGTGAACGCCTTCAGCGCTTCATGCCGCTCCTCATAGCTGAGGGAACTCGGCCAGACCCACTGCACGCTCAAAGGCGTCTCGCCCCAGCCATCGGCGGACTTGCCGCCCACGTCGGAGACCTGCATGCGCACACGGGCGCACGTGACTTCGGTCATCGTCTCCGGCCCGAATTTCAGCGGGACGCGCGTCTTGACCGGCAGGAAGTAAAGGGAAACGTTGCCTGAATGGACATCAGTCTTCGCCACAGCCATGCTCCTTTCATTAAGCACATAGACGGGCAAATCAGCGGTCTCGCCGCGCCCTCAGAGGGTGCGCCGACGCTCCGGCCGCCTTGAGCAGTTCCGCCTCCGGCCGTTTGCGGTAGAAGGCGTCCAGCGGGAAGCAGCCGGAGACCAGCCCCATGCGCGGCGCGGTCGTGCAGTCGCTGAACGTGCGGCATATGCGGCCATGCGCAAGCGGGCGCCCGCCGAGCACGTCCGCAGGCATCTCAGGGTAAGCCAGCATCATGCGCCCGAGTCCCACAAAATCCGTCGCGCCCGTCCGCACCGCGCTCTGCGCGACGTGCGGCACCCACTCTTGCAGGTAAGTATATGCCGAGCCGGCAATCGCCAGGTGCGGGAACTTCCGCTTGAGGCGCGCGACCGCGCTCATCTGCCGCGCCACGCCCACCAACGGGTCCTCCGGCGGCAGGTAGCCGTCGGAAGGCGGGTAAAGAGCCGGCCGCATGATGTGCGGATTGTAGTACGGCGTGCCCGCCGTCAGATTGACGAGCTGGATGCCGAGTTCGCCAAGCATGCCGAGCAACTGCTCGGCCTCCTCCAGGTGCGGTTCGAGCGGGTTCAGCGGGTCCGCGCCGAACGCGAAGGGATACGGCACGGGGAACTCCTCGGGCTCGCCGATCCCGTCGGCCCCGCGGCGGAAAGGAGGCGTGTCGAACATGCTCAGCCGCACCCCCGCCCGCAGGCTCGGCGCGCGCCGTCGTAAGCCGTCAACCACAATGCGCAGGAAGCGCGTCCGGTTCTCGAAAGTCCCTCCAAAGGGCCCAGGCCGCGTGTGCGCGCTCAGAAGCTCGTGGCCCAGGTAGCCGTGACAGTGCTTCACGTCCACGAACCCGAAGCCCGCCTCCAGCGCCATTTCGCCAGCCTCGACAAAACGCTCAGCGATGCCTTCGATCTCCGCGTCCGTGAGCACGGGATGGTCGGGCGGGACGCGGAACTTCTTGTCCAGCAGAGGGTGGCGATAGGCGATCCGGGGCTCCGGCCAGTCCTGAAGGTTCGGCCGCGAGAACCTCCCCGAGTGCGTGAGCTGCAAACCGACAAGCAGGTCGTCGCTGCGGCCGAAGCGCTCTTCATGCGCCTCAACGAGGGCGGAGCGCAGGTCGCGCAGTGCTGCCGCGTTCTGCTCGTTAATCACGAGCTGTCGCGGGTTCGCGCGGCCCTCGTGCATGACGGCCACGGCTTCCCCGCCCCAGATGAGCTTGGCGCCGCTCCGCCCGAAGTTCCGCCACCGCCGCGTCGTCAGCTCCGTCGGCTTCCCGTCCGCCGTGCCGTCCCAGCCTTCCATGGGCTGCGTGCAGAAGCGGTTGCCGATGACGGCGCCGTCCGCCAGGCGGTACGGTTGCGCGAGCGGAGCATTCGCGCCCGTCTGCACCTCGTCGTCCACCGGCAGGGCGATGCCAAGCTCCGTCGCATATGCCCGAAGCTCTGCGGCCGTCTTCAGCGATGCCAGCCGGCGGTATCTCACCTCGCTCGCGCTTCCTTGATCCATTGGAGCACCTGCCGCACATGATCCCGAATCGCCGCGTAGTTGCCCGCCTCAAGGAGGTCCTTGCGGATGAGCTGGCCTCCCACGCCCAGGCACGCCACGCCGGCCTTTATCCACGCCTTCACGCTCTCTTCCGTCGCCTCAATGCCGCCCGTGGGCATGACGCGCGTCCACGGCATCGGCGCGAGCAGCGACTTCACGAACGCCGGGCCGCCCATCTCGCCGCCCGGAAACATCTTGACGATCTCCACGCCAAGCTCTTCGGCCTCTGAAATCTCGCTTACCGTCCCGCAGCCCGGCAGGTACGGCACCTTGCGCCGGTTGCACAGGCGGGCCACCTCCGGATTCAGCATCGGGCCGACGATGAAGTTCGCCCCCGCGGCGACATACAGCGCCGCCGTCGGCGCGTCAACAATCGAGCCCGCTCCGAGGATCATCGGCCCGCGCCCGCCGTGCGACAGTGCGCCGTCGCAGAACTCCGCCATCTCGGTGAAGACCTTCAGCGCCCTGTCGCCGCGGTTCGTGAACTCCAGAAGAGCCGAGCCCCCTTCGGCGCACGCGCCGATCACCTTCTTCGCCACCTCCGCGTCGCGATGGTAGAAGATCGGCACCAATCCCGTGGACACCATCGAGTTCAGCACAGTCAGACGATCGAAACGCGCCATCGTATCTTCCGCTTTCTATGGCTGGACCTTGCCAAACGAAGTCGCGTCTATTCTTACCGACGCAAGCCCCCCTTACAAGCCACTCGCTCCCCGCGCGCCGGCCCTACAGCCTGCGCAGGTGGAACCCGCCGTCCACGTTGATGACCTCCCCCGTGGAGAACGGGAACCGGCCCTCCGCGATGGCGACCACCGCCTGAGCCACGTCGCCGGGCTCGCCCCAGCGCTTGATCGGAGTGAGGCCCTCGGCGATCAGCCGGTCATACTTGTCCTTCACGGCCGCCGTCATGTCGGTCCTGATGATGCCGGGCCGCACCTCGAAGACTCCTATGCCGTGCTGCGCCAGGCGGTCGGCGTAGAGCGCCGTCATCATGGCCAGCCCCGCCTTGGAGAGGCAGTACTCCGCGCGGTTCGCGCTGCTTGCATACGCGCTGACGGACCCGATGTTAATAATCGTGGCATTTGCAATGACGCCGCCCTCTATCAGCTTCACCATCGCCTTCGCCACGATCTGCGTCAGGAAGAACGGCCCCTTCAGGTTCACCGTCATCACTTCGTCGAAGCTGGCCTCCGTCGTCTCCAGCACGTCGCGCCTCTCCCGCGGCGCCATGGCGGCGTTGTTCACTAACAGGTCAATGCGGCCGAACGCCCGCAGCGCCTCGTCCACCAGCCGCCGCCGCTCGTCGGCCTTCCCGACGTCTGCGCGCACCGCGACGCCCTCGCCGCCTGCGGACTCCACCATGCGCAGTGTCTCCTCAGCAGCCGCGGCATTGCTGCGGTAGTTGATGACGACGCTCCAGCCGCACTCGGCAAGAGCTATCGCAATCGCCCTGCCGATCCCGCGGCCTGCACCAGTCACGAGCGCCGCCTGGGCCTTCCCGTCGCTGCGGGGCCTATCGTTCATCGCGGATTGCCTTCGTCAACGCTTCGAGGAAGAAGTAATCGCCCCACATCGTGCTTTCGTCCACGCCCAGCCCCTTCCGCTGGTGGTAGATGCCGTGCCTGAGCACCCCTTCCCAATCGGGCAGGCCGGTCGCCAGGAACTCCGGCGTCGTCAGCGTGTCGAGTATGCGCAGGGCGTACTGACGATAGCGTTTGCCCCGCTCGGGGTCCTTTGTGATCCGGGCCAGGTCCCAGAGCCCGCTCGCCGCGATGGCGGCCGCGGAGCTTTCGTGCGGCAGGGAGGGCTCCGGCTCGTCCCAGTCGTTCGGCGGCACGCCGTGCTCCGGCGTCCGCTCGATGTAATAGTCCGCGCACCTCTGCGCCGCGTCGAGGAAGCGCGCGTCGTCGGTGAAAGAGTAGGCCGTGGCGAAGCCGTACAACGCCCACGCCTGCCCCCTGGCCCATGCCGAATCGCTCCGCCAGCCCTGCTGCGTGCTCTGGCGCAGGAACTCCCCGGTGCCCGTGTCGAAGATGCCCTCGTGCGCCGTGCTGCCGTCCCCGCGCACTAAGTGCCGCCGCGTCGTCAGGCAGTGCCGGACGGCAACCTCCCGCAGGCGCTCGTCGTCGCTCTCTTCGGCCGCGTAGAAGATGATGCCCACGTTCATCATGATGTCAATGAACGTGCTGTTCTCGCCCAGGAATGACGCCAGATAGCCGCCCTTCTCGTGAAAGCGGAGCGCGAGCGTCCGCCCGGCCTCGATCGCCACTTCGTTAATCGCCCGGTCGCCCGTCAGGTCATACCAGCGCTTCCACGTCGGCCAGAAGAGGAAGCCGAGGTCGTGTACCGTACGGTCCGTCTTGCGGCTCTCGATAAGACGCGAGTAGTGCTCGGCAAGCTCGCGCCACCTGGCGTCGCCCGAGTGCTCGTAGAGGAGCCAGAGCTGGCCGCCGAGGAAGCCTTCGCACCAGTTCGTCCAGGTATCACCGGAATGCTTCCACCTCCCGCCCGTGGTGTACATGGGGAAGTAATCGGGGTGGGACTCGACGAGGCGGCGCAACTGTTCCTGGGCGAAGGAGAGCGCCGCCTGGCATCTGGCGATGAGTGGAGCAGGTTCGGTCACGAGGGAGCCTCCGGCCGGTCCGGATGTTGGGATTCACAGCGGCATTCGCGTGGCGGCATTGTATGGGCCGCCGCTCCACGCGTCAACTCTTGCGCCATGCCGCTCCGTTGTCCCCAATCCGCAACCTGCACTCCCCATTGGGGTTCTTTCACTCGTTTGGTATAGTGTGCTATACCATTTGGCTGTGAGATAGTAAAGTATACTTTACCGCTCCGGTCCTGACGACATAACCCGTTGCGAGTCCATGGGATAGATAGATCCATCTCGCCTGAATGGTCTCCCTCTCCGCTTGCGACTGATGTGGCTTTCGCCGTTGCCTGCTTCGCGGCAATCCTCCTCAGGCACCTCGATCTGCCAATTCACGGTGCCGGAGACCAAGGTTGTGCGGCATTCGAGGAGCCGTGTTGCTGACATGGTGAACGTGGGCAGCTAACGAGGTCAAGCCGCGTGCCGGCGCGTCCACGTGGCGCCGCCGCCTGCAAGTTTGAACGCATGCTTGCGGGGGCCGCACGGGAACCTGAAACCTGAAACTTGAAACTCAGGGCTGGCCAGGCCGAAACCTGAAACTTGGAACTTAAGATTGGAAACCCAAGGCGGTTTCAGTCCCCTTCGTCCTGTACGCCGTGCCGCTTGCGTCGTTCCTATCCCCCCTTAAGCCTGCCGAGGGTCGGCCTTCGCCTCCACACAAAAAAGCCGCGCCGTCCGTGGACAGCGCGGAACCCCTAGGCGAACCCGAGGGATTAGGATGTCGCATCTCCACCTATACCGTACCCGATGGCTTTGGGCGTGCCAATGCACTACGCCTCAATTCCGGTGGGCTAACTTTATCCTTTGCCCTTCGGCGTTCATGCCTGCCCTCCGGCCTCCAGAAGGTCTGCCCGCTCATCTTCACCACTCAGGTGTCTCGAATAACCGTGGCTCAGGCACTCTTGAACGGCCCATCAGCTCAGCCCAAATCTCCCTGTACGGCCTTCCCTGAAAGTACTCCAGTACTAGCTCATTCTCCCTGAACCACGCCGTGCAAAGCTCTGCGACGCTCTGTGGTGGCATAGGCCCGTCAAACCGGAACACTTTGTACTTCGGCAACCTCACTCTTTGCGGAATGTACCTGTCCTTTTGACCACTCCAGCCTCTCCGGTAGTCCTCCGGCACCGCTATTTTCACAGCTCCGTCCGCATGGCAGAATGTATCTGCTCGCAGATCGTACATGGCGTGGAAAGTTCTCACCGCGACGCGGTCGCCGAAAAAGGAGTACGTATGCGTTGGTGAGACGACCTCGTCTACCTCCAAATGCTTCTGCTCGCCGCTCATTCTCCAGTGAACGGACAACGCCATCCACTCGTTGTTCGAAAGCACGCCTCCCCAGGTCCTTACCAGCCAAGTATCGTCCGGCGCTGAGTGCGGCTCACTCACGTCCAACGCCCCCCAGTCCGGCCCCCACCAACGATCCAACTCGATCATCGGCGAGGGGGTCACTCCTTTGGGCACGACCCGACTGTGGTCAACGCCGATGCCGAACTGCAAGCCCGGGTTATCACGCGCCAACGTCAATAAAGTACCGACCACACCATGCAGGATGTTCCCCCGGAAGTCTCGCCTGAACAAGGGGTCGTAATAGAAGTAGCGACCGCCGCACTTGATGAAGAACTCCAGCTCCACCCCCTCCGCACGCCCATTCAGCAGCCCTTCGTCACTCAGCATCGCGCCCAAACCACGCTCCACCGCCACCACCCGACTCGTGCGCAGCCACTCGTCGCCCAGGCGTCCTGTCAACTCCTCATACTGCGAACTGAACTCCTCATAGAGCCGAGCGTACGCCAATCGCTCGAACGGATCGCTACTGTCAGCCAAATCCCCACCCGCACTCCACAGAACCTCCCTCCGCTCATCACTCTCCAGCTGCCGCAGTGCCTCTTGCTCTCCATAATTCCGCGCCCCAGCAACTGCGAGTTTCTTGCCCCTCACGAAACTGTCGTAGCCAACCAGCTCGCCCAACTGCCCGGGTGGACCCCCGGTATAGTAGATGCCAAAACTCCACACCGGTGCCACATCCATGTCGCGGCAGTGGGCAACCGCAACGCTCAGAAGACCCCGCCATTCCGCCCCGACGATCTCTCGTCCCGACATCCGACCCTCCCCGCGGCGTCAGATTTAGCCCAGCCTCCGGCCAGGCCACCAACGAAGCCCGCTGCACATCATCTCATGTTAGCACTTGCGCTTTCCCGCCCCCAGCCGGAGGCACCATCGCGTCCCCACGCCTCGTACCCGCTTGCCCTTCAGCACACCTCTGCACATTCGACAGCGGCACTCCGCCCCTCCTCTCCTTGACACAGAAGCCCCTGTTGCCTACCATTGTGCAGCAACCTCGGGCCCCTTTCAACCAGGCGGAGGAGCCGTTCTGCGTGCTCAGGCACCTTCCCACCACCAGGTACGTCTCATGGACCCCATAACGACCCGTTTCGTCAAAGCGTTCCTCAAACAGAACTCCCTCGATTCCCTGGCACCGGACCGCGCCTTTGAACACTTCGCAGGCTATCTCGCGACAACGGCACACTACCAGGAAACCTTCTCCACCGACTCCATATCCGTTGGCGGCGGATCCGACTGCGGAATCGACTGCATAGCCGTCATACTTAATGGAGCCCTGATTACCGACCCCGACGAGGTCGATGATCTAGCCGATACCAACCACTACCTAGACGTCACGTTCGTCTTCACCCAAGCTGAGCGCTCCGCAACCTTCGAGTGCGCTAAGCTCAGAACCTTCGGCTCTGGCGTCGCCGACTTCTTCTCCGACACGCCCCAGCTCCCGCGCAACGAGCAGGTACAACTCTACAATCGCATTTGGCAAACAATACTTACGCACAGTAATCTCCTCACCAGAGGCAACCCTCAGTGCTTCCTCTACTACGCCACTACCGGCAGATGGACTAACGACCCCGCCCTTTGTGCAACCCGCGAGGCCGTCCGCACACAACTCGAGGGTCTGACCTTGTTCCGTAAGGTCACAGTCGATTGTCTCGACGCCGACCGCCTCCAGCGCTTCTATCGTGCCTCCCAGAACGCCCGGGCTATCACCGTGACCTTCGCCGATCGTACCGTCATCCCTGACATACCCGGCGTTGAGCAGGCCTATGTTGGCTTGCTTCCAGCGAACGAGTTCCTGAACCTTGTGGAAAACGATACTGCCGAGATTCTCAACGCCGTGTTCTACGACAACGTCAGACACTGGCAAGAATGGAATCCCGTCAACACCCAGATGCGCGAAACTCTCGCTGACCCAAGAACCAAGGTTCTGTTCCCGCTCCTCAATAACGGCATCACCATTGTAGCCCGAAGGCTCAACGCTACTGGCAATCGCTTCCTTGTCGAAGATTACCAGATCGTCAATGGTTGCCAGACCAGCTTTGTTCTCCACGAGTGCCGCGACCTACTAACCGACAACATCATGGTCCCCGTCCGGCTCATCGCCACTCAAGATGACGCCATAAAGAACGCCATCATAAGAGCGACCAACAGCCAGACACAGGTCACCGAAGACCAACTCGTCGCCCTATCCGATTTCCCCAGGAAGCTCGAAGAGTACTTCCTCACCTTCGAGGGGGCCCACAGACTCTATTACGAACGGAGGTCACGCCAGTACGCCGCCGACTCTAGCGTAGAGAAAGTACGCGTCATCAACATGACCGTACTTATAAGAGCGTTCGCCTCGATCTTCCTCAATCTGCCGCACCGAACAACACGCAACTACAAAACACTCCTGGGCCAGGTAGGAACCAACATCTTCCACACCGACCCCCGCCTGGAGCCATACTACGTCTCCGCCTGGGCCCACTATCGACTGGACTATCTCTTCCGCAACCAGACACTGCCCTCAGCTATGAAACCAGCCCGCTACCATCTGCTGATGGCTTTCAGGTTCATAGCCCAGCCTGCCGCTGCCCCACTCATGAACTCCCGCGATATGGAGAGCTTCTGCCGACCAATAAGAGAGCACCTCTGGAATCCCGATGGCGCCCGAGACACGTTCGCAACCGCCGCGGCCCATATAGCCGCCGTGGCGGCAGGCAACATGCATCGCGACAACATTCGGACGGAACCTTTCACGGAGGCACTCCTCGCCCGCTTGCGTCCTCAATCATAGTCTCGCTCGCGACACGTGAACGACACGCCGCGCCCTCCCCAAACCCACCGTGCCCTCGCATCCGATGCCTGCCGGTATCAGCTCTCACGCTTGGCGTAACCGTTTTTGGCTACAAGACCTTACGTCGTATCAGATGGCCCGAAGCCGAGTTGTGTGTTGGTGCCAGTTTTACCACTGACTCGGACTTTTGATCCGTACGCCGAGGGTCCGAATCCTTCCGCCCTCACCACCCAAATCGCTGCCCATAGCCGCCCAGAAACTGCCGCTGTCCTTGACCGCCAAAGCCGAAAATGCCTTGACTTCCGGATTCGTGCCGGCTAAATTCGGTTTTGAAAGGGACGAAACTCGGCTCCATGCCGTGTGAGCGCTGGGCTGCGGCCTGGCCCCCCTATATCCCTTTCACCCACCTGCCCAAGCCCCCCTTCGACCCGCGCAGCTATTGCTCCAACCATATGCTATACAGTAGATGAGCGAACGTGCGCCTGATTATCATGCCACAGGCCGCGGATGTCAAGGCTTTGACGACCACCCTTCGGAGCCGGCTCATCCTAAACCATCCTGGCCGGAACTCCGCCCGCCACGCCGAGGGCAGGCAAAGGTTTTGACGGCCTCCGCCCTTTCTGGTATAGGTCTGTCAGAACGCCGAAGCCGATCACGGAAGGGCGCCCCAATCGGGCCTTCGTTAGTGGCCGGCAGTCCTTCATGCTCGCGCGGCCGGCCCGAGACGCGGTGCGAATGGCTCAATGAAGGTGCTGTTCGACCTCAAGGCATCTAGCGGATGTTGCCCGGCAGGTCCTTCGGCTCCCGGCCCCATTGCGCCAGTGCTTCTACATGCCGCACCGCGCCGGGAGCCCCGGCTGCCCTGTAGGTCTCTTCGGCCAAGCGGTAGCTCTCGGGCCGGGCCCCCACGAACACCAATTCCGCGGGCCACAAAAGTCCGGCTACCTCGGGTAGGTCCGTAATGCGCAGGCACGAAAGCATCTCGATGCTCTCTCCGCGCCCGTCGGCACGCGACGGCGTGTCCTGCGTAGCGGGACCATCCTGCATTACTACGGCGGGCACACTCCCGTCCAGCAGCGCTGCGTAGAGCGCCACGGGCACCATCTCTCCCCGTGCCGCCAGCACCACCCGACGCGGGTCAATCCCTTCGATTGTGCGTGTCGCCTGCAACGCCCGCAGCGTGTCGTAAACGCGCATCGAAGCCACCGTGCGTCCGATGATGGCTGAGCCGCGCCGCACATGCCACGACAGTTCCTCGCCCCATGACAGGTCGCCCACGCCGCGAGTCTCAGCCGAGGCCACTGCCCAGCACGACAGGCCCCTCGCTGACACCCCATCCTCCCCCCGCGGGTTCTGCAGCGCCAGCACCGCTCCCGACGGCCTTGCCAATCCCTCGGGCCAACTCACCCGTCCCGAATGCCTCCATCCCGCCTCCCCGGTAAACCGGAACTTCACGTTTGCCATCTCGCTCACGCTATAGTGCTGGATCACCTCGACATCCAGAGGGGCATCCTCAGGGAAATGGTGGAACGTCAGCTCACGCAGGCGGCTCACTACCGCTGCTCTCCTTGTCCGGACCTCGGCCGCCGAGGTGCATGGCCTCAGCTCGGCCTTCCGCACGAAGTAGTCCTCCACGGTGGTCGTCCGCTCGTCAGCCGGCGTGAAGCCCGGCGCGAACACGCGCAAGGCCGCCTCCGGCTCGTTCGCCTCAGGGTTCCAGTCGCCCACCTCCTCCGGCGGCACGTCCCGGTGCGCCAGGTGCTTCAGAAACCAGGAGGAGATTCGGGTGCGCGTGCCCTCTCCGTACCCATGGGGACCGGGCGCCTCCACGAGGTCAACGCGCTCACCGGCACCCAACAGTCTGTAAACACGCCGCACCTTGTCCACGGTCTCGCGTATTGCCTCGATCCGGTACAGGTGGTCCCGATCCGTCGTCGCCACAAGGAGGGGGCGCGGCGCGATCAGCGCTCCCACGTCCGAAAGGTCCCACAGGTCAGTATTGATGTGGAACATGCAGTCACAGTGCCCATCCACGGTCTTCTCAGACAGGTGGCTCCGCATCGTGCCGGTGCCGCACGACGGGGCCACGCACTGCGCCCGCTCGTCCGCTGCCCCCAGCCACCAGCTTGTCGCCCCTCCTCCGGAGTTGCCGGTCACCCCCATGCGGCCCGCATCCACCTCAGGCCGTGCCGCCAGCAGGTCGAACGCGCGGATGCCGTTCCAGGCCTCCACGGCGCCCGGGCTGAACCCCCGGCTGTAAAGGTTGAACCGGCCGCCCCAATAGACCCCATGATGGTCCCCCGGTATTTCGCCGAGCTGGATCGTCTCCACCAACAGCGTCACGAAACCCAGTTGGCAGAACCGCCGCGCGTGCGCCTGGTAATAGACCTTCTGCTTGTCGGCGTGCCCGCACACGTACAGAACCGCCGGCGCCGGGGCATGCAGGTCCCCCGGCACGTACAGGTTGCCGGTCACGTAAAGCCCGGGCAAGCTCTCATAGCAGAGCTTCTCGATCCGGCAGCCGGCCCGTTCCACCATCCCTGTCACACGGACGTTCAGCGGAGTCCTCGGGGCCTTCAGGTGAGCTGATAGCCCCATGCAGTCGAGGTACCGAGCCAGCCGCTGCGGGCGCTCGCGCCGCCAGTCGGCGACTGTGCGGATAGTCGCCAGAGATGCATCGGTGATAGCCGCGCCTTCGCGGCAGAGATAGGTGCGAATCTCCATTCTGTTATCCCTTCTGACAGGATTGCAGTTGACGGCGGTCAGTCTATTGACCGTGCGCTGACTCGTCAACTTGCCCGGCGGCCTCGGCCCTTTTCTTCCTCACCTGTTCCTTCTCCTGCACGCACGTGGATTCGGCGCCCCCTAATCCGCACCTGCCCTTCGAACCCTCGCGCGCAGAATAGCACGAGCTTACCTTCCTCCTGCTCTCCTGTTCAACCCCTTGGGGCGAATGCCGGCCTTTTCTGCCTCGGCTATCTTCTTTCAGAATCCGAAAAAAGTCTTGACAAACGCTGGGTTGGGATCCCGGCAAGTCCCTCGTGCCGGGCGTGCGCTGCCTCGACGCCAATCAGGACCTCGGCGCCGTCTATCAGACCGACGACTTCCAGATCAAGTTCCACCTTATCAGCGAGGACAAGCGCGAGACCTTCGACGTGAACCCCCTGCACGCGCATCTCTGGACCGGCTCCCTGCCGCAGAGTAGAATCGGCGCCAACAGGAGCGGCCTACCGACCCCATGAGAGTCCTATTCGACCTCAAGGCATCCAGCGGATCCTCTGTTACGCCCTGTCGAAGGGCGCTACGATAACAGGCGGCGAGTGGCTCAATGAAGGTGCTGTTCGATCTAAAGCATCCGGCGCAAGTCCAGTTCTTCAAGGACGCCATCGCCATCCTCCGAGACGAAGGCCACGAGGTCCTCGTCACCTCCCGCGCCAAGGATGAGACCACCGATCTCCTGGACGCCCTCGGCATCCTGCACGTCCGCCTGAGCAGCCCGGCCAAAGGCTTCCTCGGCATGGGCCTGGAACTCGCCCGCCGCACCGCTCGCCTCATTCGCATCGCCCGCCGCTTCCGCCCCGACGTGATGGTGGCCAGGACCGGCGTCAGCATCGGCCCCGCCGGAAAGCTCCTGCACATCCCGACCATCGTCTTCGACGACACGGAGTTTGCGTGGCTGCAGATCAGCCTTAGCGCGACGTTTGCGACCGTCATCTGCACCGGCCTGGGCTACGAGCGCCGCTTTCCGGGCAAGGAACTGCGCTTCAATGCGCCGCCGTACCTCGCGGGCACGCACCCAAAGCGGTTCACGCCGTCCGCCGAAGTGTTGCGGCGCCACGGCGTCGAGGCCGGCGAGCCCTACATCGTGCTGCGCTTCAAGTCGTGGAGCGCGCTGCACGACGCCGGCGTCAGAGGCCCGCGCGATGAAGAGATATGCCGCCTCGTGGACGCAGTGCGCGCTTACGGGCGCCCCATCGTCAGCACCGAGCGCCCGCTTCCAGCCGAGCTGCGCGGCTACGTGAACCCGGTGCCCGTGGACGGCGTCTATCACCTGTTGGCGTTCGCGCAGCTTTACGTCGGCGAGGGCGCGTGCATGGCGACCGAGGCGGCTTGTCTCGGGACGCCGGGCATCTGGCTGAGCCCCTCTTCGCGGCGAGGCTCGCTGGACGCAATCGAGCGGAAGTACGGCCACGTGACTACCGTGCAAACCGTGCCGCAGGCCATCGAGCGAGCGCGCGCGTGGCTGGAGCCACCGGGCATGAAGGGGCGAGCGATGGCGGCGCGCGACCGCTTAGTGGCCGAGTGCGACGACCCCGTTGAGTTCACCTTGGAGGTGATCAAGCGCTACGGGCGTAAGTTGCGCGGGCCGGGCAGCGGCGGTTAGGCTTCCGCAGCAGGCCGAGGCCGAGCATGAGCGCGGCGTAGCGGGCGAGCACAAGCGGGATGCTCGGCGAGGGCCGCCTTTGGTAGCCCCCGGCGCTTGCCCGCCGCCTGTGTGGAGGGTCTCGCCGGGAGAGCACAAGCACGGGCAAGAGCATAAGCACGAGCGCGGGGACGGACGGATGGCGGAACTGATGGGGATCTGCGGAGCGGACGCGGCCGAGACCCGGCGCATGCTCGACCGGATGGAGGCGCACGTCAACGCGGGCGGGTGCTTCCGCGTGGACCGCTGCGAGCGCGCAGGGCTCGGGTTGCTGCGCTTCCACCACAGCGTCATAAACCCGGAGCCGCAACCCATTTTCAACGAAGACGGCAGCCTGTTAGTGGCGATGGACGGCCAGGTGCTCGGCTGCGAGCGCCCGCGCGGCGAGCTTCTGCGCGCCGGGCATCACTTCCGCCACCCGGCCAACGATGCCGAGTTCGTGCTTCATCTGTACGAGCAGAAAGGCGAGGCCGGCTTCCGAGACCTTACCGGCACGTTCTCCATCGTGTTATACGCGGTGCCGTTCTCAAGGCTGCTGATCGTGACAGATCCGTTCTTCTCACGGCCGGTGTTCTACTGCCGGCACGGCGAAGCGCTCGCGTTCAGCTCGCGGTTCAACGCGCTGCTAACGTGCGGCGCGGCGGGGGGCGGGCGGCTGGACATGACGGCGGTCATGCAGTTCCTCACGTTCCAGCACGCGCAGTACAGGAGCACGTTCTACGAGCAGGTGCGAGCGATGCCGCCGGCTTCGGTGCTGGAGTTCAGGGGCGGGCGGGTCTTCGAGCGAAGGTACTGGCGCCCGGCCTATGGCGCGATCGAGCGCAGCAGAGCGGCGTGCGCGGACATGCTCACGGAGGCCCTGCGCTCGGCCGCTCGGCGCCTGACGGCGCGCGCCTGCCGCAAGGGCGTTCTGCTGAGCGGAGGAGTGGACTCGCGCGTCCTCGTGGCGGCCTCCCAGGGCGAGCTGACGGCATACACGGTGGGCGACTGGGAGAACCGCGAAGTCAGGATCGCGCGAAAGGTTGCCGCTGCCAAAGGCTTGCGCCACGTCTTCCTCCGGCGCCCGCCCGATTATTACGCTCAGATCCTGGACGAAGCGGTCGAGCTGTCCGGCGGCATGGCTCGGTTCGATTACTGCCAGTTCGTCGGGCTGGCGAGCGGCCTCGGGTGCGACGTGCTGTTCAACGAGGACGCCATGGACGCCCTCTTCAAGGGCTACTACTGGCGTCGGCGGCTGTGCCTGAAGGGCATATGGGTGCCCGTGCCGGGCATGGCAAGGTTCACGCCCGAGGGGATCGCGGAGCAGATACTGCGCCTGCCGGCGAAGAGCATGTTCCCATCGCAGCCATGGCTGCTGTTCCGCGAGCCGTGGCGTTCCCGCTACGGCGACATCATGCGCGCGAGCATCCGGGAGCAGATCGCCGATGCGCAGGCGGACGACGCGTACAATATGGTTGAGCACGTGGGGGGCCTGGCGAGCCTCGGGCGCGCGCTGCAGGGCGTGACGTGCGTTCGCCCGTACATGGAGTATGGCGCGCTGAGCCTGGATGCCGAGTTGCTGAAGCTGGCCGTCCGGACGCCCGTCAGGTTCAGGGTTGGGGCGGGCCTGCTCTGCGATGCTCTTAGGCGGCTGGACGGGCGGCTTTACGCCATACCGTCCGGCAACACAGGGATGCGGTTCGGCACGCCGGCGCCGGTTGCCTGGGCGGCGCAGATGGCTGGGGAAGCTCCTCTGGCCTTGCTCAAGCGACTTGGCCGCGTGCCGCGAGCGTACAGCAACGAGAGCTGGCCGGACCGCGACGAGGCCCTGCGCGCGGGCGGGCTTCGGAGCATACTGGAAGCAACGTTGGCCGACGGGGAGGCCATCGAGCCGTCGCTCTTCGACGTCGGGCGCGTAAGGCAGATCATCGCCGAGCATATGTCCCGAGGGCGGCACCACATGCGGATGCTGCTCTGCCTGCTCACGTTCGGGCGATGGTTCAAGCTGTATGGACCGAGCGGCGCTGAGTGATCGCTCCAAGGGGACGAGGTGCCTTGAAGCCCGCCGAGCGCCCGAGTAGAATCGCTCGCGCGGCGGGCTTTCGCAGCGCGGCTCTCGCCCGGCGGGCTCACTTTCTCGACATGCAAAGGGCCCTTACAGATGCTCGGCAAAGCTATCTCCCGGTTTCGGCTCTTCGCAGGATTGCGGGGCTTCCTCAACAACCCCATCTCGTACGACGAGGCGCGCGCGATGCTCGCGCGACGGCTGGAGGAGCGCGGGGAGAACTTCCTTTACATGCTTCAGCAATGCGTGTACGGCAATCCGAGCAGCCCGTATCTGCCGCTCCTGAAGGAGGCGCAGTGCACGCACGAGGACGTCGCCGCAGACGTGCGGCTGCACGGCGTGGAGGGGGCCCTGAACCGCCTCAAAGAGGCCGGCGTGTGGGTGTCGTTCGAAGAGTACAAGGGCAGAAAGCCCATCGTGCGGGGGCGGGCAAGCGTGGAGGCCTCCGGAGAGGCGTTCAACAATCCGGGCGGGGCGGCGGGTTACAGCGGGAGGTCGGGCGGCAGCACTGGCCGGCCGGTCGCGACCAGCGTCCGCCTGGACCATCACGTGAAGAGGGCCGCGTACGAGTCCGTCATGTTCCGAATGCTCGACCTCTACGACGTCCCATTTGCGCTCTGGTATCCGCAGTTGCCGGCCGACACGGGCTTTGGCAACAGCTTGCGCGACGCCAGGGCGGGACGCGCGCCGGACCGGTGGTTCGACTTGCTCTCGGACAGGCAGGACAAGCCGGGCTGGGAGGGGCGCCTCATGACCTGGGCTCTTGTCCGGGCGAGCCGCCTCTCCTCGAACCCTCTGGCCGCGCCCGAGCCGGCCGGCCTTGGCGACGTGGACAGAGTCCTCGATTGGGTGCTTGAGCAACTGGCGAGTCACGGTCGCTGCGGCCTGCAGAGCTACGTAAGCCAGGGAGTGCGGCTGAGCCACGCCGCCCGGCAAAGAGGTGCAGGCCTCCGGGGGGCCACTTTCATCATAGGCTCAGAACCGCTCACAGCGGCAAAGGCACACGAGATCGAACAGAGCGGGGCGCGCTTCCACCCGCGGTATTCGAGCAGCGACCTGGGCCATGTAGGTCTGGGCTGCTGCGACCCGGCGGAGGTCGGCGACCTGCACCTGGCCGAAGACATGATTGCGATGATCCAGGACGATCAAGGGCAGGGCGGCCACGAAGGAAGGGTGTACTATTTCACCTCGCTTATGGAGTCTACACCCAAGGTAGCGATCAACCTGGAATTGGGGGACTGCGGGCGCGCGGAGGAGCGGCGTTGCGCATGCCTGTTGGACGAGATCGGATTCCACAGGCACCTGCTGGATGTGCGGAGCATCTCGTGCGTGACGTGCGAAGGGATGACCGTGCCGGTAGCGGCGCTGGTGCGGATCGTCGAGGAGGTGCTTTGCCCGAAGTATGGCGGCTCGGCGCTGCACTACCAGTGGGTCGAACAGGAGGACGAGCGCTCCTATACCCGCCTGCGGCTCCGGGTTGACCCGCGGATAGGGCAGGTTGACGGCGGCCGGATCGTTGCGGACGTGCTGAACGAGTTCCACCGCCTCAGCCAGAGCAGTCGCATCGTGGCCGGGGTATGGCGGGGGGCCGGCACGGTCGAAGTCATCAGGGAGAGCCCCCGGCCGACTACCGCGGGGAAGACGCTGCCCTTCATGCACGAAAAAGCGCGTTAGTGCAGGGCGTCGCCGGAGCAGTTGCCCGGCCTGGCGGATGCGGGAGGAGGCCGCGGAGTTGCCGGCCACCTTGGCTTTCCTTGCGTCTTAACCCTTCTCTTTGCTACGAGTATAGGATGGAGACGCACGGCAGGAGTGCATCAACCTGCGCGACTCGCGTCGAGCACACTGATGATGGATTCGGGACTCGTTGGTGCGGCTTTCTGTAGTAGGGTGATCGGCCAATGACTGCCGAATGTGCCGAGGATATTGCTGCGAAGGTTCCCACGGCCACCTGCGAGGGCCCGGCGGTAGCCGGACTTGTCTTAAGAACACGTATGAGGTTGGGCAGCAGGCTGGCAAGAGCAGCCGCCCGTCGGTTCGTGGCGCGGGTTGCTCCGATGAGCCGGCGTGCCAGGCGGGCAGTCCTGGGCTGTTGGCCGGCCATAGACGGGCTTGCCCTATGCGTCGTTATTGCCGCCGCATTGCTTCTATGTGGTCACGGGGACGGTGTGGTCGGAACCCCGCCCCGCAACTCAGGTCTGTTCTCACGTGACATGCGGCGGACGGTACACTTGGGGGAAATGGTGCGGCCAAGAGACGCCTTCGGCGGCGTCCTCGCCGCTGATCTTGTGGTGGTGCTGCGTCACCTGGAGGGCGACACGTTTGCCGTAGAGGAGATGCTCCTGGCGTCTGCACCGCACGAAGAGACGCTGGTGATTCCGGGGGTTCGCCTGACGACCTACTCTCTTTTCGACGAGCCGATGTCCCTGCCCATCACGAAAGGCACCCGGATATTGACGTTTCTGAAGCAGACAACTCCAGATTCCGGTCTATGGACAGTGGTTCCATACAGCCATAATTCATTCTGGGTCGAAGACCCTGCGCAGGTCGACAAGCTGAGAGAGATTGCATCGGAGGCGTTGCGCAAACGCGAGGCCTGGCTGGCCGTAAACGCAGTCGAAGATCCGGCGAAGCGAGTCGAAGCAATATGGCCTTTCCTCTGGATGACAGCGTCGTCAACGCTCGCGAGGGAAGCTCTTATCAAGATCGGCCCGCCGGCAGGCGATTACCTGGCGGACCACCTTGCAGACATGCCACACCACGAGCGGATGCAACTGATCCAATACGCGGGGCTCTTTGGAGGAGAAAAGCTTCACCGGACGATGCGGTTGGAAATGGAGAAGGCGCGCGCCAGGGTCATGGTGCTGAGGGAAGCGCGAGATGCTGCCGCCGCGCCATCAGACGAACGGACCAGACTACAACGGGAGGTAATGTACGCGCTGGGGGAGATCTACTACGGCATAGCCGGCCTGACGTGGTTCAAGGACAGGAACGACTTACCTTTCATCCGCGAATTAGCATTGTGGGCTGCGAATATTGGGGGTCGCCAACCATGTGAGGGTGCTCTGCGTGCCTTTCATGAGATGCCTGCCGATGAGAACCTGCCCGTCATTGAGGCGATCTCGCATGCGTTCCCGGATAGAAGGGACGATATCGCGAGCTGGTTGATCTGGGCACTGGAACCACACAAGAGTCTGAAGGCGGCGCCCGTCCTGATCGAACTGCTTGGCGACCGGTACGCCGCCAGGGACGCCCGATGGCTGCTGGGTAGGCTCGCGGGGCAGGATTTGGGGGAAGCGGCCGAGCCGTGGCTCCAGTGGTACCGGGAGCAGCGGGAGAAAGAGCAAGGCGGAGACCGGCCGACGGAAGGGTGAGAGACAAAGCCCTGCATGTGTTTCTTGCAGGTGGGCCAGCGTTTTGGCTGCGCCTTTGTCTTCGTCCCGCCTTCGAGGCTTCTCCAGATCCGTTAAAGTCTGACGCGGCGAAGAGATGCGCGCAGGATGGCGACGCCCGCTGTACGAATGAAAAGCGCTGCCGCGTCCCTCCGCACGGCAGCGCTTCTCTGTGACTTAAGAAATCTTCAAGCCTAAGCGAAGAGCTTAGGCGCGGGCCTTCACTACGTTGACGGCCCTGGGTCCCTTGGGGCCCTGCTCCACGTCGAACTCGACAGCCTCGTTCTCGGCGAGCGTCTTGAAGCCGGCGCCCTGGATTGCGCTATGGTGCACGAAGACATCCGCGCCACCGTCATCACGCGTAATGAACCCGAAGCCCTTCGTATCACTGAACCACTTCACTTTGCCCTTAGGCATTGCCGAACCTCGCAAAACAGACTTTCTCGTGAGCCCACGCGCCACGCGGCGCGTCCGGAAGCTCAACCCTTTGCAGAGCGCTCTGCTATTGATGCGTACGAATTGGTGAGCAGGTTTGAGCGTCCATCGGGGCTACGAGAGGGCACGGCAAGGAGCACATTCAGCGCCTGAAGGGGAGGGAACCCGAAGGGCGGAACGAGACTTGCGCAAATGCCAAACCGAGCCGGAAGCGCGGACAAGCCGACACCCCCGCACAACTCAATAGCTACGATGCGATCGCGGACTGCTCCGCATAAGAAGAGCGCATCCAACGAGACGGATGATACTCGATTGTATCGTCGCTTGCAAGCGGAAAAAGTGTGTTTGCCGGGACATGGTGACCCAACCAAAGAAGGTAAGCTGCCCCCGCCCGGTGGTGAGGAAGGCAGCAGCCCTCAGTAGCCCTCAACCGCTAACTCGGCTGCACCGGTTCTACGCGGGATGCCTCCGCATGGGCTGAACTCCTTCCACTCTTGCAGTGCAGTCCCTAATTCTCCCCTCAATGCCCGCGGCCGGCGCTTCCCAACGCGGGCCCGACAGCGCAGGTTCTGCGCACATGCCCCGCTTGGCCTCCAATGCTGCGCCCAGTTCCTTCGCCCCCCGCGGACCGGCTGGCGGCTTGACCAGATCATAACACGCTTGTCCTCCGCCGGTTGCGATGAGACCGACGGATTGTTGCGTATCCTCCTGCTCAAGTGGTCTGGCGCTTGCGTTCTCTGAGATCCAATGCCCGACGGAAGAGCCGTTGGGGAGGCACGATTGAGATGCGCCTGGCAACGAGGGCCTCTTACCAAGCCAAAGGGGGGAAGATCCGATGAAGAAGACCATCCTGTGGCCGAGGATTGTGCCATTCGCGCTGGCATGTGGTGCAGCTTGGACCGCCGTCATATCGGCCTCGTGCGCCGGCTTCTACGCCGTGATGTGGACCAACAAGGGCCTGGATCTGGCGGATCGGGGACACTGGGAGGAGGCGCTCACATGTTATGACAGGGCCATTGAGCTCGACCCGCGCGACGTCGCAGCGTGGAACAACAAAGGCCTGGCGTTGGGTGCTCTGGGCCGCTGGAAGGAGGCGCTGACTTGTTCCGAAAAGGCCGTTGAGATCAACCCGCGCCTGGCTGAGGTGTAGGTCAACAAGGGCCTGGCTCTGGGCAAGCTGGGACGATACGAGGAGCAGTTGGCGTGCTGTGACAAAGCGATTGAGGTCGATCCCGGACGGGCCGAGCCGTGGTGCGCCAAGGGTGCGGCGTTGGATGCTCTGGGGCGATACCAGGAGGAGCTGACGTGTTATGACAAGGCCATTGAGCTCGACCCGAGGTGCGGTCCGGCGTGGTTGAACCGGTTTCTGACGCTATGCCGCCTTGGCCGCTACGGCGAGGCAGAGGACGCTTTGCGGCAGGCAGTCAAGCTTGGCGACCCTGGAGTTCAGCGAGCGTTGGAGGTTCTTCAGCAGCGCATGGCTCGCCAGAGCGGCCAGGGGGGCTGATGCTGTGCCGGTCGGCGCGGTGGAGAAAGAGCCAGGGAACAGAAGGCCGCGATGCCCGTCGCAACGAAGGTCTCTTTGCAGGTCAAACGGAGAAGGCAGGATGAAGAAGAACACCTTGAGGCCCAGCATCGTGGCAGTCGCGCTGGCTTGCGCTATGGCCTGCACCGCGGTCGTATTCGTGTCATGCGCCGGATTCTACAACGATACAGGCGTGGCGCTCGCGGAGCAGGGGCGCGCCAACGAGGCGCTGGCGTACTATGACAAGGCCGTTGAGCCTGACCCGGCTTGCCAGGGCCCTGGTGCAACAAGGGCGAGCTGCTGGACCGCCTGGGGCGCTCGGAGGAGGCGCTGACATGCTTTGACGCGGCCATTGAAGTGGACCCGCGCCTGGCGGATGCGCGGCTCAACAAGGGCGCGGTGCTGGGCAGTTTGGGGCGACATCAGGAGGCGCTCACATGCTATGACAAGGCCGTCGAGCTTAACCCCCGCTACGCCAGGGCGTGGCTGAACAAAGGCGTGATGCTGTATCAGTTGAAGCGCTATGGCGAGGCCAGAAACCCTTTGCGACACGCGGCTGAGCTTGGAGACCCTGAAGCTCCAGGGATTCTGGCGGCTATTGAGCGCGATGGGCACTGAGGCAATCGCTGTGTCACAAGCAGGCGGGGGCGTTGACACCGCACCCCGGTGGGCTGCCTCTCGTGGCCCGAGCTTCTTCCCCATCTCGGCAGGCCCGCCGCTGATTCTCCGCGCAGCGCCGCCCGCCGGCGCTTCCCAACGAGTGCCCGACAGCGCAGGTTCTGCGCCCATGCCCCGCTTGGCCTCAAATGCTGCGCTTAAGGTTCCCGCGTCTGGCCACAGGCCCGCCCGTTCGCTCAGATTCTAACATGCTTCCCCTGCGCGACTTACGGTGGAGCGGACCGCCGGCTGTCAGGCTCGACCCTCAGGCGGCCCGGCCTTTGCCTTGTGTGATGATCAGAACCGTGAAGATGCCCAGGACTGGAGGCGAACGTGACCAGACCCAACCCACAGGCGAGGCGCAACTCGCTACGGACGACCGCCCGAGCGACCGAACTCCTCTTCCTGGCCGTTCTGCCAGTCCTGACCGGCTGCACATACACAGTCAACCGGCTGAACGACTTGTCTGACGTAGCCCACGTGGACGTGGGGATCTCCCTCGGCGTTCTGGCGAACGTCGGACCGGTCCTGCTCGGTGCGGAGTGGAGTGCTGCGCGGATCCAACTCGGGGCGGGCGGTCCGCAATGGGTGGAATTCGGGAGGGGCCTGAACTCGCGGGGACCCCAGGCGGTCAAGACGACACGCCGATGGCGCATTGCCAGGTCAGAACTCAAGGCTCGCCCCAACAGGAAGGGAGACAACGTTTTCGGGCAATCGATCCTTCAGGTAGTTTGCCGCAGCATCGCCCGTGCAGTGGCAAGGGGCTACTATCGTCACGCCATAATCTGCAAACGCTTCAGCCGTCTTTCGGAGCCGCTCCCTACTTGCATTGCGCAGGTGCATCCCCCCGATGACTGCGTGAAAATGCGGCGCGCCGAGCAAGGCCGCGACATAGTCGAGCGTGTTCACCACGCCGGCATGGGCGCACCCCAGCAAGAGCACGACCCCTCGTGTTGTCTCCATCCAGACGGCCTGATCGTCGAGGATTCCGTCCGGCTGAGTGCAGTCAGCATCGAGGAAGAACGGCCCGCCCACGTCCTCAAACCGCGTGGTCCGCGGGATCGGGCCGGTGACGCCGACTCCCTTCCTGACCTGGATCGGTGCTGTGGTCCATGTGATGCGTTCGGCCATGTGCTGCACCGCCGCGACTGACGCCGCCGGCATGCCGATGGACCTCTGTGGGAGGCATTCGCTCCGGCTGTACCGTGGCACAAGGGCGGCCGGGTGCAGATAGATGCGGGCACGCGTGGAATCCAAGGCCAACGTCGAAAGACCTCCTGTGTGATCACCATGCCCGTGACTCAGCACAACCGCGTCGGCTTCCCCTACAGGCACGCCAAGGGCCTGTGCGTTGGAGAGCAGCGCCCCGCCTCGGCCGGCGTCAAAGAGCATGCTGGCCCCGTCTGCCTGCACCCAGAGCGAGAGACCGTCTTCTGCGGACAGACCCTCACGCGCCCGGTTGTCTGCCAGAATGGTTACTTTCAAGTCCGTGGCCATCCCCGTGGGTCCTGAGTTGCACAAACTTCGCCTCGGCCCGGGCCATGAGGCGGGCTCCATGGCGCAGTTCCGCCTTCAGGTGATGCAAATGCGGTGTGGAAGACAGGAGCGTTGCCTGGATGTCCAGCACGGCATCACACGGAACGGGGCGTACGAACCTAACATGGAGATCCCCGGTAAGCCCCTCAATGCCCCGGTGGAACAGACAATGGGTCATGGCGGCATCAAGCAGCGCCGCGATGACTCCTCCGTGAAGAATGCCATCGTATCCCTGCAGTTTGGAGTCTGCGCGGAACTCCGCCCTGGCAGTCCCGTCGTCCGCAGGCCTGAAACCCAGCCTCAAGGACCAGGGGTTCATTGTGCCGCAGAGAAGGCACCGGCAGTGTCCGTGCCGGTCGCTCATCGAAGCGGGCCCATCAGTGCTCACAGACGTTCTCGCCGGTCTTAAGCGTGCCTGCCAGGTACTGACTCACGAGGTTCTCCGGGCTATCCGCGGGGGCGCCGACGGCCACCTCGATCCCGCTCTCGGCGAAGAGGCCCAGGGCGCGACGCCCCATGCCTCCAGCGATGACGACCTGCACTCCCTTTTCGGCAAGCCAGCGCGGCAGAAGCCCCGGCTGGTGGTCTGGGGCTGTCACGATCTCCTTGTGTCCAATAACCTTATGTTCTTCGTCCACGTCAATCAGGACGAACTGCTCGCAGTGGCCGAAGTGCATCGCAAGTCTCCCTTGCGCCAGGGGTATGGCGATCCGCATTCGATGTTGGCCAGACATGAATTCTCCTTCCTTGAGGAACTATGGCGTTAACAGGAAATCCGCAACCGCCCGGTGCAGCGTCGAAACCGCCAGGATCGCGCAGTGGCGCCCCTCAGCGGAGAGCTGCGGGAGGGCATCTATGACCTCGCGCGGGCTGATCGCCAGCACGTCCATCAGGCGCTTGCCCTGCGCGCGCACCGCCGTCTCGCGGCCGCACGCCCTCGTGTGCGCGCAGCCGTTGCTGTAGTACTTCACCTCCTCGACGACGCCGTCGCGGATGGTGAGGTAGAACTCCATGTCGTCACCGCACAGGCCGACGACGTGCGCCGAGCCCGAGGGGTCGTTCATGCGGCCCCAGAACGGATCGTGCGCGGCTTCCGCTGTTATATGTTCCCATGCTTCGGCCATGCTTGCATGCTCCCTTTCAGTCCCTGTGTGCGACAGCAGTCTGGCCTGCCTCGAGCCCGGAGTGCACACCGTCGGCGATGCGCTGGAATGCCTGCGCCGCAGGGTCCGTGGCGTAATGGTAGACGCACGGCCGGCCGGCGTCGGTCGCCTCGACGACCGCCTTACTGATCGGCACCCGGCCCAGGAAACGTACGCCCATGGCCTGAGCCATCTCTTCGCCCCCGCCTGCCTTGAAGATATGCGTGACCTCCCCGCACTTCGGGCAGGCGAAACCGCTCATGTTCTCCACTACGCCGAGGACAGGCAGGCGCAATCGGCGACAAAACGTCACAGACTTGCGCACGGCCAGCAGCGCGACCTCCTGCGGCGTCGTGACGATGACGGCGCCGTCCATGTCCCCGATCAACTGGACGACCGACAACGGCTCATCGCCAGTGCCCGGCGGGCAGTCAACGACAAGGTAGTCCAGTTCCCCCCAGGCCACGTCCTTCAGGAACTGCTTGATCACGCTCATCTTCATCGGGCCACGCCATATAACTGCCTCGTCCGAAGTGCTTAGGAGGAAGCCCAGAGACATCACCCTCAAGGAGCCGATCTCGATCGGCAACATGCTTCCATTCTCGACCTGGACGCGCGTGCCGCCCAGCCGCAGCATCTGCGGCACGCTCGGGCCGTGAATGTCCACGTCCAGCAGCCCGACCTTGCTGCCGGAGAGGGACAGGGCCACGGCCAGGTTGACCGCCACCGTGCTCTTGCCCACGCCGCCCTTGCCCGAGAGGACGATGATCTTGTGCCGAATTCGACACATCCGCTCCGCCAGTGCCTGCCTCTCGTGGAAGTCCTCTTTTGACTCGCCCGCCCGCGGCGCTTTGGCAGAGCAGTCCTCGTTCGTGCACTTGCGGCAATCGTCCCTGCCCTCCGTGTCATGGCTGTTTGCCATCGCCCCTTCACCTTTCCAAAATCACTTGCCCGAACGCCCTGTCCAAGCCAACTCCTCGGAGACGAAGCTCCATACCCGGCGGATGGCCGAGGCCGCTCCGTCGTGTTGATGTTCTACAACCGTTGCGCCTTGGATCATGGCATCTGTAAAGGCCCGGTCGTACGGAATCCTTCCGGCCACAGTTGCGCCCGCCCGCGCGGCTGCGTTCTCGATCTGCACGGTCATTCGAGGGGCGATGTCCCACTTGTTCACACACACCGTCGCCGAAATCCCAAAATGGCGACCCAGACCTAACACTCGTTTCAGGTCGTGGTCGCCCGACAGCGTCGGTTCGGTCACGGCCAACACCCCGCTTGCGCCCGTCATGGACGCAATCACGGGGCAGCCGATCCCCGGGGGCCCATCCACCAGGATCAGTGGCCTGCCCCGCTCAGCTGCCACCTCCCTGGCCTTCTTGCGGACGACGCTCACGAGTTTGCCCGAGTTCTCAGCGGCGACGCCGAGCCGCGCGTGCACCATAGGCCCGAGGCGCGTGTCGGAGACGAACCATTCGCCGCACGAGCGCTCGGGAAAATCAATCGCCCCTGCCGGGCAGAACCGCACGCAGACCCCGCAGCCCTCGCACGCCGTCGGGTCCACGTAGAACTCCGTCTCGCCGGCGGTGCCATCGTCCGCCCGCACCGCGCCGAAGCGGCAAAGCTGGAGGCATGCTCCACAGCCCGTGCAATCGGGCTGCCGGATGACTGCCTCGTGTCCGCTCCTGAACTCGTGGCGCTCTTTGACGTCCGGGGCAACAATGAGATGCAGGTCTGCAGCATCCACGTCGCAGTCCGCAAGGACGGCGTCCCCGGCCAGCGCCGCAAACGAGGCAACTAAGCTCGTCTTGCCCGTGCCCCCTTTGCCGCTGATGACGACGAGTTCTCTCATGCGTCCCGAAGCCCCTGAGTGCAAGTGAAAAAGACAGCGTTGCCAACTTTCCTGGCTATCACAAGCCCCTGGCGCGTTAAGTCCTCGACCATCTTCAGCGCTTCGCTCCGGTGCAACCCTAAACCAGAAGAGATGTCCTGCAACGTGCATGGACGCCTGCGAAGGAGACCAAGCACGTCCTCTCTCCGAGCCGCGAAATCGGTCCTTTGATGCGTTCCGCCGTAGTCTGCGATGACCTCCGCGTCGCGGCCGAACAGCGGGCAGAGACGGTTCATCGTCCGCGCCGGCACTGCGAAGGCATAATCCTCCGACGGCGGGCGCGCGATCGTATTGAGTTGAACCCGCGTGGGGTTGATCTCTCGAACAAGCTGCGCGATCTTCTCGGCCGCGCCTTCTATGGCAGTAACGCCGTCAAGAAGGAAGACTTCAAGCCATACCTGACCGCCGTACTCCCGCCCGAACGCTTCCAGGCCTTCCACCACTCGCTCGAAGAGCAGCGACGAATGCGGCCGGTTCACGTAGCGGAAAACGGCCTCATCCCCCGCGTCCAACGACGGGAGAACCACGTCGGCTTCAGCGAGCGCCTGCCGCACCTCGGGCTCCGGAAGGAGAGCGCCATTGGTCAACACAGCCAGCGGGACGTTCGTCAGCCATTTGATGCCGCGGACGACCTCTCCCAACCCGGAATGAAGCGTGGGCTCGCCTGATCCCGAAAGCGTGATGTAGTCGGGACGGCATCCAGCCGACAGGATGCTCTTGACTTCGGTTAGCACCTCATCTATGGGCACATACGGCTTCCTCTCGACAGTCTTGTTCGTCGTCCGCCCCAGCTGGCAGTAGATGCAGTCGTACGTGCACGTCTTGAGCGGCACGAGATCCACGCCGAGGGAGCGCCCCAGGCGCCGAGAAGGGACAGGCCCAAACACGTACCGAGGAGTCGGTGTCGTCATCGAGTCTCTCCGCAAGGAGGCTTCAGACATCGCTCCTCTCGTCCGCAGCACGTCTTTCCGTCGCTCCGCAGCCTGCAGGAAGAATCGGAGCCTTTGATCAGCACGCCCGCGCCGGCAGAGATGAGACGCCGCACCGTGTCTCCGCACCGCGGACAAGTCCTGACTGGGCTTTCCCTCATGTTCTGGAGTCTCTCAAACCGGTGGCCGCATGCCTTGCACTCGTACTCATAGGTGGGCATCCACATTCTCCTCCCTGCACTGCAATCTCTCCGCGACCTCGCCATGGAGCCTTCTGAAGGCTTCCCTCAGGACCGGCAAAGCCTGCAAGATGGACTCGCCACGGGAATAGGCCTCGGCAATCCTGCGCTCATCCGAAATCCGAAGCAGCACCGCTATCCCCTCGCTCAGGCAATACCGATCCACGCGGTCATCGCCCGCGTCAGCTCGGTTGACGATAACCCCGAAGGGAACCCCAAGCTGCCGGACGGTCTCCACCGCGAGCTTCAGGTCGTGAAGGCCGAAAGGCGTGGGCTCCGTGACAAGCAGCACAAAGTCGCTCCCCCGCACCGCTGCCACGACCGGACACGACGTGCCGGGCGGGCAGTCAATGATCGTCAACCCGTCCTTCGCGGCATGCCGCTTAACCGCCCGGATAAGCGGCGGCGACATTGGATGGCCGATGTTGAGCCGCCCCTGGACGAACGCCACGCCGTTCCGCACGCCCACTTCCACCACGCCGATCTCGCGCTCCACCTCACGAATCGCGCTGGCGGGGCAGACCTTCGCACATCCTCCGCACCCGTGGCACAGCTCGGGGAAGACCAGCGGCTTTGTCTTCAGAGAGACGATCGCGCCATACTGGCAGATGCGCCCGCACTCACCGCAGGCCGTGCATTTTCCCTCGTCCACTACCGGGACCGGAATGCCGACGGACTCTCGCCGGTCAATGCGTGGCTTCAGGAAGATGTGGCAGTTCGGCTCCTCCACGTCGCAGTCCAGCAGGCGCACCGGCTTCGGCGCCGAGAGCGCAAGCGCCACGGCCACCGTCGTCTTGCCCGTCCCGCCCTTGCCTGAAGCAACGGCTACCGTAATGCTCGCCTTGCTTCTCAAGGCCGCTCCTCCGAGCAGGGGATGCAGAGGGTCTGCGAACCCCGCGCCCGCGTCCGCGTGGCCATCACCGGCTCGCCGCAGCGCTCGCAGGTCACGCTCTCGTGTATCCGGGCCGTTGCCGGAAGGGATATGTTCACCTCGCGCACATCGAAGATCCCCTGCGCCGGGGCCTCGAACAACCACCGCGCGCGCTCCTCACGGTCCTGATTGGACGGCGCCCCTTCCTGCCGGTCGCGCGCCTTCAAGGCCACCCGCACACCGCGTCCTGTCGGCCGCAGCGCGAGGGTCAATACCTGCTTGCCGTAGTCCCGGAAGAACAGGTTTCCCTTTCCAAATGTGCACCCTGTAAGCCACTGGACGGCGTCTACGGCACAGGAGTCGTTCTCGACGATCGCGATCAACTCCTCGTCTTCGGAACGGCGCGCTTTCAGTCGCTCCATCGCTTCCTTGGCGGCGCGGTAGCCCATGGCCAGCCCGGGGCAGAGGTGCCCGTGGAAGCGGATCATCTCCGCTGTATTCTCATCACCTGCAGAGTCTGCCGGCCGATATCCCCGCCTTCCCCGCTCCCTGGCCGCCTCATCATGCACCTCATCCTGCCAGCCGTTGCGCGTGGTCTCGATTCGGTCGAACTTCGCGGTGTATGGCTTGACGTCGAGGAGAGGTGTGCCGTCCAAGACGTCAACACCATCGAGATACAGGACACTGCCCTCGCGTCGTACCAGTTCCACGATGCTCAGGCCAATGGGGTTCGGCCGGCAGGGCGCGCGCGTGGCGAACACGCCGTGCTCAACGTCTTGAAGAAATGGTCTCGCCGCCAGCTTCGCCGGTCCGGCCCGATGCAAGTGATAGATGAGGTAGACGTGCGAGAAGCCCTCGATGTCGCGCAAGCCCTCCTCATATTCCGGGAAGACTTCCGCACGGCCTTTGCAGCCCTTCGCAAAGGCCGGCTGAATGGGCGTCTTCTCCGGCATAGTGTGCTCGCTCCTAATTACGCCGATGGGTTTGTACACGATGCCTTCATTCATGTCCGGCGACCCCCCCACGCCCCGCCGCAGATTGCGCGGCAATGCAGTATCTTCCATCTCGAAGACCTCTCGAATGGACCTCAGCTCTTCACCTCCAACGCTGCGATCTGATCGCGAACCGCGCGGATCATCCTTTCCAGTTCGGCAACACGCCTAGGCAGCGAAACCGCCTCCGCTTCACGCGTACCGTCCGGGTAGCAGACCGGTCGTCCGGTGGCCCCGACGAATCCTTCCACCGATTCATCGGTGGTGCGGGGCAACCTCAGCACGCAGTACCCGCGCCCGTGGCCCGTCATCGGTCCACACCCTCGGGGCCCTGTTCCGTCAAAGCCTGGCATGGTCATCCTCCTCTAACGGGGCGTTCACCCCGATCGGCTATGCCCAGTGGCCTTCCACGTCGGCGGCCTCCGAAGGCAACAATTTCCCGCTCTTGAACTGCTCAACGGCCTCGGCCACCGTGCCATCCGGCCCGACGGCCACCTGGATGCCGGCCGCCCGCAGCGCCCGGAAGGCCTTCGGGCCGCAGTGCCCCGTTATCACGACCTCGGCCCCGAGGCGCGAGACCGTCTGTGCGGACTGTATCCCCGCGCCCTGCGCAGCGTTCAGGTTTTGCGCGTTGTCATGGGCGCTCACGGCCCCGGTGTCCGTGTCAATAAGTACGAAGAACGCGGATCGACCGAATCGGGGATCAACCCGCGATTCGAGCGTTTCTCCGGCCGATGAGATGGCAATCTTCATGATCCTGGCCTCTCGCAAGAGGTAAGGGGGAGCGCCGGTTGGCCGGGGCGCTCCCCCGGACGCACAATTACTTCTCTGCCTGTTCGCTCTCCAACTCCGTCAGGCGTTGGCGAACATCCTCAAGCTGCTGCTCGAGGAACTCAGCCTGTCGCTTCAGGGCGTCTGTCTCCTGCTGCGCTGACGGCGCGTAGGGCGTCGCAGCCGCCCCGAAGCCCCATCCGGGCCATCCCCACGCGGGCATGCCCGCCGCGGCGCGGGCATAGCCGGGCGTCCCCGTCGCGTGGAACCAGTTGCGCCGGCCGCGCCCACCCCCACGGCCGCCCCCCCGGCCCCAGAACCCGCCGCCGAAGGCGGCGCGCGGCCAGGCATTCATGTAACCAGGTACGCTGTAACCCGCGCAGAAGCCTGCTGCATGGCCCGTCATGGGACCCATTCCCATCGGCCCTGTTCCATCTCCACCAGGCATTGTCTTGCCTCCTTTCGTGGAGCTTAAGGAATGAAGTGAGTTCCTATCGCTATCCTGCCCAGGCAGGCTTCATCGCTCCCGGGTCATCTGCGCGCCGCACTTGGGGCACTTTGCCTCGTAGCACGGCACACCCCGCTGATGCGGGGCTTTGGCGCCACAGCTTGGGCACACGCAGTTGCCTCCCGGGCCCTGGGCAAAGCCGCCCTTGCGGCCCCGGCCAGCGCCGCCTCCACCGCCTGCTCCGCGTCCTGCCTGCATCTTCCTATCCTCCATGTTGCCGCCACAGCCCCATCCGTGTCGCCCGGGCCCGGCAGAGCCGGGTCCAGGCGTCGCCGGCCACGGCCCGGGGGCAAAATGCACGGGCCCGCCCTCGATAGCCAGGGCTTGCCCCTCCACCAGCGCCTGCATGACTGTCCGCCGGGCATCCTCCAGGATCCGGCTCACGGTCGGCCGGGAGACGCCCAGGCGCTCGGCCACCTCTTCCTGAGACAGCCCCTCGTAGTCGGCCAGCCGCAGGGCCTCGTATTCGTCCAGCGCAAGCCGCAGCCACTGGAGCGTGCGCGCCGGCACGCCCGCCGGTTTGAACACCGTGACCGGCGGTCTGTGGGCGATCAGGCGAGGTATCTTGTTCCGACCCATGCAGCCTCGATTTTGAACATATGTTCATTATATCGCTTTCCAGGTTCGTGTCAACCCCTGCCACATTGAAATCTGGAAGGGCGCAGTCAAAGCGCCCGACAGCCCGCATCCAGTGAACTCCGAGACAGACAACTTGAGTTCCACTGCGGCATCCGCCTGGGGTGGACGCCCGGACCGGGGACCATCCCCACCTCTTGTGGCACATCCCCGCCGTACTGACGGTACAGCAGAGCAGCCCCTCGTGTCGTCTGGCCCCATCGTCGGATGCTCTGCGTGCATCCCTATACACCGTCGCAACCCGTGTTGCCCTGCCGGGCTTATGGCCGCCAGAGCTTCATGTCATGCTCAATGCTCCGGCGTCCAAACCTCCCCGCCACGAAGCAAATGGTGCCCCCGTGCCTCTCCCTCCCGCCCGCGGCAAGGCTTACGACTCGATCAATGCCCACTTGAGCCGCTGGGCTTGCAGGGCATGTCTGGCCCTGCTATCATGGGGCTTCATAAGTAGCGACTTTTTCCCATGTTTGGCCAAGAGGAGAGCGCCTGGTGGACAGAGGCAGGAATCCGTGCCGTGCCGAATCCGGCCGAGTTACGCTGAAGCTCGAGCCTTTGGAGCCGCGGATGCTGCTCTCCGGCAATGTGGCTGTCTCCGTGTTGGAGGGCAGCCTCGTCGTCACGGGCGACCACGCGGGCAATTCCATCATCGTTGATCAGGTCGGGCTGGGAAGCCAGCAGTTCCGCATCACGTCGGGAGCCAGCGCGACCACAATAAACGGCGGCGCCGGTCCGCTGGTCTTCTCAGGCGTGACAAAGGACGTCCGCTTCAAAATGGGCGGCAATGACACGGTGGTGCTCAGCGCCGTGAAACTTCCCCACAACTTGCTTCTCCGGGACGCCACCGGGACCGGCACGCTGGCCATAAATAGCAGCACTGTTGCGGGCAAGTTGAAAGTCGCGACGAAACAGGAGCAACTACACTTCTCGGCTTCCCTGTCCACTGTGAGCCGCGACGTGACAATCACCAACAAACATGGCGGCGGCACCCTTCAGTTCAATACGACCTCTGTCGGCGGGCGCTTGCGGATCAGAGAGGGGAAAGACAACAGCACGGACGGCATCACGTTGGCCGGGGTACACGTGAGCGGCAAGACCCGTATCCATACCGGCGCGGGAGGCGACTCAGTCACGGTTCTGGACTCCTCTGTGTTCGACGGCAAGTTCCGGCTGCGTACGGGGCTTGGCAGCGACATAGCTGCCTTGCTGAGTTCCACTTTCAACCGCTCCCTTGCAGTCCTGATGGGCCGTGGGATGGACACGACGAACGTGGGGATCGGCGGGGCAATCACGGCCAAGAAAGACGCTGTGTTCGGCGGCGGCTCCGGCACTGACACCATCAACATTCTGACGAACGGGAACACGTTCGCGCACGGCAAGGACACAGACGGCTACGAGACAGTCACTTGAGCCGGGCCTGGAACACCTAATAGGTATGTCATCCCCGGCATAGTTCCCATCGGCTTGTCCGATTCTTCGCCCTTCGGCATGGGAAGCTGGATTTCCTTTGGCGGAGCGGAGGCCGGCGCGATCGTTGAGAAACTGATCCCGTTGGGTCCGGCGCCCGTCGGAATTGTTGCTACCACTTTTTGGCTCGTCAGGTCAATCACTGCGACGGTATTGCTGAAGATATTGGTGATATAGGCGTAGCGGCTGGATGGGCTAATGACCACACCGTGAGGTCCCTGTCCAGTCTTGATGTTGTTGACCACCGCGAACCTGGCCACGTCTATTATGGACACGGTTGTGCCGGGATTGTCCTTTGTGCCTTGATTGGCCGCCAGAACGTACTTGTTGTCAGGCGTCACATACACCTGGATCGGACCCGTTCCGACCTGGACTTTTCCAAGCACGGCACGGGTAGCGACGTCCAGCTTGCCAACTGCGTCTTCGCCGTTCAGGGAGAAGTAGACGTATCTCCCGTCCGGCGAGAAACCAACCTGGACCGGCGTTTGCCCAACCTCGACCTCAGCGACGTCGGTATGGGCGGCGGTAGCGATCACGCTTAGCGTCCTCCCCTTGGCGTTGGCAACATAAACCCACTTCCCATCTGGGCTTGGACGCAGGCCATGCGGGTACTTACCAACCCGGATTACTGCAATCGCCTTCATGGACGTCACGTCAATCGCGGTAACGGTGTCGTCGCCCCCGTTAGTCACATAAGCCGTTCTCCCGTCCGGAGTGAGCACAATGTGCGCCGGTTCTTTTCCTGTCGGCACGGTGCCGCGAAGCTGAAAAGTGGTGGCCTCGATCATCAAGGCCAGAGATTCGTGCCCGCTGACGGCCCAGACCGTTTTGCCGTCCGGTGCGACCTGCACGTTGTGAGGTCCCTCAATGCCCTTCAAGGTCGTCAAAACTCGGTTCGTACTGGCATTGATCACGGTGATGCTGTTGCCATATTCGTCAGCCACCCAAACGGTCCCGGTTGGCAAACTCTGTGAAGACCGCTGTATGCTGCAGCCTGAAGCGAGCCAGCTCAGGCCTATCGGCACGGCCAGAGTTACCGTCAAAAATCGAGTAAGCTGCTTCATATGACTTCCTCCTTCCCCGCGGAGCCGAAGTTAACGGCTGAGGACGCCAGAGCCATTCCCGTCACGCGCCGATGCCCTTCGCCTGCGCGTCCAAGGCTGCCTTGAGGCCCCTGGCGAGATCGGCGGCCGAGCCCACGCCCCAGAAATGCAGGAACATAGCTCGCGGCTGCTCGAAGGTCATGTGGTTGTGGATTGCTACGATGTTGATCCCCGCGCCGCGCAGGGCCTTGAGCACGGGCTGGAGTTCCTGCTCGGTCATCACGAAGTCCCCGTCCACGACGGCCTTGTCGTCGCTGCCGGCAAAGGACGCCCAGGTGTTGATGCCCATCGCGTTGCCCACGTCGTAGCCGTGCATCTTGATGGTTCGGCCAATCACGACTTTGAAGGCCCCGCCAGGCTGGGCATCGCCCTTGTGGCCCAGGACCTCCTCGATCCTTTTACCGTTGATCGTGCTCTTGGAAGCGTCAATGTCCGCGCGGGGCGTTTGGCCCTTGCCGCCGGAGGTCTCCCTGATCTTTGCGAAGACCTTGCCGACCGCCTCAGCCAGCTTCGCCTCATCACCCATGCCCCCGATGTGCATGAACATGATCCGGGGCGAGTCCCACAGGAAATGGTTGTGGAGGGCCGTGACGTCCAGGCCGCTCTCCAGGGCCGCGCTCATGACGGGGTTGACCTGGTCCTCAAGGAGCACGTTATCGCCCATGACCATGCATGTGTTGCCCATCTTCTTGAACGCGGCCCATCCGCCCAGGCCCATCGGCACGCTCATCTTCACGCCGGCTACCGTCGCGGTGATGTCGCCGCGGGGCAGGCCAACCTTGAAAACGCCCTCCTGTTCGTCCCAGGTTCCCTTAGCTCCGGTGAGCTGCTCGATCATGGCCGTGTCGAGCATCGCGCCCCGGGCCTCCTTGGCTTCTTGAGCCAGCGCCCAGGCGCCGCTGATTGCGGCGGCGAGGCCGACAACGGTAACCGCCCCAAGCACTCCGTGTCTGAACATGGCCGACTTCTCTCTCGTAGGAGGGATTGCCCCGCTGCTCTGCCCATCACGGCGGGCGCGAACGCCCGCGAATACGGGCCCGGCACAGACCCCGCGTGGCGCTTGCCGAGGACCATCATCATGTGCAGCGACTCCGCCGGATGAACCGCCCCAGGCAGGTGCTCGCCCTCGGACTGTTGCAGGGCATCCGCAAGCGGTCAACGCCGACGGGGCCAAGGCCCCCCTCACCCCACGCCGAGCCGGTGCGCTTCAATCCGCCTTCATTCTTGCGCTTCCAGGCTCTACTCATACTGGAATAGAAACAGCAATCCTCCGGGGTACACGCCGTTGTTGGTCACGTGGTGCAGGTCGTGGCAGTGAAATGCCCATGTCCCCGGGTTGTCGGCAGTGATAATTACGTCAAACCGCTCCCCGGCGTTGATGGGCAAAGTGTCCTTCTGCACGGCAACGGGGAGACGGTATGCATCGGTGGCGACGACCAGGAAGGCATGGCCGTGCAGGTGCATCGGGTGCACCTCGTTGCCGGCGTTGATAAACCGGACCATAATTCGCTCCCCCTGCCTGACCTTCATGGGCGGAATAGCCGGAGCTGACTTGCCGTTTATGGTGTAGTAATTGGCGGCGTCCATTCCCCCCATCCCACCCATGCCTCGCATAGGTTCGGCCGATTCGGGCCTAGGGGGCACGACCCACTCGCTCATGATGATGGTGTACTCGCGGTCAACCTTCAGGTCCTGATTTCGGGGTTCGACGATAAACGCCCCGTAGAGGCCCTTGCTGATCTGGTTGGCACTGTCCACGTGCGGGTGATACCAGAAGGTGCCGGGGTGGGCGGCCACGAACTCGTAGGTGAAGCTTTCCCCCGGCTTGACGGCAGGCATCGAGACGCCGGGCACGCCATCCATGCTGGCCGGGACAATTAGCCCGTGCCAGTGAATCGTGGTGGCTGCGGGCAACTTGTTCTCTAACACTACCCGGACGCGCTCTCCCTCTTTCACACGAATCTCCGGCCCCGGAACTTGGCCGTTGTAAGTCCACGCCTTGACTGCCACGCCAGGCAAGAGTTCCCACGAGGTCTCCTGCGCAACCAGCCGGAATTCGCGCACCGGCGCCACTCCCTCTTGCGCGGTGGCTGGTGAGACGCCGGCATCCATTCGATCCGGCGCGGGGCTGTTGCAGCCCACGCCCGACAGAAGCAATGCCGTGAGAAGATTCGCCCCCAACAGCCAGCGGACCGAAAGCCACCGAGACTTGTTCATAGCCAAAGCGCGCCCCTTTTCGTCAAGATGTCCCCCGGCGAATCCAGCGCACCCCCCAATACAGTTTAGGGCGGCAATGACTGCCTGTCAATTCGGGGAAAACCTGACCGTGCATGAAAACTCCATCGGGCAGTTTCGGTTGCGTGGGGGCTTGGGTCTGCTTTAATATAAGCGTATCCGCTTATATCAAGGATGCGCCCCTTGGACCCCAGGCAGCAGAAGCTTCTTGAGCA